>MDTG01118919.1_pt1 | contig 53605 bp, 53 predicted proteins | sample 811421 | NCBI WGS metagenome assembly MDTG01 (sample SAMN05326645, study PRJNA326480) | marine metagenome | isolation source: seawater | place: Pacific Ocean: South East | collected 2011
TTGATAGGCTGGATGTGGAAGCGCAGTAATGCGTGCAGCTGACCAGTACTAATAGCTCAATTGGCTTGATTTATGCACTGAAAAAAATTTTTTAAGTTATGATAATTGAATTCGTACCTAATTTTAAACAATAAGAAAAACATTATGAATGCTTTATTCTTAGGCCTAGGTTCAATTGGCCAAAGACATTTAAGAAACTTATTTGTTTTAGACAAAAAAATAAATTTCTATGCTGTTAGAAAAAAATTTTTTACCCCAAATTTAAATAAAAAAAATCAGGTTACAAAAACTGATATTCAAAAAAAATATAAGATAAGATATTTTAAGTCACTTTCTAGTTTCGAAAAGTCAAAAATAAAAATCGATCTAGCTTTTATATGCACACCTTCAAATTTTCATATTGATGAAGCGATTTGGCTTGTAAAAAAAAATATTAATATATTTGTTGAAAAGCCGTTAGGAAATAATCTTAAAAATGTAAATAAACTTAAAGCACAATTAAAAAAAAAAAAGAAATTAAAACATATGATGGGTTATCAGCTAAAATTCAATCCTATTATTCTAAAATTAAAAAGTTTATTGGATAAAAAAACAATTGGTGATATATGGCATGTAGACATTCATCATGGAGAAAATATAAACGATTTTCACCCTTATGAAAATTATGAGCACTCCTATGCAGCCAGAAAAGACCAAGGAGGTGGTGTATTATTATGTCAAATTCATGAGATTGATTATTTGTTGTTTTTGTTTAAAAATTATAAACTAAAAATCAAAAATTCTGCCGTTAACAAAATCACAGATTTAAATATAAATGTTGAAGATACTTTTACTTCAACTTTACTACTGAGTAAAAAAAATAAAAATACCATATGCAACATTCATTTGAATTTTTATGAAAGACCAAAAAAAAGAACAATTAATATATTGGGCAAGTTGGGAAAGATCACATGTGATCTTCATTCGGGTGATATATTTGTTTATAAAAATACAAGCATAAAAAAATTTAAGTTTAAATTTGATAGGAATGAAATTTTTAAAAAGCAACTCGCTTATTTTTTAAATTCAATTAAAACAGATAAAAAAATTGCAAGTTCCTATGATGTATTTAATGGAATATCTTCACTAAAATTAGCCTTAAAATTAAAAAACTTATAAATTAAAATTTAAAATGGTTAAAGTATTAAAAAAATATTCTAAAATTAATTATGCATTTGTTTTAGGTAGGCTCTCAAAAAAAATAGGAGATAATTTTCAATATTTTCCAGTTGAAAGCTGGGAAAATGAGATAAAACTTGGAAGAAAGTTTGGTTTTGATGGTGTAGAATGGATTATATCTGATTTCTCGAATCCTATATTCAATTATAATCAAATTAAAAATATTTCGAATACACTAAATTGTAATAAAATGAAAATCACATCTATATCTTTAGATTTTATTATGACAAAACCTCTTTACTTAATTAACAGAAAAGATCTGATTTGGGTTATAAGTAAACTTAATAGTATTCAAAATAAAATTAATATTCCTAGAATAACCATACCTGTAGAAGAAACTTGTAGATATAAAAATAAGATACAAAAAAAAAAAACTATAGATTGTCTCTCATTAATTATAAAAAAATTATCTAAAAAAAGTAATATTTGCATTGAAACTGATTTGAGTTTTACTGAGCTAGAAAATTTGTTAAAAAAAAAATCATTGTCAAATCTTAATATTTTAATTGATATTGGAAATTTTAGAGCTTCAGGAAAAAATTTAACTAAATTTATAAAAAAATTCTGTGATAAGATAATTTCTTTTCATATAAAGTTTAGAGAAAAAAATTATGGAAAATCAAAAAATATACCAAAAAAATTTCAAGAATTAAAAATAATAGATAATCAAATTAAAAGTTTAAAAAAACTTCAAGATTTAACATTTCAAACTTATAGATCGAATTTTAATTATTTAAATGATATGGTGAATAATATTAAAAATTTTAATGAAATTATCAGATAATAAATTTGCATTAATAACTGGTGGAGCTGGTTTATTAGGATCATATCACGCGGAAGCTTTAGCTGAAGAGGGATTTAACGTTATACTAGTAGACATAAATTTAAAGAAGTTGAATAACATCAAACAAAAATTAAAAAAAAAATATAGGAAAAGAAAATTTTTAATTTTTAATTGTGACATTAGGTATACTGAAAAAGTTGAACAACTTAAAAATAATATTAAAGAAAAAGATATTTTTGTAAGTTGCCTAATAAATAATGCAGAAAAAAATCCAAAAATGATGGAAAAAAAAACTTTTACCAAAATTAATGCTATCGAAAATTATGATCATAAAAAAATTTTAAACGAAATTGAAGTTGGTATCTTAGGTACCTTTAATTGCTGCAAAGTATTTGGTCTTGAAATGGCAAAAAAGAAATATGGATCCATAGTAAATATATCCTCGGATTTAGGTATTAATGCCCCAGATCAACGTGTATACCAAAAGAATGAAAAAATTAATTTAGTTATGAATTTTAAACCTATCGGTTACTCTATTTCAAAACACGCAATTTCAGGAATTACAAAATATTTTTCAACTTATTTGGCCAACAAAAATGTTAGATTTAATACACTTGCATTAGGAGCAGTTTTAAATAATCAACCTAAGTATTTAATTAATAATGTAAAAAAAAGAATTCCATTAAATAGATGGGCAAAAAGAAATGAATATAAGCAAGCAATAAAATTTTTAGCTAGTGAAGAAAATTCTTATATGACTGGGCAGACTTTAATAATTGATGGCGGAAGAACTATTTGGTAATATGAATAACAAAATATGGGCCATTATACCTGCTAGATCTGGATCAAAAGGCCTTCGTAATAAAAATATTATTAAGATCAAAAATAAGCCACTAATATATTATACAATTAAAGACGCTATAAATTCAAAAAAATTTGAAAGAATATTATTTTTAACAGACTCAAAAAAATACGCCAAGTTGGCCGAGAAGTACGGTGCAGAAATTCCATTTTTAAGACCTAAGAAAAACGCGTCAGACAGATCAACAGACAATGACTTGTATATGTTTATGCTCAGAAAATTTAAAAAAATGAAAATTGAAACTCCTAATTATTTCGCTCATTTAAGCCCAACAGTTCCTTTTAGAAATAAAAACATTATATCAAAAGGAATTAACTTTTATTTCAAAAATAAAAACTCAGACCTGCAAACAATGAGGTCGGTTTCAATATATCAATCAAGCGCTTATAAAAATGTTAGAATTATCAAAAATAAAATTTGCTCAATTATAAAAAAAGATTTTGATGTAAATAAACTTAATTTACCAAGACAGTATTATGAAAAAACATATAAACCAAATGGTTTAATTGATATTGTTAATAAAAAAAATTTACTTCTTAATAACAAAACTCATGGTGAAAATACTCTTGCATTTGTCACAGATCAATTATACTTAATAGATGTCGACTCAAGAATTGATATTGAATGGGCTAATTTTTTAATTAAACAGAGGTATATAACAATCTAGATGAAAATTAGTGATTACTTTCATAATAGTTCAAAATTAATAGCAACACTTGGTAGTTTTGAAAAAGAGTTGGTTGATTTTTCTGATTTAATTATTGATAGTAATAATAACAAAAAAAAGATCCTTGTTGCTGGAAATGGTGGTTCATGTGCAGATGCAGAGCATTTTACTGGGGAATTACAATGCACATTTAAAGCCTCCAATAGAAAACCTGTTTCTGCTATTGCAATAACTGGATCATCAGCTGCAATAACGGCATGGGGGAACGATTTTAATTTTAACTCATTCTTTGAAAGACAAGTTGAGGCACATGGTAATGATCAAGATACATTAGTCTTGATTTCAACAGGTGGTGGATCAATTGATGGTGCCTCGTCTAACCTTGTTAAAGCAGCATTTAAAGCAAAAAAACTAAATATGAAGGTAGTTTCATTCGTAGGGAAAACTGGTGGAGAACTAAAAAAAATTTCTGATATTTGCTTCCATATTAAAAATGATACAACATCTTTTATACAAGAAGCACATATGTCTTTACTCCATTGTACTTGTGAAATTCTAGAAGAAAAGTTAAAAGGATAACAATGAATAAGAATGTTATTAAATTTGTAAAAGATCCATATATAATTTCAGAAATTGGTATTAATCACAATGGTTATTTGTCAATAACAAAAAAACTTATAAAGGAATCGGTCAAAGCAGGTGCAAATGCAGTTAAATTTCAAAAAAGAAATGTTGAGGATTTAGTAAATGACAAAACACAATTAAAAAAAGCAAGAGGCTATTTAAGTAAAAATGAAAAAGACATTTATCGTAAGTCTCCAAAGTTTGGAGCATGGACTTACCCAGATATCAGATTAGAGCTTAGTGAAAAAAATTATTTAGAAATAAAAAATTTTTGCAAAAAACTTAAAGTTGATTTAGTAGTTACCCCTTGGGATGAAAAAAGCGTAGATTTTCTTGTGAAACTTGGTGTAAATTTTTTGAAAATAGCCAGTATAGATGCTACCAATTATCACTTTTGTGAGTACGTAGCTAGAAAAAGAAAACCAACAATAATAAGCACAGGAATGTCAACTTATTCTGAAATCTTGAAAACACAAAAAATTTTTAATCGATTTAAAACTAAACATATTTTTTTACACTGCACATCGGCTTATCCATCTAAAAATTCTGATAAAAATTTAAAATGTATCCCAAAGTTAAGAAAACTTCTAAAAGAAGATGTGGGTTTCTCGGGTCATGGTATCGGATCTGTCGGTGCAGCTGGAGCTGTATCTTTAGGAGCCAAAGTTGTTGAAAAACACGTAACTTTAAGCAGAAGGATGTTAGGACCAGATCATGGAGCGTCATTGGAATTTTACGAATTTAAAGAAATGGTAAATTTAGCGAGAGGTATTAAAGAGGCTTTAGGCTCAGAGGATAAAAAATTTTTAAAATCTGAAAAAGTTTTGCATGACGTTCTAGTTAGAAAATTCGTGACTAGAAAAAATGTTAAAAAAAATGAAAAGATAAATTTTAATAATGTAAAAACAGCAGTCACCTACAGCAAAAGTGGAATATTACCTAAGCACTATAATAAAATCTTAAATAAAAAATTTAATAGAAATATTAATTCAGGATCAATGATTAATCTAAAAGATCTCAAATCCTAAATTTATTCCATTGATGATTGTATCTAAAACACCTTATAGGCTTCCGCTTTCAGGAGGTGGAACAGATATCGATTTTTTCTATAAAAAATTTGGTTCTCGTTTTTTGTCAGCTTCTGTTTCAGAATATGTCTATGTAATATTGTTAGAAAGAAAACTAGACCAAAATTATATGATCCAAACTTCAGCCGTTGAATTTTCAAAAAAAGTTTCTGGTATAAAACATAATTTAATTAGAGAAACTATCAAATATTTCGATATAAGAGAAAAATTACAGATTTCAACTGTTTCCACAATCCCGACATCAACAGGATTAGGTTCCTCAAGTGCCATGGTGGTAGGATTAATAAAGTGCATTTCAAAATTTAAATCACTAAACTTAACAAATAAAGAGATTTTTAAAATAGCATATAAAATTGAAAGAAAAATTTGTGGTTTTGCAGGAGGATGGCAAGATCAAATTATGAGCACTTATGGCGGTTTCTTAGATGTGATTATATCCAAAAAAGAAAATTTTAAGATAAAAAAGCTTCAAGAAAAAAAAATAATTAAAATAGTTAACAAGCATTTTATATTAGTTTACAGCAATGTTAAAAGAGACTCTTCAGATATAATTTATTCTCAAAAAAAAAATTTAAAAAACACTTTTGCTTACTACAAAAAGATAAAATCATACAACAAAAGTATTTTAAAACATTTTTTTAATTACGACATAAAAAAAATAGGAATTTTTTTAACAAATCATTGGTTATTAAAAAAAAAATTAACAAAAAATATGACAGGCGTTAAAATTGATCAAATATTTGGTAAAGTACAGAAAATTGACGGATTTTTAGGAGCAAAACTTATTGGTGCTGGTGGAGGTGGATTTTTTCTTGTAAACGTTAGTGAAAAAAAAAAAGCAATAAAATCATTAAATAGAGAAAAATTAAGTTATATTGATCTTAAATTTGAAAGAAATGGATCAAAGCTAATTAACCTTAAAAATTAATTTTTTTTAATAAAAATTTGTGAATACTTTTATTTGCTGAAACCAAAACCTTTCCATCTTTAAAATCTCTACTCCCTTTCCAATTTGAAATTATTGCATCAGATGAATCTATAATTTTAATTATAGGAAGAATGTCAACTTGTTTTAATCCAGACTCAATCAAAGCATCAAGTCTACCTTCAGCAACAGAGCAAAAATTATAGGCATCAGATCCTGTTACTTTAAAAAAACCTTTAAAATTTAAAATATATTTTTTAATTTTTGGATCTCTTAATGAATGCAAAGTATTAATTGCTAGCTTCATATTTTTAGAGTTTACTTTCTGATTTGATTTTATTTTTTTTATTTTATTTTTTTTTATTAGAATTGTTTTATTAGAGAGACCAATAAAAGTTTTCTTTAACAATGGAAAATTCGCAAAACTATAAATACAATTTTTTTTATAGTATAAACCTAAAAGATTACTCCAGGTTGGAAGGTTAAGAATCATACTTTTTGTTCCATCTATTGGATCAATTATCCAGGTATAATCTGAATTATTATTTTCGTCTTCTAACTCTTCTCCCTTTATATTATGTCTTTTAAAGTTTTTTTTAATTATTTTTCTGATTAGTTTTTCAACCTGGATATCAAACTTGGTAACAGGATCAATTTGAAAATCTTTCTTTGTCTTAAATTTAATTGTATCTAGATTCTTAACAATTTTATAAGAAAGACTATTTATTAGTTTTTTTGAAAAAGATAAAAGTTCTTTATCTAAAATCATTTAGAATTCATATCCAGAACTTTTTGCATCGTTGTAAAATTGATTTACAGTTTCTTTTGAGTATTCAACTAAGTTTTTTCCAAATTTATTTAGCTTACGTATCTGTTCTATTTGCATAGTGATTATATCACTTTTAGTCTGAATTGCTTTTACTATATCAAAGCTCATTCTTGTACTAGCCCATAACGTTTTGCATTTACTATTTTTGTGAACGTAACTATTAATTTCTTCAATTATTTGACCACCATCTACACCTGAATCATAAATTCTGCCAACAAAGACAGATAATATAGTCTCTGTATTTTCTATTATTGGTAAAATATTTTTTATTTGTTCAAGGGTAAAGATTGCTGTTATGTTTAGTTTAATTTTACTCTTGACTAACTCCAAAATAATATCTTTAGTACTATCACCGTTTGTAAAGATTATTGGTACCTTGACATAAACATTATTTTTTAAATTAGCTAATTTAATGCCTTGTTCAATCATCTTATTTTTTTCATCACCAATGACTTCTAGAGACACAGGTTTATCACCACATTCCTTCAAAAGCATTTTTGAGTAAGCAAGGTAGTCATCAGCTTTATTTTTTTTGAATAAACTCGGATTAAATGTATATCCATCCAATTTTACCGAAAGATCAGAATTGATTTCGTGAAGGTTTGGTCCGTCACAAAAAATTTTAATTTTATTTTGGATTTGTTCTAATTTCATTATTTTACTAAATATGCGGTTGGTTTAAGTGAGTTTTTAATTTTTTGTATAGTATACTTAAACTTGCTGAAATATTCATCAGCTGCTTCTGTTTCTCCCCATCCCCTGACGCCATATTCATCAAAAACTACTACACCACCTTTAGAAACAAGGGGAAAAAAATTCTCGAGGGCCGCCTTTGTGCCGGCATAAGTGTCTAGATCTAAATGAAGCAAAGATATTTTAAAACCTCTATTTTTCTTACAATATTTTACTGAGGTTTTTGTTATATCACCTTTTATCAACTCAGACCTATTTAAACATCCCAATGCTTTAACTTTATTATTTATTTTACTAATCAAATTTTTTTCTATTTTATATTTTGCCTCTTTAGTAAATTCTTTCGCGGCCTTTCTTTCAAAATTCTTTGTAGTTTCTGGAAATTTGGTAAAAGTATCAAATCCAACAACTTTTTTAATTGAGTTTTGATCAAAAATTTTAAGCAACTTTAACCAATATAAATGTCCGGTACCTTTGAAAACACCTGCTTCAACAATATCGCCTGGTATATTTTCAGATAATTTAAATAATTCGTATCGAACAAAAATTTTTTTTAATCTTTCAATATCACTAGACTCTAAGAGAGTATTGTAAGATTTAAAAATATTTTCCATAAATTATAAAAATTCTTATTTTATTTATAAATAAATTTCAAATTAATAATAGATCTGAATGAAAAAAAAATATTCTTAAATAAACTATAAAAAGAATTTTTACTTTTTCCACTTATTCTCTCATCAAAAGTTATTGGAATTTCTTTAATTTCAAGTCCCTTTTTTTTGCAATATAATGAATGTTCCCAAAAAAATATAGGATGTTTTAAATTTTTTGTACTCAAAATAATAGATTTTGGAAAAATTCTAAATGAGTGAGAAATATCTTTTGCTGGAATTTTTAAGTAATAGGAAATCAAATAATTAAAAAATTTACTTAGAAAAATTTTAATATTATTAACGCCATTAATTTTGGAGTCATTTAGATATCTACTTCCTATTACTAATTTATTTTTTTCTTTACAATTAATCAATTTAGTGAGATCACTTTTATTGATCGAATTATCACAGTCTAAAAATAAAATAAATTCTCCTTTAGAATTTTTTTGACCAATAGACAGAGCATACCCTAACCCAAGCCTTTGATTTGGAATGATATAACTTATATTTGGGAAAATATTTGATAAAGTTTTTATTTTTTCAAGTGATCCATCATTGCTTTCATCATCTACAAAAATTATTTCATAATCTTCATTATTACTAAAGATATTTTTTATTTTATTGATCGTACTGTCAATATTATTAATCTCATTAAGGGTTGGTATAATAATACTTATCATTAACAGTAATGCATAATTGTTTTTTTCAAACCAACATTTATATCAAATTTCTTTTTAATTTTTATAAATTTATATAGCTTTCTGTTTTTTAACAAAGGAAACTTTGGAGTTTTGATTTTATTTATAAAAATAATTTTTTTTTCTTTTTTTTCTATCAACAAAACTTTTTTTACAATATCTTTTATAAAGTATTGTTTATTAGAACCAATATTAATAACCTCTCTTTTAATTTTTGCAGATATCAATTTTTTTATAATTAATATCAAATCATCAATAAATAGTAGTTCTCTTTTATCGTTTTTATTACCTAACAATTTAATAATATTATTTTTATCTTTGACCTTTTTAATAATTTTATAGACAATTTGCCTATTTAAACCTGGGCCAAAAATTGAGCAAATCCTCAGAATATTTACGTTTAATTTATAATTCGATGCAAAATAATTGCATTGATTTTCAGCTACAGTTTTTGAGAGTGTATAAAATGATTCTGGGTTTAAGGAGTCATTCTCACCTAAAGTTTTTTTTGAATTAGTACCATAAACACCTATAGTTGAGAAAAAAAAAATTTTTCCTTTAAAATTTAAATTTTTCAAAGCAAATAAAAAAGATTGTAATACAATATTGGTCTTTTTAAAATCGTATAAATGATTAATATTTTTGTAGTCAGGGTTTGAAGTCCCGCTTAAAAAAAAAATTATATCAGGCTTAAAATTTTTAATTATTTTATAAAAATTTTCATAAGAATATTTAATTTTATTTTTTTGATGTTTATTTAATGAAGTATACCTTGATACCACATAATTACCTTTTAGCTCATGATAAATCTTATTTCCAATAAAACCATAACCGCCAAAAATCAAAACTTTTTTCATTTTTTTGGAAAAAATCTTTTATCTAATTCTAGTATCATCTCATCTAACATTGCCTCAAAAGAAATTTCTGGTTTCCATTTTAGAATTTTTTTAGCTTTTTTTGCATCACCTCTTAGGTGATAAAGTTCATTTGGTCTAAGATATCTTTTATTAATTTTAATGTATTTTTTATAATCTCCAAGATTTAACTTTTTAAAAACTAATTTACATACATCTCTTACTGATTTTGATATACCTGTGGCTATTACATAATCATCTGCTTTATTTCTTTGAAGCATTAACCACATTGCTTTTACGTAATCTTTTGCATGTCCCCAATCTCTATTACTATCCAAGTAACCTAATTCTATAAATTTTTTCTTTTTATATTTAATTTCTAAAGCACCTTTAACTATTTTTGCTGTAACAAAATTTAAACCTCTTCTTGGAGACTCGTGATTAAATAAAATTCCATTACAAGTAAATAAACCATAACTATCTCTATATACCTTAGTTAAATAATATGCTGCTAATTTAGATATTCCATAGGGACTAACAGGATCTTTCTCAGATCTTTCATTTATAAAATTATTTTTATTAATATTTCCATAAATTTCAGATGTTGAAGCATTATAGAATTTAGAATTAGGTGAATTTATTCTTATTGAGTCCAATATATTTATAACACCTACATAATCAATTTGAGTAGTAATAAATGGAGATTTAAAAGAGACACCAACATGTGATTGAGCAGCAAGGTGATAAATTTCATTTGGTTTTATTTTTTTTAATAAATCATCAAGTGTCAATTTATCTAAAATATCACCATAACAAAGATTAATTTTATTTAAAATTTTTTCAATTCTGTAAGTTTGAAATTCTGGATTAGATCTTCTAGGCAGGATACCATAGACCTTATAATTTTTTTTTAATAAAAATTCTGATAAATAAGAACCATCTTGACCAGCAATCCCAGTAATTAATGCTATTTTTTTTTTCATTATCAGATTAAAAAGTTATTTATATTAAATAAAAATTTTTTATGCAAAATTTAGACCTAGTTATACTTGCAGGTGGGAAAGGCACAAGAATAAAAAAATTTACAAATGGAAAACCCAAACCTTTGGTAAAAATAAACAAAACTCCTTTTATTTCCTATTTACTGAATCATTACTCAAAATTTAATTTCAATAAAATATATATATTAGCTGGTTATAAAGGCTATTTGTTAAAAAAAAAAATATCACAATAAAATTGTAAATACTTGCAAAATTAAAGTTATTATTGAGAGAACACCTATGGATACCGGCGGTGCTTTATTTCCACTAAAAAAGTTAATTAACAATGATTTTGTTTTAGTAAACGGGGACTCGATTTTAAAATTGTCAAAATTACAATATTTTAAGTATAATTATATGTTTTTAACAAGAAACCTAAAATATAAAAAAAATTCAAAATTAAATGGCATAAATATTGGCAAAGAAAATAATTTAAGAATTGATATCAGATCTAAACTTATGAATGCAGGTGTTTACTATTTAAAGTCAAATTTTTTGAATAATATAAAAAATAAAAAAATTTCAATTGAAACTGAGTTATTACCAGGTCTTATAAAAGAAAAAAAAATCAAAGGTATATTTTCAGGTCAATTTTTTTTAGATATAGGAACTCCAAACAATTTTATAAATGCACCAAAACTTCTTAAAAATAATTTTTATAGGCCAGCTGTATTTCTAGACAGAGATGGAGTAATTAATTACGACAAAGGGTATACATATAATTATGATAAGTTCAAATTTAAGCCACATGTGATTAAAGCCCTTAAATTTTTAGTCAGAAAGAATTATTACATATTTATAGTTACTAATCAGGCAGGAATAGCGAAAGGGTATTATACTGAAAGTGCTTTTTTAAAATTACATAAAAAAATTAATTCTTATCTGGCAAAGTATAAAATTTACATTGATGATTTACAATATTGTCCATATCATATAAAAGCCAATATTAAAAAATATAAAAAAAATTCAAAATTTAGAAAACCAGGAAATCTAATGATATTAGATTTACTAAAAAAATGGCACGTTGATAAGTCAAAAAGCTTCATGATTGGTGATAAAAATAGTGACTTAATTGCAGCTAAAAAATCAAAAATTTATTTTGAATTTGACAAAGATAATTTATATAAGCAATCGTCCTTAATTATTAGTAAATTTAAATCTAAAAACAAAATTAAATAAAATGAACTATCCTCTTACACACACTAATTGGAATAAAAATGAAATTTCAGCAATGCAAAAAGTCATTAAGTCAGGAATGTTTACAATGGGTAAAAACGTTTTGAGTTTTGAAAAAAATTTTTCCAATTACCTAGGCAAAAAGTATTCAATAATGGTCAACTCGGGATCATCAGCAAATCTTTTAGGTTTGAGCTCATTATTTTTCAAAAAAAAAAATCCACTTAAGAGAGGAGATGAAGTTATCGTAACTGCTGTTTCATGGAGTACTACTTATGCCCCACTTCAACAATTAGGCTTAAAATTAAAATTGGTAGATATAAATTTAGATAATTTTAATCTTGATGAAAATTTGCTAGAAAAAGCTATTTCAAAAAAAACTAAACTAATAGTCATAGTGAATTTACTTGGAATTCCATGTAACTTAAAAAAAATTAAGTCTTTGTGTGACAAGAAAAAAATATATTTTTTTGAGGATAATTGTGAAAGTATGGGGGCCGAGGTTAATAGAAAAAAGGCAGGGAGTTTTGGAGATTTATCAAGTCATTCTTTCTTCTTTTCTCACCATATGTGTACAATGGAAGGAGGCATGATATCTACTGATAATTATGAGTTATATTGTTTAATCAAATCTCTTAGAGCGCATGGTTGGTCCAGAGATCTTCCAAAAAAAAACCCGCTAATTAAAAGAAAGAAAAACGATTTTTACGAGGAATATAAATTTATCTTACCTGGGTACAACGTTAGACCTGGAGAGCTACATGGTGCTATAGGAAATATCCAATTAAAGAAAATTGAAAAATTTATAAATATTCGAAGAAAAAATTTAAAACTATTTAATAAATTATTAAGTAAAAATAATAAAATAATAATTCCAAAAACAAAATTTTATTCATCCAGTTTTGCCTTCCCAATAATAATTAAAAAGTTAACAAAATCTCAAAAACATAACTTGTTTAAAAAATTAAAGAGAGCAAAAATAGATTTTAGATTAGTTACAGGAGGATGTTTTACCAAACATAGATATCAAAAATATTTTAAATATAAAATTTATAAGAATTTAAAAAATTCGAATTATCTTCATGATAACGGTTTTTTTGTTGGTAATGCAAGTAAAAATCTCTCATCAGGAATAAAATCGTTAGCAAAAATTCTTGATAAAGAATTATGAAGAGAATATTAATAACTGGTGGAGCAGGATATATAGGTTCTTTGTTATCTGACACCCTTGTTAATCAAGGTTATGAAGTAACTGTAATTGATAATCTTTTTTTTAATAAAAATACAATAGGACATTTAATTATAAAAAAAAATTTTAAATTTATTCATGCAGATGTAAGAAATTCGATTATTACAAATGAGGAAATAAAAAAAAACGATATTATTATACCATTAGCCTGTCTTGTTGGTGCTCCATTGTGTGACAAATACCCAAATGATGCATTAGAAATTAATCAAGATGTAATAGTTGATATGATAAACAAAAAATCTAAAAATCAAATAATATTGTATCCGAATACTAACAGTGGTTATGGTACCACCAAAAAGAACGTTGAATGTGATGAGAAAATGGATTTAAACCCTATTTCTGTTTATGGTAAAACAAAATGTATGGTCGAGAATAAACTTATGGAAAAAGAAAATGTTGTATCTTTCAGACTTGCCACTGTATTTGGATCCTCTTTTAGAAACAGGATAGATTTGTTGGTAAATTATTTTGTTTATAACGCTATTATGAATAATAAATTGGTCCTCTTTGAACCTAAATTTAGAAGGAACTATATTCATATTAGAGATATAGTAAATACTTTTATCTTTACTATTGAAAATTTTCAAAAACTAAAAAACAATATATTCAACGTTGGATTGTCATCCGCTAACTTAACCAAAATTGATTTATGTAATAAAATTAAAAAATATATTACAAGCTTTAGGTTTGAGGTATCAGAAGAGGGTACTGATCCAGATAAAAGAGATTATTTTGTCTCAAATAAAAAAATTGAATCTATGGGTTGGAAACCAAAAGTCACATTAGACGAAGGAATAATAGAATTATCACAAGTATATAGACTTATAAATAATTCGGATTTTGACAAGAATATATAGTTAAAATGAGAAGTTTTAGAAAAGCACTCATAACAGGAATAGGTGGTTCAGGAGGAAGTTACTTAGCTGAGTATATTTTAAAAAATCACAAAAAAGTGAAAGTATATGGATTTTACAGGAAATATAGAAAAAAAAATCTCTTAAACATTTCATCAAATTCAAAATTATTAAAATGTAATATGAATTCATTTAAGGGAGTTTTCTATATGATAAATAAAATAAAACCTGATGTAATATTTCATATAGCATCAGATGCTGATGTAAGAAAATCTTTTGATGAGCCTATGGAATTTATAAATAATAATAATAATATAACTTTAAATTTACTCGAAGCTATTAGAGTCTCTAAAATAAATCCTATTATTCAAATTTGCAGTACATCAGAAGTTTATGGACAGGTAAGAAAGGAGGAAATTCCAATAAATGAAAATAATAAAATGAGACCTGCTAGCCCTTACGCCGTTTCTAAAGTCTTTCAAGATTTATGTGCACAAAATTATCATAAGAATTTTGGTTTAAAAATAATAATAACAAGAATGTTTACATACTTAAACCCTAGAAGATTAAATCTTTTTGCTTCTCATTGGGCAAATCAAATTGTTCAAATCGAAAAAGGTAAAAAAAAATTTCTTTATCATGGAAATTTAAATTCTACTAGAACTATAATTGATATTGAAGATGCAATGAGATCTTATTGGATAGCTGCTACTAAAGGTAAAGTTGGAGAAATATATAATATTGGTGGAAACAAAACATTTAAAATTTCAAAGTTCATGGAAATTTTGAAAAAAAAATCAAAAGTAAAAATTGTAACAAAAATTGATAAAAAACTTTTGAGAAAAACAGATGTTACACTTCAAATCCCAAATTGTAATAAGTTCAAAAAACATACAAATTGGAGACCTTTAGTATCATTCGATAAAAGTCTGGAAAAATTTCTTAAAACATTCAGAGAAGGATCATGAAAAAAATATTAATAATGGGTGGAAGTGGGTTTATTGGTAAAAACCTTTCTTTAAAATTTTCGAAAATCTTTACGGTTACCTCTACATATTTTGAAAACAAACCAAAAGAAAAGGAATTTTTAAAAAAAAATATTAAATGGATTAAAATAGATTTGTCTAATTCTAAAGAGGTAAAAAAAATTTTGAAAAATAATTACGATTATATAATACAAGCTGCTGCATTTACAGCTGGAGTTAAAGTGATGATAAATGACCCTTATTCTTTTATTGCTAAAAATGCAATTATGAACTCAATTATTTTAAAAAATGTTGCTCAATCAAAAACTAAACATTTTATTTTTCTAAGTTGCACAGTTATGTATCATCATTCAAAAAAATCATTAAGAGAAAAAGATTTTGATTACTACAAAACTATTAATAGAGCTTATGAGGGTATAGCATATACTAAATTGTACGTAGAGAATTTATGCAGATATTATTCAAAAACATCAAAAATTAGATTTACAGCTTTAAGACACTCTAATATTTATGGCCCTTATGATAAGTTTTTCAGTGAAAAATCTCATTTTGTGCCTGCCACTTTGTCAAAATTCCTAAGTAAAAAAAAAAATTATTAACATTTGGGGGAGTGGTGAAGAAAAAAGAGACTTTCTTTTCATAGAGGATCTAATTTCGGCTATAAAAAAAATTTTTAATAAACAACGAAATAGTTTTGAAATATTCAATGTTAGTTATGGTAAATCTTATAGTATTAAGGAAATTGTAAATTTAACCAATAAAATTAGTACAAATAAAAAAATCTTAATTTTTGACAAGATTAAGCCAACTTTAAAAATTAATATTCTGGTAAACTCTATTAAGTTAAAAAAATTAACAGGATGGAAACCAAAAATTTCTGTGAATGATGGAATAACTAAAACATTTAGATGGGCAAAAAAAAACTATTTATAATTTTTCTTTAAAGGAATTATATCTTTCTATTTTATTGACGTCATGGCCCAAAAACCATTTTATTGTTTTCTGTAGACCTTCTTTAATACCAACTTCAATTTTGAAACCAATTTTATTTGCTTTTTCTACGCTCATAATTCTTTTCTTATCACCCATTGGCTTATCTGCCTCCCAAATTATCTTTTTTTTTTTACCCATTATAGATATTATTGTTTCAGCAACTTCTTTTATAGTATATCCTTTACCGCTACCTAAATTAATAGGTTGATTTATATTTTTTTGCACAGAAAGCATCATACCCTTCGCTACATCCTCAGAATAAATAAAGTCTCTCACAGTAGATCCATCCCCCCAAACATGTAGTTCATCACTTTGGCTTGCTTTTTTTATTAAAGATGGAATTACCATTGCATTATCAGTATCAAAATTATCATATGGTCCATAGACATTTGCTGGTCTGACAATTGAAATTTTATTCCACTTATATTGAATTTCGTATGCTCTTGACTGAAGTTCACAAATTCTTTTTGCCCAACCTGCAAATTCATCATTTTTAGATGGAAATGAATTCCAAACATCTTCCTCAAAAAGAATTTCTTTTGGTTCATATACACCTACTGAACTTGTAAATAGATAATTTTCAACTTTGTTTCTTCTTGCTGCTTCCATCATATTTATACTAAACATGATAGTTGGTACCATAAAACTAGCAGGTTTTTCAGACGTCATTTTTGGAGATCCTTTAACACCAGCTAAATGAAAAACTATATCTTTATTTTTTGTAACATTGATACAATTATCAAAACTTCTTAAATCTGCATTTACAAATTTTATATTTTTAAACTGCGTTTTATTGTCTAAAGAAACTATAGTTATTTCACAGCTGCATTCATTTAGTAACTTGACTAGTTGATAACCAATCATTCCCGTTCCTCCTGTAACAAGTATTTTTTTGTTTTTATAAAAACTTTTATCTATCATTATAAAAATCTCCGTGCTCTATAATTAAATATGACTTTTGGTTTTTTTTATTAATACATCTTTTATATGTTTTAAAAATTTTATTTGGATCACTTAACATGATTACTTCTATTTCAGTTAATATTGATTTAAAAATTTTTGTGTAGTTTTGTGTATGCTGCGGGCCACCATCTAATGGTTTTCTTGATCCTATAGATGTTCTAATAATTATCTTTGGTTTGAACTGTTGATTTGACATTTTTTTAATTTTATCAAGATGATTAACCATTTGATTAAACGCTAAAACTAGAAAATCAAATCTAGGGTAACAGCTGATTGGGATAAAACCATTTAAAGCAAAACCTATACTCATTCCCATTTGCACATCTTCGAAAACAGGTAATTCAATTTTCTTACTTTTTGGTACTTTAATTAGAGTGTTAAAAATGGCGTTGCCAGAGTATTTAACTGACTGACCTAAAAAAACAGTTTTTTTATTTTTTGCAAGCATATTCATAGATCTAATTAGTTCTGATTTATATTTTAATTTCATTAAAATAATAACCAGGTTCCAGTTCCATGGTGAGGAAATTTTCTTTTATATTTATAATAAATTATATCTCCGCTAACTTTTTGTTTTTTACCCCAGGCTTTTATTGTTGGAGTATTTGTACTTAAACCGTTATCTTCAACTACAAATTTTATTGGAAGTTTAAAATTTTTTGAATATTTATATACTTCGTGAAACATTCCTGTTTCATAAGTCATGTCTCCAACGAATACCCATACTTTATTTTTAAGTTTTTTTCTCTTTAATGATAAAGCTACTCCCATAGCAATTGGCAAAACTCCTCCAACGATAGCAGATGAAAAAAATTTTTTTTTTTTATTTATTATTCCCATGGATCTACCAGAGAGTATTTCTTTTTTAAGCCATTTATAATCAATACCATGAAGTAATGCATGGTAATGACTTCTCCATGTAGAAAATACCCAATCACTTTTTTTTATTTTTTTAAAAATATTAATAAGTTGACCTTCGTTATTGCCAGACAAATGAATTGGTGCTCTTATTTTTCCTAATTCATAAATTTTTTTTATTTCATTAGAAAAACTCACTAAAAATTCTTTTGTAATCTTATTTTTCATAAATTATTTTGCTACCTTCATTTTCAAATTTAATCTTAACATTCAAATAATTTTTATATCTCATAATTAATTTTTTATGGAATTTTTTTTCCGCAATTAATATAAAAAAACCTTCAGAACCTGCGCCTAACATTTTATACCCTTTAGTACCAAAACTTTTTGAGTCTAAAAATAATTCATTAATTTTAATATTTGTATAATTTTTTGATATTTCATTTTTACTCTTCCAAGCCTCACTAATTACATTACCAAATTCCCCAATCCTAAAATTAGATGATTTTAAAATTTTTAAACCTTCATTAGTAAGATCTTTAATATTGTAAAAATAATTTTTATTTATATCTATTTTTTGAATTAAATTTTTAGTTATTTTAGAGGACTCTCTTTGCTTTCCACTATAAAATAAAAGACAAGAGTCCTCAATTATTGAAATATTTTTTTTGTATTTATTATTTAAATTACTTATTAAAATTTTTTTTTTGTCAAATTTGATATTATTGAAACCACCATAACATGTAGCAACTTGATCTTGTGACCCAATACTTTCTTTATTGAGTTCCTGTTCAATAAATATGGAGTCCTCTGTTATCTTCTTTTTATCAAATTTACTTGAATTAATTTTGTGTAATGAATGAACTAGACCAACAGTAAATGATGACGAAGACCCTATACCTGTTCTAGCGGGTAGTTCGCCATAGTGATAAATATCAAGACCATTTTTCATTTTAAACATTTTTAAGGCATTTCTAATAGTGGGATGTTTAATATCACTAATTTTGGAGGTTTCCTCTCTGTAGTAATATCTAATTCTAAAGAAATATTTAAAAAATTTATTTAAATTATTGATAGTAACATAACTATACTTGTCTATACTTGTTGATATAACTTGCCCCCCACCATGTTTACGAAACCAATCAGGGTAATCTGTGCCGCCACCTAAAAACGAAATTCTATATGGTGTTCTTGTAATTAACATTTTTCTACATACAATAATTATTAAAATTTAAAAACATTTTTTTTCATGAATATTCTAATTATTGGTGGTAACGGAACTATCGGCAAAAAAATCTTATCTAATATAAATTTAAAAAATCATAAAGTTTTCATAATTAACAGAACAATATCTAGTAGATTTAAAAATATAAAATTTCTTAAGTTTAATTATTACAAAAACACTAAACAATTAAAAAAACTAATTAAAAAATATAAATTTGATATAGTTGTTAATATAATATGCTTCAATTTAAAACATGCTGAAAGAGATTACAGATTATTTAAAAATAATATAAAAAAATATATTTTTGTAAGTAGTACCTCAGTCTATAAAAAAACAAGTAAAAAAATTTCAGAAGACTCTGAAATTGAATTAACTTCAAATAATTATATTGATGGTAAAATTAAAGCTGAAAAATTTTTTATAAATGAGACTGAAAATTTTCCTTTTATAATTATGAGGGTTTGTCAAATTTATGGTCATAATAATATCCCAACTCTTTTTAAAAAAAGGAGTTTTTCTGTATTAAACAATATGTTTTTAAATAATAAAATAATATTAATAAAAAATTATAATAATAACTGGAAAATGATATCCGATGATGATTTAGGTAAAATTATATATAAAGTTATAGTTTGTTCAAACGTCAATATTTTAAGAAATATATTTAATGTTGTTCCTGATAAATCTTACACTTGGAAAAAAATTTATAGGGTTTATTCAAAATCAGTAAATTATAAAGTATTTTTTGAGTACTTGGACTTAAAAAAAATATATAAATATAAAAAAAAAATTTATAATTATTTAATTTTGGATACTCTTAAAAACGCGAATTTTAAAAATACTAAAATATTTAAATTTATTAAAAAACCTAAATTTAAAGATTTTGAAAGGGAAATGCCTAAAATAATACAAAAACAAAAGAAAAAAATCTTAAACACAAAAATTGACAAAGATATATCTAAATTATTTAGGTTTTAAATAATTATTGCAAAAATTCTTTACTTCAAAATTATATTTGGTTTTTCTGTTCTAATACCTTTAATATTATTAATTGCACTTGAGTTGCTTAAATTTATAATTTCAAAATTTTTACTTTTTGCTACATACAAAATTTTTTCCATATTTTTTTCAAATTTGTCTAGATCAAAAGAGAATAAAGATTTATTGAATAATAAGTGTATTAATTTAAAATAAGCTGACTCGATATAAGGATAAAAGTTAAAATTTTTCAAATAATAGTAAAAATATTTTTTTTGTATTATTTTGTTTGTTTTATTTAAAATGTTATTTGCAAGACTCGACTCTACACCAAAGTATTTTTTATTACTATTGTGTCCGTAATAATTCTTAACAGGTAAATCAATTCCAGCTAAATAAATCGGATTACAACCAAAAAGCATCGCAAAAATTATACCAAATTCAGCAACAGTGATTGCTTTAAAAAAATTTTTTTTACCTGTAAAATTTTTAAAAAAAAATTCCTGCAATGTAACTTCATCCTCTTTACCAATAAGATTACAACACTCTTGTTTAGGATTGCATTTATTTCCGTTTTCATGCCTATCATCAAAATTAAGCCAATTTATAGTTAGATTATCTTTTAAATATTGATCATTTTTTGTCCAAATATCATTATAAGCGGCTGTATCAGACATTAGCCAAGTAATGTTCTTTAAATCATTTAAAAATTTCAAATGCATTTTGATTTCTGGTATTGGAAAATGATTATTAGCTGAAACAAGATAAGAAATTTTTTTTAAATTTTTTAACCTTAGAATTGTGGTTCCAACAGCTATAATTTTTCCATCAAATTTTTCATAATCTACTTCATACAATGATTTTCCTGATCCAAGAATTAAACAAGGCTCATTTTTGTGAATATTTAGTAAATCAATTATTTTTAACTTCATCTATATTTTGGAGTGATCATAATTATTAATTTTTGTAACATTTGAATAAAAAAGTATTAATATTACAAATAAAAAGCCACCATTAAAATACCCAGCTCCTCGTATTAATTGAGTTAAAACTATACCTAAAATAAAGCATTTAGTTTGATTACTAAATTTACTTTTAAATAAAATTATGATGAAGAGAATTCCAAACAATATATTTAAATATCCAAATTCTGTAACTAATTTATTTAAATTACTAGCACCGTCATTAATGTTCATAAATTTTTGATTTGAATAAGTGAGAATAAATTTTTCCTCCATTGCGTATTCAATTGCGTAATTCATATAATTTTGAAAACCAACACCCAATGGTTTTTTTTGAAGTGTTTCGGCAGCAAAGTTAAAATGATTTATATGAATTATAGTTGTTATATTTATAAACTTATTTTTCTCATTATCATTTTTGTCATCTGTATTACCTAAAATCGTATTTACATCTTTGTTTGTTATTTTACTTTCATCAAAACTCAATACTTTTTCTATTTTGTTAAAAAAATTTTTTTCAAAAAACTCAAATACATAATCAAATTTATTAAATTTTTTTAAGCTATATACATTTTTCATATCTTTAATTTGAGAAATTCTTAAATAACAATTATCAAAATTTAAGATAATTAAAGTATTTAAAAATATAACAGATAATAATAAAATATATTTTTTGGAAAGTCTTAAAGTAAGAATGAATATAGAAGTGACTATTAATCCAAAGTATAGAGTTAATGATCCAAAAAATATAAAAGTTAAGAGGACAAAAGTTACAAAATTTAATTTATAAAAGTTATTTAGATTTTTAAAACTTAAAAGTAAGTATAGTGTAACACCTACAGCTGTCATACCAAAATGAGAACTTTCAGAAAAAATTGGACCAATTATAATTCTGTTTTCAGATGTAAATATTGCACATAATCCATTTTTTAACTCTATATGATCATATAAAAAATACTCAGATAAAAACAGATCAATTAAAATCAAGAAATTAATTATTAAAATGAAAATTTTACAACTTTCAAACAAAATTTTTTCAAAATTAGTTGTAACCCTTAAACTTATTAGACTTAATAAGAATAAAAAAATTAACGAGAAAATAGCATAATTTGATATTTCAGTTATTAAATTTAATATTAAATGTATATAAATAACTATTACCATCAGAAGATTTCCAATAATTATTTTAATGTTTAAATTATTTTTGAGTGTGTCTATTATAAAATAGGGCAAAATAAGAAGAATTAAAAATTTTGATTGAAATAAATTTTGAATTTTTATGTCCCAAAATAAGATACTTATACTAAGTATAATTATTGAGATGAAGATTTCTTTTTTTTCTAGATATTTAATTACTTGTAACATTAAAGGAATACAATTAATTGAAACATATATTATTCAAATTAATTAGATTAAATAATTAATTTATTGCACCAATGTTTTAAACTAAATATAAATATTTTAAAGTAAATCAATGCAATCTATAATCGACATTTTTAAAACTTTGGAGTCTAATGACAGGAAGAAAATTATATTTTTATTAATTTTTATATTAATAACTTTTTTTTTGGAATTACTAAGTATCAGCTTAGTAATTCCGATAGTTACTTTGTTGTTTGATGATAATTTTATAAATAAATTTTATATAAATCGAGAATTTTCAGAAAATTTCGAAAAATTTACATCTGAGGAAATATTAATTTTTTTTTTATTTTTAATAGTTTTGATATATTTAATTAAAACTTTATTTCTAATTTTTTTTAGCCACTGGAAATCAAATTTTATTTTTGGTCTCCATAAAAAATATGCAAAAAAATTATACTTGAATTATATAAATCAGAATTATTTATTTCATCTTAACTCCAATTCATCTAATTTAACAAAAAATATTGTGTCTACTCAAAATTTCGCGCATAACATTAATCAAATAAGTATATTGTTAACGGAAATATTAATCTTATTAGGATTGATAGGTATTCTTTTATTTATAAATTTAAAATCAACAATTTTTATCTTTGTTTTTACATTAATAGTTGCAATTTTATTCCTAAGGTTTTTTTCACCAATATTATCAAACCAAGGTAAAAAAAATATTTCTAATTTAAGAAGATTTATGGAAAACATAAATTCTTCCTTCTTTGCAATTAAAGAAATAAAGATTATGGGAAGAGAATCTTTCTTTTTTAAAAAATTTTCAAAAAGTATTAATAAATTTAGTGACTCAGAAAAAATACAAGAATTTGTCCAATCTTTACCGAGATATATTCTGGAATTTATGTCAATTTTGTTACTTGTTGTAACTATTTTTTTTATGATGTTTTATAATTTTGACAAAATATCTATTCTAACTTTTATAGCATTATTTGCTGCAGTTGGTTTTAAGATTATTCCTTCTATTAATAAAATTATTTTTGCTTATCAGCATTTAAAATTTTATTTACCTGTTTCAAAATTAGTAATCAAAGATTTAAAGCTTAAATATAATGAAAGAAATAAAAATATTTATACTAATAACTTTGAAAATTACGAAGTAAATTTTAAAAAATTTTTTTATAAATATCCTAATTCAAAAAATTATGTTTTAAAAAATATAAATCTTAAAATTAAAAAAAATGAAATAATTGGTATTGTAGGATCCAGTGGATCAGGAAAGACAACATTAGTAAATTGTTTAATTGGATTACTACCACCAACAAAAGGAAAAGTTGAAGCTGGAAGTGCAGATATATTTGATAATATTAAAAGTTGGCAATTGAAAATTGGATATGTACCTCAACAAGTATTTTTAACCGATGAAGATATGTTTAGTAATATTGCTTTTGGTATTGACGCTTCAAAAATCGATAAAAAAAAAATCTATGATGTTTCTAAAATATCAAAACTTGATAACTTTTTAAAAAGTAAAAAAGATTATAAAAAAATAGTAGGAGAAAGAGGAATGAGAATTTCTGGAGGACAATTACAGCGTGTTGGAATAGCTCGTGCATTGTATAATGATAAACAAATACTAATTTTTGATGAAGCTACAAGTGCTCTTGATAAGGAAACGGAAATGTCATTACTTAACTCCATAAAATTTTTTAAGGGTAAAAAAACTATAATAATAATTTCTCATAAAATGAATACTCTTAAAATGTGCAACAAGATATTTAAATTAAAAAATAATTTATTAATCCAATAGATAATGAAAAACATATCTTTAAATTGTTATTTTGATAGTGATCTAAATGATAATTTTTTTAAAAGTGATCGTATATGGATGTCTTCAAATTCTAAATCTATATATAAAGATGACAAAAATAAAGGCTTTTCATATTTTGGATCAGTTTTAAAATCGGAAAATTATAATGTGCATACTCAGGATTTTTGGAAAAAAAACGATCATATCGATTTACAAATAAATTTTGCCTATCATCAAGAAATAAAATGTAAAAAATCTTATTTATTATTACCAGAGTCTAAAGAAATATTTAATAAGAATGATTTAAATAAACTTAAAAAAAAATATACTAAAATTTTTTGTCAATACGACGAGTACATTGATAATAATAAAATTTTTAAGTTAAATTATCCATTTATTATAAAAAAAAATTTCACCGAAAATTTCACAGAAAGATCCTTACTCTCTTGCATGATAAGTAGCAATAAATCAACGAAAAAAAAAAATAAATATGATTTATATAAAAAAAGATTTGATTTAATCAAATTCGCAGAAAAAAAATATCTTGATCAATTTGAACTATATGGAATTGATTGGGATTTGCCTTTTAAAAAGTCTGGGTTATTTGGAAGGATCTTAAATTTTAAAGACAAGTTATTCAAAAAAAAAAATATACTTAATTGTTATAAGGGAGTTATTAAAAATAAATCAGATATTTTGCGAAAAACAAAATTTGTATTCTGTATTGAAAATTCTAATTCCGAAGGTTATATCTCGGATCCAATTTTCGATGCATTTAATAATGGCTGTGTACCGATTTATTTAGGTGCAAAAAATGTATTAGATTATATTCCAAAAGAAACATTTATAGATATGCGGAAATTTAGTGACTTAGATGATTTATTTAAACAAATAAATAAAATGAATTCTGAAATTTATACTAAATTTCAAAATAATATAATTGAATTTTTAAATTCAGATAAAATAATTGAATTCAATGAAATAGGTTTTACCTCAAGATTATTAAAGCATCTAATAGAAGATTTAAGTTGAAATTATTTATACATATCTCATAATTAACTAACTCTATTATAAATGTATTCCAACAAAATTTTTGGAAGTTTTATAATTTTGAATTTCAAAAATAAAAATATTGATATATAAGTTAATAAAATCACAATGCATTTTCTTGAAAAATAAAAATATTTAATAGTAAAAAAAAAATCTATTTTTTTTAAATTTTGTTTAAGTTTCAAAAATTCATTATTTTTAAACAAGTGAAATAATATTCTACTATTATCCCTCATTTTAAGTATTTTGTAGTTTATGTATTGTTCTCTGTTAAGTTTGTTATTATATTTTTCTTTAATTATCTTATCTATTACTAAGAAGAAATCATTTGGTGTATCTTTTTTAAATTCAACATAACTAGCTGAAGTTTTTAAATTTTGAACAACAAGATTTTTATTAATTATACCAACAGGTTTTATCTCTAATAGTCTAAACCACATGTCTAAATCTAAACTCATTCCAAATTTTTCATCAAAATTTCCAACCTTACTTATTATGTCTCTTTTAAACATCGCCGTACTACAAATAAAAAAATTAAAATATTTAAGTGTTAAATTAAAAACTTCATCAAAATTATAGACATTTTTACCAGTTCTAAATACTGAATTAGGTATTACTTGTTTTTTTACATTTCCTATATCAAAATACCCATTAGAAAAAACCACTGAAACGTCTTGATTTTTTAAAAAAAAATATTCGTCTTTAATTATATCCTTATTATACTCTTCGTCTGAGTGAAAAATTGCAAAATATTTAGTATTAACTTTTTCTAAAATATTATTAAAATTTCCATACAGACCTAAATTGTATGGATTTGAAATAATTTTAAATTTTTTATCTTTGTTCATTTTTTTTAATATATTTAGAGTATTATCTGTTGAGCAATCATCATGTATATAAAGATCGAATTCTTGAAAAGTTTGATTTATGATAGAGTTAATACATTTTTCTATAGTTTCTTCTCGATTATAAACAGGTACATGAATAGAGAGATCATATGACTGTGACATGAAAACTAAATACTAATTATATATAAAAAATGCAAGGTTTGTTTGTAGTTTAATAAAATTCAGTAAATAAATATTTTTTGAAAAAAAAATTATGATATAAAAATTATAATATTCATACTTTATAATGAAAATATATATCACAGGAATTGCTGGTTTTCTTGGCAGTCACTTAGCAAGTCATTTATTAAAACTTGGCCACCAGGTTTTAGGAAATGACAATATGATTGGAGGTGAAAAAGAAAATCTTCCACCAAATATTTTAAGGTTTGATAATACAGATTGTTGTGATCATGCCAGTATGGTAGAAAATTTAAAAGATGTTGATTTTGTATATCACTGTGCAGCAACAGCACATGAGGGTTTATCAGTTTTTTCTCCAAGATTTATTACCCAAAATATCTATGAAGCAAGTGTGTCAACAATGACAGCTGCTATCATAAATAAAGTTAAAAGATTTGTTTATTGTTCTTCAATGGCTAGATATGGAGTGCAAAAAACACCTTATACAGAGGATATGCCTACAAAACCTGAAGACCCATATGGCATAGCTAAAGTAGCTAGTGAAGACACTTTAAAAGTGTTAGCAAATGTTCATGGAATGGAGTGGAATATTGCGGTGCCTCACAATATCGTGGGTCCGAACCAAAAATATGATGATCCGTATAGAAATGTAATGTCGATAATGATCAACAGAAATTTACAAGGACAACCATCTATAATCTATGGAGATGGTGAGCAAACTAGGTGTTTTAGCTATATAGATGATGTTATCTATTGTTTAGATAAACTTGCTCTAGATAGTAATATTAAAAGTGAGATAATAAATGTTGGTCCAGATGAAGATACAACTAGTATAAATAAACTAGCAAATTTAGTTGCAAATTCCACAGGTTTTAATGGAAAGCCTATATTTGTGCCTTCAAGACCTCAAGAAGTGAAACACGCTAGTTGTTCATCGGACAAAGCTAGAAAAATTTTAGGCTATAAAACCAAAACAACTTTAATTGAGGCTATTGACGCTACTACTCAATTTATTAAAGAGAGAGGAGTTAGGCCTTTTAAATATCATTTACCTTTAGAAATAGTTAATGATAAAACTCCAGATACCTGGAAAAATAAACTCATTTAATTAAAAAAGTAAGCATCTAAATCTATAATATATTTATTTATATCTTTAAGTACTATATTGTTTCCAAATTTTTAAATTTCAATTATGTAGAAATGCAACAATTATTATTAAAAAATTTTGGTAAAAATAAAAAATATTTCTTTATTTTTCCAAGTTATGTTTTTAATTTTTTCTCATCATCAGCATTACTAATAATAATATATTTTAGTAAATTAAGTTATCTTGCAGCTGACTTCGGGTTAGTTACAAGTCTGTTGTTTTTGATTTGCCACATATTATCTTTTAACGAAAGGAGCGTGCTTTTATCTGATAATAATCTAAATAGTGTAAATTCGGCCTTTATTTTTAGGATTCAATCAACAATTATTTTAATTTTTGTTTCTCTAATCTTCTTTAAGGCACAAAATTTACTAAATTTATTTACCTTAAGTATTTCAGTACTCATAATATCTCAATGGTGTTTTGAAATTTTTTTAATTAAGTGTGAAATCACTAAGAACTTTAGATTGGTCAAAATAGCCATCATATGTTCTTTTTTATACATTTTAGTATCAGCTTTTAGTATTTTTAATGGAAACTTAAATTTTTTCTGTATTTTCACAATTTTTTATAATTTTACAGTCTTACTTTTCTGTTTTTTTAAATTTGAAAAAATCTATTTAATTATTGATTTTTCAAATTATTATCAGTTTTTCCTTAAAAAAAACTTACTTTCATACAGGTTAACTTCATCATTCTTTATATCGATAAGTAATTTTTATTTTAGATATTTTATATATATTTTATTTTCAAAGGAAGTTGCTGGGTCCTTATTTACTTTTTTCACATTTGGCTCATTCCCTGCATCAGTCTATTCTTTAGTTTTAGCACCATCTTTTTTAAAAGATAAAATTAATATCAAAAAATTAAAAATATTTAGTTTTGCAATCAGTATTTACTTTTTTATTGGATTAATCTTACTTTACTTATTTTTTTCCAATAATAATTTCTCATCTCAAAATTTTTTGATCGCAGGCTTGTCAATTATAGGATCGGTAATAATGATTTATTCATTAAATAAGAGACAGTTTATGATTTACAATTTTAAAACAAGAAGTTTCTGTTTTCAGCTAGATATATTCTACTCTATTTCTGTAATATGCATTATACCATTAATTTATTCAATTAATAACGAGTATCTTTTGCCAGGTGGTTTTTTAATATCATCAATATTAGCTTATATTTTTTATGGTTTAACAGTTAAATCTTATTCGATAGATAAAATTTTAATATTTTCTATTTTAATTTTTATTCCGATATACGTAATTTTATTTAAAAATAATATTTTTGATCCTTATATTTATTATGCTAAAGATCCTTTTTTTAATGCAAGCTTCAATTTAAATATTTTACCAATTCCCCTTTCTTTTTTCGTAGTAGCATTTTTATTTATCTTAATTATAAAAAAACAATTAATTGAGAGTGAATTACTTTATATTTTGTCGTTAGTTGTAATACTTGGTCTTACTTCTGTAAGTTTAGTTAAATATAATTTAAAATCAGAAAATATTTTCAATTTAGTACAATTTGCGTTTCCTCTTACTGCATTTATAATTGGAAATGAGTTTGCTAAATTTCCAAAATATCATTTAAAATTTTTTAAAGTTATTTTTTTTATTCAACTTTTCATTATTGTATTCCAATTGTTTGATTCATTTTTACTACAATCTTTAACATTAAGCAGCAATATATCTGGAATAGGGATATATAAGCACTTACAGTTTATATCACAATTTGTTGCTATTACCTTTTTAGTTTGCATTTCGTATTTGCATACAAAGGAATATATTAATAACGTTCAAACTTTGTGTTTAATTTTGCTCACTAATATTTATTTAATCTTAAGTACTTCAATTAGTGGATTAATTTTTATAGTAATATTTTCAATTTTATTAATTTTTTTAAATTTTAAGAATTTTTTTAAATTAGGTAAGAATTATGTTTTTATTTTATTAATTTTTTTATCGATAATTTTGTTACTTAAATTTCAATATGATGCACAAGACTCATATGAAGTTGAAACAACATATTTTAAAATAATAAATTTTTTACCCCTCTTATCAGATAGGATAAGTTCTATTTTTTATTATTTAAATGCGATTTCAAACTTGAATGAATTTCTTCTTGGCAAAAATAACATTAATGAGTCAAATCCATTATTTAGTACATCTTTTAATTATTTTGTAGACTATATTTATAATTTTGGTTTTCTTACATTATTGCCTTTATTATATTTAATATATGCTTTCTTTAAAAAATTTGTATATTATTTACAGGACCCAAAATCTAATTTTGTAGTATATTCAAGTTTTATAATTATTGTTTTCCTGTTAGTTGACACTTTTATTAAATCTTCTTTAAGAGAAATTTACGTTGGTAACGTATTTTATTTTCTATGGGGTTTTACATACTATAGTTTAAGAAGTAAATGAAACTAATCATTTTTTCACAACATTTTTGGCCTGAAAAATTCAGGATTAATAGTTTGGCTGAACAGCTTTCGAAAAATAAAAAAATAAAAAAATTATCAGTATTTACTGCAAAACCAAATTACCCTAATGGCAAGATATTTAAAGGTTATAACAAGCTTTACTTTCAAAAACAAAAAAAAAATAAATTTTTAATTTTCAGATCTCAAATAATACCGCGGGGTAATTCATCAGCCATTAATTTATTTTTTAATTATATTTCCTACGTATTTTTTGGTTTATTAAATATTTTTAAAATAAAATCGACTTATGATATTGTATTTGTTTATTGTACTAGTCCAATTTTTCAAGCAATACCAGCAATAATTTATTCAAAAATTTACAAAATTCCCTTAGTTCTGTGGGTACAAGATTTATGGCCCGAAAGCATAATTGAAACCGGATATATAAAAAATAAAATTTTAATAAATATAATCAAAATTATTACTAAAAAAATATATAATAGTTCTGATTTAATACTTGTTCAATCTAAAAAATTTTTAAACCCTATTGGTAAACTTACAAAAACCAAAATTAAAGTTTTTCAGAATCCTTCTGAATTCACAAGCAATCGAAAAAATAAGTTTGTCTTTAATCAAAATAAAATTAAAAAAATCTATTATGCTGGAAATATTGGAAGAGTTCAAAATTTAAAAAATTTAGTGAAATTTTGTAAATCCACAAAGCTAAAAAATTTTAAAATTTATTTATTTGGAAATGGTAGTCAAAAAAAATGGGTTCAAAGTAAAATTAAAGAAACCCATATTGAAAAAAATTTAGAAATATGTAATTTTTTGAAAGACAAAAATTTTGTTAAAGAAATGAAAAAAGCTGATTGTTTTCTTGTATTATTGAGCAGTGGTAAAGCTTTAGAAAAAACAATTCCAGCTAAATTTCAAACATATTTATATTTTGGTAAACCGATAATATCCTGGTCTGATGGTGAAGTCTCTTCTTTGATTAAAAAATTTGATTTAGGATTTTCTGCTAGATCAAATTCATTAAAGAATTTTTCTAATTGTGTTCAAAATGTTACAAAATTAAAAAAAAACCAGTTAAAAAAATTTTATTACAATAATACTAGTTTCTTTAACAAATATTTTGCATTAGATAAATGCTCTAAAGATTTAATAGAAATTATAGAAAACCAATTAAATGAAAAAAATAATTAAAATTTTTTTTTTATTAATTTTTTTAATTTGTAATTTATGGGTTTTAACTAACTATATAGGTCATAAAATAACCTACATTTCTTTTAGCCTGTTAAGCCTAATTTATTTATTCTACATGTTTAGGCCTAAATCCATTTTTTTTGATAACTTTTTAGGATTATTTTTATTTTTGGGACTTTGGCTAAATTTTTCTTTAAAAATAAAGCTAAAGAGTATTTTTCCAAAAGGAGTTCAAGATTTTAAATATTGGTTCTCTGATGGTGTGGGTTCATTTGATTTCTCTGCAGATTCAATTGATAAGGTTCTTTTTATATGTATGATTGCCTATTCCTCAATAATGTTATCAAGTTTAATAAGGCAGAATTTTTTTATTTACAAAGAGAATATTATTAAAAAATTTGAAAAAAAATTTTACATTAAAAATAAAATTTTTATTTTAACCTCTTTCTTTTCTTTAATTTTTATCTTTTCATTAATTAATTTTAATTTTAAAATATACCAGAGAGGCATAGTAAATGATTACGGAATATTTATAAATTCGTTATTTACTTTTCTATTTTTTGTTTTATTTCCTTCTATTACTACATTTATTATTAATTATGAATCACATACAAATAAAAGTCTGAAAATATCTATTGTAACTTCTATAATTGAAGCTTTTTTGAATAGTTACTCTATTTTAAGCAGAAATTTTATTTTTAATCCTCTTTCAAATCTATTTGGAATTTATAAATTGAATAAAATTACAAATAATTTCAAACACACTAAATTTCTTTATTTTTTGGTTCTAATTATTTTTTTTTTCTTAATATCTGTAACATTAGTTAGTAAGGAGAGAAATGAATTTTTGATAAAAAAAACTGATAAATTAAATGAAAAAATTGTTAATGATAAGAAATTTAATAGTATTGATAATGCTATAATAAGTTTTTCAAATAGAATTTTCAAAATTTTTGTAAGTAGATTGATAGGAGTAGAGGGTATAATGTCTGTTTCAAGTAGCAAAGAATTAAATTTTAAATTGTTTTACTATGCTTTAAATGAAAAATATGTAAGAGGTGAAAATTCTTTTTATGATAAATTTAAAAATGAAAATAGAACCTCAAAAGCTTGTAAAAAAAACAATTTAGAAAAAATTAATTGCAACATTAACTCAATAAGTCTTATGGGAATAATTGCATTTTTATTTTATTCAGGATCTTTTTTGTTTCTATTTTTTGGTTTAATGATCGTATGTTTATTTTGCTCATTCTTTGAATATCTTTGTTACAGAGTATCTAATAATATGGTATTCAGCGCATTTGTTTCTCAAATATTTGCTTATAGATTATGGCATTTTGGATATTTACCTGCAAATACTTATAAACTCGTATTAAGCATTTGCATTCTTATCATTTTAACTTACTTATACAAAAAAATAATATCTAAACTATAAATATGAAGATTTTAGTTGTTGGTGGAGCTGGTTATGTAGGTGGAACCGTCACTGATTTATTAATGCAGAATCCTGATAATAAGATCATCGTTTATGATGCTTTACTTTATGAGAGCATGTATCAAAAAAATGTTCAGTTTGTTTATGGAGATATAAGAGATTTTAAGCTTTTAAAAAAATATTTAGAATGGGCAGATAAAGTTGTGTGGATGGCAGCACTCGTTGGTGATGGAGCTTGCAGTATAAATCCATTAATAACAAAGCAAATAAATTTAGATACAGTTCAATATTTAGCAGATAATTTTGATGGTAAAATTATATTTTTTTCAACTTGTTCAGTTTATGGTGCGCAAGATGATCTATTAAATGAAAATTCTTCTACAGATCCTCTCTCAGTTTATGCTTCAACAAAATTAGGAGCAGAAAAAATATTAATTAAAAAAAATGCATTAATATTTAGATTAGGTACTTTATTTGGAGTAGGAGATACTTACTCTCGAATTAGAATGGATTTAGTGGTAAATATTCTTACTGCTAAAGCCATTACTGAGAAAAAATTGACAGTGTTCGGAGGTAGGCAATTTAGACCATTGCTACATGTGAAAGACGCAGCTCGCGTAATTGAAGAGTCAATTTATTCAGATAACAAAGGTATTTATAATCTTCATTTAGAAAATATTAAGATCATCGATTTAGCAGAAAAAATAAAAAAAAATTTTAAAAATGTTATCATTGAAAAAATAGATATTAAGTTTCAAGATTCAAGAAACTATCAAGCTGATGGTACAAAATTGAGAAATGATTTTAAATTCAGACCTATTTATACTGTTGATGATGGAATTTCTGAGGTTAAAAAATTGATATTAGAAAAAAGAATTACAAATATTAATGATCCAAGATATACAAATCAGAAATATTTAGAATTATTTAAATCAAAATTGGAGTTTTAAATGATACCTAAATATTTTAAAGGTGGAGTTTCTTTTGATACAAGAGGTAGTGTCTCTTATAATAATAACCTTAATTTAAAAAAAATAAAAAGATTCTATTTTGTACAAAATAATAGAAAAAATTTTGTAAGAGCGTGGCATGGACATAAAATAGAAGCTAAATATATACTTTGTATAAGTGGAAAAGCAAAAATATCGGCAGTCCTAATAAAAAATTTTAAAAAACCCTCAAAAAAAAATAAAGTATTTTCATGGAATTTAGATAGCTCAATTCCAAGTGTTATTTTTATTCCACCAGGATATGCAAATGGATCAAAATCTTTAACGAAAGATATGAAATTGTTAATACTTTCGACTACAACATTAGAAAAAAGCTTGAAAGATGACTATAGGTTCCCATCGTCATTTTGGAAAATTTAAATGAGTGAAAAAATATTGATTTTAGGTGGTGCTGGTATGTTGGGATGGCAGATGGTAAAACTTTTCTACAAAAAAAAACAAATTACTGTGACTGTTTCTAGTTTTAACTCAGCAAAAATTTTAAAAAAAAAAATTGGGAAAAAACTTAAAATTATAAAATTTGACTTTGAAAAAAATTATGAACAGAAATTAAAAAAAATTATTTTAAAACATGATATAGTGATAAACTGCGTTGGATTAATTAAGCCATATATTAATGACAGTAACCCGAACGATATTAAAAAAGCATTAAAGCTAAACTTTGAACTACCTTATTCATTATATGAAATCACAAAAGATACTAATATTAAGGTTTATCAAATTGCTACTGATTGTGTTTTTTCTGGAAATTCAAGTGGTTATGATGAGACATCTAAACATGATTGCGAAGATGTGTATGGTAAAACAAAAAGCTTAGGGGAGATAAACTCTAAAAATTATTTTAACTTAAGATGTTCAATTATTGGAGAAGAAATTAAAAATTTCAGATCTTTGATAGGTTGGTTTAATTCAAACAAAAAAGGATCTTTATTAAATGGTTTTTCAAATCATGAGTGGAATGGATTGACAACAAATGCTTTTGCAAGAATAATTGAGGGAGTAATTAATTTCAAAATAAGTTTACCAAACAAAATTCACATTGTTCCAAAAAATAAAATTTCTAAATATAAATTACTAAAATTACTAAATATTAAATATGATAAAAAGTTTAAGATTAGAAAGTTTAAAAGTGATTATTCAATAAATAGATCCCTTAAAACAATAAATTCAAAAATTAATAATTTAATGTGGAAAAAAACTGATTATAAAGGAATACCTACTATAGAAAAAATGATTTCAGAAATCTAATGAAAATTTTAACTATTCTTGGTACTAGACCTGAAATAATTAGACTCTCAGAAGTTATTAAAAAAATTGATAAGGATTATGATCAAAAAATTGTTCATACTGGACAAAATTTTGATTATGAATTGGATAGAATTTTTTTTAAAAATTTTAAATTAAGAAAGCCAGATTATTATCTAAATGCAATCGGAACATTTGGAAATCAGTTATCAAAGATTTCGTATCAGTTAGAGAAGATTATTTTCGAAGAAAAACCTGATAAATTTTTAGTGCTTGGCGATACAAACAGCAGTTTGGGAGCTATAGTAGCAAAAAGAGCGGGTTTGAAAGTTTATCATATGGAGGCTGGTAATAGATCATACAACAAAGAGAGCCCAGAGGAAATAAATAGAAAAATAATTGATCATTCAAGTGATATACTTCTCCCATATACAAAAGGTAGTGCCCTGAACTTAATGAAAGAGGGAATTGCTAAAGACAATATAATTGTTACAGGAAATCCAATTAACGAAATTATAATAAAAAATAAAAACAAAATTAAAAAATCAAAAATTTTGGAAAAACTCGAATTGCAAAAAAAACAATATTTTTTGATTACTTTGCACAGAGAGGAGAATGTGGATGATCCTAAAAAATTGATTTCTTTTGTAAATATAATGAATTCAATTGTAAGGGATTTTCATACAAAAATAATTTGGCCAATACACCCTAGAACATTATTTAGACTGAAAAAGATTCAAAAAAAACTAGATAAAAATGTAATTTTAATAAAACCATTAGGTTTTTTTGATTTTACATTTCTTGAAAAAAATTCAAAATGTATTCTTACTGATAGTGGAACTGTGCAGGAAGAAGCAGCTATATTTAAGATACCTTGTCTAGTTATAAGAGAAAAGACAGAAAGACCTGAAACAATCATGTCTGGATCTGCAAAGCTTGTTCATAATGATTATGTTAAAATTAAGAAAAATATGAAATTTTTTATAAAAACAAAACATGTAACAAAACGAATACCAGAATATGACGTTAAAAATGTAAGTTCAATAATTCTAGGTATTTTGAAAAAATATTAAAAACATTAAAATGAATAGTTATAATGCAAATAACATTTTTTCTTTACAATATTTAACATTATCACTTCCTTTTTTAATAATAACAGGCCCATTTTTAAGTGATTTCATCGTCAGTTTAATGGCAATTTATTTAATTTTTCAAATTAAAAATGTTTTAATAGATAAAAAGTTTCTGTATCTGTTTCTTTTTTTTTCTTTATTTTATATTTTAGTTAATGTTAGTAATTTCTTTAGTAGTTATGTAAATCTAAATATAAATTCAATTTTTTATTTTAGATTTTTTCTATTTTCTTTTTCTTTTATTTTAATAATAAAAGATCCAGTTTTTTTTTTTAAATGTCTATCTATTATAACTGGTTCTTTATTTATTATTTTGTTTATTGATAGCCTATTTGAGTTTTTCTTTAATAAAAATATTTTAGGATATGATAATTTATACCCTAATAGAGTCTCGTCATTCTTTAAAGATGAGTTAGTTTTAGGTTCATATACTGTGAGATTATTGCCTATACTGATAGGATCTACAATTTTTGTTTTAAATAAAAGTAAAAAATATGTTAAGTCAGCTTTTATAATTTTTATAACAATAGGTCTTATATTAATTCTTTTATCAGGTGAAAGGACATCAATTTTACTATTTTTGATATTTATTTTATACCTTACAATTTTTTGGAAGACTAAATTTTTGCTAAAATTAATACTTGTTTCAATTATTCCACTTTTTTTTATTTTTACATTTTCTAAAGAAATTAGAAATAGATTTTTAATTGAGCCATTAATACAATTTAACTTTGTTGATCAAAAAACTTTAAAAGAAAAAAAAATAATCGACGATAAAGATTTTGGGTATCCAGAGTACACCTTAAAGAAAAGAGATTTATATATTTTTAGTGTTCATCATCACAAACATTATCTTTCTGCATGGAAAATATTCAAAGAATATCCAATAATTGGAGCTGGAGCCAAAAGTTTCAGATTTGTGTGTGAAAAAGATAAATTTCACATTTATAATATATATGATTGGGAGTACAAAATTTATCCCCCAATTTTAGATGATTTTTCTGAGCCATTAAATACTGCTTGCTCCACTCATCCACATAATACTCATGTTCAAATTTTGTCTGAACTTGGACTGTTAGGATACTTTTTTTTATTATCTATTATTTTTATGATTGTATTTTTCTCAATTAAAATAAAAAAAAATAAATTGACTTTTAAGTATCCTTATATGAAAGACTTGACAATATTTTTATTGGGTGCCTGTTTTATGAATTTATGGCCTATTGCTCCTAGTGGTAATTTTTTTAATAATTGGCTATCAATTTTATATTATTTTCCATTTGGCTTAGTGCTTTATTGTTTTAGCCAAAGAGTAAAAAAAAATTTACCTATAACCAGATAAAATGATTTTTTTAAAAAATAAAAATTTTTATTTGGTTTTCCTTGTCCTATCAATTTTACTTCATTTGCTAACAATAAATTTTCAACCGGTAAATGACGAATATATTTTTTTTAAAGGCGCTGATTTTATATTAACTTTTGAAAAAAATTACTCTCAAATTTTCTTTGAGTATAATGCTAATACATTAGGCTTTTCATATTTAATAGCTATTATAAAGTTTTTTTTCCCGTTTTTAGAAACCTCACAAATTAGCAAATTACTTTCTGTGACAAGTATTTTTTTCTACGCTGAAGTTGCTAGAATGTTATACATTTATTTTAAACCAAAAGTTAATTTTAAAATATTATTGCTGGTCATAATTCTCAATCCCTTAATCTGGAATTATGCTTTTAGAGGAATACCTAACCCTTTTTCATCTGGATTATGTTTGTATGCTGTTTGTAAAATAATATTTTTAAAAAATATTAACTTTAGATTATTTTTTTTAATTTTATTCTCTTTTGGGGTTATTATAAAACCTTTTAATGCTATTTTATTATTAATATTATTTTATGTTTTTTATTTTGAAAAAAATATTAAACTAAAAGAATTAGCGATATTTATATTAACTTTTTCATTAATTATTTCTATTTATTTCGTCTTAAATTACATCAAATATGATTTTTACTTAATGCCTAAAAGTTATAGTGCTCTTTTTAAACCAAATTTAAATAATTTTATAGTAAGTTTTTTTACGTATATAGGTTTTTTATTTTTTGCATCGTATCCATTTTTTATTAAAATTATTTATGACTTTTGTTTAAGAAATAAAATATATAATTTAATATATTATTCTCTAATTTTTGTAGTTGTTTTATATATATCAAAAAAATTCGACATTTTTTTAACTGAAATGAATTTTGGATTTCTGTCACAATATCTTAAAAAAGATATTTACGAACTTATCATTATTATAAATAATTTTTTTTTCTTTACTTGTATTATTCATATATTTTCAAACAGGCAAAATAATAAAAATTTAAAAAAAAATTATTTATTTTTAATTTTAATTTTGTTGTTTATATTTATAATGTCATTTACTCATTCTGCTCAACGATATATTTTGGTTTTAATCCCGATATTTTATATAATATTTTTAAGTTTGAAAAATATGCTTTTAATGCAAATAATTTCAATTATTTCATATATTATTCTGAATGTAATTATATTTTTAAATTTTTATAATAATCATGTTTCAATTACAAACATAGTTAATTATCTAAATGATAAAAATTTGATTAAGGAGACCAATCCAGGTTATATAGGTCAGCATGCACTGAATAATTTTACTTCTTTTTATGACGAAAATGGAATGATAGAAAAATCAGAAATATTTGAAAATAAAAAATATATAATTAAGGATTTTAAGAATATTAATGACAAATCTATATATGAGACTAAAGTTAACACATTTGGCATAAAAAAAAATTTGTTTATTCTAGAAAATTTATGATTTCATTTAGTATACCTAAAAAAACAGAAAAAGAACTTATTATATTTTTTAAAAAAAATAATTTAAATCTAGTTGTCAATGAATATTTAAAAAATAAAAAAAATTTACATCATGGTAAATTTATAAAAAAAACCAATAAACCTTATCCCCCAATTCTAGACGATCTTTACAAATTATTTTATATAGTTACTAAATTTAAAAGAATTACTTGTTTGGAATTTGGAACTGGTTGGTCCACATTGGTTATAGCTAAAGCTCTCTCTCAAAATAAGAAAAAATACGAAAAAAAAATTAATAAATTAAGATTTAGTAAACCTTTTGAAAGTTTTTCTGTAGACAATTTAAAAAAATACTTGAAAATAAGTAAAAATAGAATTGATAAAAACCTAGGAATAAAAATCAACTTTTTTTTAAGTAAAAATAGAATGAGCTCATGGAATGGTCAAATTTGTAATGAATATTTAAAATTACCTTCAGTTAACCCTGATTTTATTTATCTAGATGCTCCTGACCACCTTTATATCGATGGGACAGTCAATGGTTTAAAAATTTCAAATAATGATTTTATGCCTATGAGTAGTGATATATTAAAATTTGAAAATTTTTTAACACCAGGAACAATTATCCTGGTCGACGGCCGAAATTCAAACGTAAATTTTCTTAAAAACAATTTTAAAAGAAACTGGATAGTTAGCAGAGACAAAAAAAGAGATCATACAGTATTAATTCTAAATGATGAACCGATTGGAAAATTAAACAAAGAACAAATTAAATTTTATTTTAATAAGATTTAAATGGAAATCATTTTTTTTCTAACAATAATTTTGTTAAACGTTACGTTTTTTTTTAATTTAGGCAAATTAAGCAAATTTGTAAATATTTATGATATCCCTGACTTTAAAAGAAAAATTCATAAAAAAAAGACTCCTCAGATTGGCGGTATTATTTTTTTTTTTAATTTTTGTTTATATTTGTTTTTTGACAAATTTTTTTTTAAAGATTTTGAATTTCTTTCATATAATGTAATTTTAATATCGTCCTCTTGTATTTTTTTTTTAGGTTTGTTTGATGATAAATATAACCTTGGCCCAAAAATAAAGTCTTTAATTTTTATTACCATTTTCTTTCTAACAGTTTATTTTGAAAATTCTTTTCAAATAAATAGATTGTCATTTTCTATAAATAGTCTTGAATTTAACCTATCAAAAATATCAATTTATTTTACAATTTTTTGTTTATTCTTATTTATTAATGCATTCAATATGTATGATGGTATAAATGGAAATGCTGGCCTATATATAATTATAATTTTTTCTTATTTTATTTTTAAAAATATTTATATTTACCTATCAATTTCATTAATCATTACTTCTATTTTTTTTCTTTTTTTTAATTTTAACCATAAGATTTTTCTTGGAGATAGTGGTAGCATATTGATGTCTTTTGTAATTTCTTTGATTATGATTATAAAAAGTTATGATCCCGTGGTTCTATTTGCAGATGAAATTTTTATATTAATGATGTTGCCAGGAATTGATATGGCCAGATTATTTATAATAAGAATTTACAAAAGAAGAAATCCATTAGTATCTGACAGTAATCACATACACCATATATTAACAAAAAAATTAAATCTTATAAAGTATACTTTTATAAATTTAATTATACTCATATTACCAATAATTTTATTTATATACGGTGTTCATAGTATTTTTATCATTTTTCTTTCTATTACCATTTATTCTATTTTAATCTATTTTTTTCAAAATTAAGAAAATAAAATTTTAAGATTGTTTATATAAGTAATTTTATAGTTAATAAAAATATTTTTTTGTAGAATTCAAAAAGTTTAATAATTTTTTCTTAGGTTTGATTTTAATTTCTTAACGTTTATTTGAATGAATTTAAGTAATAGTTTAAACCTCTTTCGATACCTTCATTAAGCTTTATTTTAGATTTAAATCCTAATTTAAATTGCTTTTTTGTAGAACCTACCCTCGCAAATACACCAACAGGTTTAGATTTTTTGGTTAAAATTTTAAAATCGAAACCTGTAATCTCTTTTCCAATTTTAATAAAATCTATGAAACTAGTTGAAATTCCTGTAGACAAATTTAATGGAGATGCGTCATTAATTTTGTCCATGGTACTTATTACTCCTTCAACACAATCATCAATATGAATAAAATCTCTGATTTGTTTGCCATCTCCCCAAACTTTAACATTTTTTTTTTTTTCAGCCATAATTAAATTTTTACATAAATTTGGGAAAGGATAATTAATATCCTGATCTTCACCATATCCAGAAAAAGGTCTATAACAAACAGATTTAATACCATACTTTTCAAATGCAATTTTTGCTAAAAACTCACCTGTAAGTTTTGACCACCCATATGTATAATCTGGAATTCCAAGACTGTTAGAAAAATTTAGATCTTCTTCTTTAAGCAATCTATGATATTTTTTTGTTTGTAGGCTAATAGGGTAGCTTGCACTAGAACTAAAGTATAAAGTTTTTTTTGGTTTAGCAGATACACACCATTCCCAAAATTTACTATCAATTGTTAGATCTTGTGCAACTGCCATCGGGTTATTCTCAATCATTTCTCTACCACCAACAATAGCTGCTAAATGAAGAACATAATCAAATTTTTTTTTTTTATTTTTTTTAAACCACTCCACACAATCAGTTTCGATAAATTTAAAATTTTTATAATCGAAAGGGTTAAATAAAGGCCAACCATCTTTTGGATTAATTGCACCAGTAAATTCTTTTATGTTATCTATACCAGTAACTTGAAATTTGTTATCAAGAAAATATTTACAAAAGTGTCTACCAACAAAACCTGCTACACCAGTAATTAAGACATTGTTCATAGATCTAATATTCTTTGATATAATTTAAATGCTTGCCATGATTTTGTGGGCAAAAAATCTTTGATATTATTAGGACTTTTATTTAGCCGTCTTATTAAATTTAAATTGTTTTCATATCCTATAAATTCTTTTTTCATATCTTTTGTTAAATCGTGTAAATTCCTTCTCTGATAGACTGAAGGCTTATTATATAAAACTTTATAACCTTTTGCCTCAACATAATACGAGGCCCATATATCATCCATCCTTCCTATGTGTGGAAATAAGAAATAGTGCCTAATAACCTCTCTTTTTAAAAAAGTATTTTGTGAGTTAAATGGTGATGGCTTATTTGACGTAAAGGGAAATACCGACTTTTTAAAATTGCATTCTGGAGCATATTCCATTCTACATATTGCGTCGATATCAGGATCACCGTTCCAGAAATCTGCCTGAATATCAAAGTTAGAATTTGTTTCTATTATTTTTTTTTTTTTATTTTTGTTTTTTAAAATTTGTAATGGAAAACCTCTATGCCAAAGATGGTTATGATTTGTAACTGAGATTGGATCAAAAGCTTCTTCCTTTGTAATGTATTTTTTTACTTTAATTTTTTTATCAATAATTAAATTTTCCTCCCAATTAGACAAAGGTATATTATCATCATCTACTGTAGCAATAATTTCGGCTCCCTTTTTAAACGCTAAAATCATTGCAAAATTTCTTCTTTGTATACAATTCCAGCCAATTAAATCAGATAATTTTTTGCTAATTTTTTCCTGATCTTTTGGGCTTAAATAAACTCCATTTTTTAATTTATAATTTGAAGGTGTCTTTAAATCTCCAGAGACAATTAAATTCCAACCTTTTAAATTATCAAATTTTTTAATCGCTTTTGTAGGAGGATTGATTGTTGTTGATATAATATATTTTTTCATCAATTTAATTTAATAACGGAAAATCTTTTTATTTCATATCCAAAAAAATTAATTTTAGATGAAAAAATTGAGTTATTATCATAATAAGTGACAATATAATCTGATGATCTAACTGCTATTTTTTGATCTTGAATGTCAGAATTTTTATAAAGATGATAAACGTGTGGTGTTATTACATTTGGCAAGGTTCTCTCTATTAATTGGTTGGTTTTTAAATACTCTATTATAATTTTTGATGATTTTCCTACTATATAGTAATTTGCAAGTATGATCGAACTTATAAATAAATACAAAGTTAACGTCGCAAAAATAAAAAATTTTGGTTGCTTGCAACTAAAAATAATTAAAAAAATAAAAGGTATAGGAAGTATAAGATATCTTTGAGATGCTTTAATGAATGATAAAACAAACAGATAAAGCAAAATTGTTATTAAAATAGTTTTACAAATGTTTAGCTGTTTTTTGTCAAATTTTTTACACTTTAAAAATTTATAAATAAATAATAAAAAAAACAAAAATAAAAATATTATTAAACTTTTATATATTTCATCAGAAAAAAATTTCTGTAATGGTCCAAGATCTAATTCTGATGAAATAAAAAAAAATTTTTCAAGATAGATGCTTGAAGCAATAGCGATACACAAAAAAAAAATAATATTTTTTTTTATTTTACCAACAATTGATAAAAAAAATGTAAAAAGAAACGGTAAAGAAACTAAGGTTAAATATCCAATATAAAAAATAAAATTATTTAAAACCCACACTATATCCCTATTTTTATCGTTACCAATAATTGCAAATTCTAAATCTTCATTTTGAGGGGCCAATATAAAACCAAGATAGTGATAAGTAAAAATATTTAGTAAGATTAACGGAAATAAAATTATTGCTAATAATCCCAATATATAATTAATCTTTTTGATTGAATTAAAAAATAAATAAGAAAATATTGCAAGTGGAATTAAAAAAATTAAGTTGTAAGGTTTTAAAGCTATAGAAACACCAAGTAATAAAGCATAAAATAAACTATTAGTTTTATCTAAATTTATTAATGTTTTTGAAAAAGCATAGACTCCTAATGAGAATGCAAATAAATCATTGAAAGACCTAAATCCATATGTCCAAATTATTGAATTTAAGAAAATAATTAAAATTAATAAAGTGAAATCGTATTTGTACCCGTAAAATTTTAGAAAATTATAAACACCATAACCAAGAAAAAAATAGCTAAAGGCACTCAGAATTTTAATAGACTGAAAACCATCAATGAAAGGAATAGTATAGTTTAAGATTGAGCCAATAGCCGAAAATACATAAGAATTAAACTGAGATATATAATAAGATTTTAAATATTTAATTTTATCTTCTTCGTTAAATAAATTTGAATATTGGCCATAACCCCCCTCAAAATTTGTAGGAAAAAAATTTATTGTGATTAAATGAATTAAAAAAGAAAAAAAAATTAAGTAATTTAATAATATTTTGGAACTTAACTGATTTTTTATCATTTAAATAATTCTCATAACTTTTATAAGAGCTTAATATAAAATACAAAAAAATTATGAATCAATTTATTAAATTTTATACCGGAAAAAATTATAATCAGCATATGTATACTGGGTTAATTGGATATTTTATGAGACTATGTCATAGAAGTATGGAGAAAGACAAAAATAAAAAAAGTAAAGTTTTAGAAATTGGTCCAGGCACTCATTCCCATATAGATTATTTAAATCATCAATTTGATGAATATTTTATATTAGAGAAGATTAATGAATTAGAGGAAATTTATAAAAATAGGGAAAATGTGAAATACTTTAATTATGATGGGGGTAAATTACCTTTCCAGAATGATTATTTTGATAGAATAATTATTTCACATTGTTTAGAACATATTTTAGATCCTGAGCCATTTTTATTGGATATGTTCTCCAAACTTAAAAAGGGAGGAAATTTAACAATTGGTTTGCCTACAGATCCAGGAATTTTATGGAGATTTGGAAAATTTATAAGTGCAAATTTTCTTATAAAAAAAAGTTATGATTATACCAAAAGTGATTATTATTATTTTACAGCTAAAGATCATGTCAATAGTATTTTTTCTTTAATACCTATAATAAAAAAAAATTTTAAAAATATAAATTTTCAAAAATATGAGCCTCTTAAAATACCATTATTAGATATTAACTTATTCTATATAATTGACATTAAGAAATAAGTTTAATTTGAAAGTTTATTTTTTTTTGAGAAAAAAATTCTAAAGCCAGTTAATACATATGCAAAATTTCTTAAAAATGAATTATTAGTAGTTCCTTCTTTTCTTGAATTCCATTTGCTTGGAATTTGAACAAAATTTTTTCTTAGTTTAATTGGTATCAAAATAGTCTCTAAAAGAATAGGGTGTCTTTTTTCTCTTAATTTAAATTTTTTTAAAATTTTAGAGGGATAGATCCTATATCCAAAAGTAAGATCTGAGAGTGATATTGAATACAAAAAATTGAAAAAAAGCTGAAAAAGCTTATTCAAAATTAGCTTAATAGGGTTGTAACCTTTAAAAGAATTTCTCTCCAACCACCTGTTTGCTAAAATAATTTTATCTGGATGCTTTAAGGAACTCTTTATTAATTTTTTAATATCATTTGGATTTGTCTCAAGATCTGAAGCCATCATTACAAAATGTGTTTCTTTGATATTTTGAATTGATACTTTAATAGCTCCTCCAATAAATTTCTCTTTTTGATAAATAATTTTTATTTTATTTTTATATTTAAGCTTCAATTTAAAAATAATATTTTTGCTTTTTTGTTTTGTTTTTGTTTTAGATAATACAATCAAATATGTTGATATAAATTGACTACACTGCTCTTCTAAAATGCTTATTGTATTTTCTAAAGAAAATGTTTCATCAATTACTGGAAGAAAAACTTCAAATTTATGTTTTTTTTTATTTAACAAAATAATATTTTTTATAACCCTTAAATTTACTCATTCTAATATCTCTCACGTCAAATTCTTCATTAGCTAAATTAGTACATGGAGTTAAATCAGTATAATAACACATAGAAAGTTCAGGTTTATAAAGAATTATTTTGTCACCTTGATAATGAGGTGTCATCTCATTTGTTGTCACTCTAATGTTATCAGAGTAAATTACTGGCCATGGAGATTTTGTTAATTCAAAGTTTTGAAATATTCTTAATGAATATTTGGTTAATATACCCATAAAACAAATTAATATAATGATGTTTATTTTTCTTTTAAAACTATCTATATTTATTACAAAGAATTTTGATAAAATTAAAGCAAACAAAATACCAGAAAAGCCGATCAGATAACCATATCCGTACCTAAAAACTGGAAATTTAAAGAACCACATTAAGGAGCCCAACAAATTTACAAAAATCAAAAACCAAAATATTTTATCTTTATAATTTAGAAATAAAAATTTTTGTTTTTTTTGATTTAAAAAAAGAAAAAAAATAGTAATAGATAAAAATATAATAAATGGTGTTATTTTTTTTAGAATTTTTTTACCGTGATGCTCTTTCCACGTGTCAAACCAATCAAAAGAAGAAATATATTCTTCAAAATTTTTCCCTTTTTGATTCGGAAAACCTTTAGTCCAAGCCTCGTTTTCAACTCTACCACTTATAGCATTACTTCTTCTATTTTCACTATTATCAAACCATTGTAATTTTTTAAAACATGTTTGTTCTAAAGGAAATGCTGCGCAACCAGATGTGATAACATTTTTTCCTAGCCAACTAAAAAAAATTATAATTATAAGTAAAAAAACTTTATTTTTAAAAAGCTTAAAAAAGTTCTTGTTAAAAATAAAAAAAATAGGAATTACTAATGCAAGCAGCATTGTTATTTTGTTAAAAAAAATAAAAGTGCTGATTAAACATATTTTATTGAAAAAACTATTATAATTATTAATATAATCTCTATATTTAGTAGAAAGTATAATTAAATAAATAAAATATAAATGTGCTGGTGCATCATTTCCGAAGCTACTATATCGATTTATTCTAAAAAAAATAAATATTAAAAAAATAAACGAGATTAAAATTATGAGATTATTTTTCTCCTTATTAATTATTTCATAAATATAAAGTATCATGAAGCTGAAAATAAGCCCAATAGGTATAAGTATCCCATAATCAAAAAAAATATGATTGTTGAAGGAAGCTGATAAATATTGGATTATTGAAATATGACCAAATCTAAAATGCAAGTTTGATAAACCCACAATAATTTTGTTATCATTTAAAATGCTTATAAAAGGAAGATGATAGGATCCAGCATCAGGTCGATAAACGTTATCATATGCTATAAGCATAGTTGATATAAAAGCTACAATTAAACTTAGTTTTAAAATTTTATGATAATTTAAATCGGCACTTAATTTAGAATTTAATATAAGTAATAAAAAAGGAATTATAAACAATAAGTCATTTAAATATCTGTTTAAACTTATGAAAAAATTTAATAAAAAAGCTAAAACCGATACAATTATTACCCCTAATAAGCCATACTCATAATAATTTTTTTTAAATTTAATATTTTCATTAAATAACATTTTTGATGAATAATATCCTGTCAGTACAAAATATATTGAGGATAAAAAAAAAGATAAAAATATGAAAAACATATAATTTATTTATATTAATTAATTTAATAATCTATGTTTAATTTAAAAATACTAAATATAATAAAATATCAATTAATAAGATTGATAGAAAAGAGCCCGAGTTTAAATCTTTTAATTTATAATAACATCAGGTATTTAAAATTTTTTTTACCACATGAAAAAGATTATCTTGGAATGAAAAAAATTTGTGAAAATAAATCGAATAAAGTAATATTGGATATTGGTGCAAATTTAGGAATTTCATCGATGGGCTTTAGACAAATGGGTTTTAAAAATAAGATTTATATTTTTGAACCTAATCCAATAATCTTTAAAAAATATTTGTTAAATATTAAAAAAAATTATAAAAATATTTACTTGAGAAATTTTGCCTTAGGTGAAAAAAATAAAATTAAAAATTTTTATGTTCCTTACTATAAAAACAATGCAATCCATTATTTTGGTAGTTTCGATAAAAAATATATTAAGAATAGTTTAAGAATAACCTTTTCAAATATTTTATCAAAAATAATATTAAAAAAAAAAAAAATTAAAATATCTAAATTCGATAGTTTAAATTTAAATATAAGACCTCACTTCATTAAAATTGATGTTGAGGGATATGACTTTTTTGTTCTAAAAGGATTATCTAAAACTATTAAAAAGCATAAACCAATTTTTTTAATAGAATATAATAAAGAAAATTTTACACAAATTGTGAATTTTTTAAAAAATTATGAAAAGTATATTTATGATATACGTGCTGATAAATTAGTTGCTCTAAAAAAAAAAAGTTAAGAGTAGAGTATCCAGAAACAGTAAAAATAATTTACTTTCAAATAGAAATATATATTTTGTCCCAAGATGAAAAAAAAATATTTAGTTTCTATAGTGATACCCATATACAATGAGGAAAAAACTATAAAAAAAATTTTAAAAAAAATTAATTACGTAAAAAATATTAATAAAGAAATTATAATAATTAACGATGGTTCTTCAGATAAAAGTTACGAAATAATAAAAAATGAATGTAAGGATTTATACAACGTGCTAGTAAGTTATAAAAAAAATAAGGGAAAAGGGTTTGCTTGTCGAAAGGGCATCAAAAAGGCGAAAGGTGATTTGGTAATTATTCAGGATGCTGATTTAGAATATAACCCAAAAAATTATCAACGATTAATAAAACCAATTATAAATAATAAATATAAAGTTGTTTATGGTTCAAGAGTTCTTAAGGGTGGCAGAAGAATAAGACCTAAGACCGTAGGTTTTGCAGTCAGAATTTTTGCAAATCATTTTTTAACTTTTTTATCAAATTTAATAAATCGTCAAAATTTAACTGATGCTCATACTTGTTATAAAGTGTTTTCTAGTAAAACAATAAAAAAAATAAATCTTGTAGAAAATGGTTTTAATTTTTGCCCTGAAGTTACAACAAAAATTTCAAAATTAAGTTTAGAAATTAAAGAAGTTCCTATAGATTATTATGGTAGAACTGTTGAAGAGGGAAAAAAAATTCAATTTATTGATGGTTTCAGAGCTATAATTTGTCTTTTCAAATATAAATTTATTTATAAGTAAATGTTAAAAAAAATTTGCTTTGTAGACGAGGATGGTCGTTTTGGGGGCCCACAACAGAGGATGTTAAGTTTAGCATCTGAATTAAAAAAAAAAAATATTGATGTAGACATAATAATCCCAAAAGATGAAACTGAAATTTTTAAAAAAAAACTTGAAATATCTGGAATAAATTTTCACGAGTTATCTATAACAAGGTTATCTTTAAAAATTACCTTTCTAATAAAATATTTTTTATTATTTTTTTATGAAATAATTTTACTCATAGTTTACTTTAAAAAAGAAAAATATGATTTAATCCAAGCTAATTCCACTCCCCAATTTAAAGCTGTAATCGCTGGATTTTTATGCAGGCTTAAAATTGTATGGGTAATCGAGGACAGTTATTTTCCAGGGATAATTGTGTTTATGTTTAAAATTTTGTCAAATTTTACAAATTGTAAAATTATTTATACTAGTCAGCGTGTATACGAATTTTATTTTAGTAAAGAAAAAAAAATTAAAAATGAAATTAGAGAGATATTTGCACCAATAGATTTAAATAAATTTAATCCAGATCAAACTTTTATAGTTCCAGATTTCGTTGATAAAAGTAAAAAAATAATTACAACAGTAGCTTCAATGGTCCCAGTCAAAGGGTTAGAATATTTTATAGAGGCAGCAGAAAGGATACACGAAAGAAACAAAAGCACTTATTTTATTATTGCAGGTCCCGAGATAAGTAGTCAAAAAAAATATTCAAAAAAAATTAAGAGCATGTTAATTAATAAAAAATTTATTAATTATGTTGGTATGTTTAACAATATACCTCAGTTATTATCTCATTCTGATTTATTCATATGTAGCTCTATATCTGAAGCGGGGCCTATGACAGTATATGAGGCTATGTCAATGAAGGTTCCAGTTGTTACTACTGACGTTGGTGCTTCAAGACAGATAATCCAAAATTTAAAATCTGGTATCATTGTTCCAATTAAAAATTCTACTGAATTATTTAATGCAGCAGAAAAAATTTTATACAACAAGGAATTGAGTGAAAATATTGTAAAAGAAGCTTTTGTATCTTCAAAAAATTTTTTTTCATTAGATAAAATTACAAAACAATATATAGAATTCTATAATAATTAATTAAATGAACTTTAAAAATATTAAAATTTGTTCAAAAACAGTTATGGATACAACAGATCCAAATATTTCATTTAATGAAAAAGGAGAATCAAATTATTATACAAACTACCTTCAAAATATTTTACCTTCATGGAAAAATAATGGTTCAAAATTTAACAAATTATTAAAGATTGCTGATCAAATAAAAAAAAATGGAAAAAATCAAGAGTTTGATTGCATTATAGGTGCTAGTGGAGGTGTAGATAGCTCATATTTAATTTATTTAGCAAAAGAAGTTTTACAACTTAGACCACTGATATACCATGTTGATGGGGGATGGAATTCAAGATTAGCTGTTAGTAATATTGAAAAAATAATAGATAAACTTAACTTAGATTTACATACAGATGTGATTTACTGGCCAGAAATGAGAGATTTGCAATTATCTTTTTTCAAAGCTCAAGTACCACATTTAGATACTCCTCAAGATCACGCTTTTTTCTCATCCATCTATAATTATGCTGTAAAATATAAAATCAAATATATTCTTAATGGTGGAAATTTTTCAACCGAGTGTGTTAGAGAGCCATTGGAATGGCATTATCATGCCTCTGATTTAAAACACATAAAAGATATTCATTCAAAATTTGGTTCTATTAAGTTACATAAATTTCCTACCGCTGATATTTTTAAGTATAAAATTTATTATCGTTTTTTTAAAAATATGAAAGTAATTCAACCACTGAATTATATTAAATATATTAAATCAGAAGCTATAGATTTGTTAGAGAAAAAATTTGGCTGGGAGCAATATTCTCATAAACATTACGAGTCTAGATTTACAAAGTTTTACGAGGGTTTTTGGCTAATAAATAAATTTGGTTATGATAAGAGAAAAGCTCATTTTTCAAGCTTGATATTAACTAACCAAATGACTAGAGATGAGGCTTTAAAAGAGCTTTCATCACCTCCATATACTGAAGAGATCGATGATGATTTTGAGTACATAGCAAATAAATTAGAAATTTCAGTTGAGGACTTAAAATTTTATTTAACCCAGAAAAATAAATCGTTTAGAGATTATAAATCTAATTATAAATTAATTAATTTTTTTACAAAAATATTAAGACTTTTAAGTTTAGAAAAAAGAATTATTCAATGATAGGAATTATAGATTATGGTCTTGGAAATATCAGTGCAATCTCAAATATTTACACAAAATTAAAAATTGAAAACACAATTGTGAATACAATAGAAGATTTTGATACTTCAGAAAAATTTATTCTTCCTGGTGTGGGTGCTTTCGATAGTGCTATTAATTTATTATATAAGTCGAATTTTGTTTCCGAAATTCACAAACAAATATTTGTTAAGAAAAAAAAAATACTTGGTATATGTGTTGGAATGCAAATTTTTGCGAAAAATAGTTCAGAGGGCAAAACTTTAGGTTTGAAGTGGTTTAATGCAAATGTAAAAAAAATTAATCAACAGAGTCGAAATAATCTAAGATTGCCACATATGGGCTGGAATTCAATAAAGATTACAAGTAATGATTTACTGTTAAGAGATTTAGAAGATAGTGAATATTTTTATTTTTGCCACTCTTATTATTTTAATTGTATTAACCAAAAAAATGTTCTTGCCATTACAAATTATGGTCATGAATTTCCAAGCATCATAAAAAATGAGAATATTTATGGCATTCAGTTTCACCCCGAGAAAAGTCATGATAGTGGTGTAAAAATTCTCAAAAATTTTGCTTTACTATAATGCTATTACCAAGAATTATCCCTTGTTTGCTAATTTCGAAGAATGATTTAGTCAAAACAATTAATTTTAAGAATCCAAACTATGTTGGTGATCCAATTAATGCGGTAAAAATATTTAATGAAAAAAAAGCAGATGAACTTTTCTTGCTGGATATTGATGCCACTGTTAAGAAATACGAGCCAAATTATCAGTTGATAAAAAAAATTGCTAGAGAGTCAAGGATGCCCATTTGTTACGGTGGAGGAATAAAAAATCTATATCAAGCAAAAAAAATTTTTAGTTATGGTGTTGAAAAGATTGCCTTAAGTTCGATTATTTTTGAAAATTTTGAGATTGTATCTGAAATTTCAAATTTTTCTGGATCAAATAGTGCTGTTGTCGTTCTGGATATCAAGAAGGTAAATGATAAATTTTCAATATTTACTCACAATGGTAATATAAAGATTAATTTGGATATAATACAGCTTATAGAAAAATTAGAGAAATTGGGTATTGGTGAAATAGTTATTAATTCAATTGACCGAGATGGAACCATGAAAGGTTTTTATTACGAATTAATTGACCCACTTATTAATAAAATAAAAGTGCCAGTTACTATTTTAGGTGGTGCTGGAAGTTATTTAGATTTAAAAAAAGCAGTAAACAAATATGGAAGTATTGGCTATTCTTGTGGGAGCTTGTTTGTTTATAAAGGTTCCAGAAAAGCGGTATTAATTAACTATCCTAATAGAGAAGATAAACTTAAGTTAATTTAAATATATAACATTTTTCTGGACTTAAAATGTTAATTTAAGTATAAAAACTAGCCTGGTGATTATTGCGAAAGGGTAATACCCAACACCATTCCGAACTTGGAAGTCAAGCCTTTCAGCGCCAATGGTACTTTGTCTTAAGACACGGGAGAGTAGGTCATTGCCAGGCATTTCTACAATGAAAAATTTCATTATTGTAACTGGAGGTGCAGGATTTGTTGGCTCAAACCTCATTAATTTGCTTCTGAAAAAAACAAAATATAAAATTGTAAGTTTGGATAATTACTCAACTGGTCTAAAAAAAAACCATCTGAAAACCAAAAGAGTGAAATATATTAAAGGTAATACAATCAATATTAGTAAAATTTTTGCTAAAAATAGAGCGAATATTAAGGCTATTTTCCATTTCGGAGAATTTGCAAGAATTTTCCAAAGTTTCAAAAAGTTTGATGAATGTTATCAATCTAATTCGATAGGATCAAAAGCAGTTTTTAAATTTTGTTTGGATAATAAAATCAAACTTGTATATTCCGCTACTTCAGCTAGCCTAGGCAATGACGGTAAAGATAAAAATCTTTCACCATATGCATTCACTAAATCTAAAAATTTAGAATTATTAGAAAATTTAAAAAAATGGTTTGATTTCAGATTTGAAGTAGTCTTTTTTTATAATGTTTATGGACCTAATCAAATACAAGTTGGGGATATGGCAACTGTTATAGGAATATTTGAAAACCAATATTTGAATAGTAAACCATTAACTATTGTTAAACCAGGTAACCAAACCAGGAGATTTACACACATTTTAGATACTGTAGATGTGTGTTACCATGCTTTTAAACTTGATAAATCAAAGTATTACAGTATTAGCTGTAAAAAATCTTATTCGATTTTAGAGGTTACAAAAATGTTTAAAAGTAAGGTAAGATTTTTGAAACCGAGAGCGGGCGAGAGATATGCATCAGCATTAACAAAATTATCAAATAACAATAAAATAATTCAGAAATATGGAAAATTACAATTGAAAGATTATATAAGTTCCTTTATTAAGAAACACAAAATATGAAAATTAAAAGTTCCTTAAAA
>MDTG01293750.1_pt1 | contig 53575 bp, 40 predicted proteins | sample 811421 | NCBI WGS metagenome assembly MDTG01 (sample SAMN05326645, study PRJNA326480) | marine metagenome | isolation source: seawater | place: Pacific Ocean: South East | collected 2011
AAGCGCCCGGAGCTTCTTGGGGCCGAAGTCCTCCGCCGCCTTGGTACTGCCGGAGCGTCCGCAGCGCCACCCGGAGCGTGCCCGACTCGTTGGGCTGGGAGCACCGCTGCGCTCAGCGACAGTACGCGGCGATCACCATCGCAACGGTCGGGCGTCCGTCGGCTGCTTCGGCTTGCGCGGAGGAGCCGCGCTCGATGCCGGCGTCGACAGGTTCGGGGTGGCGTCGACCGCCCGCTTCCCACGCGGCGATGAGGCGGTGGTAACGCTCGCGGCTGGCGAGGGAGCCGTACCCGCCGAGCCAGTAGTCGCGCCGGCGCTTCGTGACGGCGTCGGTGGGTGTGACGATCGCCTGGTCGTAGCCAGAGCGTTGGCCGTACGCGGGGGTCTTGTTGGATTTCTGCGGCATGGCGCATGCTCCGGAACGCTGGAGCGCGGTGTAGCACCGCGCTGATTTGGGCGTTTCGGGCTGCGCCGCCGGTTGGCGGGTTTCCGCAAGTCGCGGGCTCAGCCAGAGTTGTGAGGAAAGCGGGTGACCGGAGTCGAACCGGCGACATTCAGCTTGGGAAGCTGACGTTCTACCACTGAACTACACCCGCGATGTCGTGAATCCAATCCGCCGAGTGACGGGGGGTGGAGACACCAGGGAGTCTAGCAATCCCTCGTCGCGGTCGGCCTCGGATTGCCGAAACGCGAGCCGGATTATATACGCGCTCTCCCGTTTGAGGCGACCCAGGCCTCTGTTCCCGTCGCTGAGCCCGAAAATCCTGTACCGGTCCCGGCGCCACACCGCACAGCGGGTCCGGATCGGGTCCGCCTCGCCGGGAAAGGTCTGCGTCGCTGGCACGCACCCGGGCGACTCGACCGCCGAACGCACCGGGCCTCACGAATCCGAGTTGCTCTCCTCGCGAAAGGCGGGAGGGGGCTAGGCTCAAAAGGGGCATCCCCGACCTGCGCTCCGTGCGCAGGAGATCGACGCAGAAGCAAGGAGCAACGATCGATGGCACAGGGAACGATCGACAAGCCGGAGTCAACGGGCAAGTGCCCGTTCCGCGGTTCACGGATCGGCGGCGCATTGGGCTCCGCCCCGCAGATCGATGACTGGTGGCCCAACCGCCTCAAAGTCGAACTGCTGCACCAGAATCCCGCGGAAGGCAACCCCCTCCTCGATGTCGACTACAAGAAGGCGTTCGAGAGCCTGGACCTCGATGAGGTGAAGGCAGATATCAAGGCGATGCTCACTGAGTCTCAGGATTGGTGGCCCGCAGATTACGGCAATTACGGCCCACAGATGGTCCGCATGGCATGGCACGCCGCGGGCACCTACCGGATCGCCGACGGTCGGGGCGGTGCCGGCACCGGCATGCAGCGATTCGCGCCAACGAATTCCTGGGACGATAACGGGAACATCGACAAGTCCCGCCGGCTCCTCTGGCCCATCAAGCAGAAGTACGGCGCCGCCCTTTCATGGGGCGACCTCATGATCCTGACGGGCAATGTCGCCCTCGAGATCATGGGTTTCAAGACCTTCGGGTTCGGCGGAGGCCGCGTCGATACCTGGGAACCCGACCGGGGCATCTACTTCGGCTCGGAATTCTGGGACGGCAAGTCGGTCGGAGAGATCAAGGAGCGGGCCGCCGCCGGGGGCGGTCATCCGGGCGAGATGGTCACCCGCACCAAGCGATACATCGGCGAGCCCGGAGACGCGAACTACGACCTCGAGAACCCCCTCGCCGCGAGTTTCCAGGGCCTCATCTATGTTCACCCCGAGGGGCCGCACCGCGACGGCGACCCCGTCTCGTCCGCCCATGACATCCGGGAGACCTTCGCCCGGATGGCGATGAACGACGAGGAGACCGTCGCCCTCATCGCGGGCGGGCACGCCTTCGGCAAGAGCCACGGCGCGGTGCCCGCCGAAAAGGTCGGGCCCGCACCCGAGGGCGCGCCGATGAGCGCGATGGGCCTGGGCTGGCAGAATGTCGAGGGGACGGGCTACGCCCAGTACGCGATGACCAGCGGCATCGAGGGCGCCTGGACGCCCAACCCGATCGCGTGGGACAACGCCTACCTCGAGAACCTCTTCAAGTACGAATGGGAACTCACGAGGAGCCCGGCGGGCGGCATCCAGTACAAGCCCAAGGACCCTGACGCGCCGAAGACCCCCGACGCGCACATCGAGGGCCAGCAGAACGAATTGATGATGCTCGCGACCGACATCGCCCTCAAGGTCGACCCCGAGTACCGCAAGATCTGCGAGCGCTTCCTCGAAGACTTCGACTACTTCTCCGACTGCTTCGCCCGCGCATGGTTCAAACTCACCCACCGCGACATGGGCCCCAAGGCCCGCTACCTGGGCCCGGAGGTCCCCGATGAGGACCTGATCTGGCAGGACCCCATCCCCGCGGTGGACCACGACCTCATCGACGAGAGCGACATCGCGGCACTCAAGAAGACGATCCTTGCGACCGGTCTGTCCGTGTCCGCGCTGGTCTCCGCAGCCTGGGCCTCCGCGTCCAACTACCGCGACTCCGACAAGCGGGGCGGCGCGAACGGCGCTCGCATCCGACTCGATCCGCAGCGCAACTGGGCGGTCAACCGTCCCGGCGAACTCGCCACGGTCCTCGAGGCGCTCGAGAAGATTCAAGCCGACTTCAACAGCGCCCAGAGCGGTTCCAAGCGCGTCTCGCTCGCGGACCTCATTGTTCTCGCGGGCTGCGCCGCCGTCGAGAAAGCCGCGAAGGACGCGGGGGTCGACGCCGAGGTCCCCTTCGTCCCGGGGCGCACCGACGCCTCCGCCGACCAGACCGACGCCGAGAGCTTCGACTGGCTCCAGCCCGTCGCGGACGGGTTCCGGAACTACATCAACGACAAGGTCGGGTTCCAGGTCGCGCCGGAGCGCATCTTCCTCGACCGCGCCAACCTGCTCACCCTCACCGCGCCCGAGTGGACCGTCCTCGTCGGGGGCCTCCGCGTTCTCGACCAGAACTTCGACCACAGCGGGCACGGCGTGTTCACCGAGCGCCCGGGCGCGCTCACCAATGATTTCTTCACCACCCTCTGCAGCATGGACTACGAGTGGGTCCCCAACGACAAGCAGGAGACCGCCTTCAAGATCAACGACCGCAAGACGGGCGAGACGAAGTACACCGCGACCCGCTGCGACCTCATCTTCGGGTCCAACGCCCAGCTCCGCGCGATCGCGGAGGTCTACGCCTCGAGTGACGGCCACGAGCGCATGGTCCGGGACTTCATCGCCGCGTGGCACAAGGTCATGATGCTCGATCGATTCGATGTCGAAGCACGCGCCTAACGCAGCGTGACGCTCCGATCATCCAACCGAACGCAACGACAACGCCCGCGCACGCGGGCGTTGTCGTTGCATGCCCCTTCCTTTGTCAAAGGCGTACGCAGACATCAGCGGCTCGGCAGAGCGGTCGGTCCGTGCGGGGGCGAGCCGGTATCCTGCCAGCCGATCCCGACTCACGCCAGCGACCGGACGACGAGTCCCGCATCCCGCTGCTGAATGGACGAGACCATCATGATCAGAACCCTGTTCGCATCGCTCTCGCTGATTCTGCTCTCCGCACCCGCGGCCGGCGCCGACCGACCCAACATCGTCTTCATCCTCGCCGATGACCTCGGCGCCCGCGATCTGTCCAACGAGGGCTCCGCCTACTACGAATCGCCCAATATCGACGCCCTCGCCCGTGCCGGCGTCAAGTTCGAACGCGCCTACGCCGCCTGCCAGGTCTGCAGCCCCTCCCGCGCCAGCATCATGACCGGCAAGACACCCCCCTCGCACGGCATCACCACCTGGATCGGCGACCCCGCGGGCGAGGACTGGAGCCGCCAGGGCCGCAAGGACAGCCATCTTCCCCCCGAGTATGACCGTGCACTCCGAGCCGAGGAGGTCACCCTCGCCGAGGCCCTCCGCGACGCGGGATACGCGACCTTCTTCGCCGGGAAATGGCACCTGGGCAGCGAGGGCAGCTGGCCCACCGATCACGGTTTCGAGATCAACAAAGGAGGGTGGGATTCCGGGGGGCCAAAGGGTGGTTACTACGCCCCGTGGCAGAACCCGAACCTCGAGTCCGGACCCGACGGCGAATCACTCACCCTCCGTCTCGCCCGCGAGACCGTGTCGTTCATCGAGAGCCGCGACGACGAGCGCCCCTTCTTCGCGATGCTCTCCTTCTACACCGTGCACGGCCCCATCCAGACCACGCCCGATCTCTGGCGCAAGTACCGCGACAAGGCCGTCGCGATGGGGCCCGTTGATGAGCGGTTCGTCTTCGACCGCCGCCTCCCGGTCCGCTCCGTGCAGGATTGCCCGATCTACGCCGGCATGATCGAGACCATGGACGACGCCGTCGGCATTGTCCTCGAGGCCCTCGAACGCGAGGGTCTTGCCGACAACACAATCGTTTGCTTCACCTCCGACAACGGAGGTGTCTCCTCGGGTGACGCCTACTCGACCAGCAATCTCCCCCTGCGGGGCGGCAAGGGACGGCAGTGGGAGGGTGGCATCCGCGTCCCCGCCTACATCAAGGGCCCCGGGATCCAGCAGGGGCTCGTGACCCGCACACCCCTCGCGGGACCGGACTGGTACCCCACCCTGCTCGACCTCGCGGGCGTCGAAACGCCCGAAGACCAGGCCGTCGAGGGTGTCAGCCTCGCGCCGGTGCTCCGCGCAACAGGCCCGATCGCCGATCGTCCTCTTTTCTTCCACTACCCGCACTACGGCAATCAGGGGGGCGAGCCCTCCTCGATCATCATCGACGGGCGCGACAAGCTCATCCTCTACCACGAGGACAACCGCGCCGAGCTCTACGACATCCGCGCCGATGTCGGCGAGCAGACCGACCTCGCGACCGATCGTCCCGACCGCGCCGCCGAACTCCGCGCCCGGCTCGAAACATGGCTCGGTTCCGTGAACGCGACCATGCCCACACCCGATCCGACCTTCGACGCCCACCAGCGCGCTACCCGATGGCACCGCCTCAGCGGCCCGTTCACCGAAAGGCTTGAACGACAGCACGCGGGATTCCTCGCCGACGACTTCGTCCCCAACAAGGACTGGTGGGGGAGCGCTCCCAACTGGACGCCCTGAACACGCAGAGCCCGCGAATGCCCGATCAGGTCAGCGTCCCGACGAACGCTTCGAACCGGTCCATCCCCGCTTCGATCTGCGACTCCCCGCAGGCGAAGCTGATGCGCACATGGTTCCCGCCACACCCGCCGAAATCCTCGCCCGGGACAAAGGCCACATGAGCCTCCTCGAGCAGGGCTTCGCTCAGGTCCTTCGCGCACCCGATCGTCGCCCCGCCGGGCGTCGTCCGACCGAAGAGCCCGGACACATCAGGGAATACATAGAACGCCCCGGTCGGTGTGGGGCAGCGCACCCCGTCGATCCGGTCGAGCCGCGACTTCACCAACGCCGCCCGCGACGCGAACGCCTGCCGCATCCGCTCGACCGCCTCCGCGACCCCATCGTCCGTCAGCGCGCAGCGGATCGCGGGATAGTTGAAGCTCGTGATGTTCGTGGTCATCTGCCCCTGCAGCTTGCCCATCCCCTTGATCAGTTCGGCGCCGAACGCGCCGGGCATCGCGCCGTAGCCGATCCGCCAGCCCGTCATCGCGAACGCCTTGCTCAGCCCGTTGATCGTCAGCGTCCGTTCCGCAACCTCCGGGACGCTCCCGATCGAGAAGTGCTCGATCCCTCCGTACACGATCTTCTCGTAGATCTCGTCGGTCAGGATCACAAGGTTTGGCGCAACGCTCTCCGCCTTCTCCGCGACGACCGCCGCGAGCGCCCGGAGCTCATCGGGTGAGTACATCGTCCCGCACGGATTGCTGGGCGAATTGATCACCAGCAGCCGGCTCCGAGGCGTGATCGCCGCCGCCAGTTGCTCGGGGCTGATCTTGAAGTCGTCCTCACCACGGGTCGGCAGTTCCTTGACAACGCCCCCCGCGAGCTCCGCAATGGGCCGATAACTCACCCAGGCCGGAACCGGAAGCAAGACCTCCCAGGGTTCCTCACCCGCTTGAGGCGGATCGAGGAGGCAGTGCATCGCGTTGTAAAGCACATGCTTCCCGCCCACGCCGATCGCGATGTGATCCGCCGTCAGGCCCTCGATGCCGTTCTCGCGCGTCAGCTTGTCCGCGACGACACCCCGTGTTTCGGGGTCGCCCAGGGTCGGGCAGTACTTCGTCTGCCCGGCATCCAGCGCCGCTTTCGCGGCCGCTTTGATGACCTCGGGTGTGTCGAAATCGGGCTCGCCCGCCGCGAATCCGAGCACATCCACACCGCTCGCGCGCATCTGCTTGGCGCGATTGGTGAACCCGACAGTGACGGAAGGCTTGAGCGACGCGACGCGGCGCGAGAGGTGCAGGCTTGGCATGCCCGGATCCTACCGCTGCGGCGCCATCTCCGCCCCCGTTTCGCCCGCTTCCGGACCCGCGGGGGCCTAGTATTCGCCTCGCCGGGAATCCGGCTCGACGGCGCCAGGGCGGTCCCCACAGGCGGGGGCAGCGGCGACCGAGACACACCCGCGCCATCGGGCTCACGACCCCGGCGCACCCATTGACAGGAGGGCCCATGCCCCTCGCCCCTGAGAAGAAGTCCGAGGTCATCAAGCAGTTCGCCCGCGACGACAAGGACACCGGTTCCCCCGAGGTCCAGATCGCGGTGCTCACCGCCCGCATCCAGCAGATCGCGACCCACCTGCGTGAAAACAAGCTCGACAAGCACAACCGCCGAGGCCTTGTCATGATGGTCGGCAAGCGCAACCGCCTCCTCCGCTACCTCAAGAGCAAGGACGAGGCGAAGTATCGCGAGACCATCCAGGCGCTCGGCCTGCGGAAGTAAGACACACCCAGAAACGCGGCGAGGGAAACCCGCCGCGTTTTCTTTATCGTCAACCGGCGCGTGCCGGAGCGGCAGTCGGCGCAGCGTCGTCCCGATCCGACCGAAAGGTCCCGAGACGGCGTCCCGCCCTCTGCCCTTCCCGATCGCACGCGTCCGGACTGTTCCACGGACCGCCGGTGTCTGTGCTCTGTCCAAGAACGGGCGCAGCCATCGGCACCCGCCGGCGTCGGTCTTCCCGGCGTCGGCCACGCGGAAGGTCCAGCAAGGACCCGACGCAGGAAAGGCAGAATCATGCAGATCGAATCCCCCGTTGTCATCGAGAAGGAAATCGGCGGCCGCACCCTCCGCCTCGAGACCGGCAAGGTCGCCAAGCTCGCCGGCGCCGCGGTCCTCGCGACCTACGGAGGCTCGACGGTCCTCGCGACCGTCGTCCGCGCCGATCCCCGCCCGGGCCTCGACTTCTTCCCCATGCAGGTCGACTACCGCGAGAAGCTCAGCGCCGGAGGCAAGTTCCCGGGAGGGTTCCGCAAGCGTGAGGGCGCGCCCAACGAAAAGGAAGTCCTCACCATGCGGATGATCGATCGCCCGATCCGTCCGCTCTTCCCCGACGGCTTCATCGATGAGGTCCAGATCCAGTGCTGGGTCATGAGCCACGACGGCGAGAACGACACCGATGTCATCGCCGGCACCGCCGCCGCCGCCGCGCTCGCGATCAGCGACTGCCCCTTTGAGGGCCCGCTCGCGACCGTCCGCGTGGGCCGCATCTTCGACGAAGACGACAACATCACCCATGTGATCAACCCCACCGTCAGCCAGCTCGAGTTCAGCGATGTCGACCTCGTCCTCTCGGGACACCGCGACGGCATGAACATGATCGAGGTCGGCGCCGCCGAGATCCCCGAGGACGAGCTCATCGAGTGCATCCGGTTCGGCGAGACCCACATCGCCACCATCCTCGACATGATCGAGGAGCTGACGAAGAAGGCAGGCGTTGAGAAGCGCGTCGGCAACCTCAACCTCGTTCCCGACGAGATCATGAACCGCTGCCGCGAGGTCTGCGAGGAGGCCCTCACCGAGGCCCGCCAGATCCCGGGCAAGACCGAGCGCAGCGAGAAGGTCGCCGAGATCAAGCGGGCCTTCCTCGAAGAGAACTACCCCCTCAAGCCCGACGCCACCCCGGGCGAGTTCGCCGACAGTGAGACCGCACGCAAGCAGGCCTCAGAGGCCTTCCGCACACTCGAGAAGAAGGTCACCCGCAAGCTCATCGTCGAGAAAGGCAAGCGCGCCGACGGCCGCGACTTCAAGGAGATCCGCCCCCTCGAGATGGCGGTCGGTGTCTTCGAACGCACCCACGGCTCCGCCTTCTTCCAGCGCGGCGAGACCCAGTCGCTCGTCTCCGCCACCCTCGGCACCGGCAAGGACGAGCAGATCGTCGACGGGCTCCTCCCCGAGTACTCCAAGAAGTTCACCCTCCACTACAACTTCCCGCCCTTCTGCACCGGTGAAGCGAAGCGCATCATGGGACCGGGCCGCCGCGAGATCGGCCACGGCGCCCTCGCCGAGCGTTCCCTCCTGGGCATCCTCCCCAGCCCCGAGGACTTCCCCTACACCATCCGCATCGTCAGCGACATCACCGAGTCCAACGGCTCGTCCTCTATGGCCTCCGTCTGCGGCGGCTGCCTCGCCCTCATGGACGCCGGTGTCCCCATCGTCAACACCTGCGCCGGCATCTCCGTCGGGCGCTTCACCGACGAGAACGGCGGTTCGGAGGTCTTCGTCACCGATATCATCGGCGAAGAAGACTTCTTCGGCGACATGGACTTCAAGGTCTCCGGCACCGTCGACGGCATCACGGGCGTCCAGCTCGACCTCAAGGCACGAGGCCTCTCCGTCGACCAGATGATCACCATCTTCGAGCAGGCCAAGCAGGGCCGCCTCGACATCATCAAGCAGATGGAGTCGGTCATCCCCGCCCCGCGCGAGGAGATCTCCGTCTACGCCCCCCGTCTCGTCACCCTCCACATCAACCCCGACAAGATCGGCAAGCTCATCGGGCCCGGCGGCAAGACCATCCGCGCCCTCCAGGACAAGTACGGCGTCGGCATCGATGTCGAGGACGACGGCACCGTCATCATCTCCAGCCCCAACGGCGAGACCATCAAGGCCGCCGAGGCCGAGATCTCCGCGATCTGCGAAGAGATCAAGCCCGGCACCATCTACACCGGCAAGGTCGTCTCGACCAAGGACTTCGGCGCCTTCATCGAGATCGCGCCGGGAACCGACGGCATGTGCCACATCTCCGAGCTCGCGGACGGCTATGTCGAGAAGGTCAGCGATGTCGTCAAGGTGGGCGACGAGGTGAAGGTCAAGGTCATCCTCGTCGACGATCAGGGCCGGATCAAGCTCAGCCGCAAGCAGGCGATGCAGGAGGCCGAGCCCAAGCCCGCCAAGGGCGAGGACGCCGAAGCCGAGACCGAAGAGGCCGAGGCTACCGCCTGAACTAGGCACTCTCCCTAGTTTTCGAGCCCCAACCCACGGGCCGCTCGGATCCGTTGACAACGGTCCGAGCGGTCCGTTATTGTATGGGATCGGTGGCCATTGTCCCCGGCGTCGTCGCGCCGACCCGCCGTGCCCGCGCCGCGGGCACGATCAGCAGGCGTCTGTCGCAAACCGGGGGGCTCACCGCAAAGGGAAGCGGCTGCACGCGAGCGCGGCACGGAAAGCAGGTGCGTGATGGATTCCAACGGGACGACGAACCTCTCAGGCCTCGAGGGGGAGGTCAAGTGGTTCGACCCGCGCAAGGGCTTCGGCTTCATCGTCGGGCCCGAAGGCCAGGACATCTTCGTTCACTACACCGTCATCGAGGGCGACGGCTTCCGTGTCCTCCGCGATGGCGCGACCGTCGAATACGACGCCGAGCACTCCGACAAGGGATGGCGCGCCACCCGCGTCAACCGTCCCGCGGGGGCCGAGGTCGCCGTCACCGAGCAGAACACGGGGTACGCCCGCACGCCCCGGCGGTGACACACGCGTCGTAAACTCAGTCCATGCCAGACGGCGCGATCATCACACTCGCCGCGATCGCGGTCATCGCGCTCGCGGCGTCGATCGTCGTTGCCGCACGCGCGCGGAATAGGTCCGCGCGTGTGAGGACGGAGACAGCCGAACTCCGCGCCCGCGTCGCGGAGATCGCCGCAATGGCGGGCGGCCTCGCCCACGAGATCAAGAACCCGCTCTCCACCATCGGGCTGAACGCCCAACTCCTCGATGAGGCGGTCGCCGACCTCCCGATCGACGAGCAGGAGCGAGGGCGCATCACCCGCCGGCTCGGCACCCTCACCAGGGAAACCGAGCGCCTCAAGGGGATCCTCGAGGACTTCCTCGAATACGCCGGGGAGATCAGGCTCCACCGTGCGACAGCCCCGCTCGCCCCGATCATCGACGAGCTCTGCGATTTCTTCCTGCCCGAAGCCGAGAAACGCGGCGTCCGCCTCCGCCCCGATCTGCCGCCCGTCCCCGTCCACGCATCGATCGACGCGCCGCTGCTCAAGCAGGCGATCCTGAACCTGCTGATCAACGCCTCGCAGGCCCTCGAGACCGTCGAGCCCGGCGCGCCCCGCGAGCTCATCGTCCGACTCAACCCCGGACCGACGCCATCGCTCAGCGTCATCGACACCGGGCCCGGGATGACCGACGAGCAGGCCGCCCGAGCGTTCGAACCCTACTTCACCACCAAGTCAGGCGGGACCGGGCTCGGGCTCCCGACCACACGACGAATCATCGAAGCGCACGGCGGCACGCTGACCTTCAATTCCCAGCCGGGCAAGGGCACCGCCTTCACCATCACCCTGCCGGCCGCGCAGCCCGCTGGACCGAACACCGACGACCGGCAAGCCGCGACGGAGTAGGCCCCGCAGGAGCGTGGTCACACCTGCTTGTGCAACTCGCCCCCGAAGTCCTCGAGCTGCCCGCTCCGCGACAGGATCGTGTCGATGATCTCGACATACTCCCCGCTCGCCTCGGGCGGCGCCTGCCCCGTCAACTCCTCGTACTTCTCGTCCGTCAGCCCGAGATACCGACGCATCCCATAGTCGTACACCGCGTCGTCCTGCTCCCGGCTCAGATCAAGCCGGAGCTCATTGATGATCTTCGTGCCCAGACCGATCCACTCGTCGAAGGTCTCCTTCGAGATGTTGTCCTGGATCCAGGTCCCAAGCCCGCCCCGGAACGGCGCCCGAGCCATCCGGGTCCCGGGCCGCTTCGTCCGCTGACACACGAACCCGTCGCCGCCACCCGCGCTCGCCGTCTTCTCCTCAGCGGGCACCTCGGGCAACGGACGCCCGATCTCGCCGAGCAGCTCCCCGATCCCGTTCTTGGGCATCAGGTCCCCGTTCTTCGCCGCGACGAGATACCCCTTCTCCAGCACCTCGGCCGCGCGATCGGTCTCCCCCGCATCGATCAGGCTCTTGCCCGCGAGTTGATAGGCCTTGCTGAAGTTCGCGTTGATCTCCAGGCACGCGAGGTACGCCTCCGCCGCCTCCGCGTGCTGCCCATTCTGCGCGTAAGCCCCGCCCAGCGAGAACCGCGCCATGTCGTTCCCGGGGTCCTGCTCGCACAACTGCTCGAACTGCTCGATCCGCTTCGCTGCGTCCACGATCGCCTCCTTAGTCTGCTTGGGGGAACCCTAGACACCCGTCGCCTGCTGCGCGATTCCCGACCCACGCATCCGTTCACGGGCGCTTCACCCCCGCACTATCCTCTCCCCACCCGATGCCCGACCCCATGCTCACAACCGACCTCGCGGGCCTGCCTCTCCGCACCCCCGTCATCCTCGCCGCCGGCACCGCCGGCACCCTAGGCGAGATGGCCGACATCCTCGATCTCTCCCGCGTCGGTGCCCTCGTCACCAAGTCCATCACCCCCGAGCCCCGCGAGGGCAACGCCCCCTGGCGAGTCGCCCCCCTCAAGGCGGGCATGCTCAACGCGATCGGCCTCGCCAACCCCGGCATCGACGCCTTCATCAGCCACTACGCCCCCAAGGCCGACGCCATCCCCACAACCGTCATCGGGTCCATCGCGGGGTTCTCGATCGACGACTACCGCCGCGTCGCCGCCGAGATGGACGCGATCGAGTCCATCCCCGCCGTCGAACTCAATGTCTCCTGCCCCAATGTCAAACACGGCGTCGAAATCGGAGCCGACCCCACACTCCTCGCCGAACTCATCCGCGAAGTCCGCCCCCTCCTGACGGGCACCCGCCTCATCGTCAAACTCCCCCCGGTGACAACCGGCACCCCCCACACGATCACCGACCTCGCCCGCGCCTGCATCGAGCCCGGCGAGGGCGCAACGCCCGCGGGCCCCAACGCCCGCCCCGGCTGCGACGCCCTCAGCCTCTGCAACACCACGCCCGGCATGGCCATCGATGTGCGCACCCGCAAGCCCAAAATCGGCAACGGCACCGGAGGCCTCTCGGGCCCCGCCGTCCACAACACCATCGTCCGCCTCGTCCACCTCACCCACACCCAGATCGCCCGCGACACCAACACCCCCATCGTCGGCATCGGCGGCGTGATGACCTGGGACGACGCCGCCGAACTCATCCTCGCCGGCGCCACCGCCATCGAAGTCGGCACCGCCCTGTTCGCCAACCCCGCCGCCCCGATCAAGATCGCCAAGGGCCTCAAGAAGTGGGGCACCCAGCAGGGCGTGAGCAATCTCAGCCAACTCGTCGGCGCCATCGAAGGCTGATCACACCGAGCAAGCCACGCACACCCGGTCGATCACGCCACCAAAAGAGCCCGGAGCGTCAGCGACGGGTCACTCCCAACCCCCATCCACACACACCGCACCGCCCATCGCTCACGCCCAAGGCTCCTTCAGACAACGAGAACCCCGCTTCCCTCGGTGCCCCCTCAGTGCCCTCTGCGCCTCTGTGGTGAATCCCCTCTTCTCTTCTTCCTCTTCAATGCCATCCACGCGCGATCGGCACCCGCCGCCCGGGCCCGAACGCGACCCCCGTCACCTTCAGCCCCGTCGCCATCTGCCGCCGCTTGTACTCGTTGCGATCGATCAGCCGGCAGATCCGCGCAACCTCGTCCGCGCCGAACCCCGTCTCGCGGGCGATCGTCGCCGCCGACTGTTTCCGCTCCACATGCCGGTCCACGATCTCGTCGAGCACCCCATAATCGGGCAGCGAATCCGAATCCTTCTGATCCGGCGCCAGCTCCGCGCTCGGAGGCTTCGTGATCGTGTTCTCCGGGATCGGCGGTCCGCGGAACCCCAGCGACTCCCAGTGCTCGTTCATCCACTTCGACAGCGCGAACACCCGCGTCTTGGGCACATCGCTCAAAACAGCCAAACCGCCGTTCATGTCCCCGTACAGCGTGCAGTACCCGACCGCCAATTCGCTCTTGTTCCCCGTCGTCAGCACGATCGCGCCCGTGCGGTTGCTCACCGCCATGATCATCGCCCCGCGCACCCGGCTCTGCAGGTTCTCCTCGGTCAGATCGGGACGACGCTCCCCCAGCGCGAGCTCCCCGATCTCGCCGAACACCGCATCGAGCACGCCCCCGATCCCGTTGTGCCCGGGTCCGATGGGCGCCGTCACCGTTTTCACGCCCAATCGCTCGCCCAGGTCCCGCGCGTCCGTCAGGCTGTGTGCGCTCGAATAGGGCCCGGGCATCAGCACGCCCAGGATGTTCTCGCTCCCCAGCGCCGCCGCCCCGATCGCCGCCGTCAACGCGGAGTCGATCCCCCCGCTCAGCCCGATCACCGCCCTCGCAAACCCCGTCTTGCGGCAGTAGTCCCGCACCCCCAGCACCAGCGCGTCGAACAGCATCCGGTTCGCATCGCCGCCCGCGACCGGGTCGTCGACATCCCCGAACCGCGTCGCATCGCTCTCCAGGACCAGCAACTGCTCCTCGAACCCCCGAGCCGCGGCGAGCATCGCCCCGTCGGGTCCGATGATGCACGAGTGCCCGTCGAAGATCAGGTCATCGTTCCCGCCCACCTGGTTCACGCTCGCCATCGTCAGCCGGTGCCGGGTCGCGTGCGATCGCAGGATCTCGCGGTGCCGCGTGCCCTTGCCCAGCACGAAGGGAGAGGCCGACGGGACGACGACCGTGCGCGCGCCCGCGTTCGCCAGTTCCGCGATCGGATCCGCCGCATCGTCGTACGCGCTGCTGAACCCCGCGTCCCGTCCCTGCCACAGGTCCTCGCAGATCGCGAGCCCCACCCGCTCCCCCGCGACATCGATCACGACCGCCCGGTCCCCCGCCTCGAAGTACCGGTCCTCGTCGAACACGTCGTAGGTCGGCAGCAGCCGCTTGTCGTAATAGGCGATCTGCTCGTTCCCGCGGTACACCACGAGGCTATTCGCGAGCCGCGAGCCCGCTTCCGGAGCACCACCCACCCGCAGCGGCGTGCCCATCACGACCGTCAGATCGCGCGTCCCGGTCGTCCCGATCCGCTCGGTTTCTCTTTCGCAGGCCTCGACGAAGCCCTCGTGCTGCAGCAGGTCGCGGGGGGGATACCCGCAGATCGAGAGCTCCGGGAAGACAACCAGATCCACGGACCGCTTCCGCGCCGCCTCGAGCGCGCGCTCAATCAGCGCCGCGTTCCCGCTGATGTCACCGACGGTTGGATTGATCTGCGCAAGGGCCAGCCGCATGGGACCGGATGGTAGAGACCCAGCCGCTCCCGAATCGTGGATCGCGCGGGTCCGCGATGCTGATCCGACACACGGTCAGAGGGAAGCCGCCGCTTTCGCGCCCCGGATCAGCCGGTCCGGGCGTACCCACACGCCCCCCAGCACCCCCGCGACGAGATACGACAGCGATTCCGTCGCGGTGACCAGCAGGATCACCACCGCGACCGACTCACCCGCGTCCCCGAACCCCAGCGCCGCCGCGACCCCCATCGACCCCGCCTCGCGCGTCCCGAGCATCCCGAACGGGCTGAGCATGCCGATCAGGAAGTAGCTGCTCGCGAACAGCACGCCCTCCTCCCACCCCAGGCTCACCCCGAGGATGGACGCCGCGACCATGAACCGTGCGGAGAGCACGCCCACATCCGCCAGCCGCAGCGCCGTCGCCCCGAGCACCGCCCCCGGGTGCGCGAGCATCCCGAACACGCCGTGCAGCTTGGCGAACATTTCCGTGCGCGTGAACCGGGTCAGCGCCCCGATCCGCAGCGGATCGAGCAGGCGGTGGATCCGCGCGAGCCCGCGTTCACCCGCGAGCGCTCGCGCCGCCGCGAGCAGCAGGCCCAGGCTGAGGGCGATCCCCGCGCCCGACGCGATCCACCACACCCCGTCCACGCCCTTGCGCCACAGGCTCACCAGCGAGACAGGCCCGAGTCCAACGATCACCAGCGCACCGATCGCCCCGAACCACGCCGCGATCGTCATCAGCGCCACCCCGTCGCGCCGGTTGTGCAGCGCTACGCGCGCCACCACGCTGATCTTGAAGGGGAGGTACGCGAGCATCGTCGCGAACGCGTTGGTCGCGAGCGTGTCGCCGATCTTCAGCCGCCTCTCGGGGAGCAGCACCGCCCAGAAGATGAGCCCGTTGAGCGCCAGCGTCGCGAGCGAGCACGCGAACAGCAGCGCCACCTGCCCGCCGTCCGCCTCGCCCAGGCGAGCGAGCTGCTCGCGGTTGCCGGGCTTGAGCGCTTCTCGGGCGCACCACCCCAGCAGGCCCAGCCCCGCGACGAACCCGACGAGCTGCACCGCGATCTTCACGAGCGTGCGCACCCGGTCGTCCCCCGGGCGGACCTCTCGCATCACATCTCCGCTCCGCTCATCCATCAGGGCTGCTCGCCTCCGTCGGTGGGGACACGATACAGGCGCACCCCGAGTTCCGGCCACGCGCGCACGAGCCGCCACGCCGAGACGAGTTGAGCGAGTCGCTCCGGAGTCAGGTCCTCGTGGAGATACCCGCTGGCGCGCAGCCGCGAGAGCTCCGCATTATTGATCAAGACGAGATCCGCATGCACCAGGCCCGCCGCGAGATCGAGCACAGGCGGACGCTCCCAGGCCGTCGCGTACACCGTCTCCCGGGCGAGGTACAACGGCGTCGCATCCCCGACGAGCAGCACGACCGCATCCGCGCGCACCTCGTGATTCAGGTACGCGATCGGCGATGCCCGCCCGATCTCCGGTGCGTAGGGCTCGCCCATGAACACCGCGGGCGGCGCGCCCAATAGCGCATTTGGCGTCCCCCCGCGCTGCTCGGCGAACACCGTCCACAGCGCCCCCGCCTGAAGCAGGCAGAGCGCGGCCCCCGCGATCAGCCCGTTTCGACCGAATCGTGCGCACGCAACCCCGACGATCGGCCCGAGCACGAGGAGGCAGGGGATCAGGAAGCGGCTCTGCAGGTGCGTGAAGGCGAGCCACGCGACGACCTGCCCCGCGAGGCACAGCGCGAGACCGACGCCCACCGCGCGGCTGCGGCGGCCGAATGCCAGCACGATCAGGCCCGCGAGCGCTGCGGGAAACGCGAGCAGCCATTGCACATTCGTCGTCCCGCGGTACCGGGCGACTCCCGCCGCACCATCGCCCGCGTTCGGGTCCGCGAACACGAGCATCGTCAGACGATCGAGCAGCCCGCCGTCGAACGCGTGCGCCGCGGCGAACCGCGTCGCCTGTTCGGTGGTCCAGTGCCCGCTGCCGAGCACGCCCGTCGCGAGCGGGAAGACTGGGTTACCCGTCATCACCGCGTTGCGGATCATCCACGGCGCGATCACGAGCAGGCCCGCGATCGAACCCGAGACCGCGAGCGTCCCCCAGTGCCGCAGTCTTCCGAAGCGGAGCAGCATCACGCCGGCTGGGATCCCGACGAACAGCAGCGCCGTCGGCTTGCACAGGCACGCGGCGCCGACCAGGGCACCCACGGCCGCGGCGCGGGCAACCGCCGTGCGCACATCCTCATCCGCGACGCCCCGCCGGCACGCGGCGAGCAGCGCCCCCGCGCCGAGCACGATCACGCCCATCTCGTTGTACGCCATCGAACCGACGACGACCGTCCAGGGCGTGCAGAGCACGAGCCCGCCGCCGATCGCTGACGCGGTCCGGACGCCGCTCCGATTCGCGCCCGACGCGAGCGCGAGCCTCCGGGCGAGCCGAGCGACCATGACTGCGCCGAGGACCGCCAGCCCCGCGTGCAGGGTGTGCGCCGCCTGCAGACGCCACGCGCCGTTCGCAAGCAAACCGTCCGAGGCGCCGCCCGCGAGCGAGCCCAGCGCGGCGTACGCCTGCTCGATCGCACCGGGGAGGAACGAGTAGGTGTTGTGGGAGAGCGGTCGGGTGTGCCCCAGCGTGACCCACTCCTTGGGCAGTTGCAGGTGGTAGCTCAGCGTGTCGTACCCCGCGTACTCGCTCGCCCACAGCACGCCAGGCGGGCTCGCCGCCGCGACGAGCAGCACCGCGAGCCCGGGCAACCCGACCCAGAGCCAGCCCGGCGGCGCGGGGACCGACCGAACGGTGCGCACGCCGCCGGATCCCGCGACCAGTGCGACGATCCCGAGCACGATGGGGATGAGCAAGGGGACCGCCCCGAGAGCGCCCGCTGTCCCCAGGCACCAGACCGTGCCGAGCAGAATCGCAAGGCCCGCTGCAGGCGCTGTTCCGCGCAGCGCGGGGCGGACGCGAACCGGCGCCGCGAACGCGAGCGAGCGACCCAGCCCGACGGAGGCGGCGAGGAAGAGCAGCGCGGGCCAGCCCGATCGGACATGGGTGTCGATCGTGAGCAGCAACGCCGTGACGGGGTCGAGCGATCCACCGAGCGAGCCCGCCGCGGCGATCGTGAGGCCCAGCAGGCCCGCCCAGGCGCCCCACAGGATGAGCGCGGGCCGGGTGTTTTCAGGGGACTGGCGTGTGCGCGCCGGCATGGGCGAGAGTTTACGGGCGTCGCACGGGTATGATCCGCCCGGATGCAACTCGATCCCACACCCATGCCCGACGATGCGGAGATTCTGCCGCCGCTGTGCGCGGTGTTCCGCCAGCACCTCAAGAAGGCGGGGCACAAGTACACCCCCGAGCGGGCGCACATCCTCGACACGATCATCAATCTCGACGGCCTCTTCGAGGCCGACACGCTGCTCGAGAGCGTGCGCAGCGACGGGTACAGCGTCAGCAAGGCGACGATCTATCGGACGCTCAAGCTGCTCGAGGAGGCGGGGATCGTCCAACGCGTGCCCTTCGAGCACGAGCAGGTCCACTACCAGCTCGTCTACGGGAAGAAGGCGAACACCCTGCTGATCGATGTCGCGACGGGCGAGGTCGAGGCCGTGGAGATCCCCGAGTTGCTCGAACTCCGCGATCGGCTGTGCCGGGAGCGGGGGGTGGTCGCGGAGGGGCACAGGCTGCAGATCTTCGTGCGCCGGGCGGCGACCTGATCCGGATCTCGGGAATCTCCCTATTGAGCGGCGTCTCGCGATGCGCGGGTCGTTCGCGAATCGGGGAATTCGCTTCGAGCGAAGGAAGTTCTACGATCAGGCTCCTCCCGGGGCCCCGCTCCGATCCATGAGCCGAAAGGTGCCTGCTTGAGCATTGTCACTTCGAACGGAACCGAGATGTCCGGCAACGAAACCACGCCCGCGGAGGGCGGCACGACGACCAGCACGCCCGAGACCATGCCCGATGTGCAGTCCAGCAAGGACACGCGCCGGGTCGCGATCGACAAGGTGGGTGTTAAGGAGGTCGTCTACCCGATCCGCCTGCACACGAAGGCGGGTGGAGAGCAATCGACGGTCGCGAACATCAACATGTATGTCGCGCTGCCTCATCACCAGAAGGGCACGCACATGAGCCGTTTCCTGGAGGTGCTCAACGAGCACTCCTGCCAGCCGCTCACGCCCGACGACATCCCGCAGGTGACCGAGGCGATCCGCGTCCGGCTGAAGGCCGCGGAGGCGCATTTCGAGGCGTCGTTCACCTATTTCGTCGAGAAGCACGCGCCGGTGACGGGCGCCGCGGGCCTGATGAACTACGAGGTCACCTTCGAGTGCACCGCGACCGCAACGGGTCAGGACATGATCATGCGTGTCGCGGCGCCCGCGACGAGCCTGTGCCCCTGCTCGAAGGAAATCAGCGAGTACGGCGCGCACAACCAGCGGTGCCGGATCGAGGCCGCGATCCGCACCGAGGGCGAGATGATGTGGATCGAGGATCTCGTCACCCGCCTGGAGGAGGCGGCGAGCCACCCGGTCTACGCGGTCCTGAAGCGGCCGGATGAGAAATTCGTCACCGAGAAGGCGTACGAGAATCCGAAGTTCGTGGAGGACATCATCCGCGACCTCGCGGTCCTGCTCGACTCGGACGGGTCGATCTCGTGGTACCGGATCACCTCGGAGAATTTCGAGTCGATCCACAGCCACAACGCGTACGCGCAGATCGAAAAAGACACGCGGGGCTGACGATCCCCGCTGGCCCGGGGGTTGTCGCGCATCCGATTCATAGAATCGGAACGCTGTTGTCTGACCGACCCCCCGATGCGCCGAACGATCCGCCGTGCCATCCCGAGCATGTTTCATCGCAGACTGCTTCTGCAATGGGTGGTTCTGTGCGCCGTGATGGGGGCGCTCGTCGTCCGTCTCGCGCAGGTGACCCTCGCGGAGGGTGACGAGCGGCTCGAGGCGGCGGAGCGACGGCTCGTGCGCCGGGATTGGTCTCCCACGATCCGGGGGAGGATTCTGGACCGAGCGGGGCGTGTGCTTGCGATGGATCGCCCCTCATACGGGGTGGCGATCGAGTATGAAGTGCTGAGCGGCGCATGGGCCGAGCGGCAGGGCCGCCGGCTTGCTCGGCGCGTCTACGCGGACCTCTGGGCGGACGCGGACGAGGGGTCGCGTGAGATTCTGGCAGCGCCGCTGATTGACCAGTATCGGGGGGTCGTGGCGCGTTCGCTCGAGCGGATCGCGGAGCGGACGGGCGTGGGGACCGAGGTCCTGCTGGAGCGTGCCGACCGCGTGCTGCGGCGGGTCGCGCGGATGCGCGAAGCGGTCGCGGAGGCGAGGCGGGATCGCCTGATCGCGGAGCACCTCGCGAGCGGGCGGGGCTTGACGGCTGAGGACGAAGCACGCTTGACGGCGTCCGCGGACACGACGATCGCGGAAGAGACCCGGGCGCATGTGCTGGTGGAAGATCTCGCGGACGAGGCGGCGTTCACGCTCCGGCAGATGCTGTCGAGGCGGGTGCCGATCGCGACGCCGGACCGTCCCGGTTCGGCGGTGGATGAGCCGGTCTATACCGAGTTGTTCCCCGGGGTGACGATCCGCGACGCGACGGACCGTGTGCGCCCGTTCGATGTCATCGAGGTCGCGGTGGACCGGTCGAGCCTGCCCGGACCGATGAAGGGGGAGGGGGTCGAGCCGGTGCGCGTGACGGGCGTGGGACGGCTCGTCCTGGGCACGCTGCGGAGCAGGCTCTACCAGGAAGACCACGCGGCGCGGCGGGCGGCGGCGGCGGATCCCGCGATCGACTCGACGGGCTGGTTTACGGAGAACGGAACGGACCGGGGTCGGTATATCCCCGGCGACGGGGTGGGGTCGAGCGGCGTCGAGCGCGCGCACGAACACGAGCTGCGGGGTCTTCGCGGGTTGCGCACCGTTCGGCTGGACACGGGCGAGGAACGGGCGGCGGACCCGGTTCCGGGTCGGGATGTGCGGCTGACGATCGACGCGATGTTGCAGGCGCGGATCCGCGCGGCGCTCGAGCCCAGCGTGGGGCTGACGACGGTGCAGCCCTGGCACGGGAACGGGGGCGTCGCGGAGGGGGAGACGCTCGCGGGGGCCGCGGCGGTGGTGGATATCGAAACGGGGCAGGTTCTGGCGCTCGTCTCGACGCCTTCGCCGCAGGACGACGCGCGATGGGAAGAAGCGCCCGAAGAGAATGCCTATCCGGCGTTCCTGGATCCGTTCGTGAACCGGGCGATCGGGGTGCCCTACCCGCCCGGGTCGATCGTGAAGCCTCTGATGCTCAGCGCGGCGAGCGCCCGCGGGTTCTACCGGATGGACCGTGGGATCGTGTGCACGGGGCACCTGCTGTACGACCGGACGGATGTGTACCGGTGCTGGATTTACAAGCGGTACGGGCTGACCCACAGCGCGACGGGCGAACCCGTGCGCGCGGCGGAGTCCGTGACCTATTCGTGCAACATCTTCTACTACGAGCTCGGTCGGCGGATGGGGCCCGAGACGATCGCGTCGATCTATGACGAATTGGGCGTGGGATCGGGGTTCTCGCTGGGGATCGGGCGGGCCTGGGAGGGCAAGGTCGGGGCGCTCGACGGGCCCGGAGACGGGAGCGACCTGATCATCTCCGACGCGATCCTGATGGCGATGGGGCAGGGCCCGGTGACCTGGACGCCTTTGCACGCGGCGAACGCGTACGCGACGCTTGCGCGCGGTGGGGCGGTCATCGCGCCGACGATCGTGGACGATGGGCGCGGGCCCCGGGTGACGGGGCAGGTCCGCTTCGATCCGGCCGCGGTCGAGGCGGCGCTGGAGGGGCTGTACGGATCGGTGAACGACACGCGGGGGACGGGGAGCACGATCGGTTTCGAGCAGGGGCGGGAACGGATCTTCAACGCACCGGGGGTTCGGGTGTGGGGCAAGACGGGCACCGCCCAGGCGCCCCCCCTGATGCACGACCCGGACGGCGAGGGGCCTGAGCCCGCTCGGGTGGTCCGCTCCGGTGATCACGCGTGGTTCACGATCCTCGTCGGACCCGAGGGGGGCGGCCCTCGCTACGCGGCGAGCGTGCTGATCGAATACGGCGGGGGAGGCGGGCGAGTCGCGGGACCGGTCGCGAACCAGGTCGTGCACGCGTTGATCGCGGAGGGGTATCTCCCCGGTGGGAACGGGCGATCACCCGGCGGTTCGCTAGCGGGGGGCGAGCGGTGAACCGGGTGCTGAAACGGACGGTGATGGATCACACGCCCGCGTTCGTGCCGCCCGAGCGGGCGGAACGGTCGGCGCTGGGACGGCTCGTGCACGGGAGCGCCGTCAAGCGCGACGCCGCGGCGAGCCTCGCGCTGGTGAACCCGGCGTGGTTGTGCGTCATCGCGGCGCTCGCGCTCTCGCTGCTCGGGGTCGGGATGATCGATCTCGCGTCGGGCGGGTTCGCGGTCTCCGCGGGGACGGACGCGGGGCTCTCCGCGGTCGCGTGGAAGCAGGTGGTGTTCCTGCTGATCGGGCTGATCTCGGCGACGCTGGTCGCGCTGCCGCACTACAAGCTCCTGAGCTGGGTGAGCCTCCCGGCGTTCGTCGGGTGCGTGGGCCTGCTGGTGTTCCTGCTGCTCCCGTTCGTGCCCTCGTCGATCGTGACGCCCCGGAACGGTGCGCGGGCGTGGATCGACCTTGGGCCTCTGGATCTGCAGCCCAGCGAGTTGACCAAGATCGCCTTCGTGCTGGTGATCGCGCACTACATGCGGTACCGGTCGTCGCACCGCGAGCTCAGGGGGCTGCTGGTCCCGGGGCTGATCGCGGCGGTGCCGGTGGGGTTGATCACGCTGCAGCCCGACCTCGGGACCTCGGCGCTGTTCGTTCCCAGCCTCTTCGCGATGCTCGTCGCGGCGGGGGCGAAGCTCCGGCACTTGACCCTGATCGTGGTCGCCGCGGCGCTCGCGGCGCCGGCGGTCTACCCGGTTCTCAAGCCGCACCAGAAGACGCGGATCGTCGCGCTGGTGCGGCAGTACCAGGGGGACACCGCGTCGGCCCAGGACATCAATTTCCAGTCGTACACGGCGCAGAACCTGATCGGGGCGGGCGGCGCGAGCGGCCTCCCGGCGGAGAAGTCGCGGGCGCTGGTGACCTTCAACCGCCTCCCGGAGCGGCACAACGACACAATCTTCGCGGTGGTTGTCAACCGGTACGGCTTCCTGGGCGGGGTGGGGCTCCTGGCGCTGACGGGGCTGTGGGTCGGCGGGGCGCTCGCGGCGAGCGCCGTGTGCCGAACGCCCCAAGGCAGGCTGATCTGCGTGGGTTTCGCGGCGTTCGTGGCGACGCAGATGGTGGTGAATGTGGGGATGAACATCGGGCTGCTCCCGATCATCGGGATCACGCTGCCCTTCGTGAGCTACGGCGGGTCGAGCCTGCTGACGGTGTGGCTGATGACGGGTCTGGTGATGAATGTCGCGCTTCACCGGGAGACGGGCCCCTACAGGCGTTCGTTTGAATACGCTGACAACGATGAATCCACAAAGGGGTCGGCATACGGGGTCAGCGCGGGGTTCTCGGGGCGGGCGGTCACGCGGTAATCCCCCGGGCAAGCCCGCCGGTGGGGGCGCGAAGACCTGGCGGGCACCGGTCGAGTTTCCGAGCGGTCTCGAACCTGTCGATCTCGGCACCGACTTCGCGTCGCGCGCGGCGGCGTTGGGGATCGAGCTCGAGGCCGGGGAAATCGAGCGGCTGGGCCGTTACCTAGCGCTGCTGATGGCGGCGAACCAGGTGATGAATTTGACCGCGATCCGGACGGTTGAGGACGCGGTCGAGAAGCACCTGCTCGACAGCCTGACGCTGCTGCCCGTGCTGGCGGAGGCGCAGGCGGGTGCGGGGGATGCTGATGGGGAGAAGGCGGCGCTGCGGGTGCTGGATGTCGGGAGCGGCGGGGGGCTTCCGGGGCTGGTGCTGGCGATCTGCCGCCCCGATGCTGCGTTCACGCTGCTGGATTCGACGGAGAAGAAGTGCGGGTTCCTTCGGCATGTATCGAGGGAGATCGGGCTCGAGAATGTCACCGTGTGGCACGACCGGGCGGAGGTCGCGGGGCAGGACAAGTCGAGTAAGCGCGAGAAGTTCGATGTGGTCATCGCACGGGCGGTGGGCCGGCTGGCGAGCCTGCTTGAGATCACGGTCCCGTTCGCACGCGTCGGCGGGCTGTGTGCGCTGACGAAGGGTCAGAAGGCGGAGGAGGAGTTGGCCGAGGCGAAGGGGGCGCTGCGCCTGCTGCACGCGGCGCACGCGGGGACGGTGGAAACGCCCACGGGGCGGATCGTGGTGATCGAGAAACTGCGGAAGACACCCGGGGCGTATCCGAGAGAAATCGGGGAGCCGAAGCGGAATCCGTTGGGAGTGGAGTCGGACATTCGGTGAGCGACGCGACGGTCCAGCGTGTGCTCGGGGACGGTGGCGTCATCGCGTCGCTGCTGGGGGAGGGGTACGAGGCCCGCCCTGAGCAGCTTCGGATGGCGGACGCGGTCGCGCGCACGCTGGCGGCGAAGTCGCACCTGGTCGTCGAAGCGGGGACGGGGGTCGGGAAGAGCTTCGCGTATTTGGTGCCGGCGATCAGCCGGGCGCTGTCGTGCGGCGAGACGGTGGTGGTCGCGACGAACACGATCGCGCTCCAAGAGCAGCTGATGCGGAAGGATGTCCCGCTGCTGGCGGAGTCATTGGGGGAAAGGGATGGCGCGACGGAGCGACAGAGCGACGGAGACGCAGACGGCTGGCGCGGCGAGTTGCGCGCTGTACTGGCGAAGGGACGAGGAAACTACCTCTCGATCCGGCGGCTGAAGCTCGCGAGCGCGCGGCAGGAGCGGTTGCTGCCCGACGCGGCGTCACGCCGGAGTCTGCATGTCATCGAGGACTGGGCGTACGACACGCCCGACGGGTCGTTGTCGACGCTGCCGGCGCTGGAGCGGGCGGGGGTCTGGGACAAGGTGCAGAGCGATTCTGGCAACTGCATGGGGCGTAAGTGTCCCCACCACGAGCAGTGCTTCTACCAGAGTGCGCGTCGCGAGCTCGAGCGGGCGAACCTGATCGTCACGAACCATGCGCTGTTTTTTGCGGACCTCGCGATGCGGTCGCGCAGCGAGGGCAAGGTGGGGGTGCTGCCCAAGTACGACCATGTGATCCTCGACGAGGCGCACATGGTCGAGGATGTCGCGTCGGACCACTTCGGGATCTCGCTGAGCGAGGGGCGGGTGAACCACCTGCTGGGCACGCTCTACCACCGCAAGACGGGCAAGGGGTACCTGTCGAACCTCGAACTGGTGACGGGGGACCTCGACCCGATCGAGCGGTGCGTTCGGCTCATCAACGAGGCGGAGGCGGCGTCTCGGGCGTTCTTCGAGTCGCTCATCGAGTTGGAGCGGTCGGGGCGTGCGCGGGGAGGGCGGATCCGGGAGAAGGACGCGGTTGAGAACGGGCTCACGGCCGCGATGAACGGGCTGGTGACGCAGCTTCGGCGCCTTCGAGATCTGACCCATGATGGGGGCAAGGGCGAGGCGGACCGGTTCGAGCTGAATGCGTACATCCAGCGGGCGGGGGAGATCGCGGATGCGGCGGAGGCGCTGGTGAGCCAGAGCCTGGAGGGGTGTTGTTACTGGGTCGAGGCGAGCGGAGGGCAAGGGCGAAGCGGCCGCGGCACGCGATCACAGCGTGTGACGCTTGCGTGCTCGCCGATCGAGGTGGCGCCGCTCCTGAAAGAGCATCTCTTCGGGGCGGACTTCAGCGTGGTGCTGACGAGCGCGACGCTCGCGACGCGGACGGTTGGGGACGACGAGCCCGCGGAGCGGGCGGAGACGGCGTTCGCGCATTTTCTGGAGCGGACCGGGTGCGAGGGCGCCGAGACGATGCAACTGGGCAGCCCGTTCGACTACGCGTCGCAGGTGGAGTTGTACATCGACCGGACGATGCCCGAGCCCGGGCGTGGTGGTCGGGGGGGCGGTTCGGGCGCGGTGCCTGCTGCTGGATCGTTCGAGCACGAACTGGTGACCCGGATTCTCGAGCATGTGGAGGCGACGGAGGGGGGCGCGTTCGTGCTGTTCACCGCGTTCAGCCTGCTGGACCGGACGGCGGCACTGCTCGCCGATCCCTTGGAGGGGCTGGGCTATCCGATGTTCGTGCAGGGACGCGGGCCCGGCGCGGGGTCACGCACCGAACTGCTCGAAGCGTTCCGCGAGAGCGGGAACGGGGTGCTGCTCGGGGCGGCGAGTTTCTGGCAGGGCGTGGATGTGCGCGGGGACGCGCTGCGGAATGTGATCATCACGCGGCTGCCGTTCGACCCGCCCGATCGCCCATTGACCGAGGCGAGGCTCGAGCGGATCCAGGAGCGGGGAGGGAACCCCTTCGTCGAGGACTCGATCCCGCGGGCGGTGATCAAGTTCAAGCAGGGCGTGGGGCGGCTGATCCGCTCGCACGGCGATTCGGGGCGGATCGTGGTGCTGGATCCGCGGGTGGTGACGAAGCCCTACGGGCGGGCGTTCGTGCGGGCGCTGCCTGCGGGGGTGCTGAGGCGGGAGAGCCGGGACTAGGTTCAGCCGCGGCGACCGCGGCGCGGGACGAGCAGCCCACTCGCGACGATCGCGGCAAGCGTTGCGGGCGTGGGGACGATCCCGTACTGAATGTGATCGACTTCGAGGACATTGACGCCGCCGGGCGTGCGGATGGTCATCGAGGCGACGCCCTCCTCGAAGATGGCGCCGAAGAACCGGTCCTCGGCGGTGCCTCCCGCGAAGCTGTTGTCGCCCACGGGTGTGGGCCCGATGGAACCCAGCAGTTCTCCGTCGGCGTCGAAGAACTCGACGATGGTCGATCGGCCGAACCCGCCGTCGGTCCACACCAGTCCCACATGGGTGGGTAGATACCCGAGCGAGACGGGGTCGAACGAGAAGGTGTAGCCCAAGTTCTCGGTGCTGATGTTGTTAACTTCTGCGAGTGACATGCCGTCGCGTCCGAGCCCGTCGATGACCCCGTCGTCCTCGTCCACGGAATCGGCGTTCGGGTTCATGCCGATGGCGCCGATGGTCGTCCCCGGGGTGTTGCTGACAACGCTCAGACCCAGCGTGTTGAGCAGGCCGTCTTCCATATCTTCGAGATGGAAGTCCGCGAAGGGTGTCCCGCTGAAGGGGCTATCCCCGAATCCGAGATAACTCGTGACGGGTAATGGGCCTGCGCTCGCGATCAGACCTGTGCCGTGGAGGGCCAGAAGGCTTGTCGTGTAGTGCATTCGCGTCTGCTTGCCGTGCATTGTTGGTCCCTTCGCGCCTGCGGCCCTCCCGGCCAGGGGAGCGCAGCGAAGAACAGTGTTCCTGCGCACCGCGGCGGTCTTAGTGTGCCACACAAACGGGTGGATGACCAGACAACGCGAGATTCGGTTGGTTCGTTGAGGCCGTAACTGAAGGTGTCGGCGAGGGCGCGGCAACGGGCACTCCGCTTCATATCCACGCGAGCGGGTCTATCCTTGCGATTCTGGCATCCATGACCGAAGACGACGGAGATCACCATGCTCGGACGCGTGTTCAAGGCCTACGACATCCGCGGGGTCTACCCCGATCCGCTGACCGACCAGATGGCGTGGCAGATCGGGTACGGCTGCGCGAAGTTCCTGCTCGCCGACGCGGAGGCCGCGGGCGAGACGACCCCGATGATGAAGAATGTCATCGTGGGGCGGGACATGCGGCAGAGCAGCCCGACGCTCGCGGCGGAGTTGATCGCGGGCCTGACCAACGGCGGTGCCGATGTCATCGACATCGGGCTCGTCGACACGCCCATGATGTACTTCGCGATCAATCACCTGGACTGCGCCGGGGGCGTGGTGGTGACCGCGAGCCACAACCCTCCGCAGTACAACGGGTTCAAGGTCAGCAAGCGTCAGGCGAAGCCGGTGGGGGAGGCCTCGGGTCTTGCGGAGGTGCGCAAACAGGCCGCGATGGTTGATCGCACCCTGATCGGCGCGAAGACCGACGGACGGGTCGAGCAGCGCGACTTCTGGTCGGCGTACAAGGCCCATGTTCTCAAGCACTGCGACCTGGGTGGCAAGAGCCTGAAGATCGTCGTCGACGCGAGCAACGGGATGGCGGGGACCATGGTGCCCAAGGTCTTCGGCACCAAGGGCGAGGAGGTCGAGGGGCTGACGATCGTTCCCCTCAACTTCGACAACACGAAGGGCGAGTTCGTGCACGAGCCCAACCCGCTCGTCGCGAGCAATCTCGAGCAGCTCCAGGAAGCCGTCAAGAAAGAGAAGGCGGACCTGGGCGTGTGCTACGACGGCGACGCGGACCGGTGCGTGATCGTCGACGAGACGGGCGAGATCGTGGGGTGCGATCATCTCACCGCGGCGCTCGTCCCGTATTTCCTGGGTGATCGCCCCGGGTCGAGCGTGGTGTACGACCTGCGTTCGACGAAGGCGGTCCCGGAGGAGATCGAGAGAGCGGGCGGGAAGCCCATCCGCAGCCGGGTCGGGCATGTCTTCATGAAGCAGGAGATGGCGGCGCACCGCTGCGCATTCGGCGGCGAGCTCTCGGGGCACTTCTACTTCCGCAGCAATTTCAACGCGGATTCGGGCGCGATCGCGATGGCGACGGTGCTCAGCGCGGTCGCGGCGAGCGGCAAGCCCGTGAGCGCGATGATCGAGCCTGTCAAGCGGTATGTGCAGTCGGGCGAGATCAACTTCGAGATCGAGGACAAGGACCAGGCGCTCGCGGAGATCCGCGAGCACTACATCGGTCGCGGGACGATCGACGACCTCGACGGGGTGACGGTCGACTGCTTCGAGAGCGAGGGGTGGTGGGCGAACATCCGCAAGAGCAACACCGAGCCCCTGCTGCGGCTGAACGCCGAGGCGCGCGACGCGGAACTGCTCGGCACCGTCGTCGAGGAGATCAGCCCTCTGCTGGGCGAGCGGGTCGCCCACTGAGACGCGGCGGGCGGGAATCCCAACCATCACTCCGGCGTGCGCCCCGGCGCACACGCGAGGCGACATGAATATCAGTCAGTTCTTCGAGCACTGGGCGATCGCGGAGAATCCCTTCCGGGGGGAGGAGGCGCGCCACGACGAGGTGCTCGCGCGGCTCAACGGGCTGGGAGGCGCGGGCATGCCCCGGGCCGGGTCGACCCCGACGGGGAGCATGCACTCGGATTTCGAGAAGATCCTCGGTGAGCTGACCCGCCCGAGCACCTCGGTCGTCTTCGGCGAGAAGGGCAGCGGGAAGACCGCGATCAAGCTGCAGATCGGGCAGCGCGTCGCGGACTTCAACGCGCGGCACCCCGACGCGAAGCTGCTCGTTGTGAATTACGACGACCTGAACCAGCCCGTCGCGGAACTCGACGCGCGGTTCGGCTCCTCGAAGAAAGAACTCGCGCCGTTCAAGGCGTTCCGGCTCGTGGACCACATGGACGCGATCCTCGCGATCGCGGTCGATCGTCTCATGGCGGCGCTGTTCAACGAGGGCGAAGACCGCCCCGCCGCGGATCTCGGCGAGGAGCCCTGGAAGGCCGCGCGGCGCTGGGCGGTCCCGCTGCGGCACGATCTCCTGCTGCTGCAGGCGGTGTACGACCCCGCGGACGCGGAGGGCACACGGTCGGCCCGCTTGCGGCGCATCCTGAGGCTCGCGCCCGAGAAGCGGGAGGTGCTCTGGCGCGCGGCGACGGTCGCGGGCTGGGTCCCCGCCGCGGCGATGCTCTTCGTCTGGCTTTTCCCCGCGGCGACCTACGGCGGGTTCATGCGCGACGCGGTGGGGGTGGTCTTCCTGCTCTTCCTCGCGGCCTATCTCGGGGTGCTCGCGAAGCGGATCGTCTGGGACCGCGTCATCCTCCGGCGCGTGGCGCGGCGGGTGCACCACGAGATGCGGACGACGCAGCGCACGCCCGACGCGATCGCATCGTCGCTCGCGGTGATCGACGCGAACAGCCGATCGCACGCGGTGCTCCCGCTCGTGGACGACGCGGACGAGCCCCGTTACGCGATGTTCGAGCGGCTCCGCCGCGTGATCTCGCGATTCGGGTACACCGGCATCCTCGTGCTCGTGGACCGGGTCGACGAGCCCACGCTCGTGAACGGGGACGCGGAGAAGATGCGCGAGATCATCTGGCCCCTGTTTAACAACAAGTTTCTCCAGCAGGAGCGGTTCGGGGTCAAGCTGCTGCTCCCGATCGAGCTGCGCCACGCGCTCTTCAAGGAATCCGCGGACTTCTTCCAGGAGGCCCGTCTCGACAAGCAGGGGTTCATCGAGCGGCTGAGCTGGACGGGCCCGATGCTCTACGACCTGTGCAACGCGCGGTTGAACGCGTGCCGGTTGCCCGATGCCGAGCCGCTGAGCCTGATCCAGATGTTCGCGGAGGATGTGACGCGTCAGGACCTGGTGGACGCGCTCGACCAGATGCACCAGCCGCGCGACGCGTTCAAGTTCCTCTACCGCTGCTTCAACGAGCACTGCTCGAATGTGACCGCGGAGGAGGGGGCGTGGCGCGTGCCGAGGCTCGTGCTGGAGAATGTCCGGCGGGCGGAGTCGGACCGCGTGCAGCAGCTCTACCGGGGCATCACGCCGGCGTGAGCGGGGCGAACCTGGTCAATCGACTCGTTTCAATCGGGCGTATTCGAGAACAAGCGTCTTGCGTCCCACCCCTCGGAAGTCCACGGTGACCCGCGCGTTGGTCCCCGAGCCGGAGGTGCCGGTGACCTTCCCCTCGCCGAACTGGGGGTGGCGGACGCGGCAGCCCTCCGGGAAGGCGTTCGCGGCGGACGGGCCCGAGGATCGCTTCGCCCGCGCGGCGCGGACCGCGGCGAGCTTCGCCTCCATCGACCCGCTCGCCATGCCCCGCCCGGGCCCGAACGACGGCTTCGCATTCTGCGCTGGGGTGTCGTCGAACGCGTCGCGATCGAACGAATCGCCCCAGTCGTCCGCCTGGTCGGAGCGTTGCACATGCTCGCTGCCGAGTTCGTCGAGGAAGCGGCTGGGGATCGTGCGCTCGGTCGATCCCCTGATCGTCCGGTAGCGGGCGCTGGTGATCTGCAGCCTCTTCATGGCGCGGGTGATCCCGACGAACGCGAGTCGGCGTTCTTCCTCCATCGACGCGTCGGAATCGAACGCCCGGCTGTGGGGGAGGGTGCCCTCCTCGAGCCCGATCATCGCGACGACGGGGAACTCGAGCCCCTTCGCGGCGTGCAGGGTCATCAGGGTGACGGCGCCCTGCGCTGGGTCCACCGCGTCGGCGTCCGCGACCAGCGCGATCGATTCGAGCCATGCCCGCAGCAGCGCGAGCAGCGGGGGGAGCTCCGCCTGCCCGCCCCCCTCGAGCACATCGGCGCCGGGGAAGGCGAGCGGGTCGTCCGCGGGGTCGTACTCGTCCTCGAACTCGCGCGCCGAGGAGATCAGCTCGTCGAGGTTGTCGAGGCGTTCCATGTCGGACTCGGCGCCGCTGGTCTTCGCCTGCTTGTTGTAGTGCGATCGGAGCCCCGACTCGTCGATGACACGCTCGACAAGCTCGTGGAGCGAGCCCGAGACCTCGGCGCCCAGGAACGAGCCGGCGCCGGTCCAGCCGTCCACCATCTCGACGAACTTCGTCATCGCGTTCGCGGAGCGGGGGGTGATGTCCCCCGCGTCGGCGGGCGTGCGCAGGGCCTCGAACAGGGGCAGGCCCGCTGTCTCGGCCATCATGCGGACGCGATCGAGGCTGGTCTTGCCGATCCCGCGGGTCGGGGTGTTGACGATGCGGGTGAGCGAGACATCGTCCGCCCGGTTCGCGACGACGCGCATGTACGCGACGGCGTTCTTGATCTCCTCGCGGTCGTAGAAGGCGGTGCCCCGCGCGATGGTGTAGGGCACCCCGCTGGTGCGCAGCGCATCCTCGATCACGCGCGAGAGGGCGTTGGTGCGGTAGAACACCGCCATATCGCGCCAGGCGATGCTGTTGTCGTCGTGCTCGAAGCGGAACCAGTCCGCGATGAGGTCCGCCTCGTGCCGCTCGTCCCGGCACAGGACGACCCGCGCCGGATCGCCCCCTTTCCGGGTCGTGTACAGAGGCTTGTCCTTGCGTTTGGTGTTGTGCTTGATGAGCGTGTCGGCGATCGAGAGGATGGGCTCGGTCGAGCGGAAGTTCTCGCCCAGCGTGATCGTCTTGGCGCCGGGGTAGTGGGTCTCGAACTCGAGGATGTTGGTGATGTCGGCGCCGCGCCAGCCGTAGATCGCCTGGTCGGGATCGCCCACCACACAGATGTTGGGGCCCACCGTCGGCGCGTCGCCCAGGTCCTCGGGGTCGACATCGGGCAGGCCCGCGAGGTCGCTGTCCGCGGGGCGTCCCTCGCCCGCGAGCAGGCTGGCGATCTGGAACTGGGCGCCGTTGGTGTCCTGGTACTCGTCGATGAGGATGTACCGCCAGCGGTCCTGGCACTCGCGCCGGATGTCGGGGTTCCGCTCGAGCATCCGCGCCGTCATCAGCAGGAGATCGTCGAAGTCGATCGCCCCCGCCTTGCGCAGCGCCGCGGTGTAGGCGGTGTAGATCTTCGCGAGCTGCTTGGCGTAGAAGTCGCCGGCACGGGCCGCGAATTTCTCCGCGTCGAGCAGTTCGTTCTTCGCGTTGCTGATCGCGCTGAGGACGGAGCGGGGGGGCCAGTTGCTGCTGGAGAGATCCATCGCCTGCAGCGTGCGCTTCATCGCGGCCATCTGGTCGGACGAGTCGTAGATCGTGTAATCGGGTTTGAGACCCGGGACATCCGCCCGGTCCGCGTAGCGACGCAGCAGGCGGGCGCACAGGGAGTGGAAGGTTGTCACCGTCAGCCCTCGAGGCGGGCGTGGGTCCTCGCCCTCTGCGAGCAGGGCCTCGACGCGCTCGCGCATCTCCCCGGCCGCCTTGTTGGTGAAGGTGAGCGCGAGGATCTGCCAAGGGCGGACGCCGTTGGCCATGAGGTGGGCGATGCGCCGGGTGATGACGCGTGTCTTGCCCGACCCCGCGGCGGCGAGGACGAGCAGCGGTCCCTCCGTGCATTCGACGGCGGCGCGCTGGGATTCGGTGAGATCGCTGAGCAGGTCGGTGCGGGTCGGCATCACGCGGGACGGTAGCCGATCAACCCGCGAGCCGCTGGTCCGGGGGCCCGCCCTGCTCGAGTTCGGGGCTCGGCGTCGTCTCGCAAGCGTCCCGGTTCGGATCGCGGCGCTGCGCTTCGACGCGTGAGAGGACATCCGAGGGGTGCAGGTTGTACCCCCTCGCCCTCGGGCCGGACCAGTTGAGGCCGATGAGAACGCCCTCGGTCGCGGCATCGCGGAGAATGCTGCTCACGAAGTCGTGCCAGGAGAGCCGCGTCACGACGCGTCCGGATCCGGCGAGCGGCCCCTCGAGCATGCGGATGACGCGGTTCCGCGACGACCACGCGGGGCGTGCGTGCTGATCGCCCGCGAGGTGAAAGGTCATGACGCCGTCCCGCTCGTGCTCGATCATGAAGACCTCGCCCGAAGCGAGCACCTCTCGGCAGAACGCGTTGGCTTGCTTGCTGGCGGACACGCGTAGAAGCTCCGATAATGAGGCCGGGGCGATGCGGGGCGCGACCCGTCAGGCGGGTTCTCCACGACTTTCGGCGTATCGGCGACGCGACGGATCGGCTTGATGCGTCGGGACTTGCCGACACACTCTCGTCGCCCGAGAACTGTGTCCCGCGCCGGTTTGTGTCGACCGATCCGGGTTCGCGGAGCGCAGGATCTTCAGAACGCCCGATCCGATCGGTCTGATCGCCCGTATCGATCCACTGCAAGGGGCGGCGGCATCCTCAAAACCGCCGAGCGGAGCGATTGACAGGACGGCGCGGAGGATTTACCTTCCGGTCTTCCGACTCCGATTACCCCGTTCGGACCGGGTCTCGCCGAGCGTGTGGACGAATGAGCCAACCAGATCCCAAACTCGAAACCCCGGCGTCTGGCGGCCTTTCCGCCGAAGACACCGCCGGGTTCACGGCGCCGACGGCCGATGACGAGAACGCGGCATCGCTGCGCGCCCAGGAAGCCCTCCGCGCCGAGGCCGAGAAGAGCGGGACCAACCTCGACACACTCGTCGGCCGCGCGGTGGTCGACCAGGGGCTCGCGACACCCGAGCAGGTGCAGCATTGTCTCACGCTCGCGCGCGAAGCGGAGGAGCGGAACCAGCAGTCGCTCTGGGAACTGCTCGTCTCGAACGGCTACGCGACGCGGAGCCAGATGACGAGGCTCAAGGAGCGCCTCGACGAAGAGCGCAAGGGGATCCCGGGCTATACGGATTTCAAGGAACTCGGCAAGGGCGCGATGGCGAGGGTGTACCGTGCCAAGCAGCGGAGCTTGGACCGGTATGTTGCCGTCAAGATCCTCCCCCAGAAGTTCAGCAATAATCCCTCGTTCATCGAGCGTTTCTTCCGCGAGGGGCAGGCGGCCGCGAAGCTGAATCACCCCAACATCGTGCAGGCGTTCGATGTGGGGCAGCACCGCGAGACCTACTACTTCGTGATGGAGTATGTGGACGGGCGCACCGTCCACGACGACATCGTCAAGCAGCAGCGGTACAAGGAAGAGACCGCGATCGAGGTCGCGATCCAGGTCGCCGAGGCGCTCGAGCACGCGCACGAGCGGGGGCTGATCCACCGGGATGTGAAGCCCAAAAACATTATGATCACCAAGAACGATGTGGTCAAACTCGCGGACATGGGCCTCGCGCGGGCGATCTCGGATAAGGAAGCCGCGGAGGCGGAGAAGGGCAAGGCCTTCGGCACCCCGTACTACATCAGCCCCGAGCAGGTGATGGGCCTCGACACCGTGGGCCCGCAGGCGGACATCTACTCGCTCGGGGCAACGCTGTACCACATGGTGACGGGCGTTGTGCCCTACGAGGGCAAGGATCCCTCCGAGGTGATGAAGAAGCACCTCAAGGCGGAGCTGACCCCGCCCGACCATGTGAACCCCAAGCTCAGCGCGGGGATCAGCGAGGTCATCGAGATGATGATGGCCAAGAAGCCCTCGCACCGCTACAAGAACTGCCGCGATCTGCTGCTGGATCTGCGGGCGCTCAAGGCGGGGGACGCGCCGCCGATCGCCCACAAGGGCATCTCCGAGTTGTCGGGACTCGAGACCCTCGCGGCCGCGGAAGCCGCCGCGGTGAGCGGGGAGATCCCCGTCGATGCCCGGGAGGCGGCACGAAAGTCGGTCCTGGATATCTTCTCGGAGCCGCTGTTTCTGGTGCTGCTGATTCTCCTGGGCGTCAGCATCATCGCGAATGTGGTCCAGATCGCGATCTGAGGACCGTGGAGCGGGCCTCTCCGTCCCTGCCGGGGCTCACGGCGCTGGGCTTGCTTCGAGCGCCGAAACCGGATATTTTTCACAGGTTGCGCGGCTTTCGGGCCGGCGCTGCCGAAGAATGTGAGAAGGACCGATCGTCCGTTCTTTCGCCGCCCCGGTTGAGCCCGTTCTTGCGGGCTCGCACCGTTGGGGCGATCGGATGAACCGATCGGTCACGCCGGTGGTTGTGCACCGGTCTTTGAAGGAGCCCGCCGATTCACGCACACTTGCTTGAGCACCACGACCTTGGCAGCCTTGCTGTCCGTTGGGATCGTCGCTCGCTCGCGCGTGAAGGCGGCTTTCTTTTCCTCGCAACGATTCGTCCCGGGCGTACGCCGTGACGCGCGGGATTCGCGAAAAAGCGTTGCCCCACACCCGTGGGGATTCTGAGCAGGGGTCGCCGATCGTGGCGGCTCGTCCCGATGCCGGCACTTGTCGGCTTGACCAAGGAGAACCACAATCGCACGCCGCTTCATGATGAGGGGGGGACCCCCGGTGCAGCGCACCCGGGTGAACCACATGATCCGCATCTCGCCCATCCGCCTGATCAATGCCGAGAACGAGCAGGTGGGTGTCGTCGATACCCACGAGGCGCTTCGGATGGCGCAGGAGGCGGGCCTCGATCTCGTCGAGGTCGTCGCCGATGCTCGCCCGCCGGTCTGCAAGATCATGGACTACGGGAAGTACAAGTACGACCTGTCCAAGAAAGAGCAGAAGAGCCGGGCGGCGGGCAAGCAGCAGGAACTCAAGGAGATCCGCCTCGGGCGCTCGATCAAGATCGATCCGCACGATGTGCAGATCCGCGTCGACCAGGCCCGTCGGTTCCTGATGGCGGGGCACAAGGTGCAGATCACCCAGCGCTTCCGAGGGCGCGAGATGATGCACAAGGAACTGGGCCTCGAGCGGCTGCAGAAGATCTGCGTCGATCTGAGCGATATCTCCAAGATCGAGATGGCCCCCCGTTGGGTCGGTCGTCAGACCAGCATCGTGCTCTCCCCCGATCGCGACAAGATCGAGGCGATCAAGCGCAAGATGACCAAGGAAGAGCACGAGCGGGCGGAAAAGGAACTCGAAGAAGCGGAGAAGGCCCGACTCGAGGCCCTCGAAGCGGACGCGGCGGACGACGACGACGACGCGGAGGACGGCGCCGACGGGACCGAGGAGTCCAAGCCCAAGAGCGGCAAGGGCACCAAGCGGGGCAAGGGGCCCGCGGACGACCGCGCGTCGAACCCTGTCGACGATGAGGTCGCGGACCTGCTGGGCGAAACCTGACGCGGCTCGCGTCCTCGTCCGCTTCCACTCGTTATGCAACGACGGCCCCGGGGATCGACCCCGGGGTTTTTTCATGACCCGGGATTCTTTCATGATCGGATTGAACCGGTCGCGGTGCGGCGTTGCGACGGTCAATCGTGCCGGAGCGCGACGATCGGGTCCTGCCGCGCGGCTTTCCGCGCGGGGTAGATCCCGAAGACGAGCCCCGTCGCGGCCGCAACAAGGAACGCGACGATCACCGCCCAGGGGGAGATCGCGGTCGGGAGGCTGACATCCGCGGGGAACAGGCTCCCGATGAAGGGCATCTCCGGGAGCAGGGGGACGACGCGGTCCAGGGCGATCGTCAGGCCGAGCCCCAGGGCAACGCCCACGAGCCCGCCCACGGCGCTGAGCACGCCGGTCTCGACGAGGAACTGGGCGACGATGTGCTTCCGGGTCGCGCCGAGAGCGCGGCGTACGCCGATCTCGCGGGTGCGTTCGGTGACGGTCGCGAGCATGATGTTCATGATGCCGATACCGCCCACGAGCAGGCTGATCGCCGCGATCGACGCGCTGATCCACTGCCCGGTCAGCGCCCGCTTCCGCGCGTTCTCGAGGAGTTCGTAGGGGACGATCATGCCCAGGTCGGTCAGGCCCGGATGCCGGTGGTCCATCAGGCGGCGCAACCGCTGCGCGTCGGGGATGACCCGATTCCGATCCGGGCTCTCGAGATAAATCTCCGCAACCTGGACCTCGTTGCCCTGGAACGACCCCTGGGTCCGGCGGATGACCGTGTCCCCGAACACCGCTCGGGCCGTGCTGATCGGGATGTGGATGTCCAGGTTCAGGTCGCGTCCGACGAGGGCCGAGCCCGCGCCGCCGGAGAGACCCACGGGCTTGAGCACGCCCACCACCTCGAGCACCTTGTCATCGATCCGGAGCCTGTTCCCGATCGGGTCCTCGAGTCGGAAGAACTCCTCGGCGATCTCCGAGCCGATCACACAGACGAGCGATTGCTGGGCGATGTCCGAGTCGGTGAGATACCGCCCCCGCTCGATCCGGAGCCGCGCGACGCTGATGAACTCGGGCGTCGTCCCAAAGGCCTGGCTGACCTTGCGGAGCTCACCGCGCAGGATCTCGCTGCCGACCTCCTTGAGCGGGACGACATGCGCCGCGTCCGCGAAGTTCTCCTCGACGACGAGCAGGTCGTTGTAGGAAAGCCCGTAGCGGTTGATGAACCCCCGCCGCCCGCCGCCTTGCTGGCTCTGCGCTTCGGGCGGCTTCTGGCTCCGGATGATGATGTTGCGAGCACCCAGGCGTTCGATCTGGGCGAGCGCCTCGCGTGTCGAGCCCTCGCCGATCCCGACCATCGCGATCACCGCCGCGACGCCGAAGATGATGCCCAGCGCCGTCAGGATCGAGCGCAGCATCTGGAGGCGGAGGTTCGCCAGACCGAGTCGGATCGTTTCGAGAAGGAATTCCATCGGGCGGATGCTAGCGGCGCAGGGCCGCGGACGGAGTGTCGGGGTGATCGAACCGAGTCAACGCGGGTATGCTCGCTGGGATGAGCGACGCACCCCGCCCGGGTTACGAGATCGGCGAGGAGACCGAAACGGATGCGGGCTGGGCGTACGCGATCACCCTCTATTCCCCGGACGGCACCGCGGCGACCCACACGCTGACGCTCTCGTGGGCAGATCACGAGCGGATCGCGGGGGGGACTTTTCCGCCCAGCGACACCGTTTCGGCGGTCTGCGGCCTGCTCGCGGAGCGCCCGGCGGTCGCGAACACGCTCCGGGAGCGGGTCGATACCGCAACGCTGCGAAGGCGGATCCCCGACTTTGAAGCGTCCGTCCGGCAGCGGCTCGGTGGAGCAGTCTGACCTCTGAACGGTACCCGACCTGGCTCGCGGAGCCTCTTACACGGGAGAGCCAACCGTCCGCAGGGTTTCCTCGAGCACCGACGCGGCGGCGTTCCAGTTGCTGAACCCGCTGTCCCCGCGCAGGAACACGCGGTGGGCGCACACCGGGATGATGTTCTCGATCACATCCTCGGGGACGACATGGTCGCGTCCGTCCATCGCGGCGGTCGCGCGGGCCGCGTGGGCGAGGGCGAGGCTCCCGCGGGGGCTGAGCCCGATCTCGAAGGACTCGTGCTCCCGGGTGGCGCGGGCGAACCGGACGATGTACTCGCGGATCGGCTCGCTGAGCTTCACCTTGTCGACCTGGGCCTGCAACTCGACGATGTCCGCGGCGCTGAGCACCGGCGCGAGCCCGTCGAGCACCGTCTGCGCGGGGCGGACATCCAGCAGCGTCGCTTCCCGTTCCGGGGACGGATACCCGAGGCTGATCCGCATCAGGAACCGGTCGAGCTGGTTCTCGGGCAGCAGGTAGGTCCCCTCGAACTCGTAGGGATTCTGCGTCGCGAGCACGATGAAGGGAGGCGGCAGCATGTGCACCGTCCCGTCGATCGACACGCTCCCGTCGCTCATCGCTTCGAGGAGGGCCGTCTGCGTGCGGGGCGTCGTCCGGTTGATCTCGTCGGCGAGCACGATGTTCGCGAACACCGGGCCTTTCCGGAACTCGAACGAGTGCCCCTGCTTGTCGAAGATCGTGACCCCGATCACATCCGCGGGGAGCATGTCGGGCGTGAGCTGGATCCGGCTGAACGACCCGTCGATGCTCTTCGCGATCGACGAGGCGAGCACCGTCTTGCCGACGCCCGGCACATCCTCGATCAGCACATGCCCCCGCGCCAGCAGGCATCGGATGATCTGGTCGATCACCGACCGATCTCCCAGATACACAGACGCGACATTTTCTCGGAGGCGGGCGATCTTATCCAGCATCACAATCGCTCTACGGGTCTCGGGTCGAACGGATCCGCACCCACGAAAGCTCGCGGCGGGCGCGGGCGACTATAGCGCGATGGCGCGCGAGCCCCGCATCGACGGCCCGCGCGCCCCTGGTCCGCATCCCCGGGCCGCGCCGCCCGCTATGCTCCAAACGCCCGCGACGCAAGGGGATGCCGGGCGGGCTCGGCTGTTCGATGCGAACGGCCTGGCCCGGCGTCCGCAGACGGATCTCGCCCCTCTTGGATACCCCAGACGCTCCGCACAATCCCGTCGGCGACCCGGGCCCAGGCCAGCCCCGTCCATCGCACGAAGCGGCGCCCGCCGCGCTGGGCATCGATCTCACGGGCGATCTCCCGTGCATCGGGTGCGGCTACAACCTCAAGGGGCTTTCCATCCGGTCGGTCTGCCCCGAATGCTCCACCCCCGTCCGCGCGACGATCCTCGCACGCGTCGACCCGATGGCCGAGCAACTCCAGCCCATCATCCGCCCGCGCCTGGTCGCGAACGGCATGATCCTCTGGGCGTGGGGGGGCGTTCTCGCGGCGGGCCTCGTCTGGTTCGATCGTCTTTCAGATGTCCTCGACGAGATGCTCGGGATCCGTCTCGCGATTCCGTACGCCTGGCAGTTCCAGATGCTCGCGATCCTCGTCTCGATGGTCGGCGCGTCGACGCTGATCCGTCCGGTCCGGATTGTCTCCGCGTGGGAGTGCGTGAAGGCCGCGTGCGGGATGGTCGCCTACCTCCCCCTGCTCGCGATCCACTTCACGATCCATGCGTTGTACGACCCGCGGATGGGCCCGCCCCTGGTGGGATCGCAGTTCATCAACTCGGGCGCGGACCTGCTCGACCCCGACCGCTCGCTCTACCGTCTCGCGGAGGGCGCGCTGATCATCGCGATCGTGATCGGGTTGCGTGCCAACGCTGTTTCACTCGCGGAGCGTTCGCTTGTCATGCGTCTCGGCCGGGTCGACACCCAGCCCCTCTCCGCGCTCGCCTGGGCGATGGGCGTCACGATCGCAGGGGACCTGCTGGTCGTCGCGTTCGCGGGCGGGAACGACCTGATCCACTGGATCGTCGAACTCGCGGCGTTGCTCATGATCGCGGTCGGTTCGTTCCTCTTCACCGTGGGACTGTTCGGGGTGGGGATCGACACGCTTCGCCTGAGGCCCGTGCTGCTCCAGCCCGCGCCGGGGCTCACGGATATCTTCAGCGAGGACTGAACCTCCCGCTCTGGTTCTTCAGCGGATCGTCGCGAGCCCATGACCCCAGCACCCAAGCCCATCACCGACACCGAACGCGACCGGTTCGACGCGCTCGTTGACGAAGCGATCGAGGCGCTCCCGAGCGCGATCCATCGCTTGCTCGACGAGGTCCCGCTGATCGTGATCGACGAGCCCACCGACGACATGCTCCGGGATCTCGGGATCGATCCCCGCGACCACGACGCGAAGGGCGAACTCTGCGGGTTGCACTCCGGGACGCCCTACACCGACCCCGCGATCGACTCGCCCCCCGTGCTGCCCGGCACGATCCACCTCTTCAGGAGGGGCGTGATTTCCCACGCGGGAGGGTGGGGCCCTGTCCGAGACGACGGCCTGACCTTCGAGGACGGCACGCCCGATGATCGCCCCCCCGACGATCGGATCTACGAGGAGATCATGATCACGATCTTGCACGAGATCGGGCACCAGTTCGGTCTCGACGAGGACGACCTCGAGCGACTCGGGTATCAGTAGAGGCGCGATCTGCTTCTGAGTCTTCAGACCGTCGCGTCGAGCCGCGTCCGCTAGACTCCCCGCGAGGGTCCATCACACGAAAGGCGATCGACATGCGTCCGAATCTGTCCGCTCCTGCTGCACTCCTTTCCGGCGCCGCGCTGTTCGGGGTCACGCTCTGCGCCGGCGCCGCGCCCTACCGCGTCGCGATGCTCCAGATCGAAGGCGACCCGCCCGCCTCGTCCGGCGGGATGTCGATGTTCGCCGAGCCCTCCCCGACGGTGCTCGACTACGCCGAGGCGCTCCGGGACGCCGCGGGCGACGACACCATCAACGGGGTGATCGTCCGCCTCAAGGACGCCGCGATCACCACCACCGACATCGCGGAGATCGGCCAGGCGATGGACGATTTCCGCGCCAGCGGCAAGGACCTCTACATGTTCGCGGAGATGTTCGGCACCGCCGAGCTTCTCACCGGGTGCCACGCGGACCATGTGATCCTCCAGCAGGGCGGCGGGGTGACGCTCCCCGGCATCTATATGGAGGAGATGTTCCTCGCCGACATGCTCGAATGGGTGGGCGTCGAGGCGGACTTCGTCCAGATCGGCGACTACAAGGGCGCCAACGAGATGTACGAGAACGCCCAGCCCAGCGAGGCGTGGGACCAGAACATCTCCGCCCTGCTCGACGCGATGTACGACAACATGCGTGACACGCTCAAGACGGGGCGGGGTCTCGACGACGAGGCCCTCGACGAGGCGATGCGAAAGGCCTGGCTCGCGGACGGACGGACCGCGATCGAGGCGGGGCTCATCGATGCGGAGGTGGACCTCGCCGAGCTGCTCGATCATGTCGAGCAGCAGGCCGCCGCCTCGGGATGGACGGGCGACGAACTCGTCTACGCCGGTGACCTGATCGACACGGGTGAGGACACCGCGGACATGTCCAACCCGCTCATGGTGTTCAGCCAGCTCTTCCAGCCCGTCAAGCGCACCACCAGCGGGCCCACGATCGCGGTGCTCCACATCGACGGCGCGATCATGGACGGGGATTCGACCCCCGAGGGCCCCTTCTCGAGCGCCTCGGTCGGCAGCCGGACCATCCGCAACGCGATCAAGCAGATCGGCAAGGACGACAACATCCGGGGCGTGATCGTCCGGATCGACTCACCGGGCGGCTCCGCGATCGCGAGCGAAGTGATCTGGCAGGGCCTCCAGCGCCTGGGCGAGACCAAGCCCGTCTGGGTCAGCGTCGGGTCGATGGCCGCGTCCGGCGGCTACTACATCGCGGTGGGGGGGCAGAAGATCTTCGTCAACGAGTCGAGTATCGTGGGCTCGATCGGCGTTGTGGGCGGCAAGCTCTCGTTCGCGGAGATCCTCGAGAAGGCCCGCGTGAACATCGTGCCCCGCGCCCGCGGGCCGCACGCCGATATGTTCGGCATGACCACCGGGTGGGACAGCGAAGACCTCGCGCTCGTCCGCGATCGGATGACCGAGACCTACGAACTCTTCACGAGCCGCGTGTCGCAGGGCCGCCCCGGGATCGACCTGGACCGGACCGCCGAGGGCAGGCTCTTCCTCGGACGCGACGCGGTGGACCTGAAGATGGCCGACGAGATCGGCACGCTCTCCGACGCGATCGACGCGCTCGCGGGCGTGCTGCAACTCGAGGACTACGAGATCATGGACTTCCCCGAGCCCCCCTCGTTCGAGGAGATGCTCAACCAGGCGTTGGGCGGGTTCGTCTCCGCGCCGGTTGCCGCCGACCGACTGGGCATGCTCCGAGAGCTGCTCGGGCAGCGGCGTTTCGACGCGCTGCGGGACGCCTGGACCCGAGCGAGCATGCTCCGCCGGGAGCCCGTGCTGCTGACCGCGCCGAGCGTGCTCTCGTTCGAGTGAACGGTGCAGCGGACCAGACGCCGGGTCAATCCTGATCCCGATCAACAGAAACGCCCGCGGCGAGCGCCGCGGGCGTTATCGTGTTCGATCGATGCGAGACGCGAGCCTCAGACCTCGGTGATCTCGTCGCTCTTCTTCTTCACCATCCCGTCGATCTCGGTCTCGTACTTCTTGAGCAGCTCCTGGATCTCGTCCTTGAGCGTCGAGACCTCGTCCTCGGAGATATGCGCATCGCTGTCCTTGCCCAACGCCTCCGCGTGCTTGTTCGCATCGCGGCGAGCGTTCCGGAGCACGACCTTCTGCTCCTCGCCGTGCTTCTTCGCCTGCGAGACGAGCTGCTTGCGGCGTTCCGCATCCAGCGGGGGGATCGTGATGCGGATCTGCTTCGCCTCGACCTGCGGGTTCAGGCCCAGGCCCGCGTTCTCGATGCCCTGCTTGATCGCGTTGACGCTCCCCGCGTCGAAGGGCTTGATGAGCAGCTGGTTCGCCTCGGGCGTGCTGATCGCCGCGAGCTGGTTCAGGTCCGTGGGCGAACCGTAATAGTCCACCTTCACATACTCGACCAACGCCGTCGAGGCCCGCCCGGTCCGGATGCCCCGGAGCTCGCTGCCCAGGTACTCGATCGCCTTCTTCATCGACGCCTCGGCCTCGTTGAGGATCGCGTCGGGTGTCGTCGTTGTCATCTGTCGTTCTCCGTCCGGGTCCCATCAACGCCCGCCCGTGCCGGCTGAGGAGGGGCTCCCATTCTATTCGCGCGTTCCCGCCCGGGTCGCGCCCCGCTCAATCCCCGCTGACGAGCGTCCCGATCGACTCCCCCGCGACGACCCTGCCGATGTTGCCGCGCTTCTTGAAATCGAAGACCACGATCGGGATGTCGTGCTCTTGGCACATCGCGAAAGCCGCGGTATCGAGCACGCCCAGCCGCTTCTCGAGCGCCTCGCTGAAACTCAGCGTCTCGTACCGGGTCGCGTCGGGGTTCGCGTTGGGGTCCGCGTCGTAGATGCCGTCGACCTTGGTCGCTTTCAGCAGCGCCGAGCACCCGAGCTCCGTCGCCCGCAACGCGGCGCAGGTGTCGGTCGTGAAGAAGGGGTTCCCCGTCCCCGCGCCCAGTACGACCACGCGCCCCTTCTCCAGGTGGCGGATCGCGCGTCCCCGGATGAACGGCTCCGCGACCGCCTTGATCTCCAGCGCCGAGCACACCCGCGCGGGTGTCCCCATCGATTCGAGCTTGTCTTTCAGCGCCAACGCGTTGATGATCGTCCCCAGCATGCCCATGTAGTCCGCGGTCGCGCGCACGATGTCGCCCCGCTCCGCGAGCTGCGCGCCGCGGACGAAGTTCCCGCCGCCCACCACGACCGCGATCTCCGCGCCCTGCGACCGTGCCGCCGCGATCTCGCCCGCGATCAGTTCCAGTTCGCCCGGGTCGATCCCCCCAACCCCGGGCTTGCAGAACGCTTCCCCGCTCAGTTTGAGCAGCAGACGCTTTCCGTTGCTCGTCCACTCGCTGTTGGTCATGCCCGCGGCCCCTGTTCGTGTGCAGTCTTCGACCGCACAATACCCCGCCTCCGGGCCCCGCGACGGGTTCCCCCCGATCAATTGCGGCGAGTGCTCGGAATAGCGACCGCGCCGAGCGGAACGACAAGCAACTGGCCGATCAGCATTCGCCGGGAATCGGAGGCCCGGACCGCATCCCCGAACGGGCGGCGCCGGTACAGAACGGGGGCAAACGCACAACGCGGCCGCGTGGACCCTGCGCCACCGAGGGTCCGATACACTCCACGAGCGTCACGCCCCACGAGGCCGATACGGAACCGAGACAGGCTCGCATCCAAGCACCCGCGGCCTTCCCCCACGGATGGATCAGAACACGCCGACGAACCCGCCCCGACCGCTCGCCCAGCAGGCCTCCGCGCCGAGCGGCCGCGTCGATGAGCCCACGGCGCTGGTTCTCCCGGAGGAGGAGTACCCCGATCCGGTCGGGAAGTTCATCCGCTGGACGAAGCGCGCCGCCGTCGCGGGCGCGCTGCTCTCGCTCGCGATCCACCTGGTGGTGATGCTGCTCGCGGGATGGCTGACCGTGCGGTACCCCAACGCCGATGCGGGCGGCGCCGGAGAGGCCGCCGAGGTCGAGTTCGCGGTGATGACCGAGAGCGAACTCGCCGCGATGCTCCCGGAGGACGAGAACCAGTCCGACCCGCTCGTCCCCGAGGCGGAGACCGCGGTCGACCCCGCGATCACGGAACTCACCGAGGCGACGACCACCACCGAATCGCTCACCGAGTCCAGCCTCGAGATCGAGATCGACGCCGGCGCAGGCGACATCGGCGACCGGGAAGGCGGGAGCCTGACCACCGGCACAGGCGGAGGCGGCGGCGCCTCCTTCTTCGGGCTCGAAGCCCAGGGCAGCCGGTTCGCCTACATCGTCGACCGCTCGAGTTCCATGCGCGGCGAGAAAATGGACCGCACCCGCGCCGAACTCATCCGATCCGTCACCGGGCTCATGGAAAACGGCGAGTTCCTCGTCGTCTTCTACTCGGATGCCCCCGAGGTCCTGGGCAGCCGCGCCGTCTGGCGCGATGCCTCCGAACGGTCCAAGGCGGACGCGCGAAGGCAGATCACACGCATCGAACCGATGGGCGGGACCAAGCCCATGGGCGCGTTCGAACTCGTGTTCGGCCAGCGGATCCGCCCCGACGCGATCTACTTCATGACCGACGGGCGCTTCGCCGACGACATCCCGGCCCGTGTCGCGGATCTCAACGACAGCGCCCGCATCCCGATCCACTGCATCCTGTTCGGAGAGCCCAGCCGCAACAGCGTGATCGCCGACGAGGTGCGCACGATGATGCGGCGCATCGCGGGGGACAGCGGGGGGCAGTTCCGCCATGTCGAGGTGATCCCCTGATGTCGCCCCGCCGTTCCGTGCTGGTTCTCGCGTTCGCCGCGTCGCTCGCCGGTTCGCAACCGGAGGCAGAATCTCCCACCGCCTATCGCGTGCGGACCTGGTCGGGGCGGACGATCGACGCACGCGCGATCCAGTTTTCCACCGCAGCACTCACGATCGAGACTGGCAACGCGCAGCAGACTCTGGGCTGGCACGAAGTCCACGCGATCGAGGGCCCACGCGCCGCGGACGCCGCGGAACAGATTGCTCTCGGGAAGATCGTCTGGCGCGCCGGCGCAAGGCTCGCGAAAGGGGATTCGTTCGGCGCCGAGCCTCTCTTCGAGCAGGCGTTCGAGCAGACGCGGGGCACGGTTGGCGTCACCCCCGCCTTCGTCGCCGACGGGCTGCTCCGGTGCCGACTGCGGCGCGATGCACGCGCCGCCGCGATCGACGCATGGCTCGAACTCTCCGCCAACCTCAGCGTTGCCCCCGCCCGCATACCCAACTGGGGCCTTTCGAGCCCGGCGGTCGATCCCGCGACACGCCTCGTCCCCTCTCTTCCTCCCATCTGGTTCGACAGCGCCCCGGCGCGCGCGTTCGCCAACGCGATCACGCCCGAACCGAGCGACCAGCCCGGCGCCGACGCGTACGCCGCCGCGATCCGAACGCTCTATCGCGCCGCCGCGCAGCACGCGATCGGGGATCCGATCGACGCCGCCGCGACCGCGCGCGCCGCCCCGATCGCCTCCGAGCGCCAGGGCGGGGCGCTCGTTGCCCGCGTGGTCCTCGCCCAGACGGGCGGGCCCGAACTCCGCGCCGAGGCCCGCGAGAACCTCGCACGCGAACAATCGCTGGGCAACGAGCGTTGGAGATCGGTCTGGGCGACCCTCGCGATCGGCCGGAGCCTGATCCGCGAGCCGGACGAGGCGGATGTCCGCCGCGGCATCCTCGAACTCCTCTCGATCCACGCGGTTGACCCCGACGCGTTGCCGTATTTCACCGCGATCGCCCTCGCCGACGCGGCCCGCGCCGCCGATGCGATCGGAGACGACCGCGCCGCCGCCGCGATCCGTGATGATCTGCGGCGTGCGTACCCCCAACACCCTGTCCGCGACCTCCCGGGCCTCGCCGCCCGTCCTGTCCGCGATCCCGGAGTCATCCCATGAGCGTTGTTTCCGCACTCTCCCTCGCCGCGGCGGCGGTGCCAACGGGCGCCGAGAAGACCCTCCTCGACTACATCGCGCAATCGCGCGAGGTCGGGCTGCTGATCATCCTGCTGTCGCTGTTCGTCACCGCGGTGATCATCGCCCAGCTCTTCTCCATCAGGCTCGCCCGCCTCGCGCCGGACGACCAGATCAACGCCCTCGACCAACTCCTCGCGTCGCACAACATCCGCGGCGCGATCGAGTACTGCGAAGCGGACGGGAACAGGAGCCTGCTCACCCGCGTCCTGGGCGGCGCACTCATCCGCTGCGCCCGCTCCCCGTTCGGCTATCTCGAGCTCAAGAACGCCGTCGAGGAACTGGGCGACCAGGAAGTCGCCCGCCTGCAGCGCATGACCGACATCGTGGGCCTCGTCGCCTCCATCGCCCCGATGCTCGGTCTCTTGGGGACCGTGGTCGGAATGGTCGGCGCGTTCGACACGATCAGCGCCGTCGAGGGACCCGTCCGGCCCGACTCGCTCGCGGGCAACATCTCCGAGGCGCTCATCACCACCGTCATGGGACTCATCGTCGCGATCCCGTGCACCGCGGTTTACACCTTCCTCCGCAACCGCATCGACGCGCTCATCACCGATATCGGCGACATCATCGAGCGGCTCACCGCCCACATCGAGCAGCACCAATCACCGGGTCAATCCGGATCCCCGCGCCCCCAGAACGCCGGGAAGCCCGCGCCGCGCCAGCAGCCCGCCCAGCCCCAACGCGGCGAGCCCGCCGCGGGCCCGCGAGGAGACGCCTGACCCATGCTCCGCGCACGAACAAGACGGGCCAGGGTGGGGGCGTTCGATCTCACCCCCATGATCGATGTTGTGCTGCAGCTGATCATCTTCTTCATGTTCACCAGCCAGTTCGGGCAGGTCTCCCGCACGATCGTCGATCTTCCGAAGGAGAAAGGCGAGCAGGAGGGCGAGGACAAGCCCGCGCTCGTCATCGACATCACGCTGGAGGGCGCGTATGTCATCGACGCCAAGCCGCTCTCCTTCGACCGCGTCCTCGCGGTGGTCCGCACCGAGACCGACCGTTACGCCGACCCGGGCGCGATGAGCGTCCTCATCCGCCCAGACCGTCGCGCCACCGCGGGCGCGATCAACCGCCTCGCCGACGAGTTCGCCCGTCTGGGCGTCCGCCGCTGGGCGATCGCGACGCGTGCCGAAGGGGGCGGTTGAATGCCCCTCGGCAAGTCCGCGAATCAGAAGCCCAGGCGCCGACGCCGCCCACCCGGCCTTCTCGGCGTCCTCCCGATGACGAGCATGATCGATGTCGTTTTTCTCCTGCTCATCTTCTTCATGGTCACCGCGAGCTTCAGCGCCGACGAAGACGAACTCTCCAGCGCCCTCGGCGCCGAGGGCGCCGGCGCCCCGACGACCCTTCAGCCCCAGATCGTGCGCGTCCGCGATCTGGAGGGGCGCACCATCTTCGAGATCGGGTCACACAGGCTCCAGTCCACCGCCAGCCTCGCGAACATCCTTCGCGCCCTGCCCAAGGATCAGGGCGTGGTCTTCCGCGTCTCCGACGCGGTCCCCATCGCCGATGTCGCCGCCGCCATGCAGGCCGCGTACGACGCCGGCTACACCAAGCGAAGCTATGTCGCCTCGTCCGATCCATAACCCCGCGCCCGCCCGTTCGCACGCGGGCGCCGTGCTCCGCTCCGCCGCGCGCTTCAGCGCACTCGTCGCCGCATGCGCGATCACGCGGGCACAGTCGCTCCCCCCGCCCCCCTCGCCTCAGGTCGACGACACGAGAGACGGAAAACTGGAGGCCTACCTCACATCGCGCGGCCTCGACGCCCTCCTCGCGGAGCATCTCGAACGCGTCCTCGCCCAGTCCTCCGGAACGACGCGGATCGCCGTCGCCGAGCGGCTGGGCGCCGCCTACGCCCGCATCCTCTCGGAAAGCACCGACGCCCTCCAGCGTGCGGACACGACCGCGAAGGCGGGCGACCTGCTCGAGTCGGTCCCCGCCGCGGACACCTTCGACCTGCGGATCGCGCTGATCAAGGCCCGCTACCTCCGCGACGAAGAAACCGCGGAGCGCGCCAGGCTCCGGCTCACCGACGCCGCGACGGAGCGCGACGCCGCCGAGTCGATGGCATCCATCGCGGGTGAGCTCGCGGTCCTTGCCGAAAAAGCAAACCGTCGCGTGCTCACCCTCGAGCGACGGGAACGAGCGGGATCCATCGCCGACATCCCCGCGTTCCGCGCCGAACTCGCCGAGGCCCGCCGACAGCGTTCACTCGCCAACTACTACGCGGGATGGGCCAGCTACTACAACGCCATGCTCGCGGACACGCGACGACCACTGGACGAAGCGATCGAGCACTTCGGGTACCTCCTCAACGCCGAGGGAAGAGAACCAACGGTCGCCGACATCCCGCGCTCGCTGCTGCGGTACGAGCATGTCGCCCGCGCCGTCGTCGGTGTTGCGCTCTGCCACGGCCTCGCGGGCAACAACCGTCTCGCCGTCGAGTGGCTCACCGCCGTCGAGGAATCCGAGGATGTCAGCCCCGAGATCCTCGCCCAGCTCTTCAGCAGACGCGTCACCGTGCTCGCGGGCGCGCGCCGGTGGGATGCCCTCCGCCGCGCCGTGACAGACCGGCGCGCCGCGGGCCTCGACCAGCCCTCCCCCGAGCCTCTCAGGGTCACCGAAGCCCGCCTGCTCGCCGTGGAGGTGCTCGAGAGTCTCCGCGCGCCGGACGCCGATCGTCAGCGGCGCGACGCCGCCGAGCCGCTGGTCCAGTGCGCCCTCTCCGATCTCATCGCCCGTTCGGAGGTCGCGCAGGTCCTCGACCTCGTCGATCGGTACGGCACGCTCCCCATCGGAGACACCGGGTTCATCGCCCAATATGTCCGGGGGCTGCGAGCCTTCCGCCTCGCGCGGGATGCACACGAGGCATCGGGCGAAGACCCCGGCAAGCCGACCCGCGAGACCGACCTCGTCAACGACTACATCGAAGCCGAGGGCCTGCTCGCTCCCGCCTTCGATCATCCCAATTCCGTCGACTTCCCCGACGAGCGTGCCAGCGCGGGCGTGATGCTGGGCATGGCGCTCTATTACAAGGACACACCCGAGCAGGCCGCCCAGCGGTTCGAGCAGGCCGCCCGCGTCGCGGGCTCCGGGCCGCGCCACGCCGAGGCCCTCTGGATGACCGTCGTCTCGCTCGAACGCGCGGTTGAAACGGGCCGTGCGGATCTCGAGAAACGCCTGCACGCCGCCGCAGCCCTCTTTGTGCGCACCTATCCCGGGACCGACCGCGCCGCCCGCCTGCTGCTCCGCTTCGCCGACGCGCGGATCTTCGAGACCGACAGCGCGGTTGGCATCCTTCTTGAGCTCGACCGATCGAGCCCGATCTACGACGCCGCCCGCGACCACGCCGCCGACACGCTCTACCGCGCGTACGCCCGCAGCCGCGAGCCCGATCGCTCGACCCTTGCCTCCCGTTTCCTCGATGTCGCGATGGAACGGATCGACGCGTCGCTGCGGTCTCTCCGGGGGGGCGACCGCGACGGCGCGCGCACGCTGGCGCTCCGCGCCAGGCAGGTGCTCGACGCGGCGCTCACACCGCTCGCGACCGATCCGCCCGCCGCCCGCCGGGCGCTCGCCGCGCTCGACGAACTCCGCGTGCGCGCGCCGGGCGGGCTCGACGACGATCTCACGGGAGAACTCGCCTTCCGACGCCTGCAACTCGCGATCGCGGAGGGCGACGAGACCGCCGCCGCCCAAGCAAGGGAAACGCTCGAACAATCGGGGAGCGATTTCCAGCAGACCGCCGACCGGTTTCTCTTCGACCGCGCCCGCGCCGCGTGGGAACGAACGCAGGCGAACGAAGACGCGCGCGAGGTCGTGCTCATCGGCAGTCGTCTGCTCGGGGAGGGCGAGATCCCGCGCACGAAACTGGTCATCGCCGACACCGTTGCGCGCGCCGCGACCGCGCTCTGGGAGGCCGGGTCCGACCGGGTCATGCTCGACGCGGCGCTCGATCTCGATCAGCTCGTGCTCGGGTCTCACACGCCCACGAGCTCGCTGCTGCGCCGGCTCGCGTCCAACGCGGAAGCCGCGGGCGACGCAGGCCTTGCGCTGAAGACCTGGAACCGCCTCGCGTCCTCGCTGCCCTCCGGGGATCCGCTCTGGTACGAGGCCCGGTACAACGCCCTGCGGCTCGAGGCGACAACCGATCCCGACGCGGCGATCGGGGCGCTCCGGCAGCACCGAGTCCTTTACCCGGACTGGGGGCCTGCCCCCTGGGGCGATCGACTCCGCGAACTCCTCGGCAGGCTCGAGAGCGGGCTCGCGCCGGGAGGAACGCCATGAGCGGCAGCGGCGCACCCCATCGCCCCTCCGATCCCGTCGTACGGCTGCTGGGCCCCGGCGCGACGCGCAACGGACCCTTCGGGGTGCTGGGGCTTCCACTCGCGGATCTTGATGACGAGACGATCGTCGCCGCGGTGCACGAGCGGATGGCCGCGATCGACCGGCACCCCGAGGCGCGCACGCCCGCCGCCGACGAGGCGAGGCTCGCGGTCCATGCCGCCGCGGCGAACCTGCTGGACGCGGGTGTGCGCGCGGCGCTGCTCGAGCGCCTCGCGCCCGAGGGCGCGGACCGGGAGCCGCCGCCCCGACCTCGTCGCCCCGCGCCCTCGGGCCCCGCCGCCGTCTCGCGCGCGCACCTGGAGGCGGACCTGCTCCGCAGCATCGGCGCCGCGGGGGGATGGGGCGCCGCGGCGCGCGATCGCTTCGTCCGCCTGGCGCACGCTCGGGGCTACGACGCCCGCGCGGCGGTCGCGTCCATCCGCTCGCTCGCGGGATCGATCGGTGTCCCCAGCACGGAGTTCGACGCGTTCGAGGCACGCCCCTTCGCCGCTTCCGGGCGGGTCGATCGCTCGGCGCCGCTCGCGAGTGTCGCCCGGGAGATCGCGGACGATTCCGCGCGCGCGATCCGCGTTGCGCCGGACGAGCCTCGCGACTCGACGATGACCGCTGTGCTGATCGTTTGCACCGTGATCGTGCTGATGGTGCTCGTCGCGGGCGTCACGCTGCTGCTGGTCGGATCGGAGCCCGCGCCGAGCGAGCTGAACGACCCGAGACCGGCCGCGCCGCCCCCCCGGGTCCGGGTGACCCCGGACCCGGAAACCGACGAGGCGAGCGAGCCTTCGCGATTACTCGACAACGCGCCAGCGATCCTCCACGAGTTGGAGGTCGCGACGGAGGGGACCGCGGTCGACACCGAGGCCTCGCTCGCCGCGTTCGAACTCGCGATCGAGTCACTCGCCGCCCGCTGGATCGGTTTTTCGCAGGCGGACCGCCTCGCGGCGCAGGACCAGATCGTGGGGTTCCTGTACCGCGTCTCGGGGCGCCGGGCGCCGCTCGCGAGGGCGTTCGCGGCTCTCAGCGCGGGGCTTTCGCCGAGCGGCACGGAGGGCGCCCTTTCGGCGGACGATGTCGCGCGGCACGCGTGGTCGATGGGCACGCTCGTCCGGTTGCGTCGGGAGCAGAACCTCCCGAGCTCGTTGCTGAGGGATATCGACGGCGCGGTGCTCGGGAGCGGCGGGCGGGTCGCGCCGAACGCCTCGACTTTCCGGGCGGGCGCGATCGCGGGCCTGCGCGCGCTGGCTGACCCGTTGAACGAGCAGGGGCTCGCGCAGGCGGGACCGGAGTCTTGGGACGCGTGGATCGGCGCGGTGCGCGCCGCGGCGCTCGGCGATGAGGAACTCGTGGGCTCCATGCTCATCGCGGCGCTCGACGGGCGTCTGCGCCACGGCGCACGCACGGCGCCGGGGGACGCGGAGGTTATCGCGGCGATGGTCGCGGCGATGGACTTCTCCGAAGGCTCGGCCGCGCGGGCGTGGCTCGTGCGCGCATTCGACGACCGCTCGCTCGCGATCAGCGAGCTCCACGCGGTGACCCTCGCGCTCGCGAACGCGAGCAACGCGGGAGGCGTGAATCACTCGATGGTGCTCCCGCGCGGCGCCGGGGATTATGACCGGCGCGCGCTGCGCGACCGGTACCGCGAGCTCTGGGGAATCAGCGAGGACGCCGACCAGGGGCAAACGCTCACGGACTTTCTCGGCGAGTCGCGGGCCCACCTCGATTCGGGTCCCACCCAACTCGCGCAGGGGCAGGTTGACACGATGGCGGCGATCGTGCGCACCGCGCGGCTCAACGCGATCGCGTCGATGCTCTGGCGCGCCGAAACGACGCGCGCGTCGGACCTGCTCGCGGATCTCGATGCGCCCATCGACGCGGTGGTCGGCGCGGAGGGCGTGCCGGACCTGGAGGGCCTTTTCCGGACTGGAACGGGCGCATGGGCGGAGGAGTATCTGTCCGCGGGCGCGCACATCCAGAAGCGCCTGGACCTGCTCGCGACGGCGCTCGCGCGCGCCGACCAGTTCGGACCGATGGAGGCGGAGGTCGTCGTTGCGGAGGCGCTGCGCGGCTCGCCGCTCAAGGTGCGCGACGAGGCCGCGGGGATCGTGGAACTGCAAACATCGAGTCCTGCGTTCGTGAACGCGGTGCTCGAGGCGCTGCCGATGATGCCCAAGACGGCGCGGAACAGCGCAATCGTCGAGCGGGTCGCGGGCGTGGCACTCCCCCCGATCGACGACCCGGGCTGGTCGGCCGCGGCGCGACGCGGCGTGGTCGAGCGTCTGCTCGAGCTGATCGCGGGCCGTGGGGAGTACGCGAGGCTGGACGCCCTTGCGGGCCTGCTCGATCAGGCGTACGGGGACCGGCTCGCGATACCCGCGGGATCGTCCGGAGAGGCGCTCCCCGCGAACGCGGGCGCGCGCACGCTCGCGGCGCGGTGGATCGCGGCGGCGGAGCGACGCCCACCGGCGTCGATCGAGGGGGTGTCGATCGACGAGATCCGCGCGAGACACGCTGCG
>MDTG01378966.1_pt1 | contig 53530 bp, 49 predicted proteins | sample 811421 | NCBI WGS metagenome assembly MDTG01 (sample SAMN05326645, study PRJNA326480) | marine metagenome | isolation source: seawater | place: Pacific Ocean: South East | collected 2011
AAATTTGCTTTTGTAAACTTTATTTCAGTATCACTTCTAATTTCTCCACCTGTAAATAGCTCAAGAGGAATAAATCTTTCACCTCCATAGGCAAATCCAGCAAATAGTGATGAGCTAAATAAAGTAATTAGTAATGTTAATAGTAATTTTTTCATTGTTTTATATATCAGCTGGAATATTATATCGTCTCTGGGGACTAAAAAACTGTTTTTTAACCACTTTGCATTTCGCCCAGATTTTTCTGTAATCAAGCTCTTCTGGATGATAAATTTCAGCATAAACATTTGATCCTAATTTATAATGTTCTTTGTTAACAAACCCAATGGCAATATTAGATTTAAGGACAGGTGACCACATTGCAGCTGTCACTATACCAATTTCTTTAGCTATATTTTTTTTACTGTTATCGTAGATTACTGAACCCACAGCTGGTTTATCTCCTTCAATATCTAATCCTACGAGTTTTTTTTCAGGTCCTTTTTCTTTATGTCTAATTAAAGCCTGTTTTCCAGTAAAATATTCTTTTTCTAAATTTACAATCCAACCCAAACCCAACTCATAGGGTGTACGCATCCTATTAGGTCTGAGAGCTTGCTCTGCTGCCATAAAGTCAACATTAACCTGAATAAAGCCTGCTTCAATACGGACCATTTCCAATGCTATCATACCAGCAGCTAAAATTTTATAATAATGATTAAATGAAAATAGATCATCCCATACTTGCGTAGCAATCGAAGGCTCCATCCAAAGTTCATATCCAAGATCACCAGAGAATCCTGTTCTTGATATCATAACTTTTTTATTATTAAGTTGAAAGTTTTCAAAATCAAAAGGCTTTAAGTTTTCAATTCCTTTAGCTCCAAGCTTGTGTAGAATTTTGCATGAGAGCGGTCCTTGAAAGGCAAGGGCGGCAATTGATTGGCTAATGTCTTCTACTTTAACATCATATCCAATAGCTGTATCCTCAAACCAATTCAAATTTCTTTCCGCACAACAGATTGTAAAGTCATTATCATTAAAACAAAAGACAGTTCCATCATCCACAATATATCCATCTTCATTGCACCACATTGCATATACAACTTGATTTCTTCTTATTGCACTAATGTCTCTAGTGATTAACTTGTTTATGAATGCTTTTGCTTGAGATCCTTTAATTTTATATTTATGCATTGGAGTAATGTCTATTACTCCAGCAGTATTACGCATTGCTGTATATTCATACTCAGCGTTAGTGTATTGGCGCACAACCTTATATCCAGCCCAACGATGCCAATCATGAGCATAACACGCCTCTCTTGTTTTAGTGTGGAAGGGGGTTTCTAAAAGAGGTTTCTTATATGAAATATCTTTTTCACTCATCGTAGATCCTCTATAATTTTTTTTGCAGCATTTTGACCATTAATTCCAGTAATTCCACCTCCAGGATGAGTGCCAGCACTACAAAGGTATAAATTTTTTATTGGTGTTTGGTATTGTGCTGAACCATAAAAAGGCCTCATCATTAGCATTTGATCTATTTCAAATTCACCATGATTCCAATGACCTCCGCTTACATTGTATTTGTTTGAAATATCATTTGGAGTTAATAACTCTGCATTCGTAATGTTTAAATTTCCTATAAATTTTTTAAGGATATTTTGACATTGTTGAATGATTTTTTCCTTATCATGCGTTGAATTTTTTATATATGGAATATAATAAAGATTTAGTTTTAGTTGTTTGTCTAAAATATGAAATTCAAAACATAAATTTTCAGAAAAATTGTTGTACTTACTCGCATTAAAAGATTTTTCTACATAATTTATGTTTGGGGCAAAAATATATCGTGCATTTGCTTTTTCTTTATCAATGTTATTAACTATTGGTTTTTCATTTAGCAATAAGGTTAATTTTGCAACATTTCCTTTTGATCTAAAATTTTTTGTCCTTCTGATGAAATCAGTATCCAAAGGTTCTGGACCTAATAATTCTAAATAAGTTTTTTTAGGATCTGCATTAGACACTATAATGTTTGCATTAATTATTTCATTGTTATCTAACTCAACTCCTGAGACTCTATTTTCTATTATCTTGATTTTATTTACAGAAATATTTTTTCTTATCTCAACTCCTGAATCTATGCAAATTTTCTCTAAAGAAGAAATATAATCATTTATATTATATTTTTCTGAGTCGAATACTAAACCATTATTAATTGCTTGTTTGTATAAAAGAGTTAGCACTGATCCAGGAGACCTTGGTCCAAGGTTAGTTCCTAAAACAGCTTCATGAGATAAGATTCCTCTTAATATATCATCACTTAAATTATCTTCTAATTCGTCAGCAATATTAAGACCTATAACTCTCAAAAATTCACGCATATTTTTCTTTCCAAGTTTTCTTACATTCCAGCCCATTTTCATTAATTTTAGGGTATCCTGAAATACTCCAGATTTTATTCGAGGAGGGGTTTGATTCATAAACTGACTTAAAGAAGATGAGAATTTTTTGTATTTATTTAAAAGGATTTTAAATTTTTCTTGATTTTCTTTAGTGGCTGAAGAATTATGAAAAATAATTCCGTTTTGACTCTCTTCAATTATTGTGTGATTTGTATCTGGATTTAAACTTACTATGTAAGAATTTTGGTTTAACTGAGGTATGTCAATATTTAAATCAGATATAATTTTTTTAGAAAATGAATTAGCAAAATTTGCACAATTAGCCAAACCACCAATTTCACTATTTTTTTCAAGGATAAGAATTTTGTATTTTCTTTTTGCCAAATAAGAAGCACATACTAATCCATTGTGACCCCCTCCAATAATTATGACATCATATTTTTTCATATGTAGTGTGACTCACTTTTTTTACCTAATTCACTTAAAATTTCCCTAGCCGCATTTGCTCCTGGAGCCCCCATGACACCTCCTCCTGGATGAGTACTTGATCCACACATATAAAGATTATTTATTGGTGTTTTATATTGCGCAAAACCGGGTATTGGCCTGTTAAACATTAGTTGATCCATTGTAAGTTCGCCTTGAAAGATGTTTCCTTCTGTTAAACCAACTTCTTTTTCTAACTCTTGAGGAGATCTAATTTCAGCATGTAAAATGATATCATTAAAGTTATTAGAAAACTTTCCTATTCTATTCATTACATGTTTACCAAACTCCAATCTTTTTTCTTCGGTCCATCCACCATTAGCTAAATTATATGGAACATATTGAATAAACACAGACATATAATGTTTTCCCTCTGGCGCCATAGTTGGATCATTAATACTAGGAACACACATATCTACATATGGAAGTCTAGACCACTCACCATTCTTCCAATCATCATAAGCACCTTCCATTTCCTCTATAGTTTGAGTGATGTGCATATCCCCTGTACCAGCAGGATCTCCGGCTGGTATGCTTTTCCAACTAGGTAAATCATCAAGTGCAATATTAAGTTTTCCTGATGAGCCTCGAATCTTAAAGTTTTTTACTGCATTATAAAAATCACCAGGCAAATCTTTTTCTTTTACAGTTTTTAAAAAAGTTCTTTTTACATCCATATTAGAAACTATACGCTTAGCATAAATTTCATCTCCATTTTTTAACACAACACCATATGAACGATTATTTCTTATTAGAATTTCTTTTACTTCAGCATCACTTTTTATTTCACCTCCAGAGGCAATAAATGATTTTGACATAGCTTTAGACACTGACCCCATTCCTCCTCTTGAATAACCCCAAGCTCCAACTGTTCCATCCACTTCACCCATATAGTGGTGCAACAATACATATGCAGAACCAGGCGAATAGGGACCTAATGCTGTGCCAATAATAGCTGATCCAGCTAAATGTGCTTTTACAACTTCAGACTCAAAATATTCATCTAAATAATCTTTAACGCTCATAGTCCAAAATCTTATAGTGTCATAAATTTCTTTTTCGCCAAGTCCACCAAGCTCATCTTTTGCTGCGAAAAATTTTGCAAACTCAAAAAGACCCATTATATCTTTTGGTTTGAAAGATGTGGGGTCAGGAGGAGTCATTTTAAGTAAAGGCTTGATGATTTTGCATTGCCTCATAACATCTCTACCAAATCTCTCATAAGCTTCTGCATCTCTTTTAGAAAATTTTGCTATTGAACGATAGGTTAAATCATGATCACTGTAGTGAGCATAAAAACTTCCATCCTCTAACATTGTTGCACTTCCCTCATAAGGAATAATTTGCAATCCATGTTTAGATAACTCAAGATCTCTATAAATCTCTGGACGCAATAAACTACATACATAAGAGCAATTTGAATATGTAAATCCAGGATGAAGTTCTCTACTAACCGTAGCTCCTCCAATATATGGTTGTTTTTCAAGAACTATGACCTTAAGTCCATTTTTTGCAAGATAGCACCCAGTTGTTAGACCATTATGTCCTCCCCCAATTATTGCAATATCATATGAATTTTTTGCCATGAAAGGTTGAACAATATATCTCTTTGAACAACCATTCAACCAAATTTCTTGTGTTTGTGGTTATTTTATGTCAGTAAAATAATGTCATATTATGAAAACTGCACTTATGAACAAAAAAACGAATATAAGAACTCAAAATAAAAAAGAAAGCAACCTCAAGTTAATAAACTCAGCAATAAAAAGTATTTCTAAAAGAGGAATAAATGAGACAACTATGTCAAATGTTTCCCAAGGTGCCGGCTTGTCTCAAGGAATTGTAAATTTTCATTTTAAAAGTAAAGAATTATTATTGATTGAAACTTTAAAGTTTATATCTAACGAGTATTTAGAGGCTTTTGAAAAAAAACTGAGAAAAGCAGGAGATAATCCTGCTAATAAAATTGCAGCAATCATTGATAATGATTTTGATAAGAAGATATGTAATCAAGAAAAAATTGCTGTTTGGTATACTTTTTTCAGCGAAGTAAAGTTTAAACCAGTTTATTTGCAAATTTGTAAGGAACGTGATGAGTATTATAATAGAACTGTAATAAATATTATACACAAATTAATAAAATTTGAAAAAAATACTTTATTATCTGCTAAAAGTATTGCAACGAGTTTATTTGCATTAACAATGGGATTGTGGCTTGATCAACTTGTTGATGCGGAAAATTTCAATAGAAATGAAGCTAAAAAGATTTGCATTAATCATATAAAGAATTATTTCCCCAATCAATTTAACAAGTATTGAAAATGATCATTTCATTAAAAAAAATTTATGCAAAAAATGAAAATATAAAAGCTTACCTTTTGCTTTTTCCAGCATTGATGTTAGTAATTTTAGCTATGGCATCTCCAATGCTTCTTACATTTTTAACGAGTTTTCACACTCAAGTAAGTATGATGGAAATAGATACAACATTAACAATAGATAGATATAAAGATTTTTTTAATAAGCCAGTCTATACTACTCTTCTCGGAAGATCACTTAAGATATCATTCTTTGTAACTTTGGTAACATTAATCACAACATACCCTCTCGCTTATTACATAGCTTTTTATGTGAAAAAAAATAAAATGCTATGGATTGTACTTATGACATTGCCTTTTTGGACAAGTTATTTGTTAAGGGTATTTTCCTGGAAAGTTATACTTGGGCATAAGGGAGTTGTTAATAGCGCATTAATGGCAGTTGGGATGATTGAGGAACCTCTTGGTTTTTTAATATATAGCCAAACAGCTGTTGTTTTAACATTGGCACATGCTTGGGCAGCTTTTGCAATTTTGCCCCTATATGTTTCCTTAGATAAAATAGACAAATCACTTTTAGAAGCATCATATGACTTAGGAAATAGCAAATTCCAAACTTTTTGGCGCGTAACTTTCCCTCTTTCTTTGCCTGGGGTTATTGGGGCAATCCTAATTATATTTATACCAACTGTTGGGGATTATGTTACTCCTCAACTTGTAGGTGGAACAGATGGTCGGATGTTATCAAATATGATTCAAGCATTATTTGGTAGAGCCAATAATTTTCCTTTAGGTGCAGCTTCAGCTGTAATTATGTTGTTATCAGTAAGTTCAGTCGCATTAATAGTAACTTATATAACAAGAAAAGTTTCTTTGAGGATGTCTTAATGTATAAAAAAAATAATATACTATTTTTATATTCAATTTTATATTTTGCATTTTTATATATTCCAGTAATGCTACTACCCGTATTTTCATTTAACGATGCAATTCATATGGTATTTCCTCTTAAAGGATTTACCTTAAAATGGTATGATCAAATGATACACGCAAGCAGACTACACCAAGCGTTATTTAATAGTATCAAAGTTGGTGTTATAGCTTCAATTTTTAGTACATTAATAGCTTTATTAGCCGCAAAAGCTTTTACCAAATACAAACTTAGATTAAGACAATTATCGTATGGCGCAATTCTTTTACCTTTTGTTATACCTGAAATAATAATTGCTGTTTCTTTAATTGTTTTGTGGACTGGTATGGGGTTGCAATTAGGATTAATTCCAGTAACTCTTTCTCATATTCTTTTTTGCACACCTTTTTGCATGTTAGTTTTAATATCTAGAATGGAAGGTTTTGATAAAAATTTAGAAGAGGCAGCAATGGATTTAGGTGAGAATGCATGGGGAACTTTTTGGAGGGTTACATTTCCTTTAGTTTTACCCGCAATAGTAGCATCATTACTTTTGTCTTTTGTGATTTCATTTGATGAATTTATATTAGCATTTTTTCTAACTTCAAATGACCAGACACTACCACTTTATATGTGGGGACAACTTAGATTTCCAAAAAAATTACCCCATGTACTTGCTTTAGGAGCTGTAATAATAGTGGCTACATCAATCATAGTTATGTTATCTTACTGGCTGAGAAATTTAGGAAACCCTTCAGGCAAGAAAAATAATATAGGTGGAATTTAATGAGTGATAAAGAATTTATAAAAATTAAAAATGTTTCAAAAAAATTTGATGATGTTGTTGCGGTGGATGATGTAAACATTGATATAGCTAAAGGAGAATTTTTTTCATTATTAGGACCTTCTGGTTGTGGTAAAACAACTCTCTTAAGAATATTAGCTGGTTTTGAATATCCTTCTTTTGGAAAAGTTTTAATAGACAATATTGATGTAACAGATATTACTCCTAATTTAAGACCTACAAATATGGTGTTTCAAAACTATGCTATTTTCCCCCATATAAATGTTAAAAGAAATATAGAATTTGGATTAAGAAAAGAAAAACTTTCGAGAGAAGAATTAAATCAAAGAGTAAATGATGCTCTTAAAATGGTTCAACTGGAGGGCTATGAAGATAGATTTTCCAATCAACTTTCAGGAGGACAGAGACAAAGAATTGCTTTGGCTAGAGCATTAGTTAAACAACCGAAAGTATTATTATTAGATGAACCGCTTGGAGCATTAGATAAAAAATTAAGAGAAGAAATGCAACTGGAATTAAGAAAACTTCAAAGAAGTGTGGGGATTACTTTTATATTCGTTACTCACGATCAAGAAGAAGCAATGACCATGTCAGACAGAGTTGCAGTTATGAACAAGGGGCAAATTTTACAAATCTCTCCTCCAAAAGATTTATATAATAATCCAAAAAATTTATTTGTTGGAGATTTTATAGGACAGATAAATTTTCTTGAGTCAGAAGTTAAAAGCGTAGATCAACAGAATGTAAAAGTATCAATTAAAAACCTTGGAGATTATACATTAACATATATTGATAATATCAACCAAGGAGAATCAATCGTGTGTGCTATAAGGCCTGAAACAATTCAAATAACTAAAAATAAAGATCAAATAAAATCTGATATTTCTGTTAAAGGGAAAATATCAAATACTTCATTTTATGGTAATATGACATACGTTTATGTAGAAATAGAGGGAATTAAAAAACCTCTGATGATTTCAACATCTGATCCACTTGAAGGTTTAACCTATAATTCAGACTGTTTTATTAATATTAATTTAAAAGATATTAGACTAATTAAAAAAAATTAACCCACAATAAGTAATATTGCGGGTTAATAAGTTTTATTTTTTTTAAAGATTAGCCACCAGCTGTATATTCAGCCCATTGCATTTCAATATAATCACTAATTTCATCAGTAGGATTATTACTAAAATTACCATTATTTAAATGCGCTATAGGATCTGGAGCTAGACCTCTTTCAGCTAAACCAGCAGCATCAATTGTTTCATATCCACTTTTATTTGAATGGCCATAACCCCATTCATTCAGTAAATACTCAGAAGTTTCTGCACTAATTGCTGATTCAATCAGATCATAAGCTAAATCAAGATTAGGAGCATCTTTATGAATAACTAATCCACATGACCATGTTAAAGTACCTTCTTTAGGACTCATCATCGGATAACCAGTGTTCCAAGAAGATTCATTCCAACCAAGAGCACACCAAACTTCTTCATCCATTAAAGCTTGTTCCATAGTTGCAGTGTCAGTAGTAAATATTTTTACATTTTTACGCATTTTTCTTAACGCTTCATATACACTATCAACTTGATCTTTAGTCACATGTTCCATTCTAGTAACATCAATTCCATGATAAATAGCTACTAAATACCAAGAGTCAGCTGCTGAGTCTAGTATCGCAAGTTTACCTTCCATTCTATCATCAAAAAGCAATCCTAAACTTTCATTACCTTCTGACATCCAGTTAACTTTATCTGGATTGTAAATTAATGAAGTATCACCCCAATCTACAGGAGCCATCCACTGTTTACCATCAAAGTTAACTGTGCCCATTTCTGTAAGCTCTGGAAACAATTGTCCCCAACTAGGTAGCCTACTTGTATCAATAGGTTGGATTACTCCAGCTCTAACCCATCTTGGCGGATCAGAGTAACAAGGATGTATAACATCTGTTACATAACCTGCACGAAGTTTTTGCAAACCTTCTTCCGCATCACCAAAAGTTGTATATTCTGGTGGTCCTCCGTTTTTATCTATATAGCCTTGGTAAAGACCATCGTCATCATATCCACCCCAAGTAAATAATCCTACTTGTGATGCTGCCATTGCTCTTCTACTTAACATTGGCATTGTAGTTGAAATCACCCCTGCTGCTCCAAGACCTTTTAGCATATCCCGTCTTGAAATCTCACGGTTGATTATTTTTTTTGATAAATCATATTTTGGCATTGTATTTCCCCTCAATATAAATCTGGATAGATATCATCAAAAAAATCGTAATATTTCAATATAAATATACAAAACTTGCTAGATATTTGGAGATAATTTAGAATTATTGTACCAAGGCTCAATCTTCTCAAAATTATAACCTGCCTGAAAAACCTCTATATCTTCATATGGTTTGCCAATAATTTGAATGCCTGTTGGAATATTGTTACTCGAAAGCCCTGATGGAACAGATAGCACTGGTAAACGTGATAAAATATTAAAAGGATAAGCCATTGTCCATGCTAAATCTGGAGAACTCATTTCTCTTCCATTTATAATTACTTTATCTTTTAGAATATCAATATCAGCTTTTACTGCAGGCAATGCGGTCGTAGGGCAAATTAAAACATCAAATTTATGTAATATTGGGCTCAATTCATCATACATTTTTCCAGCTACTTTATTGCATTCATAAAGAGACATTCCAAATTCTATACCTAAAGATTCATAAAAAATTTTCTTTTTAGAAAGAAGAGCCTTTAAGTTTATTTCTGCTGACTTCCCAAAATCTTTTGCATAGTCTGTTAGTTTATCTTCATAATTGGGAATAAGTTCAGCTATAAAATTTGCAAAAAGGTGAGAATAATAATTATAACAGGTGTTTTCTAATTCTTTTTTATTCCAATTTATTTTTACTTCCTCAACTGTTGCTCCTAAATCTTTAAATTTTTCTATGGCTTTAAAAGTATTATTTTGTATTTCTTTGTCTACTTCAAAATAACCTAAATCCATTGAGTAAGCAATTTTCCAATTTTTTATATTTTCAAATTTATTTGGGATTAATAACTTTGGCTTAATGCTTGTTATATCTTTTTTATGAGGTCCTGACATAACATTTTGCATTAAAGCGCAATCTTCAACAGTTCTAGCCATAGGTCCAACCACACAATATTGATCATGATTAAAAGGTGCTGCTTGTGGATTGCGCCCATATGGTGGTTTAAATCCTACTAATCCACATGCTGATGAGGGAATTCTTATAGAACCACCAATATCTGATCCTGTAGCAAGCGTTGTGCACCCAGAAGCTAAAGCGGCTCCAGAACCTCCAGAAGATCCTCCAGGTGTGTAATCCAAATTCCACGGATTTCTTGTTATCCCCCATATTTTTGAATGGGTAAAAGAAGTTGTAGAAAATTCTGGAGTAGTTGTTCTAGCATGAACAATTGCTCCTGAATTTAATATTCTTTCAACATCAACCATAGTTTGTTCTGCTATATGATCTTTTAAAATAAGTGAGCCGTTTGTATTTGGTTGTCCTTTTATATCTTCCTCATCTTTAATCGCCATAGGAATTCCCTCAAGAGGAAGAATATCAGATTCATTCTTAAAAAATTTTTCTTCAGATTTTTTGGCTTCATCCATAGCTTTATCAAAAAAAGTAAAATTAAATGCATTAGTTTTCTGATTTATTTTTTCTGATCTTTTTATAATAGCTTTCATTAATTCAACGGGTGAAAGCTTTTTTTCTTTAAATAATTTAAGCGCTTTCGTCGCAGATGTATAAAAAGTGTCCATATTTTATTATATTTTTAATATCATATAATTTTTACATAAACACTTTTATTTCAATCATTTATTGTTTAAATTAAGAGATAGATATGCCAAATTCAATTTTTAAAAAAGTCAAATTAGCGGAAAGCAAAGAGCTTAATAACTATTTAAAAGAACATCCTGAAACAAAGTATTTGGATGCAATTATAAGTGATTTGTCTGGTATTATTAGAGGAAAAAGAATGCCAATAAAAGATGCTGCAAAACTTTTTACTAATGGAATTCAATTTTGTTATTCTACTTTTTTGTTAGATGCTTCAGGTTATTGCCCTGATGTAAAGGGAAGGGGCTTTTCTGATGGTGATCCTGATGCAACTTATTATCCTATTGCAAACTCTTTACAACCTTTGCCTTGGCATAAAGATCCGATTGCGCAAGTGCTAATTACAATTCAAGACGATCACAGATATAGCTCCTTGATGGACCCTCGAAATATTCTTGCAAAAATTATTGAAAAATTTGAAGATGAGAAATTATACCCCAAAGTCGCTTTTGAGCTAGAATTCTATTTATTTGATAAGCGTAAATCAATATATGAAAAACCTAAAGTAGCGACCTCTCCAAGGTCACAGAGAAGAAGTGAGGGTACGCAAGTTTATGGAATGAAAGAATTAGATGATTATTACGATTTTTTAGAAGACGTAAATTTGTTTTGTCAAAAACAAAAAATTCCAGCAACGACCGCTTCCTCTGAATTTGCTCCAGGACAATATGAAATAAATTTAAAATATTCCGATGATCCCCTTAAGGCCGCAGATCATTCAGCTCTTCTTCGAAGAGTTATTAAAGAAACTGCCGAACTTCATGGATATGAGGCTAGTTTTTTATCAAAGCCCTTTTTGGACCAATCCGGAAGTGGCATGCATGTACATATTAGTTTGTTTAATGAAAAAGGTGATAATGTTTATGCGAATAAATCAAAATATTTAAGTCATTCCATTGGCGGATTACAAAAAACTATGTATGAAGCATTTGCAATCTTTGCGCCTAATATAAATGCTTATAGAAGATTTTTACCTAATCAATTTGTTCCTGTGAATAATAGCTGGGGTCCTAACAATAGATCTGTAGCCCTAAGAATTCCTACTGGTGATTTAGCTAGTACAAGGATCGAACATCGTGTATCAGGTGCAGAAGCAAATCCTTATCTTGTCCTATCTTCCATATTGACCGGTATTCATTATGGAATTAAGAAAAAATTAAATCCCGATAAACCTCGAACAGATAATGCTTGTGAAAACCCTGATAAAAATATGCCAAGAAATATTGAAGAATCTCTTAATTTATTAGCAAATTCAAAAATACTTCAAAAATACATTACTCAAGAATATATTGATCTTTATGTAGATCTAAAAAGAAAAGAATTAGAAACTTATCAAGATGAAATTTCGAATATTGAATATAAATGGTATCTTAATCTTTAAGATTACCATCTAATGAAAGTAGTTCTTTATAAAGATCAATTCTCCTGTCTCTAAAAAGTCCCCAATTTCTTCTAAATAAATGGTTGTCTTCTATATCTATTTCTGCTGTTATTATTTCTTCTTTATCTTTACTTGCTTCAGCTAGCATTGAACCGCCTCTATCACAAATAAAGGATCTCCCATAAAATCCATTTGACTGTCCTTGAACTGTCTCAGTCCCAATACGATTAGAGGCAACTACAGGTAGAATATTTGCTGCAGCATGTCCTTGCATAACTCTTTGCCAAGCTGAAGAGCTATCGTAATTACTTCTGGGTTCATCTCCAATTGCAGTTGGATATAGTAAAATTTCTGCACCCTTTAAAGCCATAATTCTCGCTGCTTCAGGAAACCATTGATCCCAACATATACCAACACCTATTTTACCAAATTTAGTTTCCCACACTTTAAAACCTGTGTCTCCAGGATTAAAATAATATTTTTCTAAATATCCTGGTCCATCAGGTATGTGGGACTTTCTGTAGTTTCCTAAAATTTTACCATCTGCATCTATAATTGCTATAGCATTATAATAGGCATTATTTTCAACTTCAAAATAGCTAATAGGTAGAACAACGTTAAGTTTCTTTGCTAACTCTGACATTTCTAATATTACTGGATTATTTTTAAAAGGTTTTGCAAGACTAAAAATTTTTTCATCATACTCAATGCAAAAATACGGAGTTTGAAATAATTCTTGTATTAAAATAATATTTGCTCCTTTTTTTGCAGCATTTAAAATTAGTTGTTTGGCTTTTTCAATGTTATCTTCAATTTCCCAAGTACACTTCATCTGCGTAGCGGCAAGCGTAACTTTCATTAATTTACCCTTTTTTTTGTTTTAAGATATTCATATAATTCTGTAATTTTTTTACTTGCACCAGTTTGAAAATAAGCGGGTATTAAAGCGTGAATAGTAGCCATAGCGCTTGCTTTAAATAAACTAAAAGAAATATTTAATGCAACACCCATATGTTCAAAATAACTTTCATTTGCATTTTTGCAATGTTCTTTGGATTTATTGATTATCCCATTTATTTGTTCTTTGGATTTATTTATTACTTTCATTATGATTTACTTAAAGGTTGCTGTTGCGTAATACAATGCACATTTCCCCCTCCCATTGAAATATCTATCCCATTAATAGCAATAATCTCTCTCTGAGGAAAGGTCGTTTCTATAATTTTTTTTGCATTAAAATCAGCTTTTTCATCCATAAAATTAGGCATTACTATACCATTGTTTGCTATGTAAAAGTTTATGTATGAAGAGGGCTCATCTTCATCTGGTATTAATCTTTTATAGGACATTTCTAATTCTATAATTTTTAATCTTTCTCCATTACAATCTTCCGAGGTTTTTAAAATTTCTAAGTTTTCATTAATTTTATCATAGAAAGTATCTTTTTTATCTGAACAACTTAATGCTAATACTGTTCCAGGTTTCACAAAGCAGGCAACATTATCAACATGTCCGTCTGTGCCTTCATCTGTCCCATGTTTAAGCCAAATAATTTTTTTTACTCCAAGATAATCTTTGAGATTTTTTTCAATTTCATCTTTTGTTAGATTTGAATTTCTATTTTTATTTAACAAACATTGTTCTGTAGTTATTAATGTGCCTTTGCCATCTACATGTATTGAACCACCTTCAAGAATCATATTATTTTTAAAGTAAGTGGCAGATGCAGACTCTATCATGAATTGTGGAATTTGATTATCAGAGTCATAGGGTTTAAATTTACCCCATCCATTAAATTCCCAATCAACACCACCTAATTTATTTTCATGATTAAGTAAAAATATAGCTCCACTATCTCTTGCCCAACAATCATCAATTTTAAATTCTATTATTTCAATTTTTGCATCTAGTAGATTTTTTGCGCTTATCATATCATCAGGATGCACTATCATTTTAACTTTCTCAAATTTTGAGATAGATTTTGCAACATTCGCCCAAGCTAACCTCCCTTTTTCAAAATCAAAATGAGACCAAGAGGGAACATCTGCATAACCGGTATGTCCAATATTTTTATGTGGCCATTGCATCCAGCAACATTCATGCGGTTCCCATTCTGCAGGCATATAGAAATTTTTTTCAATAGGTTTCATTTTAATTTTCTAATCCACATTTTGCGCATTTTCTGAAAGAAAAATCACCTTTTTTACCTTTTTCATAATTTGATTCACACGCGAATACAAAAATAGCAATTAATAAATAAGCTAAATATTTTTTCATTTAATATTTTTAATATTTTTTTCCTGTTGTTTCCACATACTAGCATATAAACCATTAAGAGATAACAATTGATTATGATTTCCTCTCTCAACTATTTCGCCTTTATCAAGAACAACTATCATGTTTGCATTAACCACAGTTGAAAGTCTATGTGCAATTACTATTGTTGTTATGCCTTTTGATAAATCCTCGAGATTTTTTTGAATTTCTTTTTCAGTTTTAGTGTCTAGAGATGATGTCGCTTCATCAAAAAAGAAAATTTTAGGTTTTTTTAATAATGCTCTTGCAATTGCAACTCTTTGTTTTTCTCCACCAGATAATTTTAAACCTCTTTCACCCACTATAGTCTTATAACCTTCAGGGAGACTTTTAATAAAATTATGCAGTTGAGACATTTTTGCTACTTCATATACCTCTTCTTCACTAGTTTTTGGATCGCCGTAGGCAATATTATAATAAATTGTATCATTAAATAGAACAGTATCTTGAGGAACAACTGCTATTTGTTTTCTAAGAGATTTTTGAGTAACTTGTTTGATATTTTGTTTATCAATATATATGGAACCCGAATCAAGATTATAAAATCTAAAAAAAATTTTGCTAATTGTTGATTTGCCTGCTCCTGTTGGTCCTACTATTGCTAATGTTTGATTAGGTAAGATTTCGAATGATATATTCTTGATGATACTTCTTTTTTGATCATAGTTAAATGATACATTTTCAAATTTTATGGATGCATTTGTAATAACTAAATCTTTAGAATCTGAAAAATCATTAATTTCATTTTTTTCATTCAATAATTGAAACATATTCTCCATATCAACTAATGATTGTTTAATTTGCCAATATACAAATCCTATAAAATTTAATGGAATAGCAAGTTGGATTAAATAAGTATTTACTATTATAAAATCTCCAATACTCATTATCCCTGATTTTATTTGAAATACTGCCAATATCATCATTCCTATGATGCCTATAGAAATAATAAGAGCTTGTCCCACATTTAAAAAATTAAGACTCATTGCATTTTTAATTGCAAAGGTTTCATATTTTTCTAAAGTTTTATCATAACCAACAGACTCATAGTTTTCATTATTGAAATATTTTACAGTTTCATAATTTAATATACTATCTATTGATTTTTGACCTCTAAGGTTATCAGCTTCATTCATTTTTTTTCGAATTTTAACTCTCCACTCGGTCATAGCGAATGTAAAAAAAATATAAATTGAAATTAAAAAAAATGTAATTATTGAATAATACCAACTAAAGAGATTGATTAATATTATACAAACTAATAGAATTTCTAAAAAAGTTGGAAAAACACTAAATAACAGAAATCTTATTGAAAATTCTATCCCACTAATTCCACGGTCTATAATCCTACTTAATGCTCCCGTTTGTCTATTAAGATGAAATTTTAATGAAAGATTATGTAAATGATCAAAAACTCTTAATGCAACTCTTCTAATGGCATTCTGTCCAATTTTTACAAATAAGGCATCTTTCAATTCATTAAAGCCAACATTCAGAAATCTAGATATTCCATAAGCAGCTATTAGAGTAATCGGAATAATTAATAAAATTGTTTTTTGATTGAGGTCATTTAATGAATCAACTGTTTTACCTAAAAAAATTGGGACCAAAACATTTGATCCTTTGGCTAAAAATAAAAAACTAATAGCCAAAATTATCCTGATTTTAAAATTTAAATTTTTTTTAGGCCAAAGATATGGCAACAAATATAATAAAGGTTTAAAACTATTCATTAATTGAAATATTATCTCCAATTGGAAGTTGTTGCGTAACACATCCTGGTCCACCACCACCTATAGCTTGAAAAAATGAATCAACTGGCTCTATGGTCCTTTTAGGATAAATTTTTTCAATTATTTTATAAGCTAAATCATCTGTTTTTGGATCAACTTTAGGAACTAATATAGCATTATTTACTATATAATAATTAGTGTATGGCGATACCAAGCAATCTCCTTTATATTTTTTTGTGAAATAGGGGAGGTATGGCATTTCTATAATATCAAGCTTTCTTTTTTTAGCATCATTTTCTTTATATAAAATTTCCATATTTTTTTTTAAAATTTCATAATTTGGATTTTGTCTATCATGAACTCCTTGTACGATTACTTTTCCTGGAGCTACGTATTCAACAACACAATCCACATGGCCATCTGTTCCAACATCTTCTACCAAACCTTTTTTTAACCATATAACTTTTTTAATACCAAGAGTTAATTCAAGTTCTCGCTCTATTGACTCTCTGCTAAAATTTCCATTTCGATTTTTATTCATTAACATCTGTTCAGTGGTAATTACAGTACCATCCCCATCAAAACTCACACCACCTCCCTCTAGAATTAGTTTTGATTTAATACATTGAATATTTAATTTTTTTGCAATTAATAAAGGAATTTTTCTTACTTTATTGTAGGGATAAAATTTATCTCCCCAACCATTAAATTCATAATGTATTGCTGCCACTTCATTATCTAAATTTCTAACAAATATAGGGCCATTATCTCTAATCCATGACATATCATTTGGCATCTCCCAAATAATTGAAAATTCTTCGCATTTTTTTCTTACATCATCAATATCTGATGGATCAGCAATAATAATAACTTTTTCATATTTAGAAACAGTTTTTGCAAAATCTAACATTTCTTTTTTAAACAAATCAATCTCAGCATCCCCAATACAAGGCCATGATATAAAAGTGCAATAATGTTCTTCAAATCTTGCAGGCACTTTATAAGCTGTTTTATTATTTTTCATAATGTCTATCAAATTTCATTGAACGCTCATTCAATTAATAGTATAATTTGTAACAAATGACCACTTTTACATCACAAAATTTAAAAGAATTAATAAAAAATCAAAAAACTGGATATACCTTAGATCAAATTTTTTACAATGATCCAAAAATATATGAAATAGATTTAAATACTTTTTTCTTCAATCATTGGATATTTATTGGCCATATATCACGTATTCCCAATATAGGAGATTATTTTCTTTTTGAAACAGGTAATGAATCAATAATTGTTATTAGAGGAAAAGATGATGAAATTTATGCACATCATAATGTATGTAGACATAGGGGATCTAGAGTATGTCTTGAAAAAGAAGGAAATAAAAAACTTCTTGTTTGTCCATATCACGCTTGGAGTTATAATATTGACGGTACAATAAAGTCTGCAAGATTAATGCCTGATGAATTTAAACCTGAGGAGTGGTCTTTAAATAAGTGTAATTTAAAAGTTTTTGAAGGATTAATTTTTATAAATTTTTCTGATCAACCAGATGATTTTGATGAATTTATCGAACCCACAAAACCTTTTATAGAATTACATGATTTGAATAATGCCAAAATAGCTCATCGCGCGATATATCCTACTTTTGGAAATTGGAAGTTAACTCTTGATAATTTTCACGAATGTTATCATTGCCAACCCTCACATCCAGAATATTGTAGTGTCCATGATGCTCAGTACATATTGTCATTTGGAGCAGGGAGTCAATCTTCAGCAGTTGAATCTCAGGAATTTAATGAAAGATTAAAAAAATGGAATGAACAAGTAAAAAAACTTGGGCATTTAACAGGAGTTTATTATGAAGAAAAGTTTTCTAAATTTTCAAGAAGTGCTGAAAGAACTCCTTTAAGTGATGGAAAGTTATCTGAAACTAAAGATGGTAAGCCAGCTGCACCAATTATGGGAAAATTTAATGAAAGGGATGGAGGTTACACTTCAGTAGGTCCTTCGCCTTTTAATAGTCTATTAATGTGCAATGATTTTGCAACAACTTTTACTTTTATTCCGAAAGGCCCCCTTCATACCGATGTAGAATTGATGTGGTTAGTTCATAAAGATGCAATTGAAGGGAAAGATTACAATTTGGAAAATATGATATGGATGTGGGACAAAACAACTATAGCTGATAAAAAGATTATAGAAGATAATCAAAAAGGAGTTTTGTCCAAAAAATATCAGCCAGGCCCTTTGTCAGATATGGAGAAATCTCTCGAAAGTTTTAAAAACTGGTACTTAAAAAGATTGCTTCAGGAAATATAAGTTATAAATCTATTTTTTTAATATCTTCTAAAGTGGAGTCTAAAGATTTTTTAAGTTTTACCATACATTTATCTATGTCTTCTTTGGTAATCGTAAGAGGGGGTGAGCACATCATTCCATCTCTGACAGCGCGCATAACTAAATTATTGTTTGTGCAATGGTCTCTGCAAATATTTCCAACTTTACCTGGTGGATCGAATAATTCTTTTTTTTCTTTATTTTTTACTAATTCAACTCCTGCTAATAATCCCTGACCTCTTACTTCTCCTACTAATGGGTGATCTTGAAACTCTCGTATTCTTTTTTGTAAATATGGAGCGGTATGATTTTTGACATTTTCTAACATACCTTCTTCCTTAATGATTCTTAAATTTTCAATTGCAACAGCGCATGCCACTGGATGACCAGAGTAAGTGTAGCCATGATAAAAATCTTTTCCTTGATTAATAAATACATCTGATACTTTTTTTCCAACTCCAACACCAGATAATGGCAGATATCCAGAAGTAATCCCTTTTGCAAAAGTAATTATATCTGGCTTTATATTGAAATGCTGAGATCCAAACCATTCCCCCGTTCTACCAAATCCACAAACTACTTCATCAACACATAAAATAATATCGTATTGATCACATAAGTTTTGAACTAAACTCCAATAATTTTCTGGAGGCACTATAACACCACCTGCAGCTTGGATTGGTTCCCCGATAAATGCCGCTACATTATCTGGCCCTAATTCGAGAATTTTATTTTCGATTTCTTTTACAGCTAACACTGCAAATTCTTCCTCACTAATATCTTTACCAAATTTATATTTGTAAGGTGGCATGACATGTGTAAAACCTGGAAGTGGGAGATCTCCTTGACCATGCATAGCCTCCATTCCTCCAAGGCTTGCTCCTACCATTGTACTTCCGTGATATGCATAAGTTCTACTGATAAAAGTTTTTTTATTTTTTTTTCCTAAAATATCCCAATATCTTCTAACTAGTCTTACAACAGTGTCATTAGATTCAGATCCACTTGAACCAAAAAAGAAATGTTCAATTCCATCAGGAGTAATTTCAGCTAATATACGTGATAATTCAATTGGAGGGGTGGTTGAGGTCTTAAAAAAAGTATTATAATATGGAACAATTTCCATTTGTTTTTTTGCAACTTCAGCAAGTTCATTACGTCCATATCCTATGTTAACACACCATAATCCAGCCATCATATCTAAAATTTCATTTCCTTCACTATCAAATACATAATTTCCTTTGGCTGAAGTAATTATTTTACTTCCTGAAGTTGATAGCAATTTATGATCTGTAAAAGGATGGAGATGGTGGTCAGAATCTATTTTTTGCCATTGCTTTGTATTTCTATTATCTATAAACATTTTACACGTTAAGAAGTAAATATTCTCTTTCCCAAGGACTTACAACCTCCATATAAGCTAAATATTCAACTTTTCTCATCGCTACAAGTGTTTTTACAAATTTCTCTCCAAAAACTTCATTCAGTTCTTTATTTTTGTCAAACAAATTTATAGCTTCACTAATATTGGAAGGTAATTTTGTTGTATCTTTATCAAAAAGACTTTCTTTTGTTTCTGCACTAGGTTGTATATTATTTTTTATTCCTAAATATCCTGAAGCTAAATTTGCTGCAAAAACTAGATAGGGATTAGTATCAGATCCTGCTAATCGGTTTTCTACTCTTGAATTCTTGTTATCTGATACAGGAATTCTAAAGCCACACGATCTATTTCCTATACCCCAATTTACATTTTTAGGGGAGCCATAAGTGGCAAATAATCTCTTATATGAATTAAAATGTGGAGCATAAATTGGCATCAATAATGGAGTATATTTCTGTAATCCACCAATATAATTCATAAAAATTTTTGAAAATTTATTTTTATTATTTGAAAAAATATTTTTATTTTTATTATTAACTAAAGATTGATGAAGATGAAGAGCACTCCCAGGTTGACCTTTCATAGGCTTTGCCATAAAAGTTGCATACAACTTGTGTTTGATAGCAGTTTGTCTTAGAGTTCTTTTAAATAAAAAAACTTGGTCAGCTAATTCTAAGGGATCACCATGTTGAAAATTAATTTCCATTTGCGCTGATCCTGATTCATGATTCATTGTATCTATATCAATTTTTTGAATTTCACAGAAATTATATAAATCTTCAAATAATGGATCAAATTCATTTATAGCATCTATTCCAAATGATTGTTTGCCTGTCTCTTGTCTACCGGATTGCCCAACTGGAACTTCAAGTGGATAATCTGGATCGGAATTTTTTTTAACTAAATAAAATTCTACTTCTGGAGAAACTATTGGTTTAAAGTTTATATTTTTATATAAATCTAGAATTTTCTTTAAAATGTTTCTTGGCGCATTTTGGACTGGGTTACCATTCATTTCTATAGCGTCACATATTACTTCAGCAGTCGGATCATCATACCAAGGAACTAATCTTATTGTCTTAAAATCTGGTTTTATACTAATATCAGTATCTGTTGGATTATATACATCTTCGGGAAGACCTCCTTCTACATCATTTGCATATTGTCCTGATATAGTTTGAATAAAAATTGATTGAGGCATCCTATGAGTATTACTTTCAATACCTTCAATAAATTTTTTTGTAGGTAAAATCTTACCTCTTGCTGTACCCCCAAGATCTGGTAAAAGACATTCAACTTCTGTGATTGAATTTTCATTCAACCATTTTTTAAATTTGCTATTCATAATTAAATTGTTTGGAATACTAATAAACAGTATTATCTTTAATTAAAATTGATATTATATTTTATATATCTTATATATCAAAAAAAATAAGAAGATGCTTCATTTTAACAAAAAACCCACTTTTGAACAACATGATAATGAAAAAGAAAATTATTATCAGAATTCTTCAACAAAAATTGATTTTATTTCAAAACTTGAAGATAGCATTGATGCAGATATATGTATTATTGGCGGAGGCCTTACAGGTATTTCATCCGCATTATATCTTTCAAAAAAAGGTTATAAAATTGTTCTTATAGAAGCAAGAAAAATAGGTTGGGGTGCCTCTGGTCGTAACGGCGGGCAGTTAGGAGGAGGTTTAAGAAAAGATCAAAAAGAAGTTGAAAATAAATTGGGCATTAATCAAGCAAAAGAACTTTGGAATTTGGGAATTGAAGCAGTAGAAGAAGTTAAAGAAAATATAAAAAAATATAATATAGATTGTGATTTAGTAAATGGAGTTCTTACCGCAGGATATTATAAAGATGATGAAACTTATTTTAAAAATGAAGCTGAACATCTTTTAAAACAATATAACTACGATAAATATTATTTTTTAAATTTTTCAGACATAAGGGAAGAAATAGACTCAAAAAAATATTATTCAGGATTATTAAACAAAGGAAGTTACCACCTTCACCCTCTAAAGTATCTATATGGCTTGGCAAAGGAGGCTAAAAAAAATGGGGTAAAAATATATGAAAATTCTCCTGTTTCAAAAATTTCAAAAAAAAGTGATTTTTTAGAAGTATCAATTAATAAATATAAAGTTAAATGTAATTTAGTTGTGGTTGGTTGTAACGGATATCTTGACAATCTTCTTGGCAACATTAGAAATAAATTTATGCCGATTAACAATTATATTTTGGCGACAGAATCAGTTAATCAAGATTATGCATCTGCAATAATTAAAAATAATTATGCTGTATGTGACACAAGATTTATTATTGATTATTACCGTTTTTCAAAAGACAATAGGATGCTCTTTGGAGGAGGAGAAACTTTTACAAGTAAATTTTTGGAAAATCCAAAAAATTTTGTAAAAAAAAGAATGAATAAAGTTTTTCCACAATTATCAAAATTAAAAATAGATTTTTGCTGGGGAGGGACACTTGCCATAACAGTTAATCGCTTGCCAAGTTTCGGCTCGTTAAATAATAACATAATTTATGCCCATGGTTATTCGGGGCATGGTGTGGCATTATCTACTCTTGCAGGTAAATTAATTTCTGAATATGTTACTGGTAATAAAGATAGATTTCATTTTTTTTCTTCAATTCAACATCAAACTATACCTGGTGGAGATTTTGTAAGAAGACCAATATATTCTTCTGCTGTAGCATACTATAAATTAAGAGATTTTATTCACTAAAAGCTGCGCGTTCCAATCTATCATTAATAGCTATACCCAGTCCCTTTTTGACAATTGGCGCAACAGCAATGCCTTTATATTTTTTATTATCTAAAATATGTAGGAATTTGAACAAATTTTTTGCCGCTTCTTCAAGATTAGAAGATCTACTTAAGTTTAATTCTTTTACTTTAGACTTCAATCTATTCTTACCAAAATTTAAAAGCACTTCATCATTCTTAACTTTTTTGACGTTAATTCTTATTGGAATATTAGGTGAATAATGTTTTTTTAACTGACCTGGTGACTTTATTCTTTTTAAATTTTTAGATTTTTCAATCAAGTCTGGAAATAGTTGTTTTATTATTTTTTTATCTATTGCTCCCGCTCTTAATATTATTGGCTTATTATTTGATAAATCGATAACTGTTGATTCAATTCCAAATGTAGTTGATCCTCCATCAATGACAAAAATGTCTTTGCCAAAGTTTTTAATTACGTGATTTTTTTGAGTTGGACTTAGTTTTGATGATTTATTAGCACTTGGAGCAGCTAATATTCCTTTAAATTGTTTTAATATTGATAGTGCAATTTTATTTGAAGGTACTCGACAAGCAATCGTTTTAAGACCACTTGAAACTAGGGGATGTATACTGCTATTTTTTCTTTTTTTTAGAATAATTGTTAGAGGACCAGGCCAAAAATTTTCAGCTAATATTTTTGCATTTTTTGAAAAAACGACTTGTTTTTTTACTGTTTCTATATTTTCAAAATGACAAATCAAAGGGTTAAAGAGTGGTCTATTTTTTTTATTATATAAATTTGAAATAGCCTTTCCATTTTCTGCATCGGCGCCTAATCCATATACAGTTTCAGTAGGGAATGCTACTAGTTTACCTTTCTTTAAAAAATTTACAGCTTTGGTTATTTTTTCTTTCATCTAATTAAAATTAAGTTAGTATTATTTTTATATTAAATTCTATAAATGGGAAAAATAATTTCATTATCAAATCAAAAAGGTGGTTCTGGAAAGACTACAATATCAGCTAATTTAGCAGTATTATGGAGTAATAGTGGCTATAAGGTTGCAATTATTGATGCTGATAATCAAAAAAGTTTAACTTATTGGTATAAGGCAAGAGAAAGCTATTATGGTAATGAAGATACTGGTATTTATAATGAACAATATGATTATTCAAATTTATATGAGCAAACAAGAGAGCTTAAAAAGAAATATGATTTTGTGATCATAGATAGCCCGCCTTCAATAACAATTGAATCAATTAATATAGCTAGATCTTCAAACTATATCTTTATTCCTGTTCAGCCAAGCCCAGTTGATTTATTAGCAACTTTACCTTTTCTTAATCTGGTTAATAAAGAGAAAAAGAAATCAACTATAATTTTAAATAGAGTATTACCTAGGGCAAAATTGACTGAAGCAATGAAGCTAAGATTAAGATACGCTGGAGCCAATATTGCAAGAAATAAAATCTCTTCAAAAATTATTTTTGCTGAAACTTTTAATGTAGGTAGAGGAGTAGTAGATATTAGTGTTAACTCCGCGGTTTCCAAGGAAATTATTAATTTAGGTAATGAAATTATAAGAAAATTAGAATAAAACTTCTTAGAAAATAAACTTAACAATTTGTGAATTGATTTTATCAAATAAATAGTTTTTTAACTAAATATGAAAAAAATATCTTTTGTAATTTTAGCTGCTGGGAAGAGTAGAAGGATGATGAGTTTAAAGAGCAAGGTTCTTCATGAATTAGGCGATAAAGTTCTTTTAGATTATGCCTGGGATATAGCGGTCCAGAATTCTACTTCTGATATTTTTTTCGTTTGTTCTCCTCAAGTCAAACAATATGTTAATAAAAATTATAAGAAAGCAAAAACTGTTATTCAAAAAAATCAATTAGGCACTGCGCATGCAGTTGAATGTACAAAAAAATATATTTCAAAGAATAAACATGATGTAGTTGTTCTTTTTGGTGATGTGCCTTTAATAAAAAATTCTACAATTAAAAAACTTATAAAATTTAACAGAAAATCTAAATCTATTGGTACAATTGTATCATTTAGAAGCGACAATCCATTTGGTTATGGAAGAATAATTTCAGAAAATCAATATGTTAAAAGTGTAGTTGAGGAAAGTGATACTAATTATGAACAAAAGAAAATAAATCTATGTAATTCAGGAATACTTATATGTGATTCAAAATATCTTTTTGAAACAATTAAAAAAATTTCTAATAAAAATAATCAGAAAGAAAGATTTCTTACGGATATTTGTAAAATTGCCTATAATGAAAAAAAACCTTTTTCTTATATTAATTGTGATGAAATAGAAGTATTGGGTGTTAATTCGCACCTACAATTGACTTCATTAGAAGAAAAGTTTCAAAATATTTATAAAAGTAAGCTAATTAAAAATGGCGTTCATCTAATACGGCCTGAGACTATAACAATAAGCCATGACACAAAAATAGCTAAAAATGTTGTGATAGAGCCCAATACGATAATAAAATCAGGTGTTAAAATTGCTGATTCCACTAAAATATTAGGAGGTTCATATTTAGAAAATTGCAAAATAGGAAAGAAATGCAAGGTGGGTCCATATGCTAGGATAAGGCCTAATACAATTTTAAATGATTATGTTAAAGTAGGGAATTATGTTGAAATAAAAAATTCTAAAATAGGAAAATTTTCTTCCATTGCTCATTTGTCTTACATTGGAGATGCAGAAATAGGAAACAATGTAAATATTGGGGCAGGTACAATCACTTGCAACTATGATGGTACTAAAAAAAATAGAACCATAATTAAAAAAAATGTATTTATTGGTTCGAATTGCTCATTAATTGCTCCATTAAAAATAAAACAAAATTCAATAATTGGTGCAGGAAGTGTAGTAGATAAAGATGTACCTCCAAATTCATTAGCATTAGAAAGATCTAAATTAGTGCTGAAAAAAAGGAAATTTAACAAAAATAAAGGTAAATAAGTAAAAAAAACTTGTTTGAATGATTCTCTGGGTCTATTAGGCTAAAATTATGGAAAATAGAAAAAAATTATGGACTCCGGATAGTTGGAAAGAAAAACCAGCTAAACATCTTCCTGTCTATAAAAATACAAAAAAATTAGAAGAAACACTAAATACTATTGAAAAATTTCCACCCCTTGTTTTTGCTGGCGAATCAAGAAAACTTGAAAGAAGTTTAGCTGAGGTGTCTAAGGGGAAAGCCTTTCTACTTCAGGGTGGCGATTGTGCTGAAAGTTTTGCAGATTTTAACCCAAATCATATTAGGGATTCATTTAAAGTTTTATTACAAATGTCAATTGTTTTAACTTTTGGAGCTTCATGCCCTGTTGTTAAAGTAGGGAGGATGGCAGGACAATTTGCAAAGCCTAGATCTCAAGAATATGAAAAAAAAGATTCAAAGACTTTTCAAAGCTATAAGGGAGATATAATTAATGACATTAAGTTTGATGAAGAATCAAGAGAGCCAAACCCAGATAGATTAGTTCAAGCATACAATCAATCAGCAGCTAAATTGAATTTATTAAGAGCTTTTGCTCAAGGAGGTTTTGCAAATTTAAAAAGGATACATCAATGGAATTTAAGTTTCATTGGAGATAGTCCTGCTTCAAAAAAGTTTAAAGAAATTGCAGATAGAATTAATGAATGTCTTGATTTCATGGATGCGTGTGGAATTAATGAAAAATCTGTGAGACAGTTCAAAGAAACAAGTTTTTATACAAGCCATGAGGCTCTTTTATTGCCATATGAACAATCCTTAACAAGAATAGATAGCACTACTGGAAAATGGTATGATGTTTCAGCTCATATGTTATGGATCGGCGAAAGAACTCGACAGCCCGATGGAGCTCATGTAGAATTTATGAAAGGAATTAGTAATCCAATAGGAATTAAAATTGGACCAACTATTTCAAAAGATGAATTACTAAAATTATTAGATATACTTAATCCAGAAAATAATGCTGGTAGAATAACATTAATTTGCAGAATGGGAGCAGACAACATTAGCAAAGTATTGCCATCAATAATTAGAGAAGTGGCTAAATCAGGTCAACAGGTTGTTTGGTCATGTGACCCAATGCATGGAAATATTGAGAAGGCAAACAATGGGTATAAAACAAGATCGCTAAAAAATATTATATCGGAAATTAAACAATTTTTTCAAATTCACCGCTCAGAAGGCACTTATCCAGGAGGTATACATCTTGAAATGACAGGTCAAAATGTTACTGAATGCATAGGAGGAGTTCAAGAGATAACTGAAAAAGATCTTTCTAGCAGATATCATACATATTGTGATCCAAGATTAAATGCTTCACAGTCTTTGGAACTAGCTTTTCTTTTGTCAGATATTTTAAAAGAAGAGAGAAATTTGTTATTAAAAGCTTCTATAAATATATAAAATTGTAATTATATATAAATAATGAATGCCGAAAAAAGAATAAACATAATAAAAAATTGGATTTTAAGTTATACTGAGTCAACCGGGACCAATTTAGAAACACTAGTTGTTGGAGTTTCTGGGGGAATAGATTCATCTGTAGTGAGCGCTATATGTGCAAAAACAGGTATTAATACGATTGCTGCTTCAATGCCAATTAAACAAAAAAATAGTCAGCATTCTCTTAGCATTCAACATCAAGATTGGTTGAAAAGAAATTTTAAAAACATTGAGTGTCCTATAATAAACTTAGATAATGTGTTTAAAAATTTTCAAAATGATTTATCAAATTATTCTAGTGAAATAGGTTTTGCAAATTCTCGATCAAGAATTAGAATGGCGACATTGTATCAAATAGCAAAATCAAAAAATGGTATTGTTGTTGGCACAGGAAATAAGGTTGAGGATTTTGGAGTAGGTTTTTATACTAAATATGGCGATGGGGGGGTTGATATTTCTCCAATTGCAGATTGCACAAAAACACAAGTATGGGAAATGGGCAAGGAATTAGGGATTTTAGAATCAATAATTCATGCTAAACCTACAGATGGGTTATGGGATGATGGGAGAAATGATGAAGATCAATTAGGTTTATCATATACTCAAATCGAAGAAGCAATGAAAAACAATAAAAGCAAATATTATGATAAATATCTTTCTATAAGAAAACCCAATATACATAAAATGGTACCTATTCCTGTATGCAAGTTTGAGAAAGATGAGTGAAAAAAAAATTTTAACACGTTTTGCGCCAAGCCCAACTGGAAGGTTGCATATTGGAAATGCAAGATCAGCTATTTTAAATTGGATATTTGCCAAAAAAAATAATGGCGATTTCATTCTAAGAATAGATGATACCGATATAGAAAGAAGCAAAGACTCTTATATTGAATTAATTAAGAAAGATCTTCAATGGTTAAATCTCAGTTGGTCAAAAACATTCAAACAATCAGAAAGAAAAAAAATTTATAATAAGAGAATTGAAGAATTAAAAAATAATGGCAGACTTTATCCTTGCTTTGAAAGTCAAGAGGAATTGCTTTTAAAAAGAAAATCCCTTCTTTCATCAGGCAAGCCTCCAATATACGATAGAAGCTCTTTAAAACTTTCAGAAAAAGAAAAAGAAAATTATTTAGCAAAAGGAACAAAACCACACTGGAGATTTTTTATTAATGAAAAAAAAATATATTGGAATGATCTTATTAGAGGTGAGGTAAGTTTTGAATCAGAAAATTTAAGTGATCCAATATTAATTAGAGAAGATGGAAGTCTTCTTTACCATTTACCATCTGTTATAGATGATATTTCAGAAAACATAACACATATAATTAGAGGTGAAGACCATATTAGCAATACTGCTTTTCATATTCAAATTTTTGAAGCATTAAAATCAAATAGCCCGACTTTTGGTCACCATTCGCTCTTAATTGATAAGGAGGGCAAAGGTATGTCTAAAAGAATGAATAGTTTTTCGATAGATGATATACAAAAAAAAGGTTTTGAAAATTTAACTATTTTAAATTACCTCTCAACTATAGGCACAAGTAATAATCTAACTTTTGAAACAGAAGTTTCAAAATTAATTGAATTATTTGAAATTTCAGATTTAGCCAAATCTACTGCAAAATTTAATGAAGATGATTTAATTAAAATTAACTCAAATATTTTAAAAAAGATAGAATTTAAAGAAGCTTTAAATAAACTTGAGAAAATTAACATCCATAAATCAAATGAAGAATTTTGGAATTTAATTAAAAATAATATAAATTTTCTTAATGAAGCTATCGAATGGTGGGCAATAGTGAATGATGATAAGATTTATGTAAATGATAAAAATGATTTTCTTATTCAATGTGTTTCAGTCTTGCCTAGTGAGCCTTATGATATAAATACTTGGGAAGATTGGTTAAAAGAAATAAAAAAATTATCCAACAAAACTGGAAAAGATCTATTTATGCCATTAAGAATGGCACTTACAGGAAAAAAAAATGGCCCTGAAATAAAATACTTGTTGCCTCTTTTAACAAAAGCTCAAATAATAAAAAGGTTAGGGGCTTTATGAAAATAAAAATATTTGACACTTTATCCCATAGTAAATTAAATTTTGAACCATTAAATTCTAAAAAAATAAGAATGTATGTTTGTGGCCCAACTGTTTATGATTTCGCCCATATAGGTAATGGAAGACCAATAATAGTATTTGATGTGTTATTCAGATTATTAAGATCTGTATATGGAATAAATAATGTTTCCTATGTAAGAAATATAACTGACATTGATGATAAAATTATTGTTGCAGCAAACAAATTAGATATTGATACTGAAACTCTAACAAAAAAAACTATAAGTAATTTTCATGAAGATATTGAAAGTCTTAATGTACTAAAACCTACTCATGAACCAAAGGCGACTGAGTCTATAGCTGAAATGATATTACTAATAGAGGATCTTATTAAAAAGGATATTGCGTATATTGCAGAAAATCATGTTTTATTTGATACTAAAAAATTCAAGGATTACGGAAAATTGTCAAAAAGATCACAAGAAGATATGATTGCAGGATCAAGAATTGAAATAGCACCATATAAGAAAAATCCATTTGACTTTGTATTATGGAAACCTTCTAAAAAAGAAGAGCCATACTGGGGTAGTCCTTGGGGAAGAGGAAGACCTGGATGGCATATTGAATGCTCTGCAATGACAAAAAAATTTTTAGGTGAAAGTTTTGATATTCATGCTGGCGGTGCTGATTTAATATTTCCACATCATGAAAATGAAATTGCACAAAGTGAGTCTTCCCATCAAAAACAATTCTCTAAATATTGGATGCACAATGGTTATTTAAATATTGAAGGAGAAAAAATGTCTAAATCCTTAGGTAATATACTTACAATTCGAGATTTATTAAAAAAATATAATGGAGAAATTTTAAGATTTGCTATGCTGTCTACCCATTACAGAAAACCAATAAATTTTTCAAAAGATTTACTATCTTCTTCCTATAAACAACTTCATAAAATTTATTCATCTTTAAACTCAAGATCTTTAGAAAATAAAGTCACTCATGACATACCAAATTCTCTTTTAGATGATATGAACACCCCGCTTGCAATTGCAGAAATTCATGAATTAGTAAAAAAACTTAATGATAGCTCAATAAGTGATAATGAATGGATAGAATGTAAAAGTAAAATAAAACGATACGGAGACTTAATGGGACTTTTTATGAAGTCAAATTTTCAAGAACTCGAAGTAGAAGAAAATAAATTAAATAATGTTCAGATAAAAGAAATTGAAAATCTTATAAAAGAAAGGAATTTAGCTCGACAGAGCGGTAATTTTGAGTTAGCAGACGAAATAAGAGGAAAGCTCGAAATAAAGGGTGTAATATTAGAAGATAAAGGGGACAATACTACTTGGAAAATAAAAAATGAAGGATAACAAAGTTTATATCTTTGATACTACTTTAAGAGATGGTCAGCAAACCACTGGTGTAGATTTTACTGTTAAAGATAAGATTGCAATATCAAATTCACTAGATCAATTAGGTGTTGATTATATTGAAGGAGGGTGGCCTGGGTCAAATCCTACAGATACCGATTATTTTAATCACCCACCAAAATTAAAAACTTCTATAATAACTGCTTTTGGCATGACTAGAAGGCCAGGGAGAAGTGCATCAAACGACCCTGGATTAAATGCCTTAATTAATTCAAAAGCAAAATCTATATGTATAGTTGGCAAATCATCTTTGTTTCATGTTGAAGTAGCTCTAAAAATTTCGAAAAAAGAAAATTTATCTATGATAGGAGATAGCATCAATGCGATAGCAAAGAAAAATAAAGAAGCTACATTTGATGCAGAACATTTTTTTGATGGATATAAATTAGACAAAAACTTTTCTTTAGATTGTATTAAAAAAGCATATGATTCAGGCGCAAGATGGGTGGTTTTATGTGATACTAACGGAGGAACACTTCCTAATGAAATTTCTGACATTGTATCAAATGTAATAAAAGTGATTCCAGGATCCAATTTAGGAATTCATGCTCATAATGATACAGAAAACGCAATTGCAAATAGTTTAGCGGCAATATCGGAAGGGGTTAGACAGGTTCAAGGAACTATTAATGGTATTGGAGAAAGATGTGGAAACACGAATTTAATTTCGCTGATTCCAACCCTTGTATTAAAGACAAAATTTAAAACTAATGTCAAAAAAAATAATTTGAAATATTTAACTTTAACTTCAAAATTATTAGATGAAAGGCTCAATCGAATTTCACAAAAACAACAACCTTATGTCGGAGAATTTGCTTTTTCTCATAAAGGTGGCTTGCATGTATCTGCTATTGTAAAAGATGCAAAAACTTATGAGCATATTGATCCAAAAATAGTTGGCAATACAAGAAATATAGTAATATCTGATCAATCAGGAAAATCAAATGTTCAATCTCAATTATCTGATTTGAAAATAAAAGTTGATGATAAAACTATAAGTAAAATTGTAAATATAGTGAAAGAAAAACAATTTGAAGGATATTCTTATGACGGAGCACTAGCAAGTTTTGAAATATTAGTAAGAAGAGAACTCAACCAAATAAAAAATTATTTTATTTTAAATAGATTTCGCGTTACAGATGAAAGACGTTGGAATGCAAAAGGTAAATTGATTACTGAATCTGAGGCCACAATTAATATTACAGTTAATGGAGAAGAGAGAATGACTGTTGCAACAGGTAATGGTCCTGTAAATGCACTTGATGGCGCTCTTAGAAAAGCTCTAGTAGGTTTTTATCCCACAATAGTTAATTTAAAACTTTCAGACTATAAAGTTAGAATTGTTTCTTCTGAAAAAGGAACTGGAGCAATTACAAGAGTAACAATCGAATCAATTGATGAAAACAACAGATACTGGTCAACCATAGGAGTGTCTACTAACATTATTGATGCATCTTATAATGCGATACATGATAGTATAACATATAAACTCTATCATGATTTGAATGCTAAAAAATAAGTTTCCAGTAATAGTTCTTGTAAAACCTCAGCTACCAGATAATATAGGACTATCTGCTAGAGCTATGATGAACTGTGGATTTAATGAATTAAGAATTGTCAATCCTAGAGAGAAATGGCCAAATAAGATTGCAAAAAGTTCATCTGCCCATGGAGATTTTATAATTGAAAATGCTAAAGTATATAAAAAATTTGAAGATTCAATTTCTGATTTAAACTTTCTTATAGGCACTTCTGCTAGAAAAAGATTTGTAAATAAAAAACATTATAAAAGTTTTGAAAGTCTTTTTAAGAATACTAATTTTAATTTAAAAACGGGTATAATTTTTGGACCAGAAAGATCTGGATTAACTAATAAAGAGATTTCTGTTTGTGATTATATATTTTCATTACCAATTTATAATAATTCATCCTCTTTGAATTTGTCTCATTCAGTTTTAATTTTTTGTTATGAATATAATAGATTGATTAATAATATAAAATACAAAGATTTTAAGGATAGAACTAATATCGCGCCTCGAAGAGACTTTAATTTACTTATGAAACATCTCAAATATGAACTGGAAAAAGTTGGCTTTCTTTACCCTAAAGAGAAAGCTAAAAATATGTTTATTAATATAGAAAATATGTTTATCAAATCTTCTTTCTCAGCCCAAGAAATAAGAACTTTTAGAGGAATCCTTAAAAGATTAAGAAATCCCAAAAAAATTAACAAAGATAATTAATTGACAGTTATCTTAATATAGTTATAAAGCCATTAATTTGATTAATATTTGATATGACAAAAAGACTTAACGCTAAACATAAAATAGATAGAAGACTCGGTTGCAACCTTTGGGGAAGACCTAAAAGTCCATATAATAAAAGACAGACAAAACCAGGTCAACATGGACCAACTTTAAGAAGAAAACCTTCTGATTATGGAACTCAATTACAGGCAAAACAAAAACTTAAATTTTATTATGGGGACATTTCAGAACATCAATTTAAAAAAATTTATAAAGAAGCTTCAAATAGAAGAGGTGATACCGGACAATACTTAATTGAACTTTTAGAAAGAAGATTAGATTCAGTAGTTTATAGAATGAAATTTGTCCCAACTATTTTTGCAGCGAGACAATTTGTAAATCATGGACATGTAAAAATAAATGGTAAAAGGGTCAATATTCCATCCTATGTAGTTCAAGATGAAGATATAATTCAAGTGCGCGATAAAAGTAAGGAAATTGCTACAATCTTTCAAGGAACAGAAGATTATAAAGAAAGAGAAATTCCAGAATATTTAGAAGTCGACCAAAAAGAATTAAAAGGTAGATTTTTAAGAGCGCCGATGCTTAGCGACGTTCCATACCCAGTTGCTATGGAACCTAATTTAGTAGTTGAGTTTTATAGTAGATAAAAACATTATTTATTTTTCTTGTTTATTTTAATTGACTCAAATATGAATAAAATTACTGCTATCCAAATTATTATAAAACTAATAATTTTTTCGAAACTTATCACTTCCCCCAAATAGATAATTGCAGTTAAAAATTGCAAAGTTGGCACTAAATAAAAAATTATTCCTGATAGACTTAATGGAATAAGTCTAATTGCAAGATTAAAAAAAAATAGAGGAAGAGCAGTGAAAAGTCCTCCTCCTATTAAAAAAAATATTGTATATTTGTCATCCAATATAAAATGACCTGTACCATTTTGATTCAATAAAATGCTATAACCTAAAAATATTGGCAAAAGTAAGCTTAATTCAAAGAATAAACCAACCTCGCTATCAATATTTACTTTTTTTCTAATAACACCATATAAGGACCAAGTTGTAGCTAGTGAAATTGCTATCCAGGGTATTGAACCAATATTAACAATTAAGTTGATCATTGCGATAAGTATTAAAATTAATGATAAAAATTGTATTTTTGAAAATTTTTCTTTAAAAATAATATATCCTAAAGCTACACTAACAATAGGACTAATATAATAACCCATTGCTGCATCTTGTACATTTTCTGTTGAAATTGATTTAATTAAGAAAAACCAATTTGAAGATATAAGCATTGCAGTAGTTATCAAATATAGTAATTTTTTTTTGTTCTTAAATATTTCAAAAAAATTGAATATTTTTCTTCTTAAAGCTATTAGAATTAAAATAAAAAAAAATGCCCAAATTGCTCTATGAGAAACTATTTCTAAAGGAGGAATATATTTGATATTCTCAAAATATATTACTTGAATGCAACCCCATAAAATAACAGCAATAAGGTTATAAACCAACCCATTAATAAAACTCATTAAATTTAATTATTAGAATTAATCTTTATATTTTTATTTTTTAGTAAATCTTGCAATTCACCACTTTGAAACATCTCATTAACTATATCGCAACCTCCTATAAATTCCTTTTTTACATAAAGTTGAGGAATTGTGGGCCAATCAGAATATTTTTTTATACCTTCACGTATTTCTGGACTATCTAAAACATTTACACTATGAAATTTAATTCCTATGTTAGATAATACTTGGACTACATTGGCTGAAAAACCACACATAGGAAATACAGGTGTACCTTTCATAAAAAGAACAACTTCATTCTCATTTATTTCTTTTTCAATTAAATTAGTTATATCAATTTGTTGATTTTCAGACATTTTATTCAGACTTTGTTTTTAGCATTAGGGCATGCAATTCGCCACCCATTTTTCCTTTTAACGCAGAATATACCATTTGATGTTGCTCAATTCTAGATTTGCCATTGAATCTACTTGAAATAATTGAAGCTTTATAATGATCTTCATCATCCTTCAATTCGTCTACTTCAATTTTTGAATTTGGAAAAGCATTTTCTAATAAATTAACTAATTCTTTCTTTTTAATTGGCATTACTCAAATTTATAATAAATTTATATTTTTGTATATACTTTTATCTGGAGGTCCATCAGTATATCTATAAAATGAAAATTTTCTTTCTTTGTTTAAGCCTATAATTGAAGAAGAAACAGTGCCAAATTTGTTATTTATATTAAAACACATTGAATCATAAACATTTTTTTGATTATTAAGTTTATTTTCGGACAGTATTGATTCAATTGGAAAATCATTTTTTTCATCAAAATATATTTTTTTATTATTACTAATTGCTTTTAAATAATAATTTATTTTAAAGTTATTTCTGCTATTTAAATCACAATGATTTAAAATTGAAATTCCTTCTGGGACAGTCATAATAGATAACTTCTTACCCAATCCTTCATGTTTTGCCCAATATACATTTTCTTTGTCAGCAATTATTAAATTAAAGCTATTATAATCTTTAATATTTATCGAATTCAAATTTTTTAGTGCCCCTTCTAAATTTTTAGCCTCTAAAATTCTTAAAATTATTTCTCCTCTGGATATCGTATTTTTAAGTTTTTTTTCATTTACATTTCTATTATGAATGCATGATACTATTCCATAATCGTTAATGGCACACCATGTTCCTCCTGCTTTTTTATCTAATCCTCCAATTATATAAGGTTGTTTATGCCAATGTCTTGATGGAGGAAGGCTCTCTCTTTCGAAATATTCATCTCTATTTGATGCTAAAATAAAAGGCCAATTGTGACCTTTTCTAAAAAATATTATTGAAGTGCACACTAAAAATACTTTTATTTATTAAAAACTCTTTTGTATATTAGATTTATATTTTTTTTATAGTCCTTATTTTTTATAATTTTTTCGATTGTATTTTTTCCAAGATTTTTTTTACATTCTTCAAATTTTAATAGAGAATCTTTGAAATTGTTTTTTGTTGTAAATGTTTCTCGTGAAGCTTTTTGGACAATTTCATAAGCCCTTTCTCTAGAAACACCTTTTTGAGTTAACTCTAAAAGTATTGTTTGGCTGGAGCTTAAACCCGATAATTGATTAATATTTTTAATCATATTTTTTGGATATACTTTTAAATTTTTAATTATTTTCTCAAGTCTAGACAAAGCAAAATCTAGGGCTATGGTAGTATCAGGGGCAATAATTCTCTCAACACTTGAATGACTTATATCTCTTTCATGCCATAATGAGACATTTTCTAATGCAGGAATTACCTGTCCTCTTATATATCTAGATATTCCTGTTAAATTTTCACTCAAAATAGGATTTCTTTTATGTGGCATTGCAGAAGAACCTTTTTGTTTTAAAGAAAAAAATTCTTCAACTTCTCTTATTTCTGTCCTTTGTAGATTTCTAATTTCAGTTGATAATCTTTCAATAGATGATGCTATTATTCCGAGAGTAGAAAAAAAATGGGCATGTCTATCTCTAGGTATGCACTGGGTAGATATTGTTTCAATTTTTAAATTAAGTTTTTTAGCAACATATTTTTCTACCCTAGGATCAATTGATGCATAGTTTCCAACTGGACCAGAAATAGCACATGTAGATATTTCGTTTTTTGCTTTTTCCATTCTTTCTAAATTTCTTTTAAATTCAGAGTAGAATCCAGCTAACTTCAAACCAAAAGTTGTTGTTTCAGCATGAATACCATGACTTCTTCCCATGATTGGAGTCAATTTATATTTCATTGATTGACTTTTTAATACTTTTAATAAATTTTTTATATCTTGTATTATGATTTCGGAAGCATCTCTCATTCGAATTGATAAAGCTGTATCAACAATATCACTAGAGGTCATTCCTTGATGCAAAAACCTTGCATCCTCACCAATATTTTCTGATAAGTTGGTTAAAAAGGCTAACACATCATGTTTAATATTTTTTTCTAACTCATTAATTCTTTTGAGACTAAATTTAGATTTTTTTCTTATATTTAAAGCTGCTTTTTTTGGGATATAGCCAAACTTTGCCATTGCATCACTTGAATGACACTCAATTTGTAACCAAATTTTGAATTTGTTTTCCTCTTCCCAAATTCTTTCCATGATTTGTCTTGAATATCTTTTTATCATATGGCTTCTTTTAATTTAATTATTCAAATCTTTAAAGAATATTTATTGGCAAATCAGTGCCATTTTGAGACAATGTAAATATTTCTGCTCCATTTTTAGTAATGCCTACAGAATGTTCAAACTGAGCAGACAGTGATTTGTCTTTAGTAACTGCTGTCCATCCATCATTTAGTATTTTTACTGCCCAATTTCCTGCGTTTATCATTGGTTCAATAGTAAAAAACATTCCTTCTTCTAATTTTATACCTTCATTTTTTTCTCCAAAATGAAGAACACTAGGCGCACAGTGAAAAACTTTTCCTAAACCATGACCACAAAAATCCCTAACAACTGAAAAATTTTTAGATTCTGCATAGTTTTGAATAATAAACCCAATGTCACCTAAATGTATTCCAGGTTTTAAAATCGCTATACTTTTCATAAGAGATTTATAAGTTGTTTCAACAAGTTTTTTTGCTTTTGGATTAATTTTGCCCGCACAATACATTCGTGATGAATCACCATGCCAACCATCAACTATTACTGTTACATCTACATTTATTATATCACCTTCATTTAGGATTTTTTCTTTACTAGGAATGCCGTGGCAAACTACATGATTCACTGAAGTGCAAACTGATTTTGGAAAACCTCTATAATTTAGTGGGGCAGGGACTGCATGGTTCGAAATTATCATTTTGTGACAATGATAATTAATTTCTTCTGTAGAAATTCCAGGTTTAATCAAATTATATAATGTGTCTAAAATTTTAGCCGCTAAAGAACCAGCTTTTCTCATACCTTGAAAGTCTTTTTCATTATGTATAGGTATTGATGATATTGTCTTATCTTGGTTAATTGTATTCATAACTGTATTTTACTTTGATTTTCATTTATTTATTATTAATAATATATATTGAATCAAATGTCTAAAATAACTTCATCAGTTTTAATAATTGGTAATGAAATATTATCAGGCAGAACGCAAGAAATAAACGTCAAGTTTATCGCTATGGAATTATCTAAAATAGGTATTAGTTTAAATGAAGTAAGAGTTGTTCCGGATATTAATAAACAAATAATTTTTGCTCTTAATGAATTAAGAAAAAAATATGATTATGTTTTAACGACAGGGGGTATTGGACCAACTCATGATGATATAACATCTGAATGTGTTAGCAAAGCTTTAAAAACAAAGTATGAGATTAATCAAGAGGCTTATCATTTATTAAAAGAATATTATCCAGAAGGTCACCTTAATGAAGGTCGAGTAAAAATGACAAAAATGCCAAAAGGCTCTAAATTAATAAAGAATGTTGTAACAGTTGCACCAGGGTTTTATATTAAAAATATATTTGTACTTCCTGGAGTCCCAAAAATAATGCAGGTTATGTTTAAAGAAGTAATCAAAAAATTAAAAAAAACAAAACCAATTATTTCGATTACAATCAATACAAATCTCTATGAAAGTATAATGGCTAAAGATTTAGATATTATCCAAAATGCTCACATGGAATGTGAAATTGGCAGCTATCCTCATTTTGATTTTAATAGGAGATCGGCAAGTGTAAATGTGGTGGTTTCTGGTAAAAAAAGAAAAATTATAATTTTAGTTAAAAAGAAAATCATTACAGCTGTAAAAAAATTAGGAGGTAAAGCCAGAGAAATAAGTAGCGAAAGGTAATAATCTAGTTTAACTATATATAATATAATATAATTAATTAATGAGGTGAAATATGGCAACCTATGAATGCTCAAAGTGTGGGATGAGTGTTAATGCAACTTGTGGCAAATGTGACCAGCCACTTGTTGATGCAAAAATATCTTTAGATGATGGATCAACAGTTCAAGTATCTAAATGCCCAGATGATCATGGTAAAATCAAATCTCCATTATGTTGTGGAGAAGATATGACTTGTCAAAAATAAAAAAAAACATATAGGTATCTCAATTATTAGGCCCCGTGGTGGAATGGTAGACACAAAGGACTTAAAATCCTTGCCCTTTTGGGAGTGCTGGTTCAAGTCCAGTCGGGGCTACCAAAACTATAAAAATAGGAAAATTACTTATGATTAGATTTGTAACTTTAGGAACAAATAATCTTAAAAAAAGTTCTAATTTTTATAATGAAATTTTAGAGATATTAAGCATAAATAGAGTTGAGGAAGAAGAGGGATATGTTGGTTATGCAAAAGAAAAAACTAACAATTTATCTGACTTTTATATTATGAAACCCTTTAACAAAAAAGAAGCAACAATTGGTAATGGAACAATGATCTCGTTTGACGCTCTAACGCCAGAAAAAGTTAATGAAATTCATAAAAAAGCTCTACAACTTGGTGCTACAAATGAGGGAGATCCCGGACCTAGACATGGCGATAATTATTATGCATATTTTAGAGATTTAGATGGAAATAAAATTTGTGTTTTTGCTGAAAATAAGAAAATTTAAGAATAAAATTGTTCTTTTAAAATTTTTTCGTCAAATGAATGCTGGTTATTAAAAAGTAGTGTTTTAGTTTTTTTAGGTGAGATTTTAATATTTACTGATTTTATATTTCTATATTCATTTTGATCCGCTGCCATTCTTACTGGTCTTTTGTCTATATTTTTTACTTCAATTTTAATATTTGTTTTTTCTTTTAATAAAGCTCCTTTCCATGTTCTTGGTTTAAATGCGCTAATTGGGGTAATAGCTATAACACTTGTCCCAAGTGGAATGATAGGTCCATGAGCAGAAAGGTTATAAGCAGTGCTGCCAGCTGGGGTGCATACTAACACGCCATCACATACCAATTCTTTCATTCTGGTTATTTCATTTATTTTTATTGATAATTTTGCTGCTTGATATGTTTCTCTAATTATTGAAATTTCGTTAAAAGCTAAAGATTTATAAACTTGATTTTCTCTATTTATTGCTTCAACTTCTAATGGTTTTATTCTAATTTTTTGAGTTTTCTTAATTCTATTAACAAGATTTTTTTCATCGTATTTATTCATTAAAAAACCCACTGATCCAAGGTTCATACCATATATAGGAACAGTTAGATTTATGTATTTATGAATTGTTTTTAATAAAAACCCATCTCCACCTAATGCAACGATAACATCACTTTTCTTAGACTCAAAGTCCCCATATTTTTTTATCAATTTTTTTTTTGCTTTTATGGCATTAATATTTTCTGAACTAACAAAGCAGATTTTCATTTATCTATCCCCCTGTTGTATTCATAAATCTTGATAAATATGGCTTTACTTCTTTATTGATAATAAAATCATGACTTTTAGGTTTGTTTTTTAATGATTCGTAAATCAAATTTAATATTTTTTGATTACTATAGTCATTATTTAAATATTTTTTAAAATCTATATATTGTTCTTGTCCTAGGCACATGTATAATCTACCTGTGCATGTTATACGCACTCTATTACAATCTTGACAAAAATTTTGACTTAATGGAGTGATGAAACCTACATTTATGTCATATTTATTAAAATAATTGTATTTAGATGGACCCCCAGTTTTATAATTAGAATTTTCAAGTGAAAATTTTTTAATTAAATTATTTCTAATTTCATTTAATGGTAAATATTGATCATATCTGTATTGATCTGTTTCTCCCATTGGCATAACTTCAATAAATGTAACATCAATGCCTAATTTGCCACACCATATCAGAATTTCTTCAAATTCATTCTCATTAAAATTTTTTAATGCCACAACATTAATTTTTATTTTTATATTATTTTTTATTGCACAATCGATACCATCTAATACATTTCGAAGATTTCCTAATCTGGTTAATTTCTCATATTTTAATGGGTTCAAAGTATCTAATGATATGTTTATTCTATTAATTCCAGAATCTTTTAAGTTTTTGGCATGTTGTTTTAAGAGTGTCCCATTTGTAGTTAGTGTTAGCTCTTTAAAATCATAAGTTCCAATTTTTTTACCAATATTATCGATTAATTTTTCAATATTTTTTCTTACTAGAGGCTCACCTCCTGTCAATCTGATTTTATTAACACCTTCAGATATAAAAATATCCACCAATCTTTCTATTTGTTCAAATGTTAAGACATCTTTTTTTGGGAGGAATTCCATTTTTTCTTTCATGCAATATTTGCATCTTAGATCACATCTGTCAGTAACAGAAATTCTTAAATAGTTAATTTCACGATTAAAGATATCTTTTAACATAATTCAATATTATACTAAAATAAGAAAAACTGAACTAATCTCTTTTAATTTTTTCCATTTTTTCATGACGCTCTTGAGCCTCAATACTTAAGTTCGCAATTGGTCGTGCATCTAATCTTTTAATGCTTATAGGCTCATCAGTTTCTTCACAATATCCATAGGTACCATTTTCTATTTTCTTCAACGCATGATCAATTTTTATTATTAGCTTTCTTTCTCTGTCTCTAGTTTTTAATTCCAGGTTTTTCTCATTTTCTAATGAGGCTCTATCAGCAACATCAGGTTGATTTAAATTTTCTGATTGTTTAAGATTGCTTATAGTTTCATAGGATTCCTTAAGCAAATCACCTTTCCATTTAAGGAGTTTTTGACGAAAATATTCTTTCATTTTTACGTTCATGAATTTTTCGTTTTTAGTTGGTTTATATTTTTTTGGTAATTTTTTTTTCATTTTTTTTAAGTAAATTAATTTTTGCTGATTATTAAATTGTTATTATTTATTCAAGAAAATTGATAAAATAATAAATATTCAATGTTTTCAATAACTTAAAATTACTTGAAAAAGAACAAAATAAGAACTATAAAGAGAACAATTAGGGTACAAAAAAAAAATTATACTGATTGATAGAATCAAAAATTAATCTAATTAAAAAAGGAGTATTCTTAAATGGCTAAAACAAAACCAGATTTAAAAATAGTTGAAAATATTGAAAATAAAATGAATAAAAACCAAGCATTAGAAACAGCTGTAAGTCTAATTGAAAAGACTCATGGAAAAGGTTCAGTAATGAAACTTGGGAGCAATGAGAAAATTGACATAGAAACAGTTTCAACGGGATCACTTAGTTTAGATATCGCTTTAGGTATTGGAGGTGTGCCCAAAGGAAGAATTGTTGAAATTTATGGACCTGAAAGTTCAGGTAAAACTACTTTAGCGCTTCACATTGTATCTGAGGCTCAAAGAGGTGGTGGAAATTGTGCATTTATAGATGCTGAACATGCATTAGATCCTGTGTATGCAAAAAAACTTGGCGTAAAACTTGAAGAGTTATTAATTTCTCAACCTGATACAGGCGAGCAAGGCTTGGAGATAGCAGATACATTAGTTAAATCTGGAGGTGTAGATGTTTTAGTTGTAGATTCTGTAGCTGCATTAGTTCCAAGAGCTGAATTGGAGGGTGAAATGGGAGATTCTCTTCCTGGCCTTCAAGCAAGGTTGATGAGTCAAGCCTTAAGAAAACTTACCAGTTCAATTGCAAAATCTAATACTCTTGTTATTTTTATTAACCAACTTAGAATGAAAATTGGTATTATGTTTGGTAGCCCTGAGACTACTACCGGTGGAAATGCCTTGAAATTTTATTCTTCTGTACGTTTAGATATCCGAAGAATTGGAGCTATTAAAGACAAAGATGAAATAGTTGGTAATCAGACAAGAGTTAAAGTTGTAAAAAACAAATTAGCACCACCATTTAAAATTGTAGAGTTTGATATTATGTATGGAGAGGGAATATCAAGGATGGGTGAAATTGTTGATTTAGGTGTGAAAGCTGAAATTATAGACAAATCTGGTGCATGGTTCTCATATAATGGCAACAAGATTGGCCAAGGTAGAGAAAATGTTAAAACATTCTTAAATGAAAATCCAGAAACAGCAAAAGAAATAACAAACAAAATTTTACAAAATGCAGGTGTTGTTGAGAAAGCTATGATGGAAGGTGAGTCTAAATCCAAATTAGAAAAAGAAGAATCAAAAGATAACACAAAAAATAAAGAATAATCATATTCAAAATGAAAACGCGTATTATCAAGAAATAATGCGCGTTTTTAATAGTTTTCTAGACAATTAAATTACTGATATGTAGAAGTAATTTATGATGAAATCCAATGAAATAAGGAAAAATTTTCTAGATTATTTTAAAAAAAATAATCATGAAGTCCTCCATTCAAGTTCATTAGTTCCTTATAATGATCCTACACTGATGTTTGCAAATTCAGGTATGGTTCAATTTAAGAATATATTTACTGGCAAAGAAAAAAGAAAATACAATAGAGCTGTAACAGCACAAAAATGTGTCAGAGCAGGTGGTAAGCACAATGATTTAGAAAATGTTGGTTATACAACTAGACATCATACTTTTTTTGAAATGTTAGGTAATTTTTCATTTGGAGACTATTTCAAAGATTTAGCTATAGAATTAGCTTGGAATTTAATAACCAAAGAGTATTCAATCAATAAAGATCGACTATTAGTTACTGTTTATTCAGAGGATGACGAGGCATTTAATTTATGGAAGAAAATTGCTGGTTTATCAGAAAATAAAATAATAAAAATTAATACATCAGATAATTTTTGGTCCATGGGTGAAACCGGTCCTTGCGGCCCCTGTTCTGAAATTTTTTTTGATCATGGTGATAAATATGAAGGCGGCCCCCCAGGGTCCCCTAATGAGGATGGTGATAGATTTATTGAAATATGGAATTTAGTATTTATGCAATATGAACAAATATCAAAAACTGAAAGAATTAATCTCCCCAAACCTTCAATTGATACTGGAATGGGCTTAGAAAGAATGACAGCGCTCTTAGATGGATCAAATGATAATTATTCAACAGATTTGTTTTGGCCAACTATCAATGAATCTAAAAATTTATGTGGTGATGAAAATTCAATCAATAATCCAAGCCATAGAGTAATTGCTGATCATTTAAAGTCTTCTTCTTTTTTAATTGCTGATGGTGTAATGCCATCAAATGAAGGTAGGGGATATGTTTTACGAAGAATTATGAGAAGAGGCATGAGACATGCTCATTCATTAGGAAATAAAGATCCAATATTTCATAAATTGTTTCCTACCTTTCTAAAAGGTATAAAAGACTCATATCCAGAATTAGAAAGAGCCAAAGATCTTATTTTGTCCACTCTTTTAAATGAAGAAACTAAATTTAAAGAAACTGTTGAAAAAGGGATTAAGATTTTAGAAGATGAAATTTCTAATTCATCTAATATTTTTGATGGTGAAGTAGCATTCAAATTATATGATACATATGGCTTTCCTTTAGATTTGACTCAAGATTATCTAAAAAACAAAGATATCAAAGTTGACTTAAAAACATTCAATAAAAAAATGTTAGATCAAAAGCAACGAGCTAGACAAAATTGGAAGGGAACAGGTGATATCCAAGATGATAAGATTTGGTATGAAATAACTTCTGATTTAAATTCTACAGAATTTTTAGGATACAAGGATAGTGAAGCAGAATGTAAAATTATCGCAATAATTTCACAAGGAAAAATAACAAAAAAAATTGAAAAAGATAAAGAAGCAATAATTATATTAAACCAAACACCTTTTTATGGAGAAAGTGGTGGTCAAGTTGGAGACAGTGGTTATTTAGAAAATGATAATTTTAAGTTTAGCGTTTTAAATACAACAAAAATATTTGGAAATTATTTTTTACATTTTGGGAAAATTATAAATGGAAAATGCGAAATTAATGATACCATAAAAGCATCTATAAATAATAAAAGTAGAAATTTAATAAAATATAATCATTCATCTACACATTTATTACATGCAGCTCTTAGAAAAACACTAGGTAATCATGTTACTCAAAAAGGATCTTTAGTAAATTCTGAAAAGCTTAGATTTGATTTTAGTCATAACAACTCTATAGGCAAAGAAGAACTTCAAATCATTGAAGATATTGTTAATAATCAAATAAAGAATAATGGAACTGTAGATATTAAAATTATTGATCAAAAAAAAGCAATTGATGAAGGTGCTATGGCTTTGTTTGGAGAAAAATATGGAGATGAAGTAAGAGTTGTAACTATGGGTAATGAAAATGGATCATATTTTTCTAAAGAATTATGTGGCGGAACTCATGTTCAAAAACTTGGAGAAATTAATAAATTCAAAATAATAAATCAATCAAGTGTTGCTTCTGGTATTAGAAGAATAGAAGCAGTTTCTAATATTTCAGTAGATCAGTTTATAAAAGAAGTAGAAAAAAATAATATTGACAAAGATATTATACAAACAAAACAATTAGAAGAATTGATATTCAATATAAAAAAAATAAATCCAGAATATATTTTTAAAAACAAATATGATAATAAAACTCTATATATAAAAGAATTAAGCCAAACTTATCAAAAATTAAAACAAAATAAATCTATTTCAAAAAATATTGATAGTACTATTATAAAAAAAATTAATAATATTAATTTTGTATATTTAATAGCTAAAGATTTTCCAAATAAATCTCTTAAAAGTTTTATAGATGAACAAAAGAAAAAATATTTAAATAAAAGTGTATCTTTTATAATTTCTAATGATCAAAAAAAATTATCTTTTGTATTAGGAGTTTCAGAAGACATTACCAATGTGTTTGATGCATCAAAAGAAATTAAAAAAATTTCTAACATTTTAGGGGGAAAAGGTGGAGGTGGAAGAAAAGATATGGCTCAAGGTGGAGGTTCAGACATTTCTCAAATAGATAATTGCCTAAAATATATAGAAAATAAGCTAAGTACTATAAGTTAGACTCAAAGTTATTCTTTATTGCGCTTAAAAAATCTTGTGTATTTAACCATTCCTGATTTTTATCTATCAAAATAGCTAAATCTTTTGTCATTTGACCATTTTCGACTGTATATATACAAGTCTTTTCTAATTTTTCAGCAAATTGTTTTAATTCATTGTTTGACTCAAAATTTCCTCTAAACTGAAGTCCTCTTGTCCAAGCAAAAATTGATGCTATTGGATTAGTAGAAGTTTCTATACCTTTTTGATGGTTTCTATAATGTCTTGTAACTGTACCATGCGCAGCTTCAGCTTCAACAGTTTTACCATCTGGAGTCATTAATACACTCGTCATTAACCCAAGTGATCCAAAACCTTGAGCAACAGAATCCGATTGAACATCTCCATCATAATTCTTACATGCCCAAATAAAGTTGCCTTCCCATTTTAAAGCTACTGCAACCATATCATCTATTAATCTGTGTTCGTAAACTATATTTTTTTCTTTAAATTTATTTTTGAATTCTTCATCAAATACTTCTTCAAATAATTCTTTAAATCTTCCATCATAAATTTTAAGAATAGTATTTTTAGTTGATAAATAAACAGGCCACCCAAGATCTAGTCCATAATTAAAACATGCTCTTGCAAAATCTTTTATTGAATTATCAAGATTATACATTGATAAAGCTACTCCTGAATTATCAAATTTAAAAACATTTTTTGAAAAACCTTGAGAACCATCACTTGGTTCAAATACCATTTTTAAAACTCCAGGTTTATCAATAATAGTATCTGTCGCTTTGTACTGATCCCCATAAGCATGTCTGGCTACTACTATTGGATTGTTCCAATTTTTAATAATTCTAGGAACATTTTTGCATATAATTGGCTGTCTAAAAATCGTTCCTCCCAAAATATTTCTTATAGTTCCATTAGGAGAGCGCCACATCTTTTTTAAGTTAAATTCTTGTACTCGATTCTCATCAGGTGTTATAGTTGCACACTTAATTCCAACGCCATATTTCTTTATAGCCTCAGCTGCATCAATAGTTACTTGATCATTTGTTGCATCTCTATTTTTAATACCTAAATCAAAGTATTTTATATCTATATCTAAATATGGAAGTATGAGCTGTGATTTAATATATTCCCAAATAATCCTGGTCATTTCATCACCATTTATTTCAACAACAGGGTTATAAACTTTTATTTTATTCATTAATCAAACATTTTTTTAAATTCACTTATATTATTTACACAATAAAAAAGTGATTTTGATTTTTTAGAGTTAAATTTATTATCATATATTTTATTATACATTTTTATTAATGGATCCCAGAAATTTTTATAATTAAAGAGTATAATAGGTTTTGAATGAATATTTAAATTTAACCATGAAATAATTTCTGTAATTTCTTCTATTGTTCCAGGACCGCCTGGAAGGGCTAATATTGCATCACCTTTTTTATATAATAAATTTTTTCTTTTGTGCATATCTTTTGTAATTATTATCTGATCAATTTTAGTGTTCATATTTTCTTTAGTTTTAAGAAATTCAGGAATTATTCCTATTACATATCCTTTATTTTCCTTAACTCCTCTGGCAACTTCACCCATTAAGCCATTTTTTCCACCCCCATAAATTAATTTAATCTTTTTTTTAGATATAAATATTCCAATATTTTTTGCCTGTTTTTTATATTTTTTTGATATTTTGTTTGAAGATGAACAATATACAGTTATAGATTTTATGTTTTTTATTTTCATATACTTTTATTATATTTTATTATAACAGAATTAAATTAACAAACTAAAATGAAATTTATAAGTTTTAAAATCAATAAACATGCTCACATTTATATTATTTCTTTAATATTTATTATTATAATTTTTTTATCATTTATACCAATTATTTCTTTACTTTTATTATTTATTTTATTTTTTGTCTTATATTTTTTTAGAGATCCTGAGAGAATTATTCCTAATAATAATAATCTCTTTGTTTCACCTGCTGATGGTTTAATAACTTATGTAGGACCTTCAGAACCACCAATAGAAAGTGAAGTTGCTAATAAAGAATATAATAAAATAAGTATTTTTTTAAATATATTTGATGTTCATGTTAACCGAATACCATCTAATGGTGAAATAGTTTTTATAAAATATATTAAGGGAAAATTTTTCAATGCAACATTAGATAAATCTAGTAGTGAAAATGAAAGAAATATTATTATACTAAATGATAAAAATAATGAAAAAATTATTTTTGTTCAAATTGCAGGTTTAATTGCACGAAGAATTGTATCTGATTTAAAATTAAATCAAAAAGTTAAAATTGGCGATAGGTTTGGAATTATTAAATTTGGTAGTAGGGTAGATATTTATTTACCTAAACATTATAAAATTCAAGCTTTTGAAGGCCAAAAATTAATTGGAGGTCAATCAATTATTTCAATTATGGAATAAATATTAAAATTTATTAAGTTACATTATGAATATCAATAATCAAAATCAAAATAATAAAACTAGTACAATTACAAAATTAATTCCAAATGCAATAACAATGTTAGCTTTATGCTCCGGATTAACATCAATTAGATATTCTATTTTGGAAGAATGGAAATTTGCTGCTTTATTTATTATATTAGCTTCAATTCTTGATTTTTTTGATGGATGGATAGCCAAAAAAATAATGGGTGGCTCTCATTTTGGTGCTGAATTAGATAATCTGAGTGACATAATTTCATTTGGTGTTGCGCCTTCAATTTTGATCTATTTTTGGAGTTTAAATGATCTTGAATCTTTAGGGTGGGGAATTTCATTATTTTTTGTAATTTGTGCGGCTTTAAGATTAGCAAGATTTACAACTGATATATATTTAACTAACCAACCAATTAATAAATCAAAATATTTCGTAGGAGTACCATCACCTGCTGCAGCAGGTTTAATTTTATTTACTTTGTTTGCAAACTTTCAATTTGAATATACTTTTTTAAAAAATTCATATCTTAATAGTTTAATTCTAGTGATAGTTGGATTAATGATGATAAGTAAAATTCCTACCTTTTCATTTAAAAATATTCTTATAAAGAAAGACTATGTTAAATGGTCAATATTAGGAATTTCAATAATAAGCATTGGTTTAATTTCTAATATTTGGCTGACACTCATAATTGCTTTATCTTTATATATTATAAGCATAGTTTATACTTTAATTAATTCTATTAAAAAAATTTAATAATTTATTTCTTCTTTTCTAACCAAGTGTAATAATTTTCTTTCAACATTAAAGCACAAGGGGTAACAATTAAGGTTAATAAAGTTGCAAAAAGTAATCCAAAAACTATTGCTGTCGACATTTGAACCCACCATTGTGTATCTGGCGACCCATAATTAATTTCTCTAGTAAAAAAATCTATATTTATCATTAAAGTCATTGGCATTAATCCTAAAATAGTAGTTGTAGTTGTTAATAGAACTGGTCTTAATCTTTGTGCACCTGTTTTAATAATAGCAATTTTTTTGTCTTTGACTGTTTTTTTAAGATAGTCAAAAGTATCTATTAGAATGATATTGTTATTGACTACAATTCCTGCCAATGCAATTACACCTACTCCTGTCATGACTATGCCAAAAACTTGACCTGTAATAATTAGTCCTATAAAAACTCCTGCTATTGACATTATTACAGCAAATAATATTAAGAACGCACTGTAAAAACTATTAAATTGAGTCACCAGAATCATTCCCATAACAAAAAGAGCAACAAGAAAAGCCTTTTGTAAAAATGCCTGAGCTTCTTTTTGATCTTGTGCCTCTCCTTTAAACTTTATTGAAACTTTTGGATCTAGATCTAAAGGCTTTATTTTTGATTTATCTATGAATACAGGTCTTCCTCTATTATTTGAATCTGACTCTATTCCCATAGCAATTTGCAATTCTTTAATTTTACTATCTGATAGAACTCCAACATCAACATCAGCTTTAACATCTAAGGTTCTTTTGGAGTCTACCCTTATTATATTACCTGTTCTTTGTTTTGGTTTTAATTTAACTATGTTTGAAATTGGAATCAGTCCACTATTAGTTGGAATTCTTATATCCTCAAGCATATCTAAAGTTCTATAGTCTGAAGTATACCTTAAATAGATTGGGACAGAGTTTCTACTATCATTTGGCCTATATTCTCCAAGTTTAATTCCATTAGTAATTAGTTTTACTACATTTCCAATACTGCTTATATCTGCATTAAATTTAGATGCTTGTGCTCTATCGATTTCAAGTTCCCATTCTATACCAGGCATTGGAGTAGTATTTTCTACATTTATTACACCATCCATTGATTGAAGATAATTTGTTATCTTTATTGCTTCTTTATTTAATATTTCATAGTTTGAGGAAGTAATTTCTATATTTATTGGTTTACCACTCGGTGGCCCTCCCTCTTGTTCTCTTGATTCAACTTTTATTCCATAAATATTCATTGTTTTATCAAGTATTTCTTTTAAAATTAATTTAGATGGTCTTCTTTTGTCCCATTCATTATATTCCATTGTAATAGAACCTATGATATCTTCAGCACTCTCTGAATCATCTGAAATATTACCACTTGAAGTATATATGGTTTTAAATTCTTTTCTTTTTTCTTGTATACTAAGTACAATATCTTCAACTTCACTTACTAAATCATTTTTTTCATCTACTGATAAGTTTCCTCTGCCATAAATAATTAATTTTGAAAGTTCAGGTTCAACTTCTGGGAAGAATTCAACTCCATTTCCAAATCTAGCATAGCTTGATATTATTCCTATAAGAAGAAATATTGAAACCAAAACTACTTTAAGGGGATGCTTTAATAAAACATTTATTAAATTAGAATATAGACCAATAAAACCGGGTAATTCAATAGGATTAATTTTTGATTCACCTGACAATGCAATTGCAGTTTCTGATACGTTTTCGTTTCTTTTATTCATATAATCTCTAATTTTATTTGATATAGAATAAAACCTTAAATACCTAAAAATTAAAATAATTGAAATTATTGATATTAGTATTGGTAATATACTGCTTAAAAAACCAAAACCTAAAAAACTTTTAATTAAAGTTGAAAACAGAGAGTTTAATAGAAATAAAATAAAAGCTGGTACAAAAATTAAAAAAGAAACTTTAGAAAAAGATCCCAATGATGCCCCTAAAACAGGGACAAATAATAATGCCATAAATAGAGATGCGGATAACACGCATAATAAAGTTATTGGTAAATATTTCATAAATTCACCAGCTAGGCCTGGCCAAAATACAAGAGGAGCAAATGCTGCAAGGGTTGTAAGAGTTGATGCAATAATTGGCAATGCCATTCTTTTTGATGCTGATTTAAAAGAATCACTTACAGAAAAGCCTTCGTTTATTTTTCTATCAGCATATTCAACAACTACGATAGCTCCATCAACTAAAAGACCAACTGCGAGTATAAGAGCAAAAAGGACAACAAAATTGATAGTAAAACCCATTAGCGACAATGTTAATATTCCTGTTAAAAAAGAACCGGGGATAGAAACGCCAACTAAAAAACCAGATCTAATTCCTAAAATTCCTAATATAATTATCATAACTAAAATTACTGCAGCTATAACGCTATTTTCTAAATTATTTACCATTTCTTTGATCATATTTGACTGATCTTGACTAAAGGTTATTACTACACTTTCAGGAAAATTCCTCTTTTGTTCATTTACAGCTTTTTTAACTTCATTTACTGTATCAATTAAATTTTCACCAACTCTTTTTGAAACCTCTATAGTTACTGCTGGTTTGCCCCCAACTCTTGCGTAGCTTATTCTATCCTCAAATGTTTTTTTTACTGATGCTACATCTTTAAATCTTATTACTGAGTCTCCTTCAGTTTTAATTGGAGTTTCTAAAACATCATCTAAATTTTCATATAAACCTGGCACTTTAATGCTAAAACTTCCGTCACCAGTATCTTGCTCTCCAGCTGACACCATTCTATTATTTTGGTTTACTATATTTATAATTTCTTCTAATTTTAAATTATATCCCTCTAAAGATCTTACATCAATGATGACATCTACTTGTTCTTCTCTCTTTCCACCTATTTTAGCTTCCAAAACACTTGGAATTCCTTCTATAGAATCTTGAAGTTGATCTGCTAAATTTTGAAGTGTTCTTTCTTCAATATCACCAATAATCGAAATTAAAAGAATTGGAAAAGCACTTACATTTACTTCATTTATTGTGGGATCATCAGCATTATCTGGTAATTCCCCCTTGGCTCTATCCACTTTTTCTCGAATATCATCAATTGCTTTATCAGCATCAAAACCTGGATCAAATTCTAATAAAACATTTCCACCACCAGAATATGCTGTAGATCTCATTTCTTTTAATCCTTCAACAGTTTTAACTTCATCTTCAATTGGTTTAACTAAAAGTTTTTCAGAGTCTTCAGGTGAAATACCTCTGTCAGATAGTGATATGTAAATAAAAGGAATATTAACATCTGGAGCAGCTTCCTTAGGTATATTTATATAGGTTGAAGTACCTGCAATTATTAAAAAAATTAGAATCGCAATAAAAGTTCTTGAATGATCAAGTGCAAATTCAATAATTTTCATTTAATTTATCTTTTCAAAGTTAACAAATTCACCTATAGGCGCATATTCTTGGCCAACTACTATTATATTAGAAGAGTCAGGTATTCCAGTAATCCACATTCCATTATTTGTATCTGATACTACTTCAATATTATAAAAGTTTACAATATTAGATTCATCAATTACTTTTATACCTATAGAACCATCATCTCTCAAACTTAATATAGAAGGTGATATTTTATGAGCATATATTTCTTCACCTTGAATTTCAATAGAAGCTGTTAATCCATCTTTAATTTTATAATTAGGATTTTCCAAAGTGATTTCTATTCTAAAAGTTCTTGTATCTTCTTCTGCTTTTGACGAAATATATGATATCATTCCATTTAAATTTTCATTCAAAGATGTAGTAACTTTAGAATTAGAATTTAAGGATATATTTTTCAATTCTTTTTCTGAAACATATCCAACTACTAACATCGGATCTAATTCTATAAAAGTTGATAATGTTGTTCCAACCTGAACAAATTCACCAGCTTCTAAATGATCAGATGTTAAGATGCCGTTATAAGGTGCAATAATGTTTGTTTTGTCAATCTCATTTTTTATAAAATCATAATTGGATTTAGCATCTGTCAAATTAGATTTAGCTTTCGCTAATTTAGAATCAGAACTTAAACCAGCTTGAAATAATTTATTTTCAGCATTGAATTCAATTGTTGATTCTTCAAATTTTGATTTGGTTTTTTCTAAATTCAATAATAAATCCTTTTCAGATATCTTAAAAATCAATTCCCCCTTATTTATTTTTTCTCCAACTTTTTTATTTAAACTAATTATTTTTCCAGATGTCTCTGATTTAATTTCAATTATTTTATTTGCAGTAGTTTGACCTTGAATTTTTATAGTCTTGTTAATTTTTTTTGATTGAGATAATTCTGTTCTTACATAAATTGACTGCTCAACATTTTCTTTATTTGATTCTATATTTTGTTGACTATTTTCAGGTTTATATTTAGTTTTTTCAAATTGACCGGAAGCTATCCATCCAATAGTTATTAAAAGAATAATAATTGCTACAATAATTGAAGATTTTCGCAT
>MDTG01328018.1_pt1 | contig 53386 bp, 58 predicted proteins | sample 811421 | NCBI WGS metagenome assembly MDTG01 (sample SAMN05326645, study PRJNA326480) | marine metagenome | isolation source: seawater | place: Pacific Ocean: South East | collected 2011
AAATATCAACAGGAGCATGTCTACCTATTGATATCTCAAAATGGCACATTGAAGTAAGTGGCTCTCTGTGGAGAGCCATCTCATTTAAACAAAGTGCTTCCCAACGTCTTTGTTCACCTCTCATAACACTAACAACTAGACTATTTCTATTTTCAACTTCCCAATTAAGAGAAAGTAATTGCTCTAATGCTTTATCTAAATCAACTAAATAAGACTCAGTTAAAAACCCCAAATGTCCTGTATTAATTGCAAGAATTGGTACTTTTATAGGAGCGGTCTGTCTAGCTGCAGATAAAACTGTTCCATCTCCACCTAAAACAATTGCAAAAATCATTGATGAATCAAAACCTTCTGGAATACATGCGTTGTACCCAAGAGCTCTCATTTGTTGATTAGGATTCGCAAATCCAACCATCCCTCCAGAGCTACTTACCCTTATCACTTCATAGCCAGAATCACATAGTCGCTGAGATACCTTAAGAGCTGTCTTTACAGCAATTCCTTTCCCATCATTAACAATTAATCCTACTCTTTGCACTAATAAGAGTTAGATGTTTATTTATAGTTAATTGATATAGGCTTTCTACTGAAATGTCAAATATTTATAACTATGATATGAAAACTGAAAAGTTAAAACTGCTCAAGAAATCTTAAATCACTAGTAAATATTCTTCTAATATCATCAATTTCATGTTTAACCATGCAAAATCTTTCTACACCAACACCAGCAGCAAAACCAGTCCAAATTTCGGGGTCAATATCTAAACCTTCTAAAACGGCAGGATCAACCATTCCACAGCCCATCACCTCTAGCCATCTGCCCCTCCACATAACATCTACTTCTACAGAAGGTTCAGTAAAAGGGAAGTAACTTGCTCTAAATCTAATTGGGATATCTCCAAAATAGCTTTTCAAGAATGCCATTACTGTTCCTCTTAAATGACTGAAATCTAGGCCTTTATCAATGGCTAAAACCTCAACTTGATGAAAGACTGGAGAGTGTGTCGCATCAGAAGCATCTCTTCTGTAAACCCTGCCTGGGGAAACTATTCTTACTGGTGGTGAATTTTTTTCTAAAAATCTAATTTGAACTGGTGATGTATGGGTTCTCAATAAAAATTGATTATCTACATAAAAAGTATCTTGCATATCTCTTGCAGGATGATCAATTGGTATGTTTAAAGATTCAAAATTATAAAAATCTGTCTCTACTTCTGGCCCTTCTTCCATTTCAAATCCAAGTCCAATAAAAATATCAACAATTTTTTCTTGAGTATTTATTAATGGATGTCTATTTGCTGGGGGAATGTTTATGGAAGGAGCAGTTACATCAATTTTTTCTTTAAGAATTTCATTCTCAATTGCTATATCTTTTAATTTTTTTGACTGATTGGTGATTAATTCTGATAATTTTGTCTTAATTGAATTTGCTCTTTGACCAACTATTGGCCTCTCCTCAGGAAGTAGCTTGGCCATCCCACCTAAAACACCTGAGACTTTTCCTTTTTTTCCAAGAAGAGTAACCCTTAAATTTTCAAGAGTATTTATTTCTGAAGCTTTATTGATTTCAATCTCAGCACTTTTTTCTAAGATATTAAGTTGATCAATTAGATTTTTGAGAGATTCGGTTGTTATCACTTTTGAAATTTTTCAAGAATTTAATATTAATTTAATTCATAACATTTAAACAATCAGATTCTTAAAACATGAAACCGTTAAATATTCTTATAAGCAATGACGATGGGGTTCTAGCAAAAGGGATAAGATCTCTTGCTAATGCTGCTCAACAAAGAGGGCATAAAGTTACAGTTGTTTGCCCTGATCAAGAAAGGTCTGCTACTGGTCATGGACTAACACTTCAATCACCAATAAGAGCAGAGAGATCTGATGAACTTTTTAATAGAGGAATAACAGCTTGGAGTTGTAGTGGGACTCCAGCAGATTGCGTGAAGCTGGCTTTAAATGAACTGTTAGAGGAACGACCTGACTTGGTCATGTCAGGAATAAATCATGGTCCAAATTTAGGAACTGATATTTTTTGCTCAGGGACGGTTGCAGCCGCGTTGGAGGGAACATTAGAAAAGCTCCCATCTATTGCTGTAAGTGTTGCTAGTTTTTTCTGGCAAGATTTTTCATTTGCAAGCGATCTCGCTATGGATTTAGCGGAAAAAACGATTCAAAATAAATGGCCTGAGAATCTTCTTCTAAATTTGAATATTCCTGCATGTAAGCCATCTGAGATGGGAGATATTTCTTGGACTCGACTTTCAATAAGACAATATAAAGAACAATTTAGTAAGAGATTTGACCCAAGAGGTAAAACTTATTTTTGGATGGCAGGAGAGGCTGTTGTCGATTTAGAGAAGAAAGGAGATGGCCCTAAGGATTGGCCAAGTGATGTTGCCAAAATAGAAAACAAATGTCCCTCGATAACTCCAATTCAACCTGATTTGTTTTGGAGAGGTGATATCTCTTCACTTCCTTTACTTATCTAATTTACCTATAAATTCTTTGAAGAAACCATAACGAAAAAATTAGTCCAATTAAATGAGCCATAAGAATTTGAGTATTGCTCAAAACAGATAGCATTTCGATAGAAGTTATTGGAAAAGTTGGCATTACATTAGTTGATCCAGAACTCATCAAAGGTCCTCCAAAGAATCCTGAGACCTGTGAAGCAGCCTGAACAGTTAATGCTCCTGCCAATGCTTGATAGCCAATCACAGAAAAGACTAATCCCAGTAAATCAACAATTACTCCTCTTTTTATTAATCGACTAGTTTCTCCACGTGATGGTTTCACAGGTGTGTTTAAAGCTCTCCCTTTTTGAACTATCATCCAGCCATGCCATAAGCTATATAAAAGTATAAAAAATCCCAAGGTAGTAATTGATAGACCTGATGATAATCCAGCAGCTTTTAATGAGCCTTTACCAAGATTTCCTCCTACATTATAAAAAAGTAATATTCCCGCAGAAATTATGCCAAGTGTCGCCTGTGCCCAAAATCGTATCCACCCCATTTTTCGCAAACCCAAGGAAAGTAACTGAAAATCAAGTCGATCTGCCATCGATATGCATTTAGTAGTTACTCAAACTTGCCACCAAATAGAGAAAATTGCACGTTTAAATTGATTCCACTTCTTTCGCCATTACAAATAAAACAACCCTCTGCGATCGCTCTTGGAAGCTTTGATGGGTTGCATGAAGGCCATCGCCAAGTCATAAAGTCAATTGTTAAAAGTAATAATGGTATACCAACTGTAGTAAGTTTTTGGCCACATCCAAGGGAGATCCTTTATGGGGAGAGAAGGTTGAGGTTAGATCTGCCCAATGAGAAAACTTATCTTTTAGAGCTACTTGGAATTAAGCAACTTGTCTTAATTCCTTTTGATTTAGAGCTAGCTTCCCAAATACCAGAAGAATTTATCGAAAAAGTACTTCACAAAACTTTAAGAGCTAGAGAGATTTCAATAGGTGAAAATTTTCATTTTGGTAAAGATAGAACTGGTAATGCAATTCAACTAAAAAAAATTGCAAACAATCTTGGAATTAAAGTGAATGTTATTCCGATTACCAAAGATAGCTTTGGCCGCATGAGTAGCAGCAGAATAAGAGAAGCTCTTAAAGAGGGTGACTTAAAAACAGCTAAAAAACTTCTTGGAAGACCATATAGTTTTAAGGGGAAAGTTATAAAAGGTAAAGGTATTGGAAAAAAGATAGGATGGCCTACTGCAAACTTAGAAATTAATGGGAGAAAATTTCTTCCAAAGATTGGAGTATATGCAGCAATAGCTTCAGTAAAGAGGAGAAACTTTACAATTCCCGCTGTTATGAATTTGGGACCGCAACCAACAATTGACCCTGATTCACCATCAAAAGCTGAAGTTCATTTGATAAATACAGATATAGATTTATATGGAGATGAATTAAAAGTAATTCCTACTGAAAGAATTAGAGGTCAAATAAAATTTGAATCATTAGAAATGCTTACAAAACAGATCAAAGCTGATGTAAGCACTGCTTCAAAAATTCTTAATTACTTACCAGAAAGCTAATCTATTATGAAGCTGGGTAAGCGTTTGTTAACCCCCAAACAACAAAAAGAGCTATACCTCCAAGAAGAGCCACTCCCCAGATGAGAACATTCATTGTGCTATCGGAATTATTCTTTTCCATTAATAAGTGGTTAGTAAAGATTGAAACGAAATCATGAAATTCACTTCACCAACTGACAAGAGAGTAGCTCGTCTTATTGACGCCAACCTCAACAGAGCAAAGGAAGGATTGCGAGTTCTTGAGGATTGGTGTCGTTTTGGTTTAGATAATAAAGACTTTATCTTAAAGCTAAAAGGTTTTAGACATGAGCTCGGATTACGACATCATTCTATTTACAAAAAAGCTAGATCTGCAAAAACTGATAAAGGTGCAAAAATCTCACACCCTTCTCAAAAAGATAGAAATTCGACTCTAGATATTTTGTTTGCAAATAGTTCGAGGATACAAGAAGCTCTTCGAGTAGTAGAAGAATTCAGCAGGATTACGGATCCTTCTCTTTCTGAAAAGGCATCTGAAATTCGCTTTGAAATTTATCAAATAGAAATAGATCTATTGAAATTTAACGGAAAATTTTTAAGACAAAAAATTCTCAAAGAAGCAAATATATGCTTAATAACATCTCCAAAAGAAAACCTTATGGAAATCATTGAAGAAGCTCTAGAGGCAGGTGTAAAGATGATCCAATATAGGAATAAACTTTTTAGTGATAAAAAAAAAGTTTTAGAAGCAAAAGAGATTTGTCAATTATGCAATAAATATAAAGCTATTTTTTTAGTAAATGACAGTATTGAATTGGCTCTTGCTACAAATGCTGATGGAATTCATTTAGGACAAAATGATTACCCAATTACAATTGCAAGAGAACTTTTAGGAGAAGATTTTTTAATTGGACAGAGCACGAATAACATAGAACAAATAAAAAAAGCAGAGCAAGATGGTTTTGATTATGTAGGACTTGGACCAATATTTAGATCAAAGAATAAACAAGATAAAGATATTATTGGGGAGAATCTATACAAAGAAGCAAACAAATTATCAAATATTCCATGTTTTGCAATTGGAGGGATTAACTTATCAAATATAAAAAATTTGAGCCCAAATTCTGAGACAAGGATTGCTCTAATTGATGGCATAATTAATAGCAAGTCAATCTTCAAAGATACAAAAAAGTTTATCAATCATTTATCATGAAATTACAAATTAACGGGATTATTAAGACATTTGAAAGTGAGAGTATCACCCTTGATAAATTAATTGATCAACTTGGCTATAACTCAAAAATAATTGTTGTTGAATACAACGGATTTATTATCAGTTCAAATGAGTGGAATAAAAAAGCTGTTTATGATGGAGATAAGATTGAAATCGTAACAATTGTGGGAGGAGGTTCCTAAAATAAAAAAAAATTAAAGATGAATTCTAAAAAACCGTCAATAAAAAAAATTATTAAATTAGTTATTTCAATTGCTTTTTGTATAAGTTTTCTCCTGCTAAATCCTTCAATTACAAATGCCGCGAGTGGGGGGAGAATTGGGGGAGGTCAATTTAGATCACCATCTATTCCTAGAGCGAGAAACTATGGGGGTTATGGAGGATCATATGGGGGATACGGCACAAACCGATACAGAGGGGGGGGTATTGGCTTCCCCTTCTTGATTCCTTTTTTTGGATTTGGTGGGGGTGGTCTTTTTGGCCTGCTTGTAATAATTGCAATATCAGGTTTTTTCGCAAATGTTTTTAGAGGACTTTCAAATACAAATACATACTCAGAATCAAAAAAAAGCATTACCGACCAAGGAACAAATCAAAATGTAAAACTAATTCAGCTTCAAATGGGCCTTCTTGCAAGTGCGAAAGAAATACAATCTGATTTAAGAGAGCTAGCAAAAAATTCTGACACAATAACCATTAAAGGTCTTCAAAGTATTTTACTTGAATCTACTCTTGCACTATTAAGACAACCCGAATTTTGGGTTTATTCAAATATTGAAAGCGGAGAAGTTCCCTTTAACACTGCTGAAGAAACATTTAATAGACTATCAATAAACGAAAGAGGAAAGCTTAACGCTGAATTAACCTCAAATTTTTCTGGAAAAAAAATCGAACCAAGTAACAAATTAAATACAGTTGGAAACGCTAGTGAAATAAGCGAATTTATTGCAGTAACAATAATTGTTGCCACATCAAGCAATATAAATTTTACAAATTCTTTTAATAGTGAACAATTAAAGGAAAATTTAAAAAAACTTGGATCTATTCCTTCAAAAGACCTCATTGCTTTAGAAATTATTTGGCAACCTGACGGAGAAGGAGAGGTACTAACAACTGAAGAACTTATAACTTTTTACCCAAACCTTAAATTTTTATAAAAAACTTGCCCTTTAAAGGCTTTTAAACGCAATTCTTTATATTTTTTTTAGCTTATTTGCGCAACAACTCAAAAATATCTGACATTTTACAGTTAGGGTATCCACACAGTAAATGTTTTTAAAAGTGCGCAAATCGTCTCAGTCAGAGCCACGTTCTTTGAAATGGGAAAGCACTGGCGAATTAGCTCAAAGAGATCTTTCTGAGCTCGTTAATCGTCTAGTGGATATCGAGTCAGAGAACAATGGATGTGAATTATCAAGGTTAAGTACCAAATTTGACCAAGAGGAGTAGTTTTTGATTTTTTCGATTGCTTTTTTATAAATCCATAGCAAATTTTATATAATCGAAAAATTCTTTTGAGTAACAAACACATTCAATGGATAAACACACCTGTAATTTTTGAGGCAATGACTAGATATCAAGAAGATCGTTTAGCAAAACATATGAAACTTTGGATAGAAAAAACTTTAGAATTAACTGATTAAGTTAAAAATTCATTTTTAGGCATACATAATTCTTAGTGCCGCCATTGCCGCTCCATAGCCATTATCAATATTCACGACCATAAGTCCTGGTGCACAACTAGAAAGCATTCCATTTAAGGCTGCTTTACCTTTAGAACTTATTCCATACCCTACGGATGTTGGAACGCCAATTATAGGTTTACTTATTAACCCAGAAAGCACAGTGGGTAAAGCTCCTTCCATTCCCGCACAGGCAATTAAAACTTTTGCTTTTTTAATTCTCTCTAATTGATTTAATAATCTATGTAAGCCAGCTACACCAATATCTGAAAAAATTTTATTTTTTATGCCATGAATATCAAGTGCAAGTTTTGATTCTAAAGCAACTCTTAAATCGCTGGTCCCTCCGCTGAGTATATAAACTTCGCCGAGACTTTTCTTTTGTTTTAAAAAGTTCCCGATAGTTAAGCATTTAGCTTCAACGTGGTATTTGGCTAAATTTATTTCTTTAATTATTTTCTCTGCCTTATCTTGACTAACCCTTGTCACTAAAGCCACTTGATCATGGAGGATGAAATTTTTCAAAATATCAATTATTTGATCAGAAGTTTTATGCTCACCCCAAACAGCTTCGAACATACCTAATCTGTCAATTCTTTCAAAATCTAATCTGGAGTGAATTAATTTCACTTAGGCAATAGCTCTCCTTCAAAAACTAATGGAAAAGGATTACCATTTTTTAAGCCAGTTTCTTTTCGAGCAATTCTTTCGAATTTCTTTTGAATTTTATTTACCTCATCATCCGTAATAGATTTCCATAAGTCTCTATTTTCCCAGCTAATTAATAAAATTGCTTCTTCGTTAATTGGATCCCAAAATAAATTTCGACCTTGGAATCCTTTTTTAGATTTAAGCCAAGGCTCCCAACTTTCCTTTTCAGTTTTCAGCCAAGCATCTACAAGATCACTCTCAACTTTAATTTTTAAATGTTCGATAATCACTTTTTCATTAGTTTCAGATTTTGGAATGTAAATTTCAGAAGAACTTGCTTCTAAAGGTACATTAAAAAAAATTGAAGTAATTATTGATAAAACAATTAAATTACTTAAAAAAAATTTCTTAACAAGAATATTATTCATTTCGCCTCTAGCAAAACAACTGCATGACTACTGATACCTTCCTCTCTTCCCTCTGCACCCAATCTCTCATTTGTTGTAGCCTTAACTCCAACTCGATCTATACTAATTCCAATTTCTCGAGAAATTTTTTCTCTCATTTTTTCTATGTGAGGCTTCATTTTTGGCCTTTCAGCAACAATAACTGAGTCAATATTAACAATATTCCAACCTTTATCCTCTACTAGCCTTACTACTTCCGACAACAAGAATAAACTATCTGCGCCTTTCCACTTCAAATCTTCTGGTGGAAAATATTTTCCAATATCTCCTAATGCTAATGCACCAAGTAAAGCATCCATTACAGCATGAGTAAGAACATCAGCATCACTATGTCCATCAAGCCCTAGTTCATCAGGATGATTTAAATTGACTCCACCAATTATGAGAGGTCTTCCTCGAACCAATCTGTGCATGTCATATCCATTCCCTATTCGCATCCCTTTGCACATACCTCTTAAACCTCACTATTTGCTATGGAATTTGGAAATTGAAAAATCAAGCTTTTCATTATGCTTCCAATATAAATACACACATAGTCATACATAAGTTTTAATTAGTAACTAATGATGCGCACATTATTTATTATACCAATTCAAAGTATATGAAACCTTTATTATGAGGCCTCAATTAGATAGAAAAAGAATCAAAAAGGTAATTCATAAAAATATTGTTCAAATATTAAATATCGATAACTTGAGGTTCATTTGGGAGAGGAAGAATAATTTTTCCACTCCATTTATATATATTTCTTAATTCCGATATTATTTCATTTTTAAAATTCCAAGCTAATAAAAGGATTACCTCTGGATTATCCTTCAATGCCTCTTGAGGATGAACAATTTTTATTGAAGAGCCTGGAGTAAATAAGTTATTTTTCAAAGGAGATTTATCAGCAATAATATTTATATATTTATTTTTAATATTACAATAATTTAATAGTGTTGAACTTCTTGCAGATGCACCATAAGCAATTAACTTATGTTTTTTTCTTGCAAAATCAAGGATAATATTATTTAATTTATTCTTATGATCAATAACATTTTGGGAGAATTCCTTCCATCTATCAAATTTTTCTACACCTAAATCAAGTTCAGATCTTTCTGAATTAAGTAAAAATATAGTTTTTGGTTTCTTCTCTTTTGAGAAGTAAATTACAAAAGATCCGCCACTAATAGGACTTACATCTAAATCAAAAGGGTACAAACCATAATTATTTAGTAATTTAGAAAGACTAAAAATGGAAAAATAGAAAAGATGCTCATGATATATTGAGTCATAATGAAGTTCCTTAAGAATAATGTCTGCTCTATGAAATTCAATAACTCCAACTCCTTTATTATCTAATAAATTTTTTATTCCCTCAATAACATCCTTTACATTCTCCACGTGTGGAATAACATTCCTAGCAAAGATCAAGCTTGCATGACCATCTTTACAGATAATTTGTTCTGCAGATTTAGTTCCAAAAAATTCATTTATTGTTTTTATCCCATTTTGATTAGCTATTTCTGAAATATTTTTAGCAGGATCTATTCCTAAAACTCTAAACCCATTTTTTTTAAATGGCTTTAAAAAAGTACCATCATTACTGGCTATTTCAACAATAAAATTCTCTTTCCCCTCTAAAAACCTTAAGCATCTTTTATAAAAAATTTCACTATATTCTTTTGCCTCCTCTGAAATTCCTGTAAGCCAAACATATTTATCAAATAAAATATTTGCATTTACAGTCTCTGTTAATTGAATAACAGAACAATTATTACATTGACAAATCTCTAAGGGATAATAATCCTCTGATGAATCATATTCTTTTTTTAAACTATTAGCTAAAGGTTGGTTTCCAAGATTAATAAGTGGATAAATATTTTTTGAATTACATAACCTACATACCTTAATTGGATGTGAATTTTTAATCACCTTTACTAAAGAAAAATCAATGAAATAATACACTAGATCAAAAATTATATCCAATAGTGAGCGAAAATATTTTATTGAAAAGGAATTAAAAAAAAGTTATCAACCCCTCTTAAACTAAAAAGTTATAAAAAATTATATATATTTAGTACCTACATATTATTTTTTTCTAACCATTTCTCGTACAAATCTGGTCTGCGAAATTTTGTCCTTTCAATTTTTTTGAGATATCTCCAAGTATCTATTTCTTTATGATTTCCTTTTCTTAAAACATCTGGCACTTCCATACCTCGAAATACATTAGGTCGCGTATATTGCGGGTGTTCAAGAAGAAATTCTTCATGACTTTCCTCTTTTAGAGATTCAGAAGCACCTAAAGTTCCTGGCAAGAGTCTTATTACACCATTTAAAATTAACATCGCAGGTATTTCGCCACCAGTTAAAACAAAATCGCCTACAGAAACTTCCTCTTGAGCAATAGACCTTATTCGCTCATCAAAGCCTTCGTATTGTCCACATAGAAGTATGAGTTGATCTATATTTTTAGCCCATCTCCTCAAATCGTTCTGCTTAATGGGCTTCCCTTGAGGCGTTAAGAGTAAAACCCCAGCATTTTTCTTCTGAGGAATAGATTCATACGCGGCAAAATATGGTTCGGGCTTTAGAACCATTCCGGCACCACCTCCATAGGGAAGATCATCAACCTTCTTATATTTATCAAAGGTGAAATCTCGAGGATTATGAATATTTAATTCCGCGATACCCGAATTAAGAGCACGCCCAACAACGCCAAGATTTTTGAGAGTTTCAAAGGCATTTGGATAAAGACTAATTACATCAAATCTGAATGAATTCACACGCTTAATCCCCTCGGTATCCAAGTTCAGTTAAATCATTTGATTTACTTCTCCATTTGGGCATTACTTTTACAAATAATTCTAAATGAACAGAGCCATTAAATAATTTCTTTATCTGGGCCCTTGCATCAGTTCCAATTTCCTTTAGCATTTTTCCACCTTTCCCAATTAAAATTCCTTTTTGGCTTTTCCTCTCAACTAATATAGTTGCAGAAATAATAGTTAGAAAAGAATTTTTATTTTGGCGCTTTATCTCCTTTTCATTAATATTTTCAACTCTTACGGCTACGCTATGAGGAACTTCTTCAATTGTTTTGTGTAATATCTGTTCACGAATTAATTCACCTATTATGACTTTTTCAGGTTGATCACAAACCATATCTTCAGGATAGAGCCTTGGCCCAATTGGCATTAGTTTTATTGATTCCTCAATAATTTTATTACATCCATCACCATTGATTGCGCTAGATTTAATTATCAACCAAGGCGAATCTTTAATTAATAATGCATATTCTTCTGACCTTATTTTCTGCAAAGAGTAATTAATAAGGTCAATTTTATTTAAAACTACAATGACAGGTTTATTTTGGTCTTTGAGTAAATTTACAATATATTCGTCACCTCTACCTGGAGGGCTAGAGGCATCAAATATTAAAAGGATCATGTCAACATCACCTATTGATCTTCTTGCACTTTTGACCAATCTTTGGCCAAGCAAATGATGCGGTTTATGAATTCCAGGAGTATCTATTAAAATTATCTGGGAGTTAGTTGAAGTTAAGATTGCTCTTAATCTATTTCTTGTTGTTTGAGCGACAGGCGATGTTATGGCAATTTTTTGACCAACAAGCTTATTAACCAGAGTTGATTTACCAACGTTAGGTCTACCCAATAAGGTTAAGAACCCTGATGAATGATTGCTAATTTCATCATCAGAAACTTTCATAAAATCATTTCCATAACACTAAATTTTTTTTTAATTTAATAAAAACAATATGGATCATAAAAAGCCTACTTTCGAGCAATCTATTAATGTCACTATGCATTGGTGTAATTCTTGGGAAGATGGTCACCTCAGTGATGAAGTCCTTTCAGATAGAGTTGAGGAACTCATATCATCTAAGATAGGGGCAAGAGGTTTTTTTGCATATACTCTGTCTTCAGACTGTACTCTTATCGACAGGCTTCCAGATAGTTTAATTTTTAAATTTATTGAGATTGGAGATTTAATTGTTGAATTAACAGTTAAAAATTTTGTTATGAGTTCAGCTATGGAAATTGAACATAAGTTGAATGGGAATAAAGATCTCGAAGGCAGTTCAAAAAGAATATCTTTGAGATGTATAGAGCTACTTAAAGTACTAGATAGCTCAAAAGTTAAATACTATCTTGATATGTTAATTGAAGCTTTTGATGGTAAAGGTATGTTATCGGTATTTATTAAAAAACAGAATTATAGTGATATTCATAAAAAAAATATAATTAATAATATTTATTTAATTGCAAATAAATAGTTAAACTAATCTCTTCTCCCTCCACCTTGTAAGGCAATCATTAATCTTAGAATGAATACAAAAAGATTTATATATGTTAGATACATACCCAAAGCACCAGCAAGGTATTGATTGTCATTATATCTTCTTGGCATTGTGTAGAAATCAACAAATGACATGCCCACGAAGAGAACAGTTCCAAAGCCAGCAATAATCAATTCAAGACCGCTTCCACCGAACATTCCTGGCGCAAATAATCCACCAATAAGTTGAACAACCATAGCAATTATTAAGCCAATAAGACCTAAACCGACAACGCCACTTAAGGCTTGGCCAACAGAGTCACTCATTCTTCTACCAACATTTGATGCAATTGCAAATGTTATTCCAGTTGCACATGCAGCACTACCCACAGCTCCTATACCGACTGTGCCGATAGCCAAAGCAACTATTCCACTGAGAGTAAAACCTGTTAATAAACTAAAAGCTGTTAAAAGTGGAAGAGCTTTATCATTATTTGCATTATTGGCTGCGCTTGATGCCATAAAAAATAGCACTAACTCTCCGATAAAAGCTGCGAAGAATAAAGGCTGAAAGAGAGCTGGGTTCGAAGACATTATCGAAAGCCCCCCAACGACGCCTAATGCCGTAACAATCATTCCACCCCCAACATATGGGAGAGCTTTGTTGACAACGTTTGGTCCTATTAAAGAACTTGATTGTGCTTCTCTAATAGCCTGCTGAAAATTGCTGCTAGCTGGCATAAAAATTAAACTTTCTAATTACACTTTGGCATGAAAAAGTTGAAAGTTGTGTAGAAATAGTGCGGATCTCCTCATAGCTTAATGCTTGCATAAGCATCAACAACTTTTTGTACTAGTGGATGTCTGACAACATCAGCAGAAGTTAAATTACAAAATGCTATTTCCTTAACGTTTTTCAAAACTTTTACGGCTTCAATTAATCCACTGGTTTGTCCTTTGGGCAAATCAATCTGAGTAATATCTCCTGTTACGACCATCCTAGATCTTTCCCCAAGTCTAGTAAGGACCATTTTCATTTGTGCAGTTGAGGTATTTTGAGCCTCATCAAGAATTACAAAGGCATCCTCGAGGGTTCTTCCTCTCATATAAGCCAAAGGAGCGACTTCAATGATCCCTTTTTCGAGAAAAGTATTTGTTTTTTCCAGACCAACAAGGGTATGAAGTGAATCATACAGAGGTCTTAAGTAAGGATCTACTTTCTGTTGAAGATCTCCAGGAAGAAATCCAAGTCTTTCTCCTGCTTCTACTGCAGGTCTAGTTAGGATGATTTTTTGTATTTTTCTGTCAGTTAGCATCTTTACAGCTAACACAGTTGCTAAAAAAGTTTTCCCTGTTCCAGCAGGGCCAAGAGAAAACGTTAAGTCATTATTTTCCATGGCCTCTACATATTTTTTTTGCCTCAGTGTCCTAGGTCTAAACAAATGACCTTTTTCTCCTCTAGCAAGAACACTATCTCTTAAACCAAGATGATCATCTTTTCTTCCGTTATCAAGAGAATTTAACGCAGCTTTTATATCAACAATTGAAATTCTTTGTCCCTCTTCCCACAATGGTCTAGTTAATTCGATTATGCCAACAGCCCTTTCTATTTGAGAATTTATCCCCATCAATTCAAGACTTAAGCCACGCAATACAATTTTTGCGCCCGTTAAATTTTCTATCTGCTGTAAAATGTCTTTACCAGCTCCAGCTAGTGCAATCGCAGAATCTGAATCTGGCAAATCAATTGAGAAGCGACCAGCAGAGGAGGCTTCAATCATATATTTATTTACTCAGTAGGTGCGTTTTTCTGTTCATTAGTAGGAGTATCTTTTTCTTTAGATTTTTCATTCCTTAATTTTTCTTGCTTTAATTTACCAACAACTTCAGCTGGTCTAATTTTCTTTTCAAGCAAACCTCCCTTTTCAAGAAGAGTTCTCACAGCATCAGTAGGCTGAGCTCCTTGGCTCAATCTTACTCTTAAGGCCTCAGTATCCAGACGAGTTTCTTTTGTCCGAGGATTGTAATAACCAAGTTCTTGAAGAGGTCGGCCATCTCGTCGGGAAGTGCTGTTACAAGCTATCAATCGAAAGCTTGCTTCACGTTTTTTTCCAAACCGCTTGAGGCGGAGCTTAATCATCTTTTCTCGCTATTGAATTAGGGTTAGTTTAATTGAAAGTTTAAAATCAATACTTTCATCTTAATTAGTTTAACTCGCAGAGTGATCAGAGGTCACCAAAACCTTTCTTTTTCTTGAAAGTTTTTTTTCTTTTCTGTTGAGGATTTGCTCCTCTGCCGGAATATGGGTTCTGAGTCATTCCAGGCATCATTCCACCTAAGCCTCCAAGACCACCTGGCCCCATACCGGGCAAACCGCCTCCATTAGAAAGTTGTTTCATCATTCCTCTCATCCTTTGGAAATCAGCCAAAACTTTGTCAACCTCTGAGGAGGTGTGACCACTTCCTTTAGCAACTCTTGATCTTCTGGAAGGCTCTGCAGCTAAAATTTCAGGCTTATTCATCTCTTCTTTAGTCATAGATCCAATCATCGCCTCAATCTTTTTCAGCTGATCCTCCCCACTTTTAATCATCCCATCATCAATTTTATTCATTCCAGGTATCATTTTCATCAACCCTCCAAGAGATCCCATCCTTTTTATTAACCTCATCTGTTTTACAAAATCGGAAAAATCAAAAGTTGCTTCTTGAAGTTTTTTCTGCATTACTTCCGCATCAGCAAGTTCAACTTCCTTTTGAGCTTTTTCAACCAAAGTCAAAACATCTCCCATCCCTAAAATTCTGCTTGCCATCCGGTCTGGATAAAATGGCTGCAAAGCCTCAACTTTTTCACCTGTACCAATAAATTTTATGGGCTTCCCGCTTATTTTTTTTATTGAGAGAGCAGCACCCCCTCTTGAGTCTCCATCAAGTTTTGTAAGGACTGCGCCTGTTATTCCAACTTTTTTGTGAAAAGCATCTGTTAGATCAGCTGCCTCTTGACCAATCATTGAGTCAACGACTAATAAGACTTCCTGAGGGTTTACAGCTTCGCGAATCCTTACCATTTCATCCATCATTTGTGTATCTATTTGCAACCTTCCTGCCGTATCAACTAAGACATTATCGAAGCCTTCATCTTTAGCTTTTTGTAAAGCAGAGGAAGCTATTTCCTCAGGTTTAGCGTTACTACCAAGTGTGAAGACCTCAACATCGATTTGTTTACCAAGAGTTTGAAGTTGATCAATAGCAGCAGGTCTATAAACGTCAGCGGCTACCATTAATATTTTTTTACCTTGTTCTTTCAAGAAAAGACCTAACTTAGCTGTCGCCGTAGTTTTACCAGCACCTTGCAAACCTGCCATTAGGACAACTGTTGGATCTTCATTTTGTGATGTTATTGGCGAGTTCTCTCCACCCATTACATCAATTAGTTTTTCGTGAACTACTTGAATAAATTTTTGACCGGGGTTTATTCCTCTTACGACCTCCGTTCCAACAGCATCTAGTCTTACTTCCTCTACAAATTCTTTAACAACAGATAAACTTACATCAGCATCAATAAGAGCTCTTCTGACTTTTTTCAGGGCCACTTCAACATTATTTTCATTGATCTTTGCCTCACCTCTTAAAGATTTAACGGCATCTTCAAAACGATCTGACAACTCATCAAACATTTGGTTAACCTTAAAAAATAATCACTTTACTATTATATTAGATTGATTTAATTTTATATCTATAAAAAATCAAATACCGCTTACATAATCAACCAATTGCCAATAGTCTTTTTCTTTTCCAATAACATATTGATTATTTAAAGAAGGAATTATAGTTTCTGATATAATTTCGCCATCTTTGTTTAATCTCTTATCTTCATAGTTAATATTTACTTGAGCTGAAATTCTTCTATTAGTGATTGACTCAATTTTTATTGAGTTAATAGTAGTTTTAATTATTTGTGTTTCACCTAGTCTCTTATCCTTCTCTCTTTCTTTATAAACTCTATCTTTAAGTGAATTAATTGCATATTTAGAGAAATCATCTTCACCTTTGTTAGCCAAAACTTTTGCCTTACCATTAAGCCATTTTTCAATCAAATATCTAATCTGTGATTCTGATGGATTTGGGACTTTCAAATAATCAAATTCAATGGCTTTATTTTCTATAATTACCTGTTTATTTTGATTAATTTTATTTTCTTTAGTGATATTAATAAGCTTATTTTCTTTTAAGTTAATTATATCTATTTTTTGTTCATTTTTAGGTTTAGAGTCAATTAAATCTTCAGAATTTTTGGTATTTTGATAATTTTTATTATAAATCAAAGACAATGTGCCAATTGCTGAACCCGATGTGAAAAGTATAATAAATATAATTAAATTTGATAATATTGGTTTTTTCTCGAATATATATTTAAAATCATAAGAATTTATTTTTTTTATTTGTGATTTAACTAATTCTAAAAAACGAATAGTAAGTTTTTCTTTTTCTTCAAAATCTAAATTTAAATCTCTTTTAGATGAATAAATTTGATTATCTAAATCCTTAACTCCTCCAGGCATTGGGAGTGAAGTCTCTTGTTCAACATTTTCAAAACCTTCATCTAAATCTATCTTTTCTGTTTTCAAAGAAGATATTAAACTCCTTCCAGCCTTTGCAAGTCCTCTAGCTCCTTTATTTTCAATTTGAATTAAATAATCTTGTACATATTTATCATTAAACCAATTGTCTAAATCTGGGACATAATCTTTTATATCTCTAAAGCCATGCAACACGTCATTAAATAACCAATCTCGACAGTAATGACAGTATGCAGCAAGGTCTTCTCCTGGGTAACTAGCCAGCCAATCTTTTAAATTAATATCACCGCTACTTTTAAACCGAGCTTCAGCTTGCTTTACATCACCAAGTAACAAATCAATGCAGCCAATTAAAGGCATTGGATCAAGTCCTTGATAATTTAAATTTTTTAAATATTTTCTAGCCTCCTGCAAGTTTTGAGGTTTTTTGAAGACAAATCCTGAAGCAACAAGTGATATTGCAGTTAAAAAGCCAGCGTCTTGAGAACCTTGTCTATACCAGTTAGAGAAAAGATCTATTTGTTCTTTGGCATCGAGAAAATTTCTAATTTGTTGAAAAAACAATTCAAAATCTGATTGTGTTAAACCTCCAAAGTTTTTATTTCGAGTTCTTCCTTCAAGACCTCCCCTCTTGGTTACGAAAACATCAAGAAGATTTATTCCCTCCTGATGAGATTTTTGTTCTTCTTGGTTCCTGCTTAATAAATCTAAGATTCTAAAAGGAAGCAATAATTCTAAATCCCCCTCCAAATCTGTCCTTAATTCTGGAAGTTTCCCCATCCTCTGTAAAAGGTGTATCCCCTCTTGAAGGAGATCTGCAGCACTTGCATAATGTCTTTGATCCTGTTTAAGAATTGCGGCATCACGGCAAGACAAAGCAGCGATAAGGGCTAAATCCGCTTCTCTTCCGCTCCCTAAAGCAGGGGTTTGAGGTGGTTGTAGTAATTTTTTTGAAAGTTTAAAAGCTTCTAATGAAAGTTTTGATTCCCAAAGTAAAATCAAACCAGCAATTTCCCTAGAAGGTGATAGTTCTAAACAAGATGCTCCGAGAGAAAGAGCATTTTCATATTCTTGCCTCTGATATTTATCAGTAAGCAAATCTGCAGATAATCTCAGCAGCTCTGCTCTTTGAGCAAGAACATCATTTGTGAATCCTTTATCAGGAGCGCGATCCAAGCGCAATTGAAAAACTCTGAGAATTTCTTCAGCCTCAGCTGAGGAAGATACCCCAAGTAAACGGAAATGATCGATAGGTAGTTCCAATCATTTTTAAGCCATTAGATAGAAACTCTAGGCATTGGTAAAGGTTTCTGCCCAATTTGCGTCCTTATGCCCTTACAGTAGGAAATGGAACATTACGAGGCAAGATGGGTCAGGCAACATCAAAGAACGCTAATCAAACTTCCCAAAACTCAGTTGCACCAATGAATCATGCAGAAAGAGTTAGTGCATTAGCAGAAAATAATCACTCAAATTTCAATCGCGAAATAGGTTTAAATCTTTTTAAAGATATGACTTTAGGAAGAAGATTTGAAGATAAATGTGCAGAAATGTATTACAGAGGAAAAATGTTTGGATTCGTTCATCTTTACAACGGGCAAGAGGCAATAAGTAGTGGAGTAATAGGTGCTATGAGGAAAAGACATGATTGGTTCTGCAGTACTTACAGGGATCATGTTCACGCTTTGAGTGCAGGAGTGCCTGCCAGGGAAGTCATGAGCGAACTCTTTGGGAAAGAAACTGGTTGCAGCAAAGGAAGAGGTGGATCTATGCATTTATTTTCAAAGGAGCACCATCTACTTGGAGGTTATGCATTTATAGGGGAAGGGATACCAGTCGCTCTTGGAGCTGCTTTTACAAGTAGATATAAAAAAGATTCTTTAGGAGATCAGTCAAGCGACTCAGTAACAGCAGCCTTTTTCGGTGATGGCACATGTAATAACGGTCAGTTTTTTGAATGCTTAAATATGGCTCAATTATGGAAATTACCAATATTATTCGTAGTTGAAAACAATAAATGGGCAATTGGGATGGCTCATGACAGAGCAACTAGTGATACGGAAATATGGAAAAAAGCGGGTGCTTTTGGAATGGCTGGTGAAGAAGTTGATGGAATGGACGTTTTAGCTGTAAGAGATGCATCAATAAGGGCTATAGAACGAGCAAGGAATGGAGATGGCCCTACTCTTCTAGAGTGTTTAACTTACAGATTTAGAGGCCATTCTCTTGCTGACCCTGATGAACTTAGATCATCAGAAGAAAAGGAATTTTGGGCATTAAGAGATCCATTAAAGAAACTTGAAAAAGATCTTTTAAATCTTGAATTTGCTTCAGGGGAAGAGTTAAGAAAAATAGAAAAAGAAATAGATCAAGAAATTAATGATGCAGTCAGTTTTGCATTGGATGCACCTGAGCCTCCTGCTAGCGAACTTACTAAATATATTTGGGCAGAATGAATGTAAATTATATACCGCTTGGTAGTTTTCTCGTTAAATTTCTAAGTTTTCTTAGTGCTTTTAACTCAACTTGCCTAACTCTTTCTCTTGATACTTGAAGTAATCTTCCAATTTCTGCAAGAGTATGCCTTTCATTACCCTCCAGTCCAAATCTAAGTCTTATTACGTGTTGCTCTTGTTCACTTAAATGACTCAACCATCTGCCTAATTGTTCTTGATGAATTCTTTGCTCGACTTTATCCAAAGGTTCTTCTAAAGATCCATCCGCAATTAAATCTCCTAAAAAACTTCTGCCTTCATCTCCGTTTACGGGTGCATCAAGACTACTTGTGGTTAAAGCTTGCCTAAGTATTGAATCGAGTTCTTCTACTTCAATATCCATAGCTTCAGCTATTTCTATTCTACTTGGCATAGCCCCTAATTTATGAGCCAAATCAAGACTAACTTTTCTTATTGTCGCTAATCTCTCGCTTAAATGTACTGGTAATCTAATTGTTCTCGATTGGCAAGCAATAGCTCTTGTCATGCTTTGCCTAATCCACCAGAAAGCGTAAGTTGAAAATTTATATCCTCTTGTTGGGTCAAATTTCTCAACAGCTCTTTCTAACCCTAAAGAGCCTTCTTGAACTAGATCTAATAATTCAAGTCCTTTCCCTTGATATTTTTTTGCAACACTTACAACCAATCTTAAATTAGCTTTCATCATTCTCTCTTTAGCCCTTCTTCCCAAACGAATAAGTCGGCGTTGATGCGATGAAAATTCTGAGCTTTTTTCATCTTTTGAACCGTCCTCAGTTAAACCCATCATTGTCTGAACCTGATTACCAAGCTCAATTTCTTCTGCAGGTGTTAAAAGAGGAACTCTCCCAATTGTTGATAAATACCAACTAATTGGATCGCTACTTCGACGTTTTTGGGATAAAACTGCCTTTGGAGCTGTAGATACCAAAATAAGGTCCCATTGATTGCCTAAGACTCTCCTACAGAAATTTGAAAAGAGGCAATAGCTTCAAGATCACTTCATATTCGAGAAGCAAAAACTATACAAATCACAATATTTTGGCTTAATTAGCTGAATAAATGTTTTTTTCAAGACATTCCTTTTATGTAAAATTCTCTAGTCAATTTATCCAAATTGTTAGCAATAAGTGATGCAGTTGATCCTTCTGAGCAACTTTTAGATGCTTCTGCATGAAGTAACGCAGAGAAAGCAAAAACATCCCAAGAGAATTCTTGGCGACTGGCAAGTGTCAAAGCACCAATTCCAGAGATAAATCCTGCCAATAAATCTCCCAAACCAGCTCTTGCAGACCATGGTCCAGTTTTATCAATTTGCCATAATTCATTTTCTGGTGAAGCAAAGATTGAATGCGCACCTTTTAACAAGATTGCTGTACCTGATTTATTTGCAGCTTCATTTGCTGCTGACAATGGCTCAGAAAAACATAAATCTTTAAAAAGTCTTTGAAACTCTTTTATATGAGGAGTGAGCAATGTTCTTCCTGATCTTTTCAGCAACCATTTCCATCCCATTTTTGAGTTTGCAATTCTATTAATTCCATCAGCATCAATAACTAATAGACCATGAAATTCCTCAAGTAATTTTGAGTCTTCGTTCCAGTCGCTTAAACCAGAGCCAATACCAGGTCCCACTAATATTGTGTCTATCTCCGCTAAATTTTCTTTATCTATAAATTTGTCCACTAAAACTAAACCATTTTTATTTGAACTTAAAGATTTTTCGATTATTATTTCTGGCAAATGTAATGGAATTTCTCTACCTACTATTTCTGGAACAATTGCTCTAACGATTCCAACACCACTTGAAAGTGAGCCTCTTAATGAAAGCATCCCAGCGCCAGGATATTTGTCACTCCCTGCAATTACCAAAAGTCTTCCACGTTTATATTTGTGAGCATTATGAGGAGGCTTTTTAAAATCAAACTCCATTAGGTCACTCGCAGTTATTCTCCTTGGACTATTAGAAAAAATATTCTTAATTAAAAATTTTGGGACATCCAAATCCACCCTAATTAAATCACCAATATTTGGGATTGAGCAGTCTTGAATTAATCCTTTTTTATATAGTCCAACTGTTAATGTATAAGATGATTGAAGAATATCCCCACTTAAAGGTCGTCCAGTATCAGAGCAGATACCAGTTGGGACATCTATACTTACAATAGTTTTATTATTGTTACTTTTTAATAATCTAAAGACATCAGATATATATTTTGGCAGAGGTCTATGCTGATTAAGTCCAAAAATAGCATCAATAATTATTGTATATTGATTAACATCTGATAAGTTAATACCCTCTTTTATTCCAATTTTTTTAACATACATTAAATGTTTTTTTGTTATTAAACTTTTAGGTGCTATTGGACACCAAAAAACAACATTATTTCCCGATAAAAATAATTCTCTTGCTATTACTAATCCATCCCCTCCGTTGTTTCCAGGACCAACTAAAACAATTATTTTTTCTCCTTTTAAATTTAAATTTTTTTTTATCCAATGACTCATCCTCAAAGCAGCCTTTTCCATCAAAGCTTCTTCAGGTAGACCATAAGAAAAAAGGTGATCTTCAATCTTCACCATTTCAGATGAAGAAGCCATAATATGCTCTGCATCTAAGGGAGGCCATTCCACTAGTTTTCCTCGTACCAAAAATACTTTAAAATTGAATTAACCGAAAAGTAAAAAAATAATCTCAGATCTCTCCAAATCTCTAACTAAAAACTTTCAAGGCAATCCATCGCATCAGGAAGTTATTGATAAGCTTCGCTCTATTGAAGGCGATCACTCCATCGCTGTTGGCCTATCAGGCGGGGTAGATAGTTCATTAACTGCTGCTTTATTAGTTGAAGCGGAATGGGAAGTAGAAGGAGTCACTTTATGGCTCATGAAAGGACAAGGTTCATGCTGCTCAGACGGTTTAGTAGATGCTGCAAGTATTTGTGAACATCTAAAAATCCCGCATCATATCATTGATTCAAGAGAAACATTTACAGAAGAAATAGTTAATGGGCTAATTGATGGTTATAAAAATGGCGTAACTCCATCTCCCTGTTCAAAATGTAATCGCTCAGTGAAATTTTCTGAGATGATTAACTGGGTCAAAAAAAATACAAATGTTGGCAGAATAGCAACTGGACATTATGCAAGGATAGAATATTCAGACACTTCATATAAATCTCCTGAAAAGTCAAAAACCAGACATAAGCTATTAAGAGGTAAAGATAAAAATAAAGATCAAAGCTATTTTTTATATGATTTATCACAAGAAGTTCTTGGTAGAATTGTTTTTCCATTAGGAGAGCTGACAAAAAGTCAAACAAGGGAACAAGCTCTTCTATATGGATTAAAAACTGCAAAAAAGCCTGAAAGTCAGGATTTATGTTTGTCTGAACATTTTGGATCAATGAAAGCTTTTTTAGATAATTATTTACCGCCAAGAGAAGGCAAAATTTTGCTTAAAGATGGAACTATTGTTGGTAATCACGATGGTATTGAACATTTTACTATTGGACAAAGAAAAGGATTGGGCGTTTCTTGGCATGTCCCTCTTCATGTTATTAAGCTCGATCCAGCTCTCAATCAAGTAATTGTTGGTCCAAGATCAGAAGCTGGTAAATCAAGTTGTATTGTGGGAGAAATTAATTGGGTTTCAATTAATCCGCCAACAAATAAAATTAATATTGAAGTCCAATTAAGATATAGAAGTGCTCCAATAAATGCTGAATTAATCCCTCTTGAAGCGACAGAGAGTGACATTAAAAGTAATAGGCCTTACAGAGTTGAACTTTTATTCAAGGAAGAGCAGTTTTCAATAACGCCAGGCCAGGCGGCCGTTTTTTACTCTGGGGATGTACTCCTAGGGGGTGGATTAATTGTAAAAAATTAAGTTAATTTGGATAATTTAATTTCATATATAAAAATGAATAAAAGTAATAATATTGAGACAAGTATTAATGGTTTTTCTCTAAACTTACTATATATTGTCAATTCTTCATTTAAATCAACTTTAAAGTTCGCAGTTTCTTCTTTAAAAGGTTGAAGACTCTGCAATACTTCACCAGAACTTGAAATAAGAAATGTTTTTCCAGTATTAGATACACTCAGTAAATTTTTACTGTTTTCTATACTTCTTATTTGAGCTATTCGAATAAATTGATTTTGCAACATCTTTGGATATGGGTCTAAATTTGCAACTGTTAAAATCCAATTTGCACCTTGACTTATGGCTTGGGAAATTGAATTACCATCACTAATTTCATAACAAATTGCTATGGCAATTTTATTATTTTGAAATTGAAAAAATCTTGAGGAATCTCCTTTATCAATTCCTCCTAAAAGAGATAAACCTCTTCCAAAAAATTTTATAAAATCTGGAACTGATTCCCCAAGAGGAACAAGTCTAGATTTATCTATAGCACTTAAATAATCAGTTTGTCCTTCTTTAAATAACAGAACTGAACTTCTAAGTTTATTATCAACATATCTAAAACCACCCGATAATAAATCAATAGGTGAATTTTCTAGTAACTCAAAATGTGGCGGAAGAGTTCCCTCAGGTGTTATGAATAAATCCGAACCAGTTTCTTTTGCTTTAGAGAGTAGTTTTTGTATTTTATTAGTCATTTTTTTATTCAAATCTTCTGAAAACTTTTCATTTAAAGGAATATTTGTCTGCCATGCAGTAACTTTCAATGATGAAGTACTTATTGGTGAGTTAAGTAAATTAAACCCAGTAATATGAATTAATAAAAAAAATAGAATGCTAAATGTAGATAATGAATAAATATAAAATTTTTCTTTTCTGTAATTAAATAACTGATAGAAGAACCAGCCTGTAAGCATTTGGATTGAAGCCAATCCTCCAACTCCAAATACTTTAGACAAACCTGTTACAAATATATCTGGGAATGTGCTACTGCCTATACCAATCCAAAAAAAAGGAGTTTTTACAATTAATGCCTCAAACAAGCCCCATATTATTGAAAAGAACAAAGCATACACAAATTTAGAAAATAAATTCCTTTCTCTTAATTCTTTAAATAATTTAAAATTCCCAATTATTGACCAAATACTAATAAAAAGACCGCCCAAGGACGCGCAAAAAAACCATATAAAAACCACCGAAATCAAGCTTATAAAATCATTTAAACCAATCCATGAAAGAGGATGTAAGTAAAGTAACCAACTGTGGCTAAAAAGGATAAATAAAAGTCCCCAAGCAAAACAAAGAAATGGGTAACTAGAAATTGACCATAATAGTCCAATACCTATTGGCATTATCAGACCAATACCATAACCCAAGCTAATTCCTGAAATAATTCCACCCAAGATGGCTTTTATTTTTTTTTGGTTACTGCAATTTTTGTTGACTATTCTTTTTATCATTACAGTAGAATGTGTTTAGAAATAATTTTTTTTGTGAAAGACATTTTTATTAGTTTTGCTGTTTTTTTAACTTGCGTTTCAATAGCCATAACTAGTCAAATATTCTATCCTTCCAATGTTGAAGCAAAAACAATAGAATTTGACACCGCTCTTGAATCTAATTTGGGAAGTATAAATGAAGTGATAAGTGATCCTTTTGATATTGATCCAGAAGAAGAAAATCCAATTCTTTTTACAATGGCAAAAGAAAAAGTTAATAATGATAAAAGTGTATTAGGAGGAACTGTGAGTATTGATAACTATCAAGTCACTCCAAGTGGTTTAAAAATATTAGATTTAAGGACAGGTGAAGGTGCCACTGCTGAGAGAGGAAATAATGTCTCCGTTAATTACAAAGGGACATTAGAAAATGGAAATGAATTTGACAGTAGCTACGGGAGGTCACCTTTCAAATTTCCTCTTGGAGCTGGCCAAGTAATAAAAGGATGGGACGAGGGTGTAGCTGGCATGAAAGTGGGAGGGAAAAGAAAACTCATTATTCCTCCAGAACTTGGCTATGGGAAGAGAGGAGTTGGACCTATTCCGGCAAACTCAACACTAATTTTTGAAGTTGAACTTTTAGAAGTAAATTAATTAATTAAAATTTTGTTAAAAACAAAAAAACAATGTCAACTTTATGGCGTTTATTTTGTTTGAGCATTAATCTAAAGACAACTTAATTTTTAAATGATGCTACGTAAGGCTCTATTGACTATTCTCGATAACCTTTCAGTGCAAGAAGTCCATGCGCATTGTGATGGACCTTGTGGTGTTTATGATCCTGCCTCCGCAAGAGTTGCTGCTGAGGCAGTTCTCTCAATGACTAAAAAGTTAATTGCACTTACCCCCCCGCAGGATGGTGATTCTGATGCTGTTTTGGCTTATCAGAATACTTTTTCAAGATTTGTAGCAATCAAAGAAGATCAAGCAAAAGAAACAAAGAAAGAACTATTAATATTATGGACTGATTACTTCAAGCCAGAGCACCTAGCTAAGTTTCCAGATCTTCATGAAACTTTTTGGAAAGCAACAAAGCTTTGCAGTGCTACAAAAGTAAATATTGATCAAGAAAAAGCAGAAGAATTATTGAAATCCGTAGAAAAAATACATCATATGTTTTGGGATTCAAAAGGTAGATCAGATAGTTGGATCACAGCCAGCTAATTATCTATTAGAAAGATTAATTTTAAATGATATATTTTCCTTAATATTTAGAAGAAGAAGAATATATAAAGTAAAGGGACAATCTATGTTGCCTCTTCTAAGGGATGGATGTTACGTAATTTATAAAAAATTAAAAAAAAGTAGTTTTAGTTTATTAAAAAATAATCAAATTGTAATAGCTATTCATCCTTTTAAATCTGATTGCTTGATCATAAAAAAAATACTTTATATGAATAAAAAAGGGGTTTTTTTAATAGGTTTAAACATAAATAATAGTAACGATAGTAGAAATTATGGAATTATAAATTACGATCAAGTTCTTGGGATAGTTGAAAAAATTATTTAAATAATCAACTAAACACTGAGTGGGTCTTATGAAGCCAAAAGAATCCTGTTACTATTGATAAACCACCTGTAAACCCCATCAACAAAGGAGATATTTTTCCACCAGCTTTGGTTGAAGTTATAGATATTCCAAGAACTACTGACCCCATGGCAAAAACAGATCCTAACAAATATGCGACAAGATAAATAAATGCACTAAATGGGGGTAACGCTAATGCAGGTATAACTGCCAAAAGATGACTCGCACCAGCCATTCCATGTAATAAACCTAAGCTTGTTACTGCATGAGTGTGCCGACGATGCAATTTCTCACCCAAAAGATGAAGGTGTATATGTTTATGATCAATGCCTTCGACACCGTGATTATGATTATGCATATGAATATTCACTCCAAGAGAACTTCTAATTGCAAAAACTCCAACTATTAAAAGAGTTATACCTACAGTAAATTCTGCGTAGGAAGAGAGCTTTTCAATATTGATTAAATCTTTTGCAAATACAGCAATAGAGGCAAGAAATATAACACCAGCAGAGTGACCTATTCCCCAAGCCAAACCATTCTTTAATGCAATTTTTGGCTTTTTTATCGCGTTTGGCGCCATAGCTACTAAATGATCAGCACCACCAATCACGTGAAGGGCACCCGCCGCAAATCCAGTAAAAACACCTATTAACATATGAAAAACTCAGGAAAATATTTATAAACACATAAACTCATTTAACGTTGAGCAGAATTTATCTAATTATTTTAAATCTTAAAAGAACACTTAATGGAAGATATAAAGAAAATGTAAAACTGTCCTGGCTGAGTTACTAGCCTAACAACTAAAAAAGAGACCTTGCAGGGTTATGCTTGTCTTTTGGACTATGACCGTGAGCAATACCAAGTTCATGCATCCTTGCATGCTCATCGATAGTGTCTCTTAGTTCTTTTTTACCAGGTCCAAAGGATGCGTAGATACCGTATCCAAGTGCACCAAAAACAATAACAACTATTCCACCAATAATTGCATTTAGAGCTGGATCTTGTGCAGCTGCTTCCATAATAAATTTCCGATTTTTAGTATCATACATTAAAAAATTTTTAAAAGTGAGGTTTAATCTAATTATCTGAAAATTATTCATCGAAATGATAATTAAATAAAAAAGCATTATAATTACACTTTAAAGCGATCAAAATTAATAATATTCTGTATTAATTTTATCTAACTGAAGTTAGTCAAATTGATAGCAGTGAAATATTTATAAATAGATGCTTAAAATAAATATTGCTAATGAATTAGTGAAATAAAAAGCAATTCGTCAGCATCAAGGCGTTGGAGGATTTGGGGCAGAATTCTCCTCGTCTTAATATTTGGAATTCTATTAAATAAAATTAAATTAAATTAATTTATGAATAAGGAAAATCTAAAGCGTTGAATTATATGCAAGTAAACCAAAAAAACCAAGAATTAGAAGAATGCTCATAATCCTGCTGAAACTAAAATCGCCAAGATCAAACTTAAATGAACCTAATTTAAATTTCATAAAAACAATAAATAATTAGAATTATAAATAAGGATAATATTTTTTTTAATTTAATAGGACAATATAATTTCTGATCTAGATCTACATAACAGATAACTCAACAGCAGTAGTCCATTCTGTGAGTATTGAAAGATCCTCCAGGAAATCATAAATGTCTACATTGAATATTTCTCTATCTGGACAACTATGTATTATGACAAGATTACCTTCCTCGTTTAATTTATATTCGCCCTCAATTGGTTTATGCCAATTTTCTTCGTTATTTTGCAATAAATAACCTAGCCTTTCAATCTCATTTTTAAATTCAGAGAGAATTGTAATGTGTAACATATTTCTTTCATCAAATTTGCCATCATAGCTTTCGTAAAAGTCGTCCCAAGAATTCTTTTTTTGTTCAGCAATCATTTGCTCTTGAAAAAGCTGCACAGTAATTTTGTTGATAGATCCAAAATAGTAATTTTTTTTTTAGTATCAAACAAAATTAAGATATTTATATAATTATTTTAAAAAAATCACAAATATTTAAAAAACTTGGCAATCTGACTCAAAATTTTATTTAAAAAAGGTATTAATTTTCTTTTTTGTTTAACTTTTCCGTATCAATTGATATCTCAGAATGCTTAATTTTTCCATCAAACCTAACAATCCATTCTTGAAGCTTAACCTTTTTTTTTTGATCACTCATGCTCAAACTTAAATTCAATACTATGTTATCAAGCATATGAGAGAAAAAGGAAGTTTTTAAATTGGAATTGAGAGATGCGATGCCAGCATTAAAAAATAAATGCTATTTCAATTATGGGGGCCAGGGTCCTCTCCCAATTGATTCTATGAATGCAATTTACTCAAGTTGGGAAAAAATCCAACAACTTGGACCTTTCACAAATGATATTTGGCCTTACATATCAAAGGAATTAAATAGTACAAAAAATTTGATTTCTCAAATTTGCAACGTAAACCCCTCGCAGGTTGCTCTCACTGAGAACGTAACATCAGGGTGCGTTTTACCTTTATGGGGTTTAAATCTTAAAAAAGATGAAAGGATCTTAATAGGAGATTGCGAGCATCCTGGGGTAGTAGCAGCCTGTAAAGAATTGGCCTATAGAAATCAGCTTGAGATAGATATTTTTCCTCTAAAAAAATACAGACAAGGTTTGAATGATCAAAAAAATAAAGATAAGTTAATTATTGAATCACTTGTAGATCATTTAAAAGAGAACACTAAACTTGTTGTTATCTCTCATGTCTTATGGAATACAGGACAAATAATTCCAATTAAACAGATAGCAATAAAGCTTTCGGAACACCCTTTAAAACCATTCTTATTAGTAGATGCTGCACAAAGTTTTGGTCAAATACCTATTGAAGAAGCAGCAAATTTTTCAGACATATATGCTTTAACTGGACATAAATGGGCATGTGGGCCTGAAGGATTAGGAGCTTTAATTTTATCTAAAAGAGTTTTAACTAATGCAAGGCCAACCATTGTGGGGTGGAAATCTTTAAAGAAAGAGGGACCTATTGATCTTCAATCTTTAAACGATTATCACACTGATGCTAGAAAGTATGAAATTGCAACTAGTTGCGTTCCTCTCCTTTCTGGTTTAAGGAATTCTTTATCTCTTCTATTAAAAGAAAGTAATTGCTATAAAAGAATATCTAAAATTAGAGAGCTTAGTAAATATCTTTGGGTGAAATTAAGTGAATTTGATGAAATAGAAACAGTCCTTGAGGGACCACCGCCATGCGGTCTTGTAAGCTTTTCACTTAGAAAAAAAGAGTCTCATCAATTACTTGTAAAGAAACTAGGAGAAAAGAAAATATGGTTAAGAGTTTTAGAGGATCCGTGTTGGTTAAGAGCATGCGTGCATATTACATCAAATAAACAAGAATTAGATCAGATGAATAAAGAGCTTAATAATATTTTATCGTCCGGATTTATTTAGTTTCAAGTATATTTTTTACAAATATATTATCATCAAAAAATATTTTTTTATCACCAATTATTTGATAATTTTCATGGCCTTTACCTGCAATTAGAATAGTATCATTAACTTCAGCTTTGTCTATTGCAATTTTAATTGCTTTTAATCTATTAACTTCAATTAATGTGTCTTGTTTATTTTCTATTCCACTCATTATTTCAAAAATAATTTTCATTTCATCCTCATTTCTAGGATTATCAGAGGTTACAACTACAAAGTCTGAGATATTGGAAGCTATTTTACCCATCAGAGGTCTTTTTTTTATATCCCTATCTCCACCACAACCAAAAACACATATTAGTTTCCCTTTCTTAAAAATTCGTCTTAATTCTCCAAGAGTATTTCTTAAAGCATCTGGAGTATGAGCATAATCAACAATAACAGTTGGGAGTGTTTTATCCTTGAGGCCTTGATCAACATCAATTAAGTTCATCCTCCCTGGAACACCTGGAAATCGACTAACCTCTTCAAGTAATGGCTGAAGAGAAAAACCATGTTGAAGCATAGATCCAATTGCTTGCAATAAATTCATTAAGTTAAATTTTCCAATTAGTGGGGTTGTAAATTTACTTTTACCATAAGGAGTTGATATTTCACCCGTTGCACCTTGACGGTTAAATACAATATTTGACATATATAATTCTGCTTTAAAATCTTTAACTTTTTGTGGGTCTAATGTAGATTTCCAACATTTATTATTTAATTTTTTAGATAACTTTTGTCCCCATTTATCATCAATATTAATTATTATTTTTGCAACATTTTTATTAAGATATGGTTCTTCAAATAAAAGAGATTTTGCTTTAAAATATTTTTCCATAGTTAAATGGTAATCTAAATGGTCTTGAGTAAGATTTGTAAAAATTGCTCCAGAAAAATAACAGCCACTTACTCTGGATTGCGATAAAGAATGAGAACTAACCTCCATTACCGCTAATGATATTCCTGTTTTCAGCGCAACTGCAAAATTTTCGTGCAAGTCTTCCGCCAATGAAGTTGTTAAGTTTGAAGGTTCTTCATAATTTGGCCATTTGTTAACCAGTGTTCCAAATAAAGCTGTTGGAGTTCCAAGTGAAGTACTTAAGTACTCAATTAAATAAGCAATAGTTGTTTTACCATTTGTTCCTGTAATTCCTATTAAAGAAAATTTTTCAGAAGGTCTTCCCCAAAAGTTAGAAATGATTTCACCTGCTATTTTCTCTATAGATCCATCTAAAACCAAAACAGTTTCATTTGTTTTGAGTAAATTTAAAGAGGAAGATTCCCTGCTAACAATGGCTGCGGCGGCTCCTGCAGAAAATGCCTCTTTTAGAAATTGACACCCATCAACATTTTGTCCATTGATAGCAATAAATAAAGAATTTTTTCTTACTTTCCTTGAATCACAAGTAATACTTTTTATAATAGGATTGTGAAGAGTCTTAGGTATATTTAATCCAGATGATCTCAATAAAGAATGTAATTTATATTCCATAGTTAACTATCTTATTTAAATACTTTTGAATAAATTTAAAAGTATCTTTCTCATCAATTCTAGGAGATATTCTAGGTAATTCAATTAATTTTTTATTATTTTTCTCAAAAAGAGCTAAAATTGGAACCTTTAAATCATATGATTTTTTTATTTCTTTAGAACAACTTTTACTATCAATATCTATTATTTTCAAAGTCAATGGTGGTGATAATTCTAAAAGATTGATTCTTAGTAATCTATCCTCTAAGTCACGGCAAAGACAGCATCCTTTACGAGTATAAAAAATTAATTCATAAATTTCCATTAATCTGGGACCGGATCGCATCCGCAGGGAGTAAGAGGGTGGCAACGGGATAATCTTTTTAAAGTTAGCCAACAACCCTTCCAGGGTCCATGTTTATTGATTGCTATGAGCCCATATTCGCTACAGCTAGGGATGAAACGACATCTTGGTCCCAAGCATGGGGATATGAATTTTCTATATATAGAAATTAATGTGGTTAGTATTTGAACCAAAATTTGATTTAGGGGTCTTTGCATGTCTCAAGATAGAATAAAATAGAATTGATTAGAAATGCCGAATCTGAATAAAACCAGCATGGCATATTTCTTACACAATTGTCCTTTATTAATTAACTTATGTCTCGATATCGTGGACCTCGCCTGAGGATCACGCGTCGCTTGGGAGACCTACCAGGTCTCACCCGGAAGGCCGCTAAAAGGTCTCATCCACCAGGTCAGCACGGCCAAGCCCGTCGCAAGCGCTCAGAATACGCGATCCGTTTAGAAGAAAAACAAAAACTCCGTTTTAATTACGGAATATCTGAAAGACAATTAGTACGCTACGTAAAAAAAGCTAGAGCCCAAGAAGGTTCTACTGGAACTAATTTATTGAAACTTCTTGAAAATAGGCTTGACAACATATGTTTTAGGCTTGGATTCGGACCGACAATTCCAGGAGCAAGGCAATTTGTGAACCATGGTCACATAACTGTTAATGGAAGAATCACTGACATAGCAAGTTATCAATGTAAAGCTGGTGATGTTATCTCTATTAGAGAAAGAAAAGCCAGTAAAAAGTTGGCTGAGGGTAATCTTGAGTTTCCTGGATTAGCCAATGTACCGCCTCACCTTGAGCTGGATAAACAAAAGTTATCTGCAAAAATAATTGGTAGGTGCGAACGCGAATGGGTTGCTATAGAGATAAACGAATTATTAGTTGTTGAGTACTATTCAAGAAAGGTATAAAAATTAAATCTTCTAAAAAAACCTCTATTTTTTCAAATAGAGGTTTTTTTATTTAATTATATATTTATAATTTCTTTTTATTTAAAAATTAGCGTAGCGATACACCTTAATTTTCATGTCAAATAAATTTCTATTCTAAAAATTTTCTATATATTTACTTATTATTTTTTTAATTACAGATATACATTGAAAAAGAAATCATCTTCTATTGAACTTGGACCAAACACAAAAGTTATACATCACGGAAACTCATATGCAAAAGAAACAGGGACAATTATGCCCCCTATATTCCAGAGCGCAACTTTTGCTCACGGCAATCCTCTAGGGTTTGACTATACACGTTCAGGTAATCCTAATTTTAGAATTTTAGAATCAGTATTAAGTTCAATTGAAGGCTGTGAACATAGTTGCATATTTGCCTCCGGAGTAAGTTCAATGACAGCTATTATCTCGTCATTGCAATATGGAGATAATATCTTATGTGAAGAAAATCTTTATGGTTGCACTATAAGATTATTTGAAAAAGTTTTTAAAAAATTCGGTATTAAGACTACTTTTATTGACTTCACAAAAGAATCTGAAATAAACAAAATAAATGAATATAAGCCTGCAATGATTTGGATTGAAAGTCCAACTAATCCTCTTTTGAAAATATTAGATATCAAAAAAATTTGTAAAAAAGCAAATAATTTAAATATACCGGTAGTAGTTGACAACACATTTACAACTTCACTAATACAAAAACCACTTGAGTTAGGAGCAACTTTATCACTTACTAGTACAACTAAATTTATAAATGGTCACTCTGATGCACTTGGAGGTGTCGTATCTACAAATGATAATAAGTGGCATGAGAAATTAGTTTTTGCTCAAAAATCGCTTGGTTTACAACCTTCTCCTTTTGATTCTTGGCTAATAACAAGGGGAATAAAAACATTGCCCTTACGATTGAGTCATCAAGTTAAAAATGCATCTCTAATTGCTAAATTTTTAAAGGAACATCCTCTTATAGAAAGTATCAAATATCCTTTCCTTGAAACTCACCCAGAATATAAAATTGCTAAATCACAGATGAAAAGCGGAGGTTCATTAATTTCAATAAAATTAAATTTATCTCTCAAACAAACTATAAGCTTCTGTAAAAACTTAAATTTATTTACAATGGCAGAAAGTCTTGGAGGTGTAGAAAGTCTTATATGCCATCCTGCTTCAATGACTCATGCATCAGTTAGTCAAGAGATGAAAAATAAAATTGGGATTAGCGATTCTTTACTTCGATTATCTATTGGATGCGAAGATTTTGTAGATTTAAAAAATGATTTATCATACGCCCTTGGAAAATTGATTTGAGAAATAGAGATATAATTACTGATCCATGCTGGAGAGCATGCGATATGGGAGAAGCTCTCCCTAACAGCCCACATGCTGTTTCAGTTGCACTCCCTCGCTGGAAAGATATTATTGACTACGAAGAAAAAGATCCAAATTGCCTGAAAGCTCTCAAATCAATTTATCCAAGATTTGGATTTAATCCATTAATCTCCAGGCTTTCAAAAAAAGCTCTCCAAGTAAATGAATTCCCAACTGGGCAATGTTGGCCTTACCCAAATTTGATTTCTGCAAAAAAAGCACAATTTTATTGTGAAGAAAATAGTATCGGTGCCTTGGATATTTTTAAGATGGATGAATTATTTTTTCTTTATGCTGATGAATTAAGTATTTCTGCCGCGCAAGCTTTTTGGCAACATACAGGGCTTGGTGCTTCTTCACGGGAAGCTGCAATTGCTCTGAACTTAGAGAAAGCACCTTCAAAAATAGTCAGTAAATTAGCTAAAAATAAAATAAAAAACACATTAGCTAATATTTATAAATGTCCATCATCAATGATTAAGCTTGTTCCGTCAGGTATGGCAGCACTGAATTTAGCCCTTGAATCAATAAAAGTATTAAAGAAACAAAGTAAATTCATGCAAATTGGTTTTCCATATGTTGATGTATTGAAATTGCCAAAAGTAATATTTAATGGATGCGATTTGATTCTCGCAGAAAAAAAAGAAATATTAGAGTCAGAAATTAAAAAAAAATTACCTGCAGGCATAATCATTGAATTACCAAGTAATCCAATGCTTAAATGCGTAGATATAAAAATGGTAAGTCAAATAGCACGCTCAAATGGAATACCTCTAATCATCGACGATACTATTGGCTCATCTCTTAACATAGATACACTACATTTTGCCGATCTAATTTTTACATCTTTAACCAAAAGCTTTGCCGGGACTGGAGATGTCATGGCAGGTTCTTTAGTTGTAAGTCCATTCTCAAAATGGAAAAATGAACTTATTGAAATTGTCAATCAAAATCACACAACTCATTTGTCAGATCCTGACTCCATTGCACTTGAAAAAGGAAGCAGGAACTTAACCCATCGAATAAAAAGACTTAATGATTCATGCTTAGAGATTAAAAATCACTTTGAAAAGCATCCAAAAGTTTCAAAAGTTTTACATCCTGAAAATTGTAAAAATTTTAATTCGATTTTAAAAAAAGGTGGTGGATTTGGTTGCTTATTTTCCTTTGAATTAGAAGGAGGCCTTAGTGCTGCAAAGAAATTTTATGACAATTTAAAACTTAATAAGGGCCCTAGTTTGGGTACTAATTTCACTCTTGTATCTCCTTATGTAATGTTGGCTCACTATAAAGAATTGGAATGGGCAGAAAGCTGTGGAGTACCCCCCTCTCTTTTGAGAGTTTCAGTAGGATTAGAAAACACACAATTATTGTGGAAAATCTTTAAAGAAGCTTTGGATTCTTAACCTGAAAAATAGTTATTATTAGCAAAAGAATTACAATGTACCTAACTAGGCATTAATTCATCTAGCGAAAATCTTATTTAAACATGGCAAAAATTTTCGAAGACAACAGTTTTGCAATTGGAAGCACTCCTTTAGTGAAACTTAATTCAATCACAAAAAATGCTAAGGCTACTGTTCTTGCAAAAATTGAAGGTCGCAATCCTGCATACAGCGTTAAATGCCGTATAGGTGCAAATATGATTTGGGATGCAGAAAAGAAAGGTCTTTTAACCAAAGATAAAATAATTGTTGAGCCAACTTCTGGTAATACTGGTATTGCACTTGCATTTACTGCAGCATCCAGAGGGTACAAACTTCTGCTCACAATGCCAGAATCAATGTCTATAGAAAGGCGTAGGGTAATGGCAGTCCTGGGTGCTGAGTTAATTCTTACTGAAGCTGCAAAAGGTATGCCAGGTGCAATTGCAAAAGCAAAAGAGATCGCTGAAAGCGATAAATCTAAATATTTTATGCCAGGCCAATTCGATAATCCTGCTAATCCAGAGATACATTTCAAGACTACTGGACCAGAAATTTGGGATGATACTGATGGAAATATTGATATCCTTGTTTCTGGTGTTGGGACTGGTGGCACAATAACTGGAGTATCAAAATATATTAAATCAGAAAAGGGGAAATCTATATTGTCTGTGGCTGTTGAGCCTAGTCATAGCCCAGTAATAACTCAAACCCTTAACGGCGAAGAGGTAAAGCCAGGGCCTCATAAGATTCAGGGCATTGGTGCAGGGTTCATCCCTAAGAACTTAGACTTGTCTATAGTTGACAGAGTAGAGCAAGTCTCAAATGAAGAGTCAATAGATATGGCCTTAAGATTGGCTAAAGAAGAAGGTTTACTCGTTGGGATATCGTGCGGCGCCGCTGCTGCTGCTGCTTTAAGACTTGCCGAAAAAGATGAATTCGCTGGCAAAACAATAGTAGTAATTCTTCCAGATCTAGCTGAAAGATATTTATCTTCGGTTATGTTTACAGATGTTCCAGCTGGAATAATAGAACAACCTTCTTAGATATTAGATTTTGCTGTTTCTATTACAGCTTCCGGTTTTATAAGCATCGCATCTCCATAAGAGAAAAATCTATATTTTTTTTCAATAGCAACTGAGTAAATGTTGAGCATTCTTTTGCGACCAATTAATGCAGAAACTAATAATAGTAGTGAACTTTTAGGAAGATGGAAGTTAGTCAATAATCCATCAATGACTCCAAATTGATAGCCAGGTTTTATAACTAAATCAATTTTTGTTTTGACAGGAACTAAATTATTTTTCCCAATTTTATATGCACCTTCTATAGCTCTTACCGCAGTAGTACCTATTGCGTAAACTGATCTTCCTCTGTTTTTACATTCTCTTACTAAATTTATAACATCTTCTTTTACCTCTACATATTCACTGTGGAGTTCTAGATCATTCAAATCAGCTACTTCCATTGGTTTAAAGGTACCGAGCCCAACATGAAGAGTAATTTTTGCAATTTTCACACCTTTTTCCTTTAAATCACATAGAAGCTCATCCGTAAAATGTAATCCTGCCGTAGGAGCAGCCACTGCACCAGGACTCTTAGCAAAACATGTTTGATAATTTTCGAAGTCACTTGTGCTTCGTCTTTTTATGTAAGGTGGAAGTGGAACTTGGCCATAAATCTCAAGGAATTTTTCCATTTCTGAGACATTAAATTTAGTATTAGATATTTCAACTATTTTTCCTCCTGAAGATGCGTCATTAGAGATAATCTTTAATGGTATATCAACTTCACTCTCTTTCTCTATCATTAATTCATCTCCTATTTTCATTTTCCTGGAGGGTTTAGCAAGGCATTTCCAGTAGTTATCCCCATATTTTTCCAAAATAAAAATTTCACCTCTTTTCCCTGAAGGGAATCGGACAGATAATCGAGCTTTCAAAACTTTTGTATCGTTTAGAATCAACAAATCACCTGGATTTAGTTCATTCCTTATATCCCATACAGTATTGTCATAGTTCATTGTCTGATCTTTCTGTTCTTCCCTTAAGATCATTAACCGAGAGGAATGTCTCGGGTTAAGAGGCGTTTGAGCTATTTGATTAGAATCTAATAAATAATCATAAGACTCTAAGCAAAAATCAATTGATTCCATTCAATAAATAAATTTTTAATCAGCTAATGTATTAGGCTCATTCTCTATTAAATAGGTTAAGTCTTTTAGAAATGATGCAGCATCTGCTCCATAAATAATTCGATGATCGGCAGTTAAATTGACTTTCATTTGACGTTTAATTGAGATAGAACCATCTCCCGTTGAAACCACATTAGGCTTTGATGCACCTACTGCGAGGATAGCCCCTGTTCCAGGAGGCAATATTGCATCAAATGAATCAACACCAAACATCCCAAGATTAGAAAGAGTAAAAGTTCCTGAATTATATTCTTGAGGCTGAAGTTGCTTTAATCTTGAACGTTTTACGAGATCTGCCCATTGACTTGATAACTGGTACAAATCTGTTGAGTCAGCTTTCTGTAAAACTGGAGTAATCAATCCACCTCCTTCCATTGCAACAGCAACAGCAACATTTATATCTGATTGAAAAGAAATACCATTATCGTCGTATTTAGAATTCACTTGAGGATGCCTATCCAATGTTTTAGCTATAGCTTTGACTAACAATGCAGTCATAGTAACGCCTTTAGGCTTAACTTGTTTATAAAATTCCTCGAAACTATTCATCTGGATTGTATAGCCAACATGAAAACATGGAATTGACAAACTTTCGACCATATTTCTATTAACAGCTTTTTGAAGAGTATTAAAAGGAATTAATTCTCCACGATTAACAACAGGGCTTGGGGGAACATAAACCTGTTTTGATTTGTTTGAGTCAATTTTTTCTATTGATTTACTTTCAGAGAAGTTCTTTACGGGGGCATCACTTTCAGCAATCCATGGAACTGTATTTTGAATACCTTTAGACAGTTCTACATCCTCCGCCTGAACCCTCCCATGAGGGCCTGATCCTCTAACAGTTGATAAATCTACTCCTAATTGAATTGCTAATTTCTTTGCTCTTGGGGTTGCAACTATTCGACCTGTATTTATAAACCCCGAATCTATTTGATTATCATCTTGATCACGACTTTGGACTGGTGCTTCATGATCAGATTTATTTTCTAAATTTTTAGATTCATTTACCTCAACAGTCGAAGTTTTTTCATTTGAAACCTTCGCCACTTCAACGTTATCTTTCTGAGGTTCTTTTTGAATAGGAATATTTGAAATTTCTTCCTTAGATTCAACAATTAGTCCGATTGTTTCCCCTACAGGAGCTGTACTACCAGCAGGCATTAAAATTGCTCCGAGATAACCTTCTTGGAATGCCTCGACATCCATATCTGCCTTGTCAGATTCAACAACAAGTACTGATTCGCCTCGGTCAACTTTGTCACCTGGACTTTTCAACCATTCAACAATTTTCCCCTCAGTCATAGTTGAACTGAGCGCAGGCATAAAAATGTCGTGGGTTGCCACTATTTATTCGTATTGAGTGTTTACTAGAAATAAATATATTTCCTCTTAAAATCTATCTTGTAGATACTGACAAGACAAAAAGCTTAACTTTTATGTTGATTTCCTACTAGAAAATTTGGAAAAGCTAGCAATATTAAAAACTTTAACGATTATTAATCCAAACCATCTATCGCTTCAACTATCCCATCTCGTACAAGTATTGAAACTTGCATTTTCTTAACTAAATTATCGCCTTTTTTTATATCACAAAAACTCTCTATTTGGCCCTGCTCAACAACTTGTTCCATCTCAAGTTCTCTAACTTGAGATTGCTGTTGCAAAAGATTTCTTTTTTGCTCCTCAAGTTCTGATCTTTTTGTTGCAACCTGTTGCTGAATTTGAGAGACTTGCTCTTGAACTCTTGGGTCAAGAGGATTTGCACTTTGACTTCTTACATCACTAACCACCTGCTGTCCTTCTTTCTCAAGTTGTGAAAGCTGTTCATCCGTTGAGGAGATAGCAGCACTTATCTCCTTTTCTGCTTCTTCTTTCCATGCGGGCGTAACAAATGCTCTTATGGAAATTGAGCGTTTGATTGAAATTGAATTAGATTCAGACATTTTTATGGATATTTAATACCCCTTAGAATCTCAGTCAAAGAGTTTTTGGTCAACATAATTTTTTAGTTTAAGAAATTATGTATGAAAGATTGAAGAAATTATTGCTCTATCTCGCTCACGGATTTTATCTCGTCTTTGCTTAAGTGTTTGAGTTAATAAGCCATTATCAATAGTAAATTTTTCTACGAAAGCAATGCCAAAAACTCTCTCTTCCCTTCTGGAATTATTTCTTGATTTAAGCGACTTATTGATTTCAGATCTTAAGAAATTTTTAAAACTTTCATTCTCGAAAAAATTCGCTGGGTTATCTTCTAACGAGGATCCACCTTTAATCATAAATTTTTGGGCTTCATCAAGATTTAGAACTATTAAAGCTCCAAGATTTTTTTCATCTTGTCCAACAATCATTACTTGCTCAATCAATTTGATTCCTAATAGGGCTTCCTCCAAGGGACCTGGCTCTATATTTTCTCCACTAGATAAAACAATAGTATCTTTTTTTCTACCTGTAATTATTAGTGTTCCATCTCTTTTAATAAACCCTAAATCACCAGTGTTAAACCAACCATCTGGATCTAAGACCTTTTTTGTTTCTTCTTCATTTTTAATATAACCGTTCATTACTTGTGGTCCTTTTGCAAATATCAATCCCTTTTCCATAACTCCTAAAGTAATTTTAGAATCGGGATCTACAACTTTTAAGTAGGTTTCTGGGAGAGGAGTACCAGCACTTCCCCTAATATTTTTCCAAGTTCTTCTACAACTCACCACTGGACTGGTTTCAGTTAAGCCATATCCAACTAACAATTCAATTCCAATAGATTCAAAAAATAAATCTACGTGTGACGAAATTGCACCTCCACCACTAATTGGAAATTGAAGATTTCCACCACATAATTGTTTCTTAACTTTTGGCCACAAAATCCTCGCTGAAAGAAAATGTAACGGCATTCTCATAAATAAATTTAACAAAGAAAAAAATCTAGATTTTATAGAGCTGTGATAGATAAGATTGTTTTTTAATTTTCTAAGCGAAAATTTATATGATGAGCTATTTTTTACAGACATTTCAATTAATCGTCTCCTAAACTTTGGCATTGTCTTAATTGCATCATTAAATCCCAAGTATATAGCCTCCCAGAGTCGAGGTACTGTAGCCATTATTACTGGCTTTACGCGAGGCAAATCATTTTTTAGATTCTTTATTGTTGTATAAGTTTGTGTACACCCACAAGAAAAAAAATAATATTCTGCACTTCTTTCATATGAGTGCCAGATAGGTAAAACACTTAGGACAGCAGAACCGGGGTTAGGGTTAGCTACACACACTAGCGATTTAATTTGGTGCAAGAGATTTTTATGAGTCAAGGGAACCCCTTTGGGCCTACCTGTAGTGCCTGAGGTATAAAGGATTGTTGCAATTTCGTCTGAAAGATTATTTGATTGATTATTAATATTATCCGTAAATTTATTCTGCTGACCAACATCAATCAAGGTATCCCAATCTAAAATATTACTATCGCTACTTTTGCCGTCTAATTGAACTATCAACTTAATTTGATTTTTTTCTTCTGAAGATAAGTCCAAACTTTCCAAGACATCAGAAGATTGAATAAATAATGCAACAGATTGAGAATGGCGTAAAATATATTTTAGTTCATCTTTAGGAGCTGAAATACCTCTTACTGCATTAGCAGCTCCTACACGCATTATTGCTTGATCAGCGATAAGCCACTTTGGACTATTTTCAGCAAAAAGAGCAACAACTTCTCCTTTCCCAATATTAAAACTTTTCAAGGCTGACGCTGCATGGTCAATAAATGACGCTAATTCAGAATAAGTTAAAGAAATGGGAGGGTTGGAATAAGGGTCATTAACAGCTACAACTTCACTATACTTTTCTGATAAATAAGGCCAAATCTCATCAACTCTTTTTAAATTTTTAGTAAAGGTTCTCTCTTTTAAAGCCTTGAGTTCTTTTCTGGTTGGCTGCCAAGAGCTTTGAGCTGGTGTAAATTTAACTTTTCTTCTAATCATTTTTCTTACTGAAAGACTATTAAAGGAAATTTAATACAAATTTTACTTCATTTAATTTCATCACAAATATTTAAACTAAATCTATTAATTATGCATTGCTTAATGAGAGGTTTAATTTCATTAACTGTTATGCCATATACCCATTCATCCAATTTCCCTACGTCATTAGAACTTAATCCACAAGGATTTATTTTTTTATAACCTCCTAAATCGCAATTTACATTTAGTGCAAATCCATGCTGAGTAATCCATTTTTTGCAGCCTATTCCAATTGAAGTAATTTTTTTATTTTGACACCAAACCCCAGTTAAACCATTTTTTCTCTGGCCATTAAGTTGAAAAATATCAAGCAAATCAATAATAACTTGTTCAAGCTCTCTTAAATACCAGTTCAAATCTTTATTAAACCGATTTAAATCAAATACCAAATAAACGACAAGCTGACCATCCATGTGATGTGTTACGTCACCTCCTCTATCAATTTTATGAAATTTAATTAATGGATCATTAATGTCAAAAAGCACATTTTTGTAATCCGAACCTCTACCAATTGTGTAACAAGGTTCATGTTCAAGGAGCCAAATAGCATGTGGCTGACAAGAATTTTTCATCATCTTATCCCGCCAGTCAACCTGCCAGTTCCAAGCCGTCTTAAACTGGACTAAACTTTTTGGTTCAAAAATAAAAGCAGTTTGGCAATTTTCTGTTAGAAAATTATTATTAAGCAAACCAGAGTTTTCTGGGAAAGGAGGTTCGTAATGAAATTGCTTATTCATGGTAGAAACCTTGAATTAACACCAGCACTAAGAGCTTATACAGTTTCAAAACTTGAGAGATCATTTCATCATTTCGAGGAGATTGTTAAAGAAGCTGATGTTCACTTATCAGTTGCACGTAATCCAAGAGTTCCATTGCAAATAGCAGAGGTAACAGTTTTTGCTAATGGCACTGTAATCAGAGCTCAAGAAAGAAGCGAAAATCTTTATGCAAGCATTGACCTCGTAGCTAGCAAGTTAGCTCGTCAACTTAGAAAATACAAAGAACGCCATGCTCAAAGCAACAATAAAAAGAAATCTGACCTAAAAGAAAATATTAATTTATCTGATGAAAAAAATGAGAAAGACTTTATAAGTTCATTAACTAAAAATAAAAAAGCAGATTTACCTAATCCAGGAATAAGGAGAAAATACTTCAATATGGATCCGATGACCCTTGAAGAGGCTAGAAATCAACTTGATCTAATAGATCATGACTTTTATTTTTTCCGGGATTGTGAGACCAAAGAATTGCAGGTTATCTACAAAAGGAATCATGGAGGCTATGGGGTAATTCAAGCAAAAGAAAGTCAAGAATAAATGACTGGTCTAAAAAGAAGCGACTCATTATCTTATGACTTATCAGAGTTAATTCATCATGCGGTCTTAACTCCTCAAATAGCTAGAAGTAAATTCAGTCAAATTTGCAATGAAGTGAAAAATTCAGGTTTATCAAGATTATGTACAGATTTATGTGGATTGAAAGTTGCTAGAGAACTTTTTGGATCAGATACTCATATGAGAGTTTTTGCTCTAATTGCTTTCCCTTTTGGTAATCTTCCAACCATATTAAAAAAGATGGAAATTGAATACGCTCTTGAGAATGGCGCAGACGAAATCGAGATAGTTCCAAACTTTTCTTTCTTAGAAGATAAAAACACAAATAGATTTGCAGAGGAAATTGCAGATTTATGTTCGTATGGGGTCCCAGTAAGAGCAATATTAAACACTTACAATTTGCAAAAAGACATTATTCAGATTGCTATTGAAGCTTTAATTGATGCAGGAGTAAGGGGAATTCAAAACGGAAATGGCTTTGGTCCACCTGTCACGGCCTCAGAGATCAAAATGATTTCAAAAATAGTAAATTCGCGAATATCAATAAAAGCAGTTGGTGGAATAAAAACACTTGATAACGTAATTGAATTAATTGAAGCTGGCGCAAATGAAATAGGAACCAGCAATGGGATTAGCATCATCAAAGAAGCCCATAAAAAAATAAATGGCAAATCCAAATAAACGTATCACTGGTCTAGCATTAAAAGTTGGACCTCTTGGAGAAAATGATAGGCTAATTACAATTTTAACTGAGCATGAAGGTATTTTAAAATTTGCAATTCCAGGAGCAAGGCGACCAAAAAGTAGTCTTAGTGCAACCTCACCACTAACTTTACTTGAACTTGATGTTGTTGGGAGAAGATCATTGAAAAAAGTAAAGCAAATTAAAATATTAAAAAGTTTTTCAAAAATAGGGAAAGAGCTCGATGCACTTGCAGCAGCTCAAGCCATAGTAGAGATATGTCTCATGACAATAGGCAATAGCGATCCGAATCCTTCTTTACTTGAGATAATACTTTTACATCTCTCAAGACTCGAATGTATTAACAAAAAAAATGATGATAGTTCATACATACTTGCTGTATCTGTTCAGTCATGTATTCATCTTTTTGCACTCAGTGGTTACTCTATACCCTTACACATATGTTCAAGGAGTGGGGAGCCGCTTGTCCCTCCTATTGGAGACTGGGGATGGAGGTGCAGTCTTCTCCCAGATGAAGGTATTATAGAAGGAGCTTTTAGTAATGCGGATATTCAATTAAATCCTTCTGAGCTTGCACTTTTACAAAGATTAACTCAACCACATCTCCCTTATTCAAAAAATGGATTGATCATGGGTCCAAAATATGTTTGGTTGAAATTTATAAAAGTTATTCAGTCATGGGCAAGATTCAATATTGGTCAAGAAATAAATTCTTTAAAGATGATTGATATTTAGTTTATAAAATAGAGTTTTATATAGCTATTATAAGTTGTTATAAATTTGAAAAAACTTTTACAACTAAATCGTAAGAAATTATTCTACTCACTGCTAAGTTGAAATATAAATTGCTTGTATTTGGTGGCGCACATCGCATGGCTGGGCAAAAAATCACCATTCTGCGGTAATGTAACTTACGGTTTGAGTACAACTAATGAGCTCAGAGCTAGAGGACACTCAACTAGTTTTATTCATTTTGATAACCCAACCAACCCCAAGGATAAGAGCACTTCATTATTGGCTAACGATCCAGAAGTTAGCTTGCCATATTTAATAAAATCTCAAGTTTATACAATTCCATCTCTACGCGCACAACGGGAACTAAGGGAGTCTCTAGAAAGATTAAAACCAGATTTAGTACATGCAAGTTTAACTCTTTCTCCTCTTGATTTTAGATTGCCAGATCTTTGTTCTAATCTCAAAGTCCCTCTTATTGCAACTTTTCACCCACCTTTTGATTCAAATGTAAGAAGCTTAACAGCAAGTACCCAGCAACTTACTTATCAACTATATGCACCTTCTTTAGCAAAATATGACAAGGTTATTGTTTTCTCAGAGATGCAAGCGGAGGTGCTGTCCAAAATTGGGGTAAACAAATCGAAATTACAGGTTATTCCTAATGGAGTAGATACAGATACATGGCTACCTATAAATCATAAAAAACAAACATCTAAACAATATGAGATAAAAAAAAGGGTGAATGGGAACAGGATTTTTCTTTACATGGGGAGAATTGCATCAGAGAAAAATGTTGAAGCACTTCTTAGAGCGTGGAAACAAGAGTCGCTCGAAAACTGCACCTTAGTCATTGTAGGAGATGGACCTTTACGACCTACATTAGAAAATAATTTTCCGCCAGGTGATAATCAAGATATTTTGTGGTGGGGGTATGAATCAGATTTAGAAACAAAAATTGCACTTCTACAATGTTCTGAAGTTTTTCTTTTACCAAGTTTAGTTGAAGGACTCTCAATTTCACTTTTAGAGGCAATGTCTACAGGCACTGCATGTATAGCCACTGATGCTGGTGCGGATGGAGAGGTTCTCGAAGATGGAGCAGGAATTGTTTTAAGCACTGAAAACGTTACCTCGCAGCTAAGAACTCTTTTACCTCTACTAAAAAATTTCCCAACACTTACAGCGGAGCTTGGGCAAAGGGCTAGAGAAAGAGTAATAGAGCGATATACGCTCAAACAAAATATTGATTCACTTGAGAAACTTTATAATTGTTTTGAGAGATCAAATCATATTTCTACTGCGCTCAGCAGCAGCTACAACAGCCTCGATTAACGCCGATCTTAAACCTGACATTTCAAGGTGACGTAATCCTTCTATAGTTGTTCCTGCTGGAGAAGTTATCAAATTTTTAAGTTGACCAGGATGAAGTTTTCTCTCTTTCATTAATTGTGCTGAAGATTGCAATGTTTGAAGAGATAAATAATCTGAAAGCTCGCGAGAAAGGCCACTCGCAACGGCTCCATCGCTCAAAGATTCTGCAATCATAGCGACATAAGCTGGTCCAGAAGATGTCAGAGCTAAAAAGGAATCCAAATTCTTTTCTGGCAACTCAAAAAGTTCACTTATCGGCTCAAAAATATTTCTTACTAAAGATTTGTGATTTTCTTGTATTCCTTCACCCCATGAAAAACAGGTAAGGCCTTTCCCTATCAATATCGGAGTATTTACTATTGCTCTTACACAAATATGATTTGGAAATTTTCTTTGTAACTTCGCAAGATTTATTCCTGGCAAAAGAGAAATAAGTATAGCTCTTGATCCACTCTTCTCAATTATTTTTGATTCTTGTTCTTTAATTTCGCAAATTTGTTGTGGTTTGACAGAGAGGATCTTAATAGGAGCATCCCAAGCAATTACGGATTGAGAATCATTAGAACAAAATAATCTTAATCCTTTTGGGAATTTACTTCTTAGATTTAAAACATTTTTCTCCGACCCAACAATGGCAATAATGTTTTCTGGCTTAAAAAAATCTCTCTCTATCAGAGGAAGGATAACTGCTTGCGCAATTTTACCAAAGCCAATTATCCCTATGGATTTTGTCACTTAATCTATATTACCCCTGCTAATGAATCTCCCCATGCAGGCTCTGGAGCTGGCACTGATTCTTTTGTAATTGGTCCAACATCTTTATTAACGACATTTGATGGCGAAGCATCATCTTGATATGAATTCGTAACATTTACACAACTTGGAGCAAAAAGAAAAATACTCTCACCAACTCTTTCCTGATGCCCATCAATTGCAAAAGTTCCTCCTGCAACAAAATCAACAGCTCTTTGAGCTTGATCAGGTTCCATCATAGTTAAATTTAAAATTACAGTTTTTCTCTCTCTCAATGATTGTATTGCTTTAGGCATTTCATCAAAGCTTCTTGGCTCCATCAAATTGACTTCAGAACTTGAAGTGGAGATACCGGGCATGCCAATAACGTTAGAGCCTCCTGATAAAGGCCTGCCATCAAATGGGTTAGATTGAGCCAATGGTGCTACTTGGTGAGAAGCATCTTTCTGAACACCAGAGTCAAAGTCATCTCCAGTCTCGTAATCAAGTTCATCAAAACCACTGTCATAATAGTCGTCACCAGCAACGACAGAACGAAGACGAGAAATAAGCGACACCTTGTGATCCTCTCGGGATAATTGTGAAAAAGTTGAGAAACAACCCAACGAAGGAAGGTCTTAAAATTAAAAGACTAAATCCTAATACTTAAATAACGTTCATTTGAAGGTGGGGCAAGGTTTTTAATAACTTTTTTTTTATATTACGAAAAAATTCTATGGCTAATCTCGTTTACCAAATAAAAAAGACCCAACACGAACATAGCTAGCACCTGACTTAACAGCATCTCTCCAATCTTTACTCATGCCCATTGAGCATTCTGATAAATCAAGTTTATTTGCTAATTGTCTGCATTCTTTAAAGACTTGAATTCTCTTTGTAGAGGAAAATTCAAGCGGAGGTATTGTCATCAAACCAATTATTCTTAGATTTTGTAACTTTTGAATTTTTGGCCATAATTCAATTAAATCATCTGGCTCAAAGCCTCCTTTATTTGTATCAACTCTAAACTTAACCTGAAGCATTAATTCAGGAAACTTGTTTTCTTCATGAGATATTCTTGAAATTCTCTCAAGCAACTTTATTGAATCGCAAGAATGAATAACACAAAAATTTTTAATAATTGACCTTACTTTATTTGACTGTATTCTTCCTAAGAAATGCCATCTAATATCGTTAAATTCTGAGAGAGTTTCAATTTTAGGTAGAGCTTCTTGAAGCTTACTTTCGCCAAAGTCCATCTGACCTTTTAAATAAAAACTTCTAATCTTTTTTATTGAATGATTTTTACTAACAGCAATGAGTTTAGTTCCTTCGGGCAAATCACCTCTCAACTCATCGAGCGCATCAAAAGAGTTCACAGATTTAGTTAAATAAAAGTCTGTTTAAATAATTCTTGCCACCTAGGTAATTCATCAGGATTAGACCTCCTGCATATTGATAAATTTTTATCAGCATAATGTCTAGCATCCATGTAAGGAATAACCTCAAATTCAGCACCTCTTGGTTGTAACGTAACTAAAAAAAACATTTTTTGCGCATACAAAGTAGCGTAAACGTCTCTACCTTCCCCTGCAGGTGATACCAAATAAAGCATTCCAAAGGTGGGATGATTAAGGTACTTTTCTGCGTCCAATTTAAAATAGTTAGCTCACATTAAAACCTTACATCTTTATAAAGACTTAGCACTACTTCATTGCAAATTTTCAATAAGATCCGATTTTTATCCTTACTAGGAAGATCGCAAAGAAAGCAGATAGTGCGAAAAAATTAGGGCAAGACATTTTTGTGATTAAGGATTTAGGACGCAATGATGAAGGAGATATAATATATCCACCTCTAGCTAAAAGTGCATCAGCTCCTTGGTTTGATCTCAGTAAGATATTTAAAAGCAATCTTTCTCCGATAGAAATTACTAATCCAAGTGATAATTTGAATCCAAGATTTCTAAAATTAATCACCCTAAGTGATATTGAACGAATTAAATTTTGAAATTCTTCCTGAACCAATGGTATAAATCTTAATGACAATAAGAGTTGGAAGCTAAATCTATCAATGTTTACTCCAAATAAAGCCAAGGGATTCAAAAACCATCTCAAGGCCCAAACCAAATCTTCGGGAGGAGATGTTAAAAGCATTAAATTAACACTATGTACAACAGTAAAAAGTAATGTTGAACTTTTAATAGCCAATTCAGCTGAACGTCTATCGATTGTAAAAGAACCAATAGACATATTTAAAATTTTGATTGTACCAGTATTTAGGAGTTCCCAAGGTGAGTCGTGAGAGATGGTAAAACCTAACTCATCAGGATTTCTAATCATCAAAACTGGTGAAGCTTCACTTGTAGGTAAAAAAACAGAAAAAAGTCCAACGATAGATGAAAATACTAATAAATAAATAAAAGATCTCAACCAAACTCTTGATGGTAATAAACTTGAAAAAGAAATTATACAAAGAAGCACTACAAGACCAATACGCCATAAAGCTGAAGAAAGAATTGGAGAGACTAAAAAGAATGTAACCCATAAAATTTTTAATCTAGGGTCAAGTAAACGCAACCAACTCCTCTCACCATCGACAAATTGTCCAATTGGCAATTTACGCAATAAATCCATTAGGAAATCTCTTCATTTATATTTTTTTTCATTAAATCTTTCTCAGCATTTCGTTGTTTCTTCCCTCGCCAAAAAAGCTTAATAGGAGTTCCTTTAAAACCCAAGCCCTCTCTTAATTGTCTCTCTGTATATCTACGATAGGAATCACCAAAAAGTTTTGGTTCATTTACAAAAAGAGTAAACGTAGGAGGCCTTGCACAAACTTGAGTCCCATAATAAAGTCGTCCTTGTCTTCCACCACGGCTTGTTGGTGGACTTCTCCACGCCAATGCCTCATTGAGCACCTCATTAACAACTGAAGTTGTAACTCTTCTTCTATGTTGATCTACTGCTAATAATGATTTTGAAAATATATTATCTACTCTTTGACCAGTAATAGCAGATGTAAAAATCATCTCTGCCCAGTTTAAGAAATAAAGTTTTGACCTAATCTCTTTTTCCATTTTTGGCATTGTATGACTATCCTTTTCAACTAAATCCCATTTATTAATAACTACAACGCAAGCTCGCCCATCATTTTCGATTTTTCCAGCTAGTCGCTGATCTTGCTCAGTAACTCCATCATTTGCATCAATAACTAATAAACAGATATCACTCCTTTCAATAGCTTTAAGACTACGATTAACACCAAAAAATTCCGGGCCATAGTTCACACTCTTTCTTTTTCTGATACCAGCCGTATCTAATAATTTCCAATCTTTTCCATTCTTTCGGATAATTGCATCTACGGAGTCCCTTGTTGTTCCTCGTATAGGACTGACAATAGCTCGGTTCTCTCCACAGATTGCATTAAGAAGGCTGGATTTTCCTACATTAGGTCTTCCTACAATTGACAAGTGGATTAATTCATCAATATCTTTTTCAAGTTCTTTCGGAGGAAGTAGTGAAACAACCTTATCAAGTAATTCTCCTGTCCCAACACCATGAATAGCGGAAACGGGGATTGGTTCGCCTAACCCTAATTTCCAAAACTCAGCGGCTAAAGCAGATCCTTGTTCAATAGATTCGCACTTATTAACAGCAACTATTGCATTACATGAATAATTTCTTAGCCACATTGCAATTGATTCATCTGCAGGAGTTATGCCTTGTTGGCCATCAACAATAACTAAAGCTACTGATGATTCTGACAAGGCAAGATCTGTTTGTTCTCTTATTTGAGGCAGAAATTCAGAATCATCGTCAAATAATAATCCCCCAGTATCTACAAGTTTAAAATTTCTTCCATCCCAATATCCACTCTGATAGCACCTATCTCGAGTAACACCCGGTAAATCATGAACAATTGCATCTCGATTCTGGGCTAAACGATTTACCAACGTCGATTTACCAACGTTTGGCCGACCAATTATTGCAACTACAGGGTGCAAGGAGTCTTTCCTCTATGAATGTTATTATTATCTTATATCTCAGGAAGGTTATATATTATTAATATTATTGATTAAAATTATTAACACAAATAAATGCGCAATAAAAAGCTAGGTCCTTTTGATAGAAAGAAAATTATGAATAAAAAAGAAAAAAGTAAGACACAAATACTTTTAACAGCATACCTAATTATTATATTAATTCTACAAATACCAATATCTCTAAAATCTTTTTTGGAAGTATTGCCATACATCGATTCTTCTAATAATTCTCAAAATTTTTAGAATATAGCTCAATGTGTAATCTCAAAAGTATATCTCTTCATGGCAATGGAACTAAAAGGATAATTGAATGTCCTATTTTACAATCGCCTTTAGCAGGTGTTAGTGATCAAACTTTCAGAAAACTTGTACGAAAATGGGCTCCAAAAGCACTTCTATATACTGAAATGGTGAATGCTAAAAGTTTAGAACTTGGTTTCGGAGTAAATAAGATACATGAACTTTCAGAGGAAGAAGGACCAATAGCAGTACAATTATTTGACTCTAAAATAAATTCTTTAATCGATGCGGCCAAAAGATCAGAACAATGTGGTGCTTATTTAATAGACATTAATATGGGTTGTCCTGCAAGGAAAATCACGAAAAAAGGTGGCGGAAGTAAATTACTTTTAAATGAAAATTTAGCAGCAGAAATTGTTAATAAAGTAGTAAATTCTGTAAGTATTCCTGTCACCGTTAAAACTAGACTTGGATGGTGTGATCAAACCTCAAACCCTATATTTTTCTCTTCATTAATTCAGAGTGCTGGAGCACAAATGCTAACAATTCATGGAAGAACGAGAAAGCAAGGTTTTTCTGGTAAAGCAGACTGGGAGAAAATTGGTCAGATAAAAAAGGCTTTGACAATACCAGTTATTGCTAATGGAGATATAAATTCTGTCGCAAATGCCAAAGATTGCTTAACGATCTCAAAAGCCGATGGACTGATGATAGGGAGGGGGAGTATGGGATCACCATGGCTAGTTGGTCAACTTTACTCTTTTTTTACTGAAGGAAAATTAATAGATGATCCATCTCCCAAAGAAAAACTCAATATAGCTCTAGAGCAACTAAACGATCTGATAAAATTGAAAGGAGAGCATGGTTTTTTGATAGCAAAAAAGCACCTCAATTGGACCTGTAGAGGATTCAAAGACTCAAGTGTTTTCAGAAAAAAATTGGTAACAGCAAAAACATCCCATGAGGCAATATATTTGATTAAAGAAAAAATAGATTTTCTAAATTAACTTTTAAATAAAAATTAGATTTGATCAAATAAATAAAAATTATCCACACAATTTACAATAACCAAAGAGAAATAAGATTCTTCATTTTTCTCATACTGACTTGCAAGGAATAATTTTTGATCGGGGAAGCCAACTCTCTCGGCATAAAGGGATCTTTCCAATAGTTTTCTTTTAGATAACACATCTCTTATCATCCCCCATCTTTTACCAACTTTCATAAAAATAATATTTCTATTTCTTGTAATAGATTCATTAATTAAATCTTCTATATCAATCTTATTTTCAGGTGTTGGAGTTATTAATAATTGTTGCTTCTGTAGAGCCAATTGAAATTTACCAGCTGCTGCTGCTGCTGAAAAGGAATTCACTCCAGGGACTATGTCTACTTGAGCATGTGGGTAGTTGATTTGCATATATCCAATTAAATAAGAGCTTGTAGCAAAAAGAGACGTATCTCCTTGACATAAAAAAACAACTTGTTCTCCTTTTGATACTTTTGATGCCAAGAAGTCACTTGCAACTTTCCAAGCATTTTTCAAAACTTCAATATCCGAGACCATCGGAAAAACAAGAGGAATTTGAATTTTCGATTCATCAATCCATACTGAAGCTATTTTTTTAGCCAGACTTTCTTCCCCATTCGCACTTACTGGGTAAGTAATAATAGACGAATTCCTGATTGCCTCAATAGCTGCAATTGTAACGAGTGAAGGATCCCCTGGACCAACTCCTACAAGTTTTAAGCAACCATTATTTTTACTTGCCTCACAAGAATTTTTATTCATAGATATATCTTTTTAACTGTGCATTCTTGGTGCAGGATAAAGTGTTTCAAGTATCTCTGACTCAACCTCAGAAAGTTGCTTTAATCGATCTCTTACCTCAGTGCTTGAAAAATTTTTCTCAGCTAATTTCCAGTAAACTGAAAAATGTCTAGCTTCGCTTTTTAATAAGTCACTATATAAATTTCTAATTTCTTTATCAGGAGAATTAACTGAAAGAAGCGACATTCTTTCATGACTTCTGGCCTCAATCAAACCAGCGACTAAAAAACTATCAAGCATTCTGTAAGGTTCGTTTTTTCTAACATTCTTAGATAACTTTTCTCCATATGGTGGAGCTTTTAATCTTATCAGTTTTTTACCTCTTTTTTTTAAAATTTTTATTACTCTCTCATAATGTTCTAATTCTTCTCGTGCAATTGGACTTAATGTCTCAGAAATTTCAGATTCTGAAAAATATCTAAAAATTAATTGCATTGCAAAGCCAGCAGCCTTTCTCTCACAATGAGCATGATCTATAAGAATCTCTGTTGGGTTTTCAAGTGCTTGAGTCAACCATTCACTATTTGTTTTACTTGATAACCACTTAATCATTATTCCCTCATAGTCAGACTTTTAATTTATTTTAAATAATCAATTAAACCATGCAATGCCAATTGATAACTTAAAGCCCCAAAACCAGAAACAATGCCTATTGCTTTATCTGATAAATATGAATTATGACGAAATTCCTCACGAGTAAAAGTATTGCTTAAATGTATCTCTACAAATGGTTTATGAACTCCTAGTAAGGCATCTCTTAATGCAATA
>MDTG01145388.1_pt1 | contig 53255 bp, 52 predicted proteins | sample 811421 | NCBI WGS metagenome assembly MDTG01 (sample SAMN05326645, study PRJNA326480) | marine metagenome | isolation source: seawater | place: Pacific Ocean: South East | collected 2011
CATCTTTCGCAGTCAAGATACCAATGTGGCCATTTCATACTTGGTTGCCTGATGCTCATGTCCAGGCACCAACATCTGGATCTGTAGTTTTAGCAGCTATATTACTTAAAATGGGTGGGTATGGTTTTTTGAGATTTAGTTTGCCAATGTTCCCAGAAGCAAGTTTTATTATGCAGGACTTTGTCTACTTTATATCCGTAACTGCAATTATTTACACCTCGTTAGTAGCTCTAATGCAAGAAGATATTAAAAAACTAATTGCATATTCATCAGTTGCTCACATGGGGTTTGTAACAATTGGTATATTTTCTTTTAACCAGCAAGGTTTAGATGGAGCTATATTCCAAATGTTAAGTCATGGTTTTATTTCTGCTGCATTGTTTTTACTTATTGGTGTTATATACGATAGGATGCATACAAGAGAAATTGAAGCTTTTGGTGGATTGGTATCAAGGATGCCTGTTTATGCCCTTTTTCTTTTGTTTTTTACTATGGCAAATATTGGTTTACCAGGTACTTCTGGATTTGTAGGTGAATTTCTGACTTTATTAGGTGCATTTAAATCAAATCCTATAGTTGCTATTTTTTCCACTTTAGGTGTAGTTCTTTCTGCGGCATATGCATTATGGCTTTATAAAAGGGTCGTTTTTGGAGAATTAATTAAAGAGAGTTTAAAAAATCTGAAAGATATGTCGGCTAGAGAGGTTTGGACTGTTGTTCCTTTAGTAATAGCAACATTGTTTTTGGGTATTTATCCATCAATAATTTTAAATGTTACTGGTCTTGCTGTAGAAAATTTGTTAACTGGTTTAAATTTAGAGTAAACAAGTAATTTTTTGAGGTACAAATGTTTAAAAATGATTTTTTTCTTGCAATTCCAGAAATAGTTATGTCTTTATTTGGAATTTTAATTCTTATGATAGGAGTATTTTTTTTCAAGAAAAAAAGTCCTGAAATTTTATTTTGGATTTCTACCATATTTATTGGATTTGTTACTTTATTTTTTTATTTTGCAGCTGATTTAAATTATCACGGATTTAATGAATCTTTTAAATTTGATGCTTATGGAAGCTTTTTTAAATCAATAATTTTTGCTAGTGCTGCTATAGTTCTAGGATTGAGTATTGATTATTTAAAGAAAATAAACTTATTAACCTTCGAATATCCTGTTTTAATTATTTTTTCAACAATTGGTATGTCAGTTATGATTTCTGCAACTGACATGTTAGTTTTATATATGGGTTTAGAATTACAATCTTTAGCTTTATATATTATGTCGGCCTATAGAAGAGATAACCTTAAATCTACAGAAGCAGGATTAAAATATTTTGTACTTGGGGCTTTATCTTCTGGAATATTACTTTATGGAGTCTCTTTAATTTACGGTTTTACTGGAACAACAAACTTTCATCTTATAAGTACTTCTCTTAAAGAGGAAGGAATGACATTGGGTGTTCTATTTGGTTTAACATTTATTTTAGTTGGTATGGCCTTTAAGGTTTCTGCTGTACCTTTTCACATGTGGACCCCAGATGTTTATGAAGGCGCTCCAACTACAGTCACTGCTTTTTTTGCATCTGCTCCTAAAGTAGCTGCTTTAGCAATGTTAGGTAGATTTCTTTTTGATGCTTTTGAAAGTGAATTTAAAGACTGGCAACAAATATTAATTTTTTTATCTTTTCTTTCAATGTTTCTTGGATCAATAGCTGCAATAATACAAACAAATATAAAAAGATTAATGGCTTTTTCTTCAATAAGTCATATGGGGTTTGCTTTAATGGGGTTAGCTTCTGGATCTGAAGTTGGATTGAACGCTTTATTAATTTATAGTTTTTTATATGTTATTATGAACATCGGAGTTTTCACTTTCATAATAAATATGAGAAAAGATGGAGTTTCAATGACTGATATTTCCTCTTTGAATTTATTTGTTAAAGTTGATCCTTTACGTTCATTTTTTCTTTCTGTTTTAATATTATCTCTTGCTGGAATACCTCCATTAGTGGGTTTTTTAGGGAAAGTCTATGTGTTTTCAGCTGCTATAAATGCTGGTCTATTTTGGTTAGCTGGTGCTGGTGCTATTTCATCAGTAATTGGAGCATTTTATTATATCAGAATTGTTTATTTAATTTATTTTGGAAAAGAAGGTGATTTACTGACTGGTAAAATGCCCAAATTCCATTGGGTTGTTTTATCTCTGAGTTCTATTGCTGTGATTTTAGGCACTTTTAACCTTTTAGGAATACAATCATTTGCCGATTTAGCATCTTTAAGCTTAATGCAATAAAATGTCAGAAAATCAAAACAGCAAAATCATAGAATTTGAAAGCCTTTCATCAACAAATGATGAAGCTAAAAAATTTTCTAAAAATAATAATCAATCTGTTTGGATTTTAACCAAAATCCAAACAAATGGAAGGGGAAGGTTTAATAGAAAGTGGTTATCCAAGTCCAACAATTTAACTGCTAGTTTTTTATTTTACCCAAATGTAAGCACTTCAAAATTTCCATTTTATAGTCTAATTGCATCATTATCTATTTATGATGTATTTATAAAATTAGGTTTAAAAAAATCCGATCTTTTAATTAAATGGCCTAATGATATTTTGGCTAAAAATAAAAAAATTGCTGGAATACTTTTAGAATTAGGAGAAATGAACATTTTTAATAAGCCTTCTTTAATAATAGGTATTGGAATAAACTTAAACTCGTTTCCTTCAAAAGAGGAAATTTTAAATAATAATGCAATCTCGTTAAAACAGTTTGTAAAAACTGTACCAGATAAAAAAAATATTTTAATGGAAATAAACACTAGGATAGTTTATTGGAATAATATCTTTATTAATAACGGTTTCAATTTAATCAAAAAAGCTTTTCTAGAAAGAACTTATCCGATTGGAAAGGAAATTAACGTCAGATTGTATTCAGATAATTTAAAAGGTTCTTTTGATGGTATAAATGATGAAGGAAATTTGCTTTTAAAAACAAAAAATGGAATTGAAAAAATTTTTTCTGGTGAAATTTTTTAAATATATAGAAAGAAAGTATGTTATTAGCTGTAGATGTTGGAAATACAAACACAATTTTTGCCATTTATCATAATGGTTCAATTTATGGAGAATGGAGATGTTCTACCAATAATGAAAGAACAGCTGATGAGTATTATGTTTGGCTAAAAGAGTTAATGTCTATTGAAAACTTTAACATTACTAACATCAATAGTTTTGTTATTTGTTCTGTAGTTCCAAAAGTAATATTTAATTTGAAACTTTTATCTAAAAAATATTTTAATTGTTCTCCATTAATTGTAGGTGAAAAAAATTGTTTATTACCAATTGATGTTAGAGTAGATAATAGAACTTTTGTTGGTGCAGATAGATTAGTTAATACAGTTGGAGCTTATAAAAGGTATGGTGGAAATTTAATTGTTGTAGATTTTGGAACTGCAACTACATTTGATGTAGTTGATGAAGATGGTGCCTATATTGGTGGTGTAATCTCTCCAGGAGTTGAACAATCAGTGAAATCTCTTCATGAATCTGCGGCGGCATTACCATATATTAATATTTCAATACCGAATAAAGTTGTCGGGAAAAATACTATTGATTGTATAAGATCGGGAGTTTTTTGGGGTTACTTAGGTTTAGTAGAAGGTATAATAAAGAAAATTTCTGAAGAAGAAAAAAAGAAATTTTTAATTATTGCAACTGGGGGACTTTCTACTTTATTTTCTAAACAAAATAATTTCTTTAATTATATTGACTTAGATCTTACACTTTTTGGTCTTTTCAAAATAAATGAATTTAATCAGGATAAAAAAATTTATGATAAATGATGAAAGATTAATATATTTACCTCTAGGTGGATCTGGAGAAATAGGTATGAATATGTATATCTATGGTTATGGTTCACCTGGAAAAGAAAGATTAATAATGATAGATATTGGCGTTACTTTTCCACAAATGGAAAGTTCTCCTGGTGTTGAATTGATAATGCCAGATACAAAATTTATAGAAGAAAATATTGAAAAACTTGAAGGAATTTTTATAACTCATGCGCATGAGGATCACATAGGTGCTTTGGGATACTTGATTGAAAAAGTTAATGTTTCAATTTTTTGTCTTAACTTTACTTCATCAATTGCATTAAAAAAAATCGAAAAACAAGGATTTGGAAATTCTAATATTAATATAATAAAAGGTTATCAGAAAAAAATTAATTTAGGCCCTTTTTCCGTTGAATTTATTGAAGTCCCTCATTCTATACCAGAGGCCTCTGCAATATTGATAGAAACTCCAAAAGGTAAAATTCTTCACACTGGTGATTTAAAATTAGATAAAGAACCTGTCTTAGGTAATCCTTTTAATGAAAAAATTTTTAGAGAAATTGGAAATGAGGGTTTACTTGCTTTAGTTTGTGATTCAACAAATATTTTTAATGATAATTTTGGTAGATCTGAGACTTCATTAATAAAGAATCTTGATATTCTTATGAAAAAGACAGAAGGTGTGCTTGTTGCCACAACCTTTGCTTCTAATATTGCCAGGTTGATTACCTTAGCTAATGTTGCAAAAGAAAACGGAAGATCATTATTAGTTCTAGGTAGAGCAATGATAACAATGATAAATAATGCAAAGTCATGTGGTCTTTTAAAAAAATTTCCTCCTATACTTTCTATTGAAGACTCTAGAGAAGTTTCAAGAAGAAATCTTCTAATACTTGCGACTGGTTCTCAAGGTGAATATAGAGCGGCTTCAGCTCAGTTATCAAGAGATAAGTACATGGGAATTGAGTTACAGAAAGGAGATGTATTTTTATTTTCTTCTAAAACCATTCCTGGAAATGAAATTGCTGTAAATAAAATTATAAATAATCTAGTATCAAAAGGAATTGAAGTTATAGATGAAAATGAAGGTAAATATCATGTATCAGGACATGCTAATAATCCTGATTTGTCAATATTGCATGAAGCTACTAAACCAAAAGTACTTATTCCTATGCATGGAGAATTAAGACATTTAAAAGCTCATTCAGATTTAGCAAAAAAAAATGGTATAAAGTCAAAAGTAATCTTAAATGGTGATTTGACCGAAATAAATGAAGATGGAAGATTAAATATTCTTGAACAAGTAAAATGTGGAAGAATTTATTTAGATGGAAACTGTCTCTTAGAGTCACAAAATAATGTTATTAAAAAAAGACTTGATCTAGCAATGAAAGGAATTATTAATATTTCAATAATTATTCATGAAATTGATTATAAAATAGAAGATATTTGGGTTAAAATTATAGGTGTTTCTGAAAAAGACGTAGAAAACAATAATATAGATACATTTTTAGAAGAAGAATTGGATTATTCTTTAAACAGTTTAAGTGAAAAAAGTTTAAAAAATGACGATGAAATTGAATTAGTCATTAGGAGAACGGTTAACAGATTTTGTAAAAATAATTTAGGAAAAAAACCGGTAATCAGTAGTTTTATACATAGAATATAAATTTGAACGGAATTTCATTTGTTAATTTCTTCAAATCCTATTTCAATTTTATTAAGAAGAAATTTTGGTATATGTTTCCCTAACCCAATCACTATGTCTATATTTTTTTTATTTGATTCAATTTTTTCATTTATTTTGTGATTTAGCATTGCCTCATTTTGACTATCAAAGTTTTTTTCACTAGAAAAATTTTCAATATCTAATTTTTTGCCAATCATTTCTTCAATTTTCTCAAGATATTTTCTTTCATTTTGTGCGCATATAGATATGGCTACACCTTCTCTACCTGCTCTTCCTGTTCTACCTATCCTATGAACATAATCTTCTGCTTGTGTAGGAATATCAAAATTTATGACATGGCTGACGCTTTGAATATCCAAACCTCTTGCAGCTACATCTGATGCAACTAATAATCTTAGCTTTTCTTCTCGGAAGTTATTTAAAATTTTTGTTCTTGTATGTTGATCTAAATCACCATGGATAGATTTTGAGTCATACCCATATTTTTTTAAAGAATTTGTTAAAATTTCTACATCTTTTTTTCTATTACAAAAAATAATGCCATTTTTCATTTGTGTGTTATTATTTTTAAGTATTTTTCTGAGAACCTTCCTTTTTTCATTATTTGAATTTAATCTTAATGATTTTTTAATGAAAATTACTGATTGTTTAATATTTTTTGATGATGAAGAAACTTTATCTACCTCAATAATAGAAGGGTTATGTAAAAACTCTTTTGTAATATTCTCAATTTCTTGTGCCATTGTTGCAGAGAAGAAAAGTGTTTGTTTTGTAAAAGGTGTATTTTTAAATATTTTTTCAATGTCTGGGAAAAAACCCATATCTAACATTTTATCGGCTTCATCTATTACTAAAATTTGAACACCGTTTAACATTAATTTTCCTCTTTCGAAATGATCTATTAATCTCCCAGGAGTTGCTATCAAAACATCTACACCTCTATCAATTACTTTATCTTGATCTTTAAAACTTACTCCTCCAATTAATAAGGCTTTGTTTAGTTTTGTATTTTTTGAATATTTTTCAAAGCTATCTGCTACTTGTGTAGCTAATTCTCTTGTAGGACATAATATTAAACTTCTAGGCATTCTTGCTTTTGCTCTACCAGAGGATAATAGACTTATTAAAGGAAGAGTGAAACTAGCTGTCTTTCCAGTTCCTGTTTGAGCAATCCCCAGAATATCTTTCCCATTCAATGCTATTGGAATTGATTTCTTTTGAATAGGTGTAGGTTCTAAATAGCCTAGATCTTTTAGAGTATCGAGTAATATTGGTTGCAATTTTAGGTTATTGAATTTTGACATTTAAATACTTATTTTTATTGCAATTTATTTTGAATTTAGCGAACATATAATTACCATTATAGTATATATAGTATTTATTTATAAAATTCTAATTATTGTTTTAATTTAAATTTTTAGGGAGTCAAAAAGTTATGGAAAATTCTAAGCCTGGTTACAAAGGGTTGGTATATCTAAAAGTTTTAGATGTTACACACTGGACTGATAAAACCTTTTCTTTTCATACAGAAAGACCGAAAAGTTTTAGATTTAGATCAGGCGAGTTTGCTATGATTGGGTTAGAAAATGGAGATAAACCTCTTCTAAGAGCTTATTCAATTGCTTCTCCTTCCTGGTCAGAGGATTTACAATTTTATTCAATTAAAGTTGATGATGGTCCTTTAACTTCAAAATTACAATACTTAAAAAAGAATGATTTTATAATTTTAAGACCAAAAACAGTCGGAACTTTAGTAGTTGACGCTCTTTTACCAGGTAAGAGATTAATACTTTTCTCCACTGGAACAGGTATAGCTCCATTTACAAGTCTTATTAGAGACCCTCAAGTGTATGAAAAATTTGATGAAGTTATTCTTACGCAAACATGCAGGTATATTAATGAATTATCGTTTGGAAAATACATTTATAAAACAATAAAAGAAGATGAAATATTATCAGAAATTATAAATTCAAAACTTAAATTGATAACTTCAATTACTAGAGAGGAATATTCAAAAAAGGGTAGAATGACAGATTGGTTAAAAAGTGAAAGGTTCAAAAGTGAAACAGGTCAAGAACTTAATATAGAAAAAGACAGAGTAATGATATGTGGAAGTATTTCTATGCTTAATGATCACAAACTAATTTGTGAAAATATAGGTATGAAAGAGGGTTCAAATTCTTCTCCAGGGCATTTTGTTATTGAAAAAGCCTTTGTAGATTAAATAATTGATTTTGTTTCTTTAACTTCATTAAATTTTACATCCGGATATTCTTCACTGATTTTATCTAAATCCCATTTCATTCTACATAAAAATACTGGATCATTCTCACTATCAAAAGCTATAAAACTACTATAATTACTTATAATACTTGACAATAATTTTTTATCACCCTCAATCCACCTCGAAAAAGAATAATTTGTATTTTGAAACTTAATATTTAAATCATATTCATTTTCCAATCTACTTTTCAAGACATCAAATTGTAAAGGGCCTACAACACCAATTATCCAATCGTTGTTACTAATAGGTTTGAAAATTTTACTAATTCCTTCTTCTGCAAATTCATTTAATGCTTTTTCAAGATGTTTTGATTTTAATGGATCTAAACATCTGACGGTTTTCAATAGTTCTGGAGAAAATGTAGGAAGATTCGTAAATTGTATTTTTTCTCCTTCAGACAAAGTATCTCCTAATTTTAAAAGCCCATGGTTTGGAATTCCAATTATATCACCTGCAAAAGCGTCATCGGTTATTTCTCTTTGGTTTGCTAAAAACATTAGGGGACTTGAAATTGACAATACCTTACCAGTTCTGACATGAGTTAATTTCATTCCTCGTTTAAAATGTCCTGAGCATATTCTAACAAATGCAATTCTATCTCTGTGCTTGTTATCAAGATTAGCTTGAATTTTAAAAACAAAGCCAGTTACCTTTTTTTCATCAGATTTTATATCACGAGGTTTTGCTTTTTGAATATTAGGAGAGGGGGAATAAGTTAAAATCCCATTCAACAAATCTGTTACACCAAATGAATTTATTGCAGAACCAAACCAAATTGGGGTTACATTTCCAGCAAGAAAACCTTCCAAATCAAATTTTGGTAATAACTCTTCGACCATTTCAATTTCTTCTAAGCTTTGAAAAAGTGAGTCCTTATTAACTAACTTTTTCAATTCATCATCTGTAAATTTGTAAAATTGATTTTTTCTAGAAAGAATGTTTTTTTCTTTTTTATCAATGACTTTGATAACTTTTTTTTCAAAACAGTAACATCCTATAAAATTTTTTCCTTCTCCAATAGGCCAATTCATTGGAACTACATCGATAGCAAGGGAGTTTTGTATTTCTTCAAGTATTTCTAGATTATTCCTGCTTTCTTGATCCATTTTATTACAAAATGTGAGAATAGGCATGTCTCTTAATCTGCAAATTTCAAATAATTTTCTAGTTTGACTCTCAACACCTTTTGCACCGTCGATCAACATTATTGATGAGTCAACAGCTGTAATAGTTCTGTATGTATCTTCAGAAAAATCTTCATGTCCAGGTGTATCTACAATGTTAAACCAATTATTTTCAAATTTAAAAGACATTGCTGAAGTAGAAACTGAAATTCCTCTTTCTTTTTCCATTTTCATAAAGTCTGACCTTGATCTTCTTGCTTCTCCTTTCGCTCTTACCTGTCCCGCAAGTTGTATTGCACCTCCATATAGTAATAGTTTTTCAGTTAATGTTGTTTTTCCAGCATCTGGATGTGAAATAATAGCGAATGTTTTTCTTTTAAGGTTTTCTTTTTTAAACATGTATTTTACTTTTTAAATTTTATTTATTCAATATTATGAAAATTTGACTTTGTCTAAGGTTAATTGATAAAGATTATATTCATTATTTTTTTAGTGGTGATTTGATGATGGAAAATTTAGATAATTCAGTAATTCTTTTAGAAAACATTACAAAATATTATGATAAAAAAAAAGTTATTGATAATCTTAATTTAAATATTGGACCGGGAGAAGTAACTTGTTTGTTAGGGCCCTCAGGATGTGGTAAGTCAACAACATTGCGAATAGCTGCAGGAGTTGAAAAACAAGACACAGGAAATATTTACCTTCATCAAAATCTCATTTCATCGCCAAACAAAATTGATATACCTTCTGAAGAAAGAAATATAGGTTTAATATTTCAAGATTTTGCCCTTTTCCCTCATTTAAATGTTTTTGATAATATAGTTTTTGGTATTAAAAAAAAGTTAGGAAGGAACGAAGCAAAGTCTAGAGTATTAGACTTAATTGAGAGGTTTAGGTTACAAAATCATGAGAATAAATTTCCTCATATGTTGTCTGGAGGTGAAAAGCAAAGAGTAGCTCTAGCTAGAGCGATGGCTACTAAACCTAAAGTAATGTTGATGGACGAACCATTTTCTGGATTAGATAATAGATTAAGAGATGGAGTAAGGGATGAAGCATTATTTTTGTTAAAAGAAGAAAATACATCTGTTCTTCTTGTTACTCATGACCCAGATGAGGCTATGAAAATTGCAGATAAAATAATTTTAATGAGAAATGGTAAGGTTATACAAGAGGGAGGACCTTACAACATGTATAATAATCCTATTGATCAAAAAACAGCTTCATTTTTTTCAGATGTCAATATATTAACAGGAAAAGTAAAAAATTCACAAATTTATACTCCATTTGGATATTTTATAACACCAGGTTTTTTTGATGGTGACGAAGTAAATATTCTTATAAGACCACAACATTTAAAAATTGATTTTGATAGAAAAGGTAAAGGACCTGAACCTACAGCAAAAGATGGTGTTCCTGCAAAAGGATTTGTTTCAAGATCACGTTTTTTAGGTAAAGAAAGTCTTGTAGAACTAATTATGGACCATGATAAAAGTATTTTGAAAGCTACTATACCAGGAGTTTTTTTACCTCAAAAAGGAACTATTCTTTGGTTATCAATGAGAAGAGATAGATGTTTAGTATTTAGTTCATTAAATAAATAGTTAAATAATAAAATGACAATCATAAAAATATATGATAATCAAAGATTTAAACTTTTAATTTAAAATAAAATAACTATCTATAATTACATAAGAAATTTAATAAAAGCGGAAGGTGAAAATATGTTTAATAATATTGGTCCACTCGGTATAATACTCATAGCTGTAGTGGTTTTAGTTTTATTCGGAAGAGGAAAAATCTCAAATTTAATGGGTGAAGTTGGAAAAGGAATAACTAGTTTCAAAAAAGGAGTTAGTGATGGAAAAGCTGAATTAGAAAAGGCAGAAGAAGAAACTGAGGTTGAAACTAAAGATATTACTCCTGAAAAAGACAAAATATAGTTTTTTAAGGAGTTAAGATGTTTGATCTTGGATGGCTTGAAATTCTAATAATAGCTATTACTGCTTTAATTGTCGTTGGTCCAAAAGATCTTCCTAATTTATTTAAAAGAGTTGGAGTTTTCGTTGGCAAAGCCAAAGGTATGGCTAGAGAGTTTCAAAGAGGTATGGAAGATGCTGCAGATCAGAGTGGTTTAAATGAGGCGTCAGCAGCAATTAACAAAATGAATAGTCTTAAAGAAGACCCAACTGGCATAAAAAAGAAAGTTGTTAATGATTATTTCGAAAAAGGAAAAAATAAATTTTCATCTTTAGAAAATTCAAATAAAAAAAATCAAAAAACAAAAGAAAATTCAAATAAAAATATTTCAAAAAAAGAAGATAAATCATCTAATTCAAGTGTTTCTAATAATTCTAAGACTACCTCAAAAAAAGTTCCACCTAAAAGTAATGTTAATAAAAAATCAAGGAAAACAAAATCTCTTTCAACCTCTGATGTTAAAAAGTCAGCATCAAAGAAAGTTTCATCAATTAAAAAAAATTAAATTATATTAATTAGACTATGAGAAAATAGATGGTTAAAAAAGAAGATGAAAATAATCTTGACGACTCTGCTGCCCCTTTAATGGAGCATCTAGCTGAATTAAGAAAAAGATTAATTAGATGTATGTTGGCATTCATTGTTGGCATGATAATAAGTTTTTCTGTAGCTACTAATATTTTTAATTTTTTAGCCACTCCCATTACTAAAATGTTGATAGATAACGGTCAGTCTCCAGATCTTATTTTTACTGGTTTACAACAAGGTTTTATGGTAAATATAAGAATTTCACTTTTTGGTGGGTTAATTCTAGCTTTTCCTATTATTAGTCATCAATTATGGAAATTTGTTGCTCCTGGATTATACAAGAAAGAAAAAAATGCTTTTCTTCCATTTATTATTTCTTCACCTATTTTATTTATTTTAGGTGCAGCATTTGCGTTTTATGTGGTAATGCCGCTAGCTTTTGACTTTTTTTTGGGATTTCAACAAGAAAAAACTGAAGATGTTTTGGACACTATTGGAGTTACCTATCTAGGAACAATAAATGAATATTTAAGTTTAACAATGAAATTTATTATTGCTTTTGGTTTATGTTTCCAATTACCAGTTCTATTAACCTTGATGGGTAAGGCTGGTTTAGTTTCTTCAGAAGGATTAATAAATATTAGAAAATATGCAATTGTTGGAATTTTAATTTTGGCGGCCATAGTAACACCACCTGATGTTATTACTCAAATAATCTTATTTGTAGTTGTGTATTCACTATATGAAGTTTCTATCTTTCTTGTTAAAAGAGTAGAAAAGAAAAGAAATCATGATGAAACCTTAGAAGATAATATTTAAAAGGGTTTAGATGACAAAAGTAAATATTGAAATATCTCTAGAAAGAATTGCTAACGCTTTAGAAGACCTAAAGCCAAAATCTTTTAATAATTTTTCATTTTCTCAGAGTAATACTTTTCTTTGGCAATCTGATCCAGATAATTTGATACCAATAATAAACAAAAATTTTATAAAATTAGATCAACTTTTAGGAATTGAGAATTCTAAAGAAACGTTGCTTTTGAATACTATTCAATTTGCTAACGGATTTTCTGCCAATAATGCATTGTTGTGGGGAGCTAGAGGTATGGGAAAATCATCCTTAGTTAAAGCTGTTCATTATGAAAACTTGGACAAAAAATTAAAGTTAATAGAAATATCTAGAGAGGATTTATCTTCATTAAGTAAATTGTTAAGAATTCTAAGAGTAAGTAAAGAAAGGTTTATAATATTTTGTGATGATCTGTCTTTTGATAATCACGATGATAATTATAAATCACTAAAAGCAGTTTTAGATGGTGGTGTCGAAGGTTCTCCAGAAAATGTTATTTTTTACGCTACTTCAAATAGAAGACACCTTATGTCAAGAGATATGATTGAAAATGAGAAATCCACAGCTATAAATCCTCATGAAGCAGTAGAAGAAAAAATTTCCTTATCTGATAGATTTGGAATATGGTTAGGTTTTCATCAATGTAGTCAGAATGATTTCTTTGAGATAATATTAAATTATTTTGAAATTTTAGAAATTAAAATACCAAAAGAAGAAATTCTTTCCGAAGCTGTAAAGTGGCAACAACAAAGAGGGGCGAGATCTGGCAGAGTGGCTTGGCAGTTTGTAACATACTTTGCTGGAAAACATAAAATAGCATTAAACAAATTTTTTAGTTAAAAGTTAATTAATTAATGATTTTGGGTCAACGCTTTTCATACCTTTTCTTATTTCAAAATGAACTATGCTTTTCTCATTTTTGTTTCCAATAGCTTTGCCAATTAAAGTTCCTTTTTTAATTTTATCACCTTTTTTCACAAAAATCTCTCCTATACCACCATAAATGGAGATTAATTCATTATCATGTTTCATTAAAATTATTTTTCCAGATGATCCAACAGCTTTCTCTGAAATAAGTACAATAATTCCATCAAATGATGCTTTAATATCTGAATTACCATTTACCTCATAATCAATTCCATCATTTTTTTTCTCTCCATCTGAAGGAAATGGATTATAGTTGTTTTTAATATTTCCATTTACAGGAGTTAAAAAACTATTGTTAGAAATTTCCTTTTCTATTTCAATAAAATTTTCTTTATCACTATTTTCATTATTTTCATTATTTTCATTTAACAAGAACTGATTATCATCATTTTCAATATTGGACTCATTTAGACTTTCATTTATTTTTACAATGTTACTTTTTTTATCTTTATTTTGAACCTCTATTTTAGAATTATATTCTTTAGATGTTGCTGCAGCTGGAATTATGATTTCTCTTCCAACTCTAATGTTTAAGTCAGGACCTAATCCATTCCAATTTGCTAAAGATTCTACAGAAACATTATAAAGTTTTGCAATTGTGTAAGCGGTTTCTCCAGATTTTACTCTATGCCTAGTTGGATCATTGGGGTTACTAATATTTTTTATTTCTATTCCAACTTCAGTTTTGATAGTTTCTCTTGTACTTTCTTCACTCCAATTTTTAAAAACTTTAATTTCTGAAGCATTTACTCTCTCAGGTAGCGCGAGCACTTCACCTTCTCTTGGTCTATAGTTTATTATAAGACCGTTATATAAGGCAAGTTCATCAGGCTTAATATTTAATTTAAATGCTATTTCTTCAATAGTATCTTCTCCATTTGCAATGAATATTTGATATGATGAATATGAAATTATTCCTTGTTGATCAGGTTCAGGTCTTGAAAGAGTTTTAATTGAAACATTGTCAAAGTTTTTTAATGATTGTTTATCTGTTTTGGAAGTATTACAACATGACAACATAAAAATTACATTTAATAATATCACATAATTTAATAATTCTTTTTTTTTCATAATATCCATATGTTTTATTCCGGAACATCACCTTCTATTAAGGGAACAAACCTAACATCAAGTAATTCTTCAAATTCAAGCTTTTCATTATTTTTTTTTATTTTTATAACTTTCTGTATATCATCTGATTGTCCTACTGGTAAAACCATTATTCCATCATTTTTCAGCTGTTTGATTAAGATTCTAGGTAAATCTTCAGAAGCAGCTGTTAGAATGATTTTATCAAAAGGCATTTGTGATTCAAATCCTATTGATCCATCTCCTTTAATAAATGTAACATTATTAATGTTTAATTTATTTAATATTTTTTCAGCTTTTGTTGATAATTTGTGAAACCTTTCTATAGTATAAACTCTTCTTGATAACTTAGCTAATATTGAAGTCTGATATCCAGATCCCGTTCCAATTTCAAGAACTTTACATTTTTTTGTTAAATTTAATGCTTGTGTCATTAAACCTACTATAGAGGGTTGGCTAATTGTTTGTCCAAATAAAAGTGGAAATGGTGTGTTTTCATAAGCTCTTAATTTGAAAGCATCACTTAAAAAAATTTCTCTTGGCATTTTTTCCATTATTGATAAGACTGAAGAATTTGTAACTCCTGATCTTCTTAAATCAAAAATGAATTGAAGAATTTTCTCATTCTTGTTCATTTTAAAATTTTTTCTAAGTCAGCTATTTTTTGATTAAAAGTAAGATCTGCATTTAATGGAGTGACACTTATGTATGAATCTTGACATGTTTTAATATCTGAACCAATTTCATCACTTTCATTTAAAGGTTTATGATCAACCCACAAAAAAGTTTTCTTATTTGGAGCTTCAATTGGTTTCATTGAAAATGAAGTCTTTTTTCTTCTTCCTTGAAAACTAGCTCTTACACCCTTAATTTTGTTTGATAACAAAGGTGGAAAGTTAACGTTATAAAAAACATTATATTTTTCTTCCTTCCAAGGAGCATTTTCAAAAAGTTGTAAGCATATTTTTGAACCATATTTTTTTGCACAATTAAAAACAGTATTATTTCTTAAACTCTCTTTTGAATAGTATTGGCTTAATGAAAGAGACTTAAAACCATGTAAGCTTGCTTCAAGAGCAGCTCCCACAGTTCCTGAATAGACAATATCTTCAGCTATATTGTGTCCTTTATTAACTCCTGAAATAACTAAGTCAGGTGGAGAGTTCTTCAACAAATATGTTAAACCAGCCAAAACACAATCAGCTGGTGTGCCTTCAAGAGAAAATTTATTTTGTGAAACTTCTTCAATCATGCATGGTCTGATGTAGCTTGTACTATGTGAAACTCCAGATTGTTCATTAGTTGGAGAAATGACAAAAATATTATTTATATCAGTCATTTCTTTTGCTATTTCATAAGCAACAGTTAATCCAGGTGCATTAATTCCATCGTCATTAGTTATTAAAATTTTCATAATTATTCAAGATCTCCATCTTTATTAATTTTATTTTTATTATTCATATATGGAGATAATATATTAGGAATATTAATAGAGCCATCAGAGTTTTGAAAATTTTCTAAAATAGCAATCAAACACCTTCCAACTGCAAGTCCAGAACCATTTAATGTGTGAATAAACTCAGGTTTAGAATTATTTTCTCTTCGGAATCTTGCATTCATTCTCCTAGATTGAAAATCCCCACACCATGAGCATGAAGATATTTCTCTATATTTGTTTTGACCAGGAAGCCAAACTTCCAAATCATATGTTATTTTAGCGGTAAAACCAAGATCTCCCGTGCATAATATTACTTTTCTGTAAGGTATTTCAAGTTTTTGTAAAATATTTTCAGCACATTTTGTCATTCGCTCTAATTCTATTTTTCCATCTTCTGGTTTACAAAGAGTTACCATTTCTACTTTTTCAAATTGATGTTGCCTTAACATTCCTGACGTATCTTTTCCAGCACTTCCTGCTTCAGATCTAAAACATTGGCTGTGGCAAACAAATCGTTTAGGTAATTTTTCTTTGCTTATAATTTCGTTTGACACTAAATTAGTAATTGAAACCTCTGATGTTGGAATCAACCATAGTTTTTCACTTATTTGATAAGAGTCATCAGAAAACTTTGGTAACTGTCCAGTGCCAATCATTGCTTCTTCATTAACAAGAACAGGTGCCCACGTTTCTAATAAATCATGTTGATTTGAATGGGTATCTAGCATGAATTGTGATATTGCTCTATGCAACTTAGCCAGATTTCTATACATCACTACAAATCTACTACCAGAAATTTTTGAGGCATTTTTAAAATCAAGATCTTTTGCAGAGTTTATTTGAAAATGTTCCTTTGGCTTAAAATCAAATTTTCTTATTTTACCCCATTTGAAAATAACTTTATTTTCACTTTCTGATAACCCATGAGGAACACTTTCATCAGGTAAATTAGGTAATGATAGTAGAAAATCGTAAATATCTTTTTCAATAGATTTTATTTGACTTTCTAAGTCTCCAATCTTTGTTTTTTGAATAGAAACATCTTTTTTTAATTTAATTATTCTATTTTCATCATTATTTTTTATTGCCTCTTTTATTTTATTAGAAAAGTTATTTTTTAAAGCTTTTATTTCTTCACAATCTACAAGCTTTTGTCTTCTTTTTTTATCAAGTTCCAAAATAACAGAAGAACTCTTTTTTTCTCCTCTGCTTAAGAGGCTTTTATCAAAGCTTTTGGGATTATCCCTTATAAATTTTATATCATGCATTTTAAAATCTTATTATTATAATAAGTATTAAATAAAGTAAGAATAAGTTAAACACAAGTAAGGAAAATTAAAATGATCTACAAAATTCATTTATATTTTTACATGCTTCTTTAATAATTTTTTTATTAACAGAAAATGAAATTCTTACGAAATTTTTAAAGCCAAATGCTGTTCCAGGTACTAATGCAACACCATATTCTTCTAACAGTGATAGACAAAAATCATTATCGTTTTTAATAATTGTATTATTATTCCTTTTTTTATTGATAAAATTTGAAACTGAAACAAAAATATAAAAACCACCTTCAGGCTTAATAAAATATAACCCTTCAATTTTAGTTATTAATTTACATATATAATTTCTTCTTTTTTTAAAAATTTTTTTAAATTTTTTTTGATATTTTTGATTGCCTTCTAATGCTTTCAGAGATGCATATTGACTTATAGAAGTTGGATTTGATGTGCTGTGGCTTTGAATTACTTTCATTGAACTAATTAAACTCTTTGGTCCAACACAATACCCTATTCTCCAACCTGTCATTGCATATGCCTTAGATACACCATTAACCAAAAGAGTTCTATTTTTTAATTTTTTTTCAACTTCCAATATTGAACAAACTTTTTCTTTTCTGAAAGAGATTTGTTCATAAATATCATCTGAAAGAATATGTACATTGGGGTATTTAAGAAGAACATTTGATATTTCTTTAAGTTCGTCTTTTGAATATATTGATCCTGTTGGATTACATGGAGAATTGAGAATAAGCCATTTAGTATTTTCATTAATATTTTTTTCTAATTCTATTGAGTCTAATTTAAAATCATTTTCAATTTTGGTTTTTAAAACTTTAACTTTAGCTTCACACAATTTTGCAATTTCTGTATAACTTACCCAATATGGTGCAGGTAATAAAATTTCATCATTTTTATTTAATGATGATATAAAAGCATTAAAAATTACCTGTTTAGCACCAGTGCTTACTATGATTTGATTTAATTGATATTCTAAGTTTTTTTCAATTGAATACTTTTTCTTTATAGCTTGTTTTAACTGAATTATTCCATCAGGAGAAGTATATTTAGTTTGACCATTTTTAATTGAATTTATAGCTGCTTTCCTCACATTTTTAGGAGTTTTAAAATCAGGTTCACCTGCAGAGAGGGTAAGTATTTTTTTTCCTTTATCTCTTAATTCAGATGCTTTATTAGTTATCATCATAGTTTGAGACTCTTCCATTTTATTAACTTTTGAAGCTATGAACAATTTATTATTCCTTTATATTTATTTTGAATTGTGTTAATTAATTATAAAAATTATAGGTAAATTCTTGAATAAACTATTAAAACCTGATCCGTATTACAACGATAATCTTGCTACTTTAGGCGATAGACTTTTTGCTGCAAGAGAAAACAGCGGTTTATCACAAAATGTTTTAGCAAAAAAACTTGGTATAAGGGTTAAAACTCTTGTTTCTTGGGAAAATGATACTTCAGAACCTAACGCCAATAAAGTTCAAATGATTTCAGGTTTTTTAAATGTTTCTATTGTTTGGTTAATTTCAGGCTTAGGATCAGGCGTTGATAATGATATTCTTGAAAATGATAAAAAATTTACAAAAAATAATATGGATATTTTACTAGAGATGCAGTCAATCAGACTTGAACAACAAAAACTTTATAATAGATTATCTAAATTAGAAAAATTGTTAAGAAACAATATCTTAAACTAATATGTTAAATAAATTAGATTATCTCAAAAAATTAAGGATGCGAAGTATTAGAAGAGGTACTAAGGAAATGGATATTATTCTAGGTAAATTTTCTAATCATTTAAGAACCTTAGACAATAGAAATTTAAAAAAATATGAACAATTGTTAGAAATTGATGATAATAAAATTTATAAGTGGATTACTAATCAAGAGGAAACAGATGCTGAGTTTAAAGATTTAATAGTTCAAATTAAAAGAAAGATCTATTGACACTTATTAATAAAATAAAGAACTTAATTTCTTTTTTTTTTTTAAATGTTATAATTCTTTAAATTTATAAACGATTCTTTTTTAATTGAGATTTTTATATGGCTGATGGCACTGAATTTTCCATGAAAAGTTACGACACTTATAAAGTTGTACTGGGTGATGAGTTAAGGGGTGAGAGAGCTACAATTGGAAAATCTCTTCTTGATGTTCAAAGAGATCTAAGAATTAAAGCTGTTTATATTGCTGCAATTGAAAATTGTGATATTGAAGCTTTTCCTAACAAAGGTTACATACCTGGTTATGTAAGATCATATGCTCGTTATTTAAAACTTGAACCTGAAAAAATTTTTGAACGTTTTTGTTTAGAAGCTAACTTTTCCCCATCAACTAATTCTGATAAGTTATTTAAAAATAAAGAAAATTTTTCTGAAAATAAAAAACAACTTACTGATAATATTTCCTGGAAACCGTCTGAAGTTGGTTTGTTAGATTATTCAAACAAAATAAATTTTTTGTCTATTTTTATTAAGTCTTCTCCTTTTTTAGTTCTTTTGATTGTGTTGATTGGACTTGGTTATGGCACAATTTCAATATTAAAAGATATTCAAAAACTAGATTTGATTGCATTTGAAGAAAATCCTTCACCTGATTTTCAAAATAGAAATTTAATTGCAGAATTAAGTCCATATAATGAATTAAATTTTGACTCATCTAAATATTCAGAAGTTGATACCCTTGTTAATTTATACTCATCTCAAGAACTTTCTTCACCAATTATAAAACCAAGAGATGGAGCTATATCTCTTTTGGAGCCTGAGAAATTGTCAGCACATAATTTTTTAAATAATGCAACCAATGATAATGAAAGACAGAAATCAAATTTTAATAAATTTGAAGAAACTTCAATTGAGCCTGTTTTAGTTAAGGAAGAAAATTTTCCTAAAGTTGCTATTTTTGCTACTTCTCCAGCTTGGATACGAATAACTGATGATGAAGGAACAATAGTTTTAGAAAAAACTTTAAAATCTGGAGAAAAGCATTTCTTTGAAACAAATTTATTTTCTGGAACTTTACGTTCTGGTAATGCTCAAAATGTTTATTTTTTGATTGATGATGAAGCTTATGGTCCTCTATCATCCAATTCTTCGGTTGCAAAAAAAGTTTCTTTAAATCCAGAGGTAGTAAAAATCAAATATTATTTATCTGATAAAATTAATAATTTACTTAATAATAAAGAAGTTGAAAATGATCTCATAGACACAGCACTAATATCTGATTAAGCTTGATTTATGAATGATGAACTGGAGGTATGTTTTAATAATGTTGAACAATGTTCGACCATGGAAAAATATAATAAGAAGAAAAAGTAGGAAGATAAAAGTTGGTAACGTTGAGATTGGTGGAGATGCTCCTATCTCGGTTCAAACTATGACCAATACTCTTACATCAGATCCTAAAAGTACCTTGAGCCAAATAAAAGACTGTGCAGAAGCTGGAGCAGACTTAGTTAGGGTGTCATGTCCAGATATTGAAAGTACTCAAGCAATGAGTGAAATTTGTAAACAAAGTCCTGTTCCAATCGTAGCTGACATCCATTTTCATTATAAGAGAGCAATTGAAGCTGCTAAAGCTGGAGCAGCTTGTTTGCGAATTAATCCAGGAAATATAGGAAGTCCCGAAAAAGTTAAAGAAGTAATTAAAGCTGCTAAAGATTACGAATGTGTTATCAGAATAGGTGTAAATGCAGGTAGTTTAGAAAAAAAGTTATTAGAAAAATACGGAGAACCTTGCCCAGATGCAATGATTGAAAGTGGTCTTGATCATATTAAGATTTTAGAAGATAATGATTTTCATGATTTTAAAATTTCTTTAAAAGCATCAGACGTTTTCCTTACTGCTGCCGCCTATCAAGGTCTATCTGAAATGACAGATGCACCTATACATTTAGGAATAACAGAAGCTGGAAGCATGAGCTCTGGTACGGTAAAATCCGCTATAGGCATGGGTAATTTGTTGTGGATGGGTATTGGTGATACTTTAAGAGTTTCTTTATCTGCAGATCCTGTTCAAGAAGTAAAAGCTGGTTTTGAAATTTTAAAATCATTGGGACTTCGACATAGAGGGGTTCAAATTATATCTTGTCCTTCTTGTGCAAGACAAGGATTTGATGTTATCCAAACTGTTTCAGAATTAGAAGAAAGGTTATCTCATATTCATGCTCCAATTTCTCTTTCAATTATTGGATGTGTCGTAAATGGACCTGGAGAGGCATTGATGACAGATTTAGGTTTTACTGGTGGAGGAGCAGGTTTTGGAATGGTATATAATGCAGGAAAACAATCTCATAAAATGAATAATAAAGAGATGGTTGATCATATTGTAGATTTAGTTGAAAAAAGAGCTGAAATTTTATCTTCTGAAAAGAGTAGTTAATGATAGATGTAATTCCTCTTGAGAAATTGGATAATATTTTAGATAGATTTAAGTATATAGAAGTAAAATTAAGCCAAAACCTTTCATCAGAACAACTAAAAAATTTTGGACAAGAATATTCTGAACTTAAACCATTAGTAAACAGAATATTAGAATTTAAAGATATTCTCAATTCTATTGAAGAATCTAAAAAACTTCTTGAAGATCAAGAGTTTAAAGATTTAGCAAAAGATGAAATTTTTGAATTAGAAAAAAATAAAGAAAAATGTAAAAAAAAGTTGTTGCTAGATCTGGTTCCAAAAGACAAAGCAGATAAAAAAGCTGTGATTTTAGAAATTAGGTCCGGCACAGGTGGTGATGAAGCTTCATTGTTTGTTCAAGATTTAGCAAGGATGTATCAAAGATTTTCAGATTTTTGTAAATGGAAATTTGAAATTATTGAGAAATCTTTAACAGATGTTGGCGGTTTAAGAGAAATAATAATAAATATTTCAGGAAAAAATGTATTTTCTAAACTTAAATTTGAAAGTGGAGTTCATAGAGTTCAAAGAGTTCCAGAAACAGAAAGTTCTGGTAGAGTTCATACGTCTGCAGCAACTGTAGCAGTTTTACCTGAAGCAGAAGAATTTGAAGTAGATATTAGTAGTAATGATTTGCGTATTGATACGATGAGGTCTTCTGGAGCAGGGGGACAACATGTTAACACTACTGACTCCGCTGTGAGAATTACTCATATTCCTTCAGGTATTGTTGTAACAAGTTCCGAAAAATCGCAACATCAAAATAGAGCAAGAGCTATGCAAGTTCTGAGGTCACGTTTACTAAACAAGTTTAAAAACGAAAAAGATTTTGAAAGATCTGAAACTAGAAAAAGTATGATTGGTTCAGGTGATAGATCTGAAAGAATAAGAACTTATAATTTTTCTCAAAGTAGAGTGACTGATCATAGGATAAATTTAACCTTGTATAAATTAGAAGAGATACTTAACGGCGAACTAAACCTTTTAATCGATTCTCTTATAGTTTCTGATAATACTGAAAAAATTTTAGAATTTTTTAATAAATGAATATAATAGAAGAATTAATAAAATCTGGATCAGAAAAACTAAAAAGAAGTGGAATTAATTCATTTTTAAAAGATAGTAGAATTCTTATGGGGTATATAATTGACAACGATATTGAAAGGATAAATTTTTATAATGTTAAAAGTATTTCTACATATAAGAGAAAAAAATATTTTAATTTAATTGAAAGAAGGTGTTCAAATGAACCGATATCTAGGATTATAAGAAAAAAATATTTTTGGAAGTATCTTTTATATATTTCTAAAGATGTTTTTGATCCTCGTCCAGAGACTGAATTACTGGTAAGTAAAGTTGCTGATTTTTGTGATGAAAAAACAAAAATTATAGATGTTGGAACTGGTAGTGGATGTATAGCAATTTCTTTAGCTCTAGAGCTTCGTAATATAAATATAACAGCTATTGATATATCAGATAGCATTTTGAAAACTGCAATGAAAAATGCAAAAAAATATGGAGCAAAAGTTAAGTTTAAAAAAAGTTTTTGGTTTGAAAATATTAACGAAAAGTTTGACGTTTTAGTTTCTAATCCTCCATATATTTCTAATAAAGATTTATTATCATTAGATTATGATGTTTTAAATTATGACCCCATTGCAGCATTAACTTTATTTGACAATGGTTTAGGAGCTTATAAAATTTTTGCAAAAGAAATGGATTTAATTTTGAAACCTGGTGGCTTTGCCTTTTTTGAAATTGGTTATAATCAAAAAAATAAAATAATTGAAATTTTTAACAATTATGGTTACAAAAATATCTCTACTTACAAAGATTTTGCTGATAAAGATAGGGTATTATGTGTTAAAAAGGACGCATAATTTGTACTTATTTTTAATTAAATAATTTTTGTTACTTTAAAAACTTGTTTTTTATAAATAAAAGGATTAAAAAAACAACATTCGTATTTTTGGATAAAAATACTGAACATAATTTTTAATAAGTTATGTTAATCAAAATCTAATAATTAAAGCAGTAAAAATATATGAGATCAGCAAACAAATCGCGTAATAGAAGTAAAAATGGAAACAGGAGGGGATCCGCAAGTAGTAATATCAATAGAGTTTTTGATAGTGCAGGTCCTGAAGGAAAAGTTAGAGGAACTCCTCAACAAATAATTGAGAAATATATGTCTTTAACTCATGACTCAATGCTTTCTGGTGATAGAGTTGCTGCTGAAAACTTTCAACAACACGCAGAGCATTATTCTAGAATGCTTCTTGAAGCTCAAAGGGAAATTGCTGATAAACAAAATGAAAGTGCTGCTGAATACTCCAGTACATTGAAATCCAAATCTAAAAATGAAGAATGTACTAGTATAAAAAATGAAGACTTGATAAAAGATAAATCAGAAAATGATAAGAAAAAAACTAATCAAGTTAATGTTCTTGAATTTGAAAATAATCCTGATAAATCAATTATGAAGAATTAAACTCATCAATTAAATTTGATAGCTTACAAAACTTTTCAATTGATATATTTTCAGCTCTATCAGTCGGTTTAATACCACATTTGTTTAAAATTTCATCAATATCTTTAGCCAATGGTTTTAGAGTTTTCCTTATCATTTTTCTTCTTTGATTAAATACAATTTTTATTAATTTAAAAAAGTTTTTTTTGTCTGTTACGTTTAAAAAATTATCTTTTGGTTTAAAGTTTAATAAAGAACTTTTAACTTTTGGATGAGGTTTAAATGATAATGGATCAATATTAAATAACTTTTTAGGTGTTGTTCTCCAATTTGAAAGAATTGATAATCTTCCATAATTCTTATTATTTTCTTTTGCTAATATTCTATCTGCAACTTCTTTTTGAAACATAAGTGTCAAATTATCCCAAAAAGGTGGCCATTCTTCAGTTAATAATAAAGTATCTAACATTTCTACCGATCTATTATAAGGAAGGTTTGAAATTACTTTTATTGGAGGAGATAAATAGTTAGAGATTTTTACATTAAAATAATCATCAATTATAATATTTAATTTATCAGGGTAATGTTCTTTAATTTCGTTAAGAGGGCTCAAAAATCTTTCATCAATCTCAATGACTAGAACATTTTTTGCTCCTGACTCTAAAATAGATCTAGTTAATGACCCAGGACCAGACCCAATTTCTAAAACGTTATAGTTTTTTATTGAACCTGAAGCGAGTACAATTTTCTCGGTTAAATTAAGATCAAAAATATAATTTTGACCTAATGATTTTTTTGCAGAAAGATTGTATTTTTTTACAACTTCATTGATTTTTAATAACTTTTTCATTTTGATTTTTATAAATACTGTAAGCTTGTTCTAAAGCAAATATCATTGATTCTGGATTAGAAATATTTTTTCCAGCTATGTCGTATGCGGTTCCATGATCTGGTGAAGTTCTTATTATAGGAATTCCCAAAGTTACATTTATTGAGCCAAAAAAATCTAGAACTTTTATAGGTATAAGTGCTTGATCATGATACATACAAACATAAACATCAAAAAAGTCCAAATTTTTTTTTAAAAATGCTGTATCAGCTGAAACTGGTCCGTAAATATCAATATTACTTTTTTTAAGTTTCTCAATTGCTGGAATTATAACTTTTTCTTCTTCATTTCCAATCTTTCCTTTTTCACCAGCATGGGGATTTAATCCAGTTACAAGAATTTTAGGTTTATCAATATTAAATTTTAATTTAAATTCAGAATTTAATATTTTTATAAATTGAAATATTTTTTTTGAAGTTATTTCTTTATGAACTTCTTTTAATGGAATATGAGTAGTTATGGTCGCTACTTTAAGATTTTTCGACATCATCATCATTATCGGAGATGTTTTGTTGTTACATAAATATGAAATAAATTCTGTATGCCCAGGATATTCAAAACAAGTCCCTTCTTTTAGTATCCCCTTGTCAATTGGAGCAGTTACAAGAGCAGAACATTTATTTTTTAAAACTAGTTCTGTACTATTAATAATATTTTCAACAACTTTTTTTGCATTTTTTTTGTTTGGTTTCCCAGGAATAGGTTCAACATCATAGTTAAAGTTTAGAACACATAGTTTGTCATAAAAATTTTTATATTCTTCAGGTTTTTCAATTTTTTGTAAAATGACATTATTATCAAATGCAATTTTTTTTAAGAATTTTTCATCTCCCATTAAAATTAATGGTATTTTATTTTTAACTTTTTTAAATGCTTTCATAATTATCTCTGCTCCTATTCCACTAGGTTCACCAGAAGTAATTATGATTGGTAACTTATTCATTTGTTTTTATATTTGATGTTCTATAAAGTTCATTTAAAAATTTATTCGCTTTTATCATGATTTTTTCATTGAATATTTTATTTTTAAATTCGACAACTTCTTCTTCCTTAAGAAAAATTTCTCTATTACACAAAGTTAAATAACTTTCATTATTATTTTTAAATTCAATTGTTTGATAATTATTTATTTGTTTAAGAATTTTCTGCAGTTTTCTATTTGTTTGTGAAAGTTTTATGCTTATAATGGATTTGTTATAATTCTTGTCGCAAGATTTTTGATAATTTTGTGGAATATCTTTAGAAAAAAAATATTTAACTTCATAATCAATTTTTTTAATTTTATTTTTATTGGTTTCGTTTATTTTTAGGATAATTACTTTGTCATCAAATATTATTGGTTTGGTAATTTTTTTACTTTTTAAATTTTTAATTTCCTCTTGAACTTTGTTTGGAAGTTTCTTTATTTCTATTGATCCTATTTCCCCCTTATTTTGAGATGTCTGGGATCTAGAAAATCTTTTTACAGCTAATTCAAACTTTTCAGAATTATTTATTTCACTATAAAGTCTGTTTGCTAATTTTATGCTATTATCTTTTCCTCTTTCTTTAAATGGGATGACAATTTCAGAAAGATTAATTTCTTTTTTGAAAATATTTTTAAATAATGGTTTGTTAATATCATTTGTAGTTAATTTTGTTTCAATCATAAATTTATTTTTAATAAGTTTATTCCAAAGAATTTTTGCTTTTAAAAATTTTTCAAAACTTTCATAATTTATTTTATTTTTATTTAAGATGAGTTTAAAATTTTCTTCATTTACTCCCAATGAAAAAACAGTATCTTTTTCAAAAGTTCTATATTCATTATTGTTTATTGTTAAGTTAATTTTTTCTGAATATTGTTTTATTAGTTCTTCATTTATAAGATCATCTCTTACTTTAAAAATATTGATTTCCTTATTTTGAATTAATTTTAATAAATTTATTCTTTCAGAAATATCATAATTGGTTATTATATCGTCATTTACTATGGTATCTATCTTTAAAATATTTTCAGCAAAAATAAAATTGAAGCAACAAAAAGTGTTTAATAAAATTATTATTTTAAAAAAAAATTTTTTCATGAGTTGTTCAGTTTTTTATTTAAGTTTATAGCATACTGTTTTAAATGATTTATTAATCCTTTTATTAAATCCTAAAAAGTCAAAATTCAACTCTATTCTTGTATCTTCAGGTAAAGTATTACTTTCTGTAAATCTTCTCATAAATGATAAGTCAATTTTAACGCATTCATTTTCGTATTTAAATCCTATTGATGCATTTATATTTTTATTTTGTTTCAAGTTCCTTCTAAGATCAATATTGCTTGTTAAATAATTATAAATTTTTTTCTCAGCGATTAATGTTAATTCATTAATGTCTTGGTATCTACCCTCAATGGGATCTGCTATATAATTAGTCAATCCAGCTGAGAATTTTGTTTCTTTTTTCAAATATTCAACAGAAGAGTGAGCCTTCTTGAGATTCAAATTTTCACCATATAATTGTTGACTATTTATTTTAATATTTTTTTTATAGTTTAGATCAGCAGAAACTAATATGTCAGATCTAATCCCAGATAATCCTGAAGCTGTAGAAAATTGACTTGAGTTTTTTTCTCTAAAAATTTGACCAAGAGCAAAAGAATATGAAAAAGGTCCTAGGTTTAAAATTTCATATTCAATTCCAGCATTTAGTCTTAATCCGGTTTCTTGTTTATCATATCCTGTAAATCTATTTAACGAGAAAAGGCTTGTTTTATCAATTTGTATTTGTTGGCTATCATCCTGTATATTCATTATGTTTTTTTGAACCGGATTGTATATTAGTTGAATTTTTGGCTTTATAAACTCAGTTGATATTTTATTTTTTTTAATAAGTGGAAATTCAATTTGAATTGATCCTATTGGGTCAATTCTATATTGGGTAAAAATATCATTATTTTTTTTTATAAAGTAGACGTTACTTACCACCTTAGATAGACCTTTAATTTTAAAACCTAAAGGATGAGTAATTATATTAGTTGTATCTATTGAGGCAGTAAGTCTTGTACTATCATTTAATTTCGTATTTACCAATGATGAAAGTGAAAACTCTTTTCCTAAATAAGTTTGAAGAAAATCAATTTTTTTAATGCTCCTATTAAATAAACTAGGTAAAACTGCCGGTTCGATTAATGCATTATCTCTCAAAGAAGTAAAATAAATTAAACTTGCTTCAGAAAAAGAATTAGAACTTATTTTTTCTAAAGAAATTAAATTTTTGATTCTATCTACATTGCTATAATCATATTTTCCTAAGAAACCACTATTTGAAACAGAAGTTACATCAAATTTGACATTATAATTATTTTTTAAATTTATATTTCCTTCAGCTTTAAAAAAACCATCAATTTTTGGCTGAGAATTATTTGGTACAAAAGCAGAAAAAAATCTACTATTGCCATTTTCAAAAAACTTTCTGTATTCAGCATCAAAAAGAATGTTAGTTTTCGATGTCTTTAAAATTGAAAATGTGGCGTCAGATGATGAATTCAAATTAAAATAGTAAGGTTGTTTCAAACCAAAGCCTAACAAATTAGATGTTATTATTTTGGGTGTAAGAAGTCCTGTTGCCCTTTTAACTCCAGGTTGAGGTGTTTTTAAAAAAGGAGTATATAGAATAGGAAAACCAATGACTTCTAACCATGCATTTTTGAAAGTAAGATTTTTATTTTTTTGAGAATGTATTATTTTTTCTGATTTTATTTGCCAAATTGGGGTTAGTGAATCTTTACATATGGTACAAGTACTTCCAACTGTTTTATAGAATATTATTTCATCATTATTTTTTTTTTCTATTTTTTCTGATGCTATTTGTAACTTTTTATCAATTAAGGTCCTTGTCTTAAACGCTTTAAAAGTCTTAAAGTCAGACTTCATTTCAGTTGATTTTGATAAAATAATTATTTTATCAGGAGTAATTAGTTTTAGAGGTGATTCTGATTTAAAACTATTAATTTTTTTATCAAATAATATTTCATTTGTTTTTAAAAAATAGGAGTTGTATTTTATCTTGACATCTCCTTTAGCAATAATTTTTGAACCATTGTTTTTATATTCTATTTTGTCAGCAAGGATATTAAAATCATTAGCATTTAAAAAATTTATATCTCCTTTTTTTGGAACAAAAACGCAAAAGATCAAAATGAAAAATAAAAATTTTTTCATTTATCCATCCTCAAAATGTAGTAGGAAACCTAAACAAATAAGAATTCCAGATATAGAAGGGCCAAAAGTTGCCAATAAAATAGGTATTTCTTGAACAGAGCCAAAAGATTCAGCGATTCTTTTTACAGAAAATAAAACAAAACCTGAGGATATCGATGTTAATACTAAAATGCTAGTATGAGAAAATCTAGAATGTTTTAAAGCGAAAATTGCACCTATTAAGAACATAGCAATTAAAAAAAAAGGTCTTGCAATTTCTGATTTGTAAAAAAGTTTGTGTCTTAATGCTGAAAAACCTGATGACTCTAGGTTTTTAATAAATGAAGGTAAATACCAGAAATTTATCGCTTTAGGATCAGCAAAACTATCTAATATTTGAGACTTTGAAAGAGATGTTTTTATATTTAAAATTTGAAAATCTTCAAAATTAAATATATTGTCCTCATTTTTATTTTTGTTAGTTTCCCATATCGTTCCATTTATGAGCTCCCAGGAATTTTTTTTTAAAATTCCTTTTTCTGAATTTATTCTTTTTAAAAGGTTATCTTCTCCATCAAAAACAAAAATTGTTATATTATATAGTGCATTTCCTTCTGAATTAGTTCTTTCAGCTTTAAGAACAGTTTGTTGTAAAATACTTTCTTCTCTTAGCCATATACCCTCCTCACTTATTGATAAAAACTTTTTTGAACTAAGCCCCAAGTTATCAAGAAAGCTCTCAGAAGCTTTAATAGAAGAAGAAACAATAGGGTTTCCAATTAAAGTAGTAATAATTCCAATAAAAAATGTGATTAATATTGGAATTAATAATAATCTTAAAGCTGACTTTCCAGATGATTTAATTATTGTTAATTCATTTGATTTACTTAGACTAATAAAAGTAATCAAACTTCCAATCATGATTATAAGGGGTATAGTATCGATTATAATAGATGGCAGCCTATAGGTTGTACTTTTGATAGCTACAACTATATCATGACCATTTTTAGACATATAATTAACTTGATCCGAACCATCTATCAATATTATTAAAAACAAAATTGACAAGAAAGCCCATAATAATCCCTTTAAATATCTTTTAGATATATAAAAAATTAATGTCATTTTTTTTCAACTTTCAAATCGAAAAACTTTTTTGGAATTATAATTAAGAAACATGAAAGAAAAACAATGATGACAGGTAAGTAAATTATCCAAAACATATTCGAATTTTCAGCAACTAATGATTTTAGAGATAAAGTTGATGCTTGCATTACTAATCCAATTGCTATGGAACAATAGATTGGAAAAGAAAAATTTTTTTTCTTATAATTAATAATAACAAATGTAGTTAACGCAAGTAAAATTAAGGATAAAGAAGTTAGAGGAATAACCATTTTTAAGTGAGCTTCTGCAATATATTCATTTTTTTTACCATCATAAATGTTTTTTAAATTACCAAAATTTGTAAGAATTTTTAAAGGAAGTGTTTCTTCAGGATAAAATTTTCTTTTTTTATTATTTAAAATAAACTCGTTTAAATTTAAGTCTAGCTGATCGAACTCAATTGTCATAAGTTGTTTTTGATTTCTAGTTATGACCTGTATAAGTCCACTTTTCATTAATATAAACATACCATTATAATTGTTTATCAATAAAGCCTCTTTTGCTGAATAAGTAATATTTCTGTTTTTGTTTCTTGTATCTGATAAAAAAATACCTTTTAGTTGTCCATCATTATTACTTTCTCTTACATAAATACTAACTCCTGATGAAGGATGCAAAAACTGACCATCTTTGATAAACTTAGTTGTTATGTTTTCTTGTATATCAAACATGATTGTTCTTAATTTATTTTGCGAAATTGGAACAACATATAATGTAAGAAAATACATAAATATTGTTACTATTAAACCAAACAATAATATAGGTTTCATTATTTGAATATTAGATCTTCCTATTCCAAATATTATTATCATTTCGGAGTCCATAAAAAGTTTGTTGGTAGAAAAAATTGTTGCGCTAAAAGCAGCTAAAGGTAAAACCAAAATCATTACTTGAGGTAACATTAATAACATAACATAGAAGAAAGTATCGACTTGCTGACCATTATAAATTATGTCATCTAATTTAGGTAAAGATTGAACAAGCCATAACACACCAATAAAAATTAAGGAAAAAAAACCAAATGGCTTTATATTATGTTTAAAAAGATAAAAATCTATTATTTTCAATGAAATCTCAATTTTGTGGTTGCTTAAAGATTTTTATAAAATGTATTATAATTTTAAAAGGTGAGAATAAAAATGTCCAAAGTTTTTTTTTATCAATTTGAATTGATAAATTTTGAAAATATCTTTTTGAATTATCTACAAAAAATTTTTCCACTTGGCAAAATTGAAATTAGATTAAAAAATGATGAAAGTTTAAAAAATCTGGATAATTTGATATGGAGAAAACCAGATATTAGTTTTCTTCCCCATGAAATTAATAATCAAAAAAATTTTTCACCAATTATTTTAACAAAAGAAAAAATTAAAAGTGGTTTTTTTAAAAGTTTAATATTATTAGAAGGGTCATCTTTAAAATTAAGTGAAATTAATGATTACGATAGGGTAGCTATCTTTTTTGAAAAAAAAAATATAAATCAACTTGAATATTCAAGAAAATTATGGAAAGAGTTAAAAAATAATAAAATTAAAATATTATATTCAAATGCAATTTAAATGGATGGATTAAGGATTTTAAAGATTAATATGTAATTTTTATTTTAACATTGGGAAAAATTAAATGACTTTACAAAGAACACTTTCAATTATTAAACCAGATGCTACAAAAAGAAACTTAAGTGGAATTATAAATTCAAAGTTTGAAACAGCAGGTCTAAAGATTGTTGCACAAAAAAAAATTCATATAACAAAAAAACAAGCTGAAGGTTTTTATGCAGTGCATAAAGGAAGACCTTTTTTTGATGAATTATGTGATTTTATGTCTTCACATCCTATAATTGTACAGGTTCTTGAAGGTGAAAATGCTATATCTGAAAATAGGAAAATCATGGGAGCCACTAATCCTGAAGAAGCAGAGAAGGGTACAATAAGGAATGAATTTGCACTATCTTTAGGTGAAAATTCTGTTCATGGATCTGATGCAGAAGATACTGCAAAAGAGGAAATTTCTTATTTTTTTTCACAAATTGAGATTTCTGGTTAACGTTTCAATTTTTTATCTATTATTAAAAGTGGTTTGCATTCTTTTTTTAAAAAATTAAATAAAGCTTTTTTATATAATTTATGCTCAATATTAAGAACTCTTTTTGAAAGAGATAATTCAGTATCTTTATGTTTTACATAAGTTACACCTTGAGCAATTATTTTTCCTTTATCTACTTTCTCTGTAACAACATGTACAGTTGCACCGTGAATTCTTATTCCAGAATTTAATGCTCTTTTATGAGTATCTAGTCCTGGAAAAAGTGGTAGAAGGGAAGGATGAATATTCAAAATTTTACTTTCATAAAAAGAAATAAAATTTGCTGACAATATTTTCATAAATCCTGCTAAACAGATTATATCAATTTTATTTTTTTTTAACTCAGAATGAATTTTAACTTCAAAATCGTTTTTTGAATTAAATTTTTTATATTCAATAATTTTAGTGTCACACCCAAGTTTCTTTGCTTTTTGAATTCCTAAGGCATTTTTATTATCTGATATTACAATTGTAAGTTTACCTGGATGGTTTTTTTTTTTCATATCTTTAATTAGCTCTGCCATATTAGAACCGTTTCCAGATATTAAGATTGCAACATTTTTTTTTCTCATTTTAGAAGCTTAAATCTCCATGAAAGGAAATTTTTTTACCTTTTTTTATTACTCCTATTTCAAAAACTTTTTCTTTATTATTAATTAATATATTTGCGATATTCTCAGAATAATTTTTATCTACAATTATTATCATACCTATTCCACAATTAAATGCTTTAAGATATTCTTTTTTTTGATAACCAAACTGGTTAAAAAACCATTTGTAACATTTTGGAAGGCTCCAAGAGTTTAATTTAATTTCAGCTGTTAAATCATTTGATAAGATTCTTGGTATATTGTTTATTAATCCCCCACCAGTAATATGAGCAAAACCTTTTACACACTTTTCATTTTTAATTTTCATGATTGAATTAACATATATTTTAGTTGGCTTTAACAATAATTTTTTTAAGTCATCGGTTAGTAGAATTTGATTTTTTTTTATTAAATATCTTATTAAAGAAAATCCATTTGAATGGAATCCAGATGATTGAAGACCTAAAATTATATCACCTTCTTTAATTTTTTTGGGGAATTGTTTTTCTTTTTCTACAACACCAACAGCGAAGCCAGCTAAATCAAAATCTTTTTTTTGATAAAGTCCAGGCATTTCAGCAGTTTCACCTCCAATTAAAGAAATATTTGCTTGTAGACATCCTTTTGTAATTCCTTTAATTATTTTTTTTCCATCATAAATGTTGAGTTTGCCTGTAGCATAATAATCTAAAAAAAATAATGGTTCTGCTCCTGTACATATTAAATCATTTACACACATAGCAACTAAATCTATACCAATTTTATCAAGTTGATTAAAATTGATAGAAAGTTTTAATTTTGTTCCAACTCCGTCTGTTGTAGAAACAATAAGAGGTTCTTTAAGTTTTAGTTTATTAATGTCAAATACTGATCCATATCCACCAATTGACGACAATACACCTTCTCTATGTGTTTTTTTTGCAAAAGGTTTAATTTCACTTACAAAATTGTCCCCTGTTTCAATATTCACTCCAGATTTTTTATAAGACATTATTATTTCCAAAATTAAATGATAGTCACTTTAAACAAAAAAGTCTTAATTGTCATTAGAGTCGTCAAAATTTTTATGACTTTCTTGACAAGTAAGGCATTTAATTTTAATTAAAGTATGTTGGGGGATTAGCTCAGCTGGTTAGAGCAGTGCGCTCATAACGCATTTGTCACAGGTTCAAGTCCTGTATCCCCTACCATATGATTAACAAACTTATTAACGATTTGTTAAAAAGTTCGTTTTAATTAGAGGGATATTTAGGTGAATATTGGCATTACTGATAGAATTAAACCTTTAATAAGTAAAATTAGAGAATTAACTGAAACAAAAATTTTACCATCAGAAAAAATTTTTTTTGAAGAATTAAAAAACTCCAAAAATAGATTTTCTTATACACCTAAAATGCTTGAACTTTTAAATAATTTAAAAAATCAAGCAAAATCTCAAAATCTTTGGAATTTCTGGTCTAATTCTTCTAATTTTGGATATGGTCTATCTACAGTTGAATATGCTTATCTAGCTGAAGAAATGGGAAAGTCAAAATTAGGAGCAGAAGTTTTTAATTGTTCTGCTCCAGATACTGGAAATATGGAGGTTTTTATCAAATTTGGGTCTGAAAATCACAAAAAAAAATGGCTTAATCCTCTTTTAAACGGAGAAATAAGATCAAGTTACTGTATGTCAGAACCAAATGTAGCTTCATCAGATGCAACAAACATGTCTCTTTCAGCAAAAAAAGAGGGTGATAATTACATTTTAAATGGTGAAAAATGGTGGATTTCAGGAGCAGGGGATCCTAGGTGTAAAGTTTATATTGTTATGGCTAAGACTGGAAATAATGATTTACCAAAACATAGTAGACATTCAATGTTTGTTGTTGACGCTAATGCAAAAGGAATAAAAATTCTTCGTCCTATGGAAGTTTTTGGACATGATGATGCCCCACATGGTCACATGCACATTTCCTTCAGTAATGTAATTGTTAACAAAAATGATTTACTTTTAGAGGAAGGAAAGGGTTTCTTAATAGCTCAAGGAAGATTAGGACCAGGTAGAATACATCATTGTATGAGGGCTATAGGTCAAGCAGAAGCTTCACTTGAATTAATGTGTAAGAGAGGACTATCCAGAATTGCTTTTGGTAAACAAATTGCAGAACTAGGTTCTAACTATGATATAATTGCTGACTGTAGAATGGAAATAGAGATGGCGAGATTGCTTTGCCTCAAAACTGCATGGTATATGGATAACAAAACGCCAAAAGAGGCAGCTCCATGGATAAGTAAAATAAAAGTTATTGCTCCTAAAGTCGCACTAAAAGTAGTTGATGAAGCTATGCAGATATATGGTGGACAAGGAATAAGTCAAGATACTCCTCTAGCAGCATACTGGACACATTTAAGAACTCTCAGATTTGCTGATGGTCCTGATGCTGTTCATAGAAGACAAGTTGCTAGGAATGAATTAAAAAAATACGTTAACTCAAAAATATAGAAATGAATTCTTCAGAAGAATATAAAGTTATTTTTAAAAATATTGACAGAATTATAAAAAAAAAATTACCGCATTTTGATGGACCGTGGGAAGTGTTTAAAACAAAAAATGGTCAATCGAATCCTACATATATTTTAAAAAGTAAAAAAAAATCATTAATTTTAAGAAAAAAACCATCAGGTATTCTCTTGAAGTCTGCTCATTTAATTGAAAGAGAATTCAAAATTTTGTCCTCTTTACAAAAAACTTCTCTTCCAGTTCCTAAAGTTTATTTTTTAAATGAAGAAGTAAATGAAATAGGTTCTAGTTTTTATATAATGGATTATTTAGATGGAATTACATTTACAGATCCTACTATTCCAGATTTAGAAAACCATCAAAGAAAAATAATTTATGAAACAATGAATAAGGGGCTAGCTGATTTACATTCTATATGTCCTGAAAAAATTGGGTTAGAAAATTATGGAAAAAAAGGAAATTACATTCTGAGACAACTCGTAAGATGGACAGAACAATATGAATTTTCAAAAACAGAAAATATTTTAGAAATGGATAGATTAATAAATTGGCTCTTCGATAATTTACCATCATTTCAAAACGTAAGTAGAATAGTTCATGGTGATTGGAGAATTGATAATTTAATATTTGATAAGAAAACATTTAAACTAATTGGAATTATTGACTGGGAACTTTCAACATTAGGAGATCCTGTAATAGATTTGGCAACCCAATTAATGCAATGGAATATGCCTTTTGGAGATGAATTGAGAGGATTAAAAGGAATTAATAGAAAAAAATTTGGACTTCCAAGTGATAGAGATTATATCGATTTATATTTAAATAATAGAAATTTAAATGAAATTCCTAATTTAAAATATTGTATTATTTTTAGTTTTTTTCGAATGGCATCTATTTTACAGGGAGTTAGAAAAAGATCACTTGAAGGAAACGCCTCAAACCCTGAAAAAGGAATTAAAATTAGTTCACATGTTAAACTTTATGCTAAAGCTGCATTAGAAATGACAATAAAAAAAATAATTTGATTATTTGGGTAATGCAATTTTTATCTTAAGTCCCTTCAATTCTTCACTATCTTCTAGTGAAAGTGTTCCTCCGTGATTTAATATTATATCTTTTGAAATACTTAAACCTAAACCGACGCCTGCATGTAAATTTTGATTTCTTGAATTATCAAGCCTAGTAAATGGTTTAAGAGCATTCTCTCTATCTGCTTTTTTAATTCCTGGCCCGTTATCCTCAAAACAAATTATTATAAACTTTTTATTGTTATAAAGATTTATATGTATTTTTTTTGCAAAATTTGATGAGTTATCAATTAAGTTTTGAAATGCTCTTTCTAATGAAGTTAATCTGATGGGTAATGAAGTTTGTTTATTAATATCTGAATTTAATTCAAAATTAATTTTTTTATAATGATCTTTATTTTTCTGTATCAAGTCATTTAAGAAATCTTCTAAGATTATTTCTTCTGTTTCTTCTTCATAAACATTTTTTGAAAAAGTTAAAAATGTATCAAGCATTTTTGACATATTATCTATATCCTTTAACATTTCGATTACATCTTTGTTTTTTTTCAAAAATGATAATGATAACTTTAACCTGGTTAAAGGAGTTCTAAGGTCATGACTAACACTAGAAAGCATTTTTGTTCTCTGTTCTAAGTGTTTTTCAATTCTATTTCTCATTGATAAAAATGCTAAACCAGCTTTCCTTACTTCTTCAGACCCTCTTGGTTTATAATTTAAAGATATACCTTTGCCAAAAGCTTCAGATACCTCAGCAAGTTTGATTATAGGTTTTATTTGATTTCTTAAAATCATAAAAGCAAGAAATAGAAGTAAAGATGAAAGAAAAATCATTAACACTATTAATTGATGAGGGTTTGATGCGCTTATTCTATTTCTTGGTATATAAATTAAAAAATCTCCAAAATTACTCTTTATAATAATACCAACTCTACCGATTTTATTATCGAAATCAAAATTTAGATTATCATTAAATTCTTTATCAATTTTTTTTAAAAAAGCTTTGCCTGAATAATCAAATAAATTGGGTTTTTGAAAATTTAAATTTTCTGATTTATTTAAAAAATATATATCAAATTCAAATTTTTCTTCTAGATCTGTTAATATTCTTGTAGCTTCTTTTTTATTTTTTGAAGAGTTGACTTCACCTTGAATATATTTAATTTCTAATAGTATACTTTCTGCCATTTGATTGGTAACTTGTTCGTAATGCCTTTGGAAAAATCCAATTCCAACAGTTAGTTCTATTAAAAAAATTGGAAATAGTATTATTATTATTGCTCTTGTAAAAAGTCTTTTGGGTAAATATTTTCTAATGAGGTTATTTAACATTTATAAATAATATTAGAATTTTTTTTTTTTTCAATATTATGTTTTTAATTAGGTCAATATGCAAAAAAAAACAAAACCCAATTTTATTCAACTTAATAAAAATATATTTTTAATAAAAGCAAAAAATAAATCTCCACTTACTTTCAATGGTACTAATACTTATATCATTGGAAAAAAAGAAGTTGTAATAATAGATCCTGGTCCTGATGATATAAATCATTTTAATAATATTTTAGATTTCATTTCAAATAAAATAGTGACACATATTTTTATAACTCATTCTCACGATGATCATTGTTTTTTAGCTAAAAAACTTTCTTATTTTACAAAAGCTAGAGTTTTTGGATATGGCAGAAGAATTGAAAAAAGAAGTAATTTTTTAAAAAAGAAAATAAGTAATAGAGAGTTTTCTTTTCCATATATTGAAAAAAAAAATTATCAACCTTCATTTTATTTAGAAGATCGACAAGAAATAAGATGTAATGACTTCACTTTAGAAATTATTTATACACCAGGACATCTTACAGATCATATTTGCATTGCTTTAAAAGAAAAAAAAATTATTTTTACAGGAGATCATATTATGGGTTGGTCAACTTCTGTGATTATTCCTCCTGATGGAGATATGATACAATATATTAAATCTCTTGAAAAAATAAATTTAAGAGAGGAAAATATTTATTATCCAGGTCATGGTTTGCCAATAAAAAATGGTAAAGAAATTTGTAAAAAATACATTATTCATAGACTTTCAAGAGAAAAAAATATTATAGATTTATTTAATTTAAGTCAAAATTTATCAGTCGATGAAATTACTAAACAATTATATAAAAAAATTGATAACAATTTATTTAATTTCGCAAAGATGAATGTTTTTAGTCACTTAATATCATTGATGGAAAAGGATTATTTAAAAACAAAAAAAATTATTGATATAAATTCGAAATTTTTTAAAAAGAATTAATTAAAATTGATCAATATTATTCAAGATTATTCTTGATAGAGTGAAGAACCATTGTTATAAGAAAATATATTCCGCAGTAGCTCAGTGGTAGAGCAGTTGACTGTTAATCAATTGGTCGCAAGTTCGAATCTTGCCTGCGGAGCCAAATATTACTTTTAAGAATTTTTTAAATACTGATATATCATATTTCATTGTATTTTAGATAATGAGTAATGTAACGCTTTTACTTGATTTTTACTTCAACACAGATTACTTTAAGATTAATTAATAAAAGGTTTTTGATATAAAAATTTATTCTGAATTTATACTTATTTTTAAAGTTATCTTGTTATTGTTATGACCAATTTAAATTCCCCAACCGATAGAATGGTATTAATTTTTGACTGTAAGGTTAAAAACTTAGAAAATTTTAAAATTTGGTCAAAAGAGCGTGCATCTAAATATGTTTACGAGTTAAAAGAAGAGAATAGTATTAGTTATGAATGGCACATTTCTGAAAATGGTAGAGAAGCCACACTGATAGAGTCTTTTGTTGATAGTGATGCCATGATGGTACGTCTTGCTAATCATTTGGTAAGCCCATTAGCAACAGAAGTAATGGAGTATGTTGAAATCACTAATGTTCTTTGTTTAGGCAATGCAAAAAAAGATGCTATTGAGGCATTAACACCATGGGGAGCTCGCTTTCATTTTCACCATTCTGGTTATAATCGAGAAATACTAGGACCTAGATAATTAATCATTTTTCTTTTTATAATCTTTCCAATCTTTAATTTTTGTCTTAAAGCTCATATCTGCTACATATATCCAAGAACTTTTTGATTTTCCTTCAACATCTATTTTTGTATAAGAACGTTTGAACAGATTATTTTTAGACTTGTATCCATAGAAATTTTCAATTTTATCAGTAATTTTAATGACTTGAGAGATGTTCTTAAACTGAAAAAAGTCACCTTTTGTCTTTTTATTAATTTCTGTATTTATATTTAGGGCTGGATACAAACCATTAGTAGATAGATATCCTATCTTACAATATCCAGTTATACTATTATAAATTCCCCTATCTTTAATAAGTGGAAACCTTATTTCTTCTCTCATTAATGTTCCATAACAAAAAAGAGAGTCAAGCGGTTTTATTTCATGATTAAGTGAAGCTTTGATAAGATTAATTTTACCATAGCTAAGATTAAAATCTTTATAGCCTTTTAAACAAATATCTAAATATCTTTTATGTGGGGCAACAAAATTAAATGTTCTTTCATTAGGTACTACGAAGGCTAGAGCCGAAAACTCTTTTCCTCTATCATCTATAACATATATTTGTTTTAATTGGTATTTAAATGGTACTCCTTCTTTAATTTTTAAGATTTTAATTCCTACCGCATTTGTCTTAAATATAACAGCCTGAGTTAAGAAACCTATTGAATATTTTATATTCAAAACTCCACCTTTTCTGGATAATGAATTTACGTTGAATACTAATTTATAATCAGGTATCATAACTTTTTTAAAATATTTTAAATATGTACCAAAGTAACCTTGTGATTTTGCAAAATTATCAAAGTCATTCAAATTTAAGTTTGAACCATAAGCTACTATCAATATATCATTCTCTACTCTCAATTATGATCCTTAAATTTGCATATTTAAATAAATAATTCTTTAGACATCAAATTATTTTCAATTTAATTCTTATTAATTTAAATATATGAAACTTATTTAGCTTGATTTAATATAATATAAAGTGATGTTTTAAAATTTTAAAAATAAAATTTAATTAAAAAAATTAAATTTGTATAATTTTTTGTATTAATTCGTTCAATTAAAAAAAGATTTTGCCAAAATTTTTTTTATAAAATATTATTTTTTTTTCTTCGACTAATTTTTCTTTTTTTTAAATAATTTTCATTATTTCCATCATCTGTAGATGAGAAGTTTCCAAGTGTTTTAGTTATTATAAAATCATCAGGTGGAGTTTTTATTAAATTTTTTTCTAAAATCTTTTTCATAGCTCTTATATGATTTGGAGAAGTGCCACAACATCCTCCAATTATTTTTGCTCCACAATCTCTAGCTAACAATGCATATTTAGCCATTAATTCAGGACTTCCATCATATTTAATTTTTTCATTTATGTATTGAGGTATTCCAGCATTTCCTTTTGCAATAATATTATCAAATTTAGAAAAATGTTTAATTCCTTTTATTGTTCTTATTAAGTCAGCTGGCCCAATTCCACAGTTTGCTCCAAAAGCAATAGGTGGATAATTGATCATATCCATAATTTCAACAAATTTCTTGGTGGTTACTCCCATCATAGTTCTCCCTGAGGAGTCAAAACTCATAGTAACACACCAAGGAAAATCTATTTTTTTAAATGCTTCAGAAGCACTTAAAAGTTCTTCTTCAGAAGATATTGTTTCTAACCACAAAATGTCAACACCACCATCCACAAGACCTTGAGCTTGTTCAATAAAAATTTCAGTAGCATTATTTGCTGTTAAACTGCCATATGGCTGCAGTATTTCACCTGTTGGCCCAATTGAACCAGCTAATGCTACTTGAAATGAAAATTCTTCTATGACTTCTTTTGCAATTTCTGCAGATAATTTTGAAATTTCATATGATTTATTTTGTAGACCATGTAGCTTTAACCTTGAGAAATTTGCTCCAAAACTATTTGTTAATATAATTCTACTTCCTGATTCAATAAATGACCTTATAAGATATTTAATTTTAGAAGACTCTTTTTCATTCCAGAGTTCAGGACAATCTCCGCTGTTTAGCCCCATATTGAACAGATTGGTTCCAATGGCACCGTCAGTTAAAATCCAATTATGTTTTTTTAAAAATTTCTCGAAGTCAATGGGCATATTTAATCATAGCTTAAAAAGATTATAAATAAAAATTAAAACCCCATTTTTGTTAATGATTTTTCAGCCCAATTTTCCCAACCTTCTACATCAAAATCACAATCATGTCTTTCGACTACAGGTTTTGCACCTAATTCTTTCATTTTACTATCAATTTTTTTTCCTGCTCCACAAAAATCGAAATATGAACTATCACCTAAAGCACAAACACTATACTCTAATTGATTCAAAATTATATCTGAAGCTTCTAAATTATCCCAAAAAACTTCTCCCATCATGGGTACATCACCATCACCAGTGGTACTAGTGATAAATAAAACTTTTTTCATTTGTTTTAAATCATCAATTGACACTTCATTCATTTCAAATTTTTCAACATTAATATTTCTATTTAAAGCCATGGAATATGTTTCTTCTGCTATTTCAATAGCATTACCCATTTCAGAAGCATATAAAATATTCAAATCAGACATTTAACTCACTTAATAAAATTTGATAATTATTAGTTAACACCATTGAAAAGTTAAGTTCAACCCTATGATAATTATAAATGCATAATTTTTTAATATGAATATAAAATATAAATTTTTAATTCAAATTTTAAGATATAATTAACATAAAAAAACTGAGAAAAATAAACTAGGCAGTTTTATTCCCTCTGAGCGCAAACAAAAGTCCGCAAACAAGCAATAAGACATGAATGTGATCGTATAGAATGATGTCTAGGATAGGACCCCAATTTGTAGTTATTATTACTCCAAGAAGTATGAAAACACATACAACACCTGCAAGCCGAGATATTAAATCACCTAACATATTCCTTAAAAGACCGCCAAAAATTATTAAAACAGAAACAGTTATTTCACCTATTGCAGCTAAAGACCACAACAAGAAAGGTATGTCATAGCTAGAAGCATCTTCAACACTTAAGGGGAATTTACTTACACCTTGTTGAAAGAATATTATAGATATGGGCAGCCTTAACAACCAATGAGCTTTACAAAATTCTGGTAGGGAGTTAGAAAATCTTTCAATTATAATTGACAAATTTGACATATCACTATTTAGCTCGCATATAACATAAGTAAGCAAAGAGCGGCTGTAGCTACTCCTAGAACTAATCCGAACAATAAAATAGAATTGGACATTTTGGTAGAAACATTTTTTGAATTGTTTTTATCGCCAAATATTAAATTGTGTGTTAATTGGAGAGTATCTTTATCCTCCAGATAATATCCATTTTCTTTTTTCATATTCATTTAAAACTCCTATTCTTTGAAATTTAGATATTCTAATAATAAAAAAAATCAATGGTTAGAAATTACATGTGACTAAATAGCGCATATATTAAAACATAATAGCTTTAGTTTCCAGAAATTCAGATAATCCCCATTCAGCTTTTTCTCTTCCATTACCTGATTGTTTAAAACCTCCAAAAGGTACTGATGGTCCATATGATTTATAATTAATACTAATTTGTCCTGCTCTTAATTGATTTGCTATTTCTATATTTTTTTGTTGGTTATCACCAGATACATAAGCTGCCAAACCATAATCTGTGTCATTTGCAATTTCAATTGCATCTTCAATGTCAGAATATGAAATTATACTCAAAACAGGACCAAAAATTTCTTCTCTTGCTATCTCCATATCATTTTTAACATTACTAAAAACAGTAGGTTTTACATAATATCCTTTATCTAAATTTTGTGGTTTTCCTAATCCTCCTGTAACTACATAAGCTCCATCGTTTATACCATTTTTAATAAGGTTTTGAACTTTTTTAAATTGAGTTTCACTTACAAGTGGACCAAGATCAGTATCACTTTCATTGGGATCACCTACCTTTAATTTACTTGCTGTATCTTTTGCAATTTCTATTGCTTCATCATACCTTTCAACTGGTATTAACATTCTTGTAGGTGCATTACATGACTGACCAGAATTACTCATAACAAAATTAACTCCATTAGAGACAGACTCATTAAATTTATCGTCATCGATAATGATATTTGGAGATTTTCCTCCTAATTCTTGAGATATTCTTTTAACAGTTTTTGCCCCTGTTGATGCCACTGAAATTCCACCTCTTGTGGATCCTGTAAAAGACATCATATCAATATCTTTGTGGGCTGACATTGCTTCACCAACAACATTTCCTTCTCCGTTAATTAAATTGAACATCCCATCTGGTAAACCACTTTTATCAATTATTTCTGCAATAATCATGGCAGATAAAGGAGCAATTTCGCTTGGTTTTAAAATAACTGTACATCCAGCTGCTATTGCTGGAGCTACTTTTGAAACAATCTGATTAATTGGCCAATTCCACGGAGTAATTAACCCACAAACTCCAATTGGTTCTTCACGAATTAAAAATTGGTTATGTTTATACTCAAATTCTTTTTTTTCTAGAACCTCAATAGCTGTTTTAATATGTCCTAAGCCTACTGCCGTTTGAGCCCCTTTAGCAAGATTGGAAGGCGCTCCCATTTCAGTTCGTATTGCATCTGCAATTTCATTGAATCTTTTTTTATAATTCTCATAGAAGTTTTTTAATAGTTCTATTTTTTGATTTTTTCTTAATTTTATTGATGTTTTGAATGCTTTTTTTGCAGTTTCTACTGCAAAGTTAACGTCATTTATATTTCCCAAAGAAACAATTCCAATTTCTTTTTCATTAGAGGGATCAATTATGCTGATTGTTTTTTTTGAGTCTATTGGGTTAACAAATTTCCCTCCGATGTAGAATTTATCTAATTTTATCATGATTATTTCCGTTTCTTTAAAAAAAAATTTATGTTAATGATTACAATATATCATTAAATGATATATTTAAATTTTCAAATAAAAAACTAATAAGAGGCCTAATAAAGATGGAAAGAGAATTTAAGACAATTTTAGCTATGGATGTTGTCGGATTCAGCAAAATGATGTCAAAAAATGAAGAATTTACTTTAAATCTTTTGAATTCAAGAAGAAAAATGATAGATGAAATAATAGCGACAAACAACGGAAAAATTTTTAATACTGCTGGAGATAGTGTTATAGCTGAATTTAATAGTCCGTTGAAGGCAGCTCAAAGTGCTGTTCAAATTCAAAACAGTAACAGATCATTAAATGATAAATCAATTAAAGATGATGATATGGTTTTTAGAATTGGCATTAATATGGGTGATGTAATTGTCACTAAAGGAAATATTTTTGGTGATGCTGTTAATATTGCAGCAAGGTTAGAGTCCTCTGCTAGGCCAGATGGTATTTGTATTTCAAAAAGTGTTTTTGATCTTATTAATTTGAAAATAAAAGTTTCTTATGAAGATGCTGGAGAATTGGATTTGAAAAATATTGATAGACCAATTAGAGCATTTCATTTAGTTCCTTGTAAAGGTGCAACAAGAGGTATTGTGTCAGCAAATGAAAAACCTATTGTAAAAGTTGATAAACCTGAGTCTGGGTCTTTAGCAGTTATGCTTTTTAAAAATTTAAGTAAGGATGAAGAACAAGAGTATTTCTGTGAGGGTTTATCTGATGATTTAATTTCAGCACTTTCAAGATACAAAAAACTTACTGTTGTTTCAAGCAATGCTAGTTTCTCATATAGAGATAAAAATAAACTTCCAAATGAAATTGGTAAAGAATTAGGCGTAAGATATTTGCTTGAAGGTAAAGTTCGTAAATTAGGTTCAAAAATAAGAATTACCTCATCTTTAATTTCAACTGAAACAGAAAGTAATATTTGGTCAAATAATTTTGATACTACAATTGATGAAATTTTTGATATTCAGGATGAATTAGTAGAAACAATTGTTTCTACTATTGTTGGCAGTGTAGAAAAAGATCAAATTAAAAAACTTTCTAATTCGAGACCAGAAAATATGGAAGCATATGATTTAGTTTTAAAAGGTTTAGAGTATCACAGAAGAAGTTCTGTTTCTGCTGAAAATAATAAAAAAGCATTGGAATTGTTTTCCAAGGCAACTGAAATAGATCCAAATTATGCAAGGGCTCATGCTTGGAAATGTTGTTCTTTGGGAAATAATTCAGAATGGTTTCCAGATAGTATGCCAGAAAATTGGATGCAAGAAGCTTTTTCGTCTGTGAATAAAGCTTTGGAGTTAGACCCTAACGATCCAGAAGCACACAGAATCATGGGTGCAGTAAAGTTGTTATTTGAAGGTGATATGGATACTGCAATTTATCATCATGAGAAAGCCATTGAAATTTGTCCAAGTGATACTTTCCATATATCAAGATATGCCATTTTGAATGTTTACATTGGAAATCCTGAAAAAGGTTTAGAGCAAGTAAAAAAAGCAATGAGAATTGATCCATTTTGTTCAGATTTGATGCTTGAAGTTGAAGGAATATGTCATTATTGGCTTAAAAATTATACTGATTCTTTATCAAGTTTTAAAAAAATTAAAATTGATACAAGAGATTCTCTTTTTTATTCTGCTGCTACTACAAAATCAATGAATTTGATTTCTGATGCTAATAACTTTTTAAACCAAGCAAAATTGATTAGTAAAATGACAATCGAAAAATTTGTCGATAGTCAGCCATACAAAAATATTGATGACAAAAATGATCTCAAAAAAATTCTTAATTCTATTTCTTAATTTTTTTATTAATTATGTTTAAACCTAAAATTATTTTAACAAGAAAACTTCCTCTCAGTGTTGAGTCTTTGCTTAAAAAAAAATTTGATGTTAAATTAAATCCTTTAGATAAGAAATTTAGTAAGTCAAAATTAAAAGAAGCTTTAGAAAAATATGACGGAATTTTATGTTGTGTTAGTGATAATTTCGATAAAGAAGTTTTAGATATTCCAAATATTCGTACTTCAATCATATCAAATTTTGGAGTTGGAGTTTCTAATATTGATTTAGAATTTATTAAAACCAAAAAAATTACAATTACTAATACTCCTGATGTTCTAACGGATTCAACTTCAAATATTGCTTTATTTTTAATGTTAGCAGTTTCAAGAAAAACTACATTTTTAGAAAATCAATTGAGAAATAAAGAATGGAAAGGTTTTTCTGTTGTTGAAAATTTAGGAATTGATTTAAACAAAAAAAATCTTGGAATTATAGGTATGGGTCGAATTGGAAAAGCTACTGCTAGGAAGGCCTATCATGCTTTAGGAATGAAAATTTATTTTTACAGTAGATCTATTGTAAAAAAAATCGATTTTCCTGCTGAACAAGTTTATGATATTAAAGAACTAATCAAAAAGTCTGATGTTTTATCATTACATGTTCCAGGTTCAAATAAACCTGTTTTAAAAAAAGATCATTTTAAGATAATGAAAAAAAACCTGATATTGATTAATACTTCTAGAGGAGAGGTTATTGATGAAAAATCTTTAATAGATAGTTTATTAAAAAATAAAATTTTTGGTGCAGGGCTAGACGTTTTTATAAATGAACCAAAAATAAATAATGCCCTTTATTCAACTCCTAATCTTACAATGTTACCTCATATTGGATCAGCAACTAATAATACTAGAGAAGATATGGGTATAATAGCTTATAAAAATTTAGTTGCACATTTTTCTAATAAGAAATACATAAGCAAAATCATTTGAATAAATCTATTTTAGACCTGCTTTTTTTAAACCTTCAATCAATATATCTTTAATCATTGTAGGAGCAACTTTCTCGTAGTCGTCAATTTTTTTTATCTCAGGTCTTTCTTTCATGAAAAAACTCAACATTTCTTTCGCTTCTTGAATTTTTCCCATATGAGCCATTATAGCTGCTTTCCAGCCATAATATCTTGAATGAGGACTTCTCTCATGACTTGTGTTACACCAATGAAGAGCATTCTCCCAATCTTTTAATGCTATGTATAACAGAACATAAAAACCTTCAAAGTTTCTTTTAGAAATTGGATCAATATCTATTGCTTTATTAACATATTTTAAAGCTTCCTCAAAACGATCAAAATTACACAAAGCTTGACCATATTGAAAGTTTGTTCTTGGGTGGTTTGGATTCATTTCTAAAGCTTTTTCAGCAAGTTCAAGTCTTTTTTGATAATCTCTTTTTATACTATATGACATACTGAGGGTTGATACTGCGTCGGGGTTTTCTGGATCTAATTCAACTGCTTTATTTGCAAATTTATGAAAAAGAGCCTCATTTTCTTTTCTTTTTTCTTGAAATTCGTGACTGTAAATTAATAATTGAAGACAATTGCAATAAAGAACGTATGCATCACAAAAATTAGCGTCTAATTCGATTGACTTTTCACAATGAGAAATTACTGAATTAAGGTCAGAACCATCTTTATTATAAATACTTAAGCCTTGAAGGTATTCATCCCATGCACCTATATTTTTTTTGGATTTATTAGAAAGTTTCACACTCTCTTGTTGTTTTAACGCAGGGTTAATTTGTGCTGCAATTGCTTGAGAAACTTCATCTTGAACTTCAAAAATATCTTCTAGTGATCTATCCCATCTTTTTGACCAAATTTGTTTGTCTTCAGCAGCAAAATTTAACTGTGCGGTAATTCTAACTTTATTTCCAGCTTTTCTCACACTTCCTTGAACTAAATAATCAGCACCTAATGCTTTTGAGATTTCAATTGTTTTTTCTTTTGTGTTTTTAAATGTAAAACTTGAATTTCTACTAATCACTGGAAAGGTCTTCCATTGAGAAAGATTAGAGATAATATCTTCTGTAATCCCATCAGCAAAATATTCTTGTTCTTCATCATTACTTAAATTTGAGAAAGGTAGTACGGCAATTGATGGCGGTTTACTTTCTTGTTCTGTAATTAAATTATCTTTTTTTATCTCTCTTTTATTCGTTTGTAAATTTGCTAAATCAAAAGCATGGACAGTGGTGTTTTTAACTGTTTGTTGACCAATATCATGAAATAGCAATTCAGTTTTCTGAGAAACGAACTCATGAATGCTTTTGGACAAGCACACTCCATCAGGTTGAGATAATGCTTCTAACCTTGCAGCTACATTAACTCCATCACCATATAAATTACTTCCTTCAACAATTACATCACCCATATTTATTCCAATACGAAAATGCATTTGAGATTTATCATCTAATGTTGAATTTCTTTGTTTTATAAGCTTTTGGAATTCAGAAGCACATATCACAGCTGAAACAGCACTTTTAAATTCAGCTAAAACAGAGTCACCAGCTGTGTTGAAAATTCTTCCATCGTGTTCTTTAAAAAGATCATCTAATATTGCTTTACAAGATCTGAAGGATTGAAGGGTGTGATCTTCATTATATTCCATAAGTTTGCTAAAACCAACAACATCTGTTACAAATATAACTGCTATTTTTCTATTAATTTTTTTTTCATTCATGATACCACTGCAATTGATTAAGAATAGATACTATTTAACCTAATGTAAAAAATTATAAAAGAAAATATTAATAAATTTTAATTACTAAATTATTATTAAATCTATTAGGAGAAAAAATGAAAATTATTATTAGAGAAATAGAAAAAGGTGATTTTTTAGTTTGGTCAAAATTATGGAAGAAATACCTAGATTTTTATGAAACAAAACTAACTAAAGATATTTTTAAAAGTTCATTTGAAAGAATGATAGACCCTAATGAAACGGATCTATATGGTTTTCTTGCAGTTTTAAATGATGAACCAGTTGGTTTAGCGCATATTATTCTTCATTATCATAATTGGAAAATAGAAAAAGCAGTTTATTTGCAGGATTTATACGTATTATCAAATTTTCGAAAAAAAGGTATTGGCAAAAAATTAATAAATAGTGTATACGAATTTGCAGATAACAATAATTTGTCATACGTGTATTGGTTAACCCAAGACTTTAACATTGAAGCAAGAAGTTTATATAATAAGATAGGTAAAGTAACACCATTTATCAAATACAATAGATTTTAATTATATTAAAAAAAAAGACAAGATAATGAATTTTTTTTTACCAAATAATATTGAAGAAGCTTCTAAGATTTTAAAAAAATATTCAGAAGATGCAAAAGTTGTTGCTGGGTCAACATGGTTGATGAGAGCTCCAATAAGGGATGAAGAGATTCCAAAAAAGATGGTAAGCTTATCTAAAATTGATAAACTAAGAAATATTAAAATCGAAAATAATACATTACTCATTGGATCAATGGTATCTCATTCTCAATTATATGATTTTCTCAAGAATAAGCAAAATTTTGAATGTTTAAAAAAGTCTGTAATTGAATCAGCAAATGAAGGAATTAGAAATACTGCAACGATTGGAGGAAACATATGCGCGCATGAATTTTCAAATTCTGATATAATTCCAGCTTTATTAAGTTTAAACGCTAAATTAATTATTTTTGATGGAACTTCAAATTTTGAAATTAATATTAAGGATTTTTTGAAGTGGAGGCTAAAAAGAAAAAATTATGAAATTGTTTCACTTATTAAGATAAATGAGCAAAAAAACTTTAGTTGTCACAAAAGATTTTTGTTGCGAGAGTCCGGAGACTACCCGGTAGTTAATCTCAGTGTCAAATTATTTAAAAATAAATCAGATCTTATAGAAGAAGTTTCTATGTCTGTAGGTGTTATTGAAAAATGTGCTAAAAATTGGGAACCATTTGAAAAGTTTTTAAAAGGAAAAAAAATAGACTCAGAATATTTTAAAAATCAATCAAAAAACTTCTTAAACTTTTTCAAAAGTAGAGATGATGTTGATTGCCCTGGATGGTATCGTTTACATGTTCTTCCAAAGTTAGTTAAGGAAGCTTTTTTAGATATTTCAAATCAAATAAGAAATTTTACTTAATGAATATTTTTTTAAAAGTAAATGGCTTAGAAAAATCATTTGATGGTGATCCAAGAACACCATTGGTGGACGTATTAAGAGATAGTTTTAATTTAACTGGAGCAAAAGCGGTTTGCAGAGAAGGTTTTTGTGGTTCATGTCTTGTATTGATAGATGAAAAGCCTATTTGTTCGTGCCTCAAGCCGGTAGGAGATTTGAATAATAAAAGTATCTCAACAGTTGAAGGACTTAGCTCTTATAATAAACTCAACTTTTTACAAGAAAAGTTTGAAGAGTTTGATGTGGTTCAGTGTGGAATGTGTTTTCCTGGAATTGTAGTTAAATTAACAAATTTTTTAAAAAATAATAATAATCCTTCTGAAAAAGAAATAAGAAAAGCTTTTGTCGGAAATGTTTGTAGATGTACAGGTTATGAAAGAATAATTGATGCTATAAATTCACTTGTAAATAAAGAAAAAATTAAATGAACAAAAAATCAAATTTTAATAATTTTGTTATGAATTATCCAAGGAGAGATACTAGAGATAAGATTACAGGTTTTACAAAATATACTATTGATTATCCAAAAAATAATTGTTTATTTGCTGTTCTCTTCAGATCAAAAGTTGCTTCAGGAAAGATTAAAAAATTAAATGTAGAAAAAGCTCTCTCAAAAAAAGGGGTAAGAGCAATAATTACTTCAAAAGAAATTCCAAACTTACATGGAATTGGTGTTGAAGATCAACCTATGTTCGCTTCTGATTACATAAGATATCTTGGTGAACCAATTGCAGCGATTGCCGCTGAAACAAAAGAAATTGCAATCGAAGCATTAGATGAGATTGAAATTGAAATTGAAAAAATTAAACCAATTATAGATGTAAATGAAGCAATTTCGAAAAATGCAAGGTTAATTCATCCTGATTGGAAAAAATATAAAATATCTAATGATAAAGCAAAAAGATTTGGTAATATTGCTTGGGAAGCATCTGTAGAAAGAGGAAATCTTGAAATTTTAAAAACAAATAATGATTTAACGATTGTCGAAGGTACTTATAAAGTAGGTAGACAAAATCAGCTTTCTTTTGAACCAAGAGTAGCAATGGCAAGTTTTTTAGATGGAAGGTTTGAAATTACTACCTCTACACAAGTTCCATGGACTGTAAAGCAAGTTACTGCAAAAGTTTTAGGCATTTCTGAGTCATTGGTAAGAGTAAAAGTTCCTCCAGTAGGTGGTGGTTTTGGTTTAAAGTTTGATTGTGCATTAGAACCTTATGTAGCAAAACTTTCTCAAGTTTGTAGATCAGATGTATATATTGAAAATTCAAGGTCTGAAGAAATGCAAACTTCCTTGTGTAGAGAAAATGCAGAAATTAGAATAAAATCTTTTATAAGCTCTGATGGAAAAATTATGGGAAGAGAAGCAGAAGTTTTAATGGACTGTGGAGCTTATGGAGGAGAACAAATTTTTTTAACATCTATGACGGCTCACACACTTGGAGGAAATTATAAGTTAGAGTCAGTAAAAATTATTTCAAAAGCAATTTATACTAACACACCTCCTAATGGGGCTTTTAGAGCTTGTAATGGAGTTTACAATACCTTTGCTCTTGAAGCTCATACAGATGAAATTTGTAAAAAAATTAAAATGGATAAAATAAAATTTAGGAAAATTAATGTATTAGGAAATAATGATTTAGGTTCAACTGGTCAGGTATTTGAGGGTGACGTCTTGCTTCCAATGTTAGATATATTGTCTGATTATAGAAAAAAAACTGCAACAAAAAATAAATATCCAGATAGTTGGTTGTATGGAAGAGGAGCTGCAGTTGGTACATGGTTTATTTTTGTTGGACCTTCATCTGCTAATATTAATTTAAATAATGATGGAAGCGCTACACTTGTAACTTCTGGTGTTGAAATTGGTTCGGGAACAATGGTTCAATCATTACCTCAAATTGTAGCTGTTACTCTTGGAATAAAACCTGAAGAAGTCATTGTAAAGTCTGCTGACACCGACTCAGCTGGAAGAGATCTTGGTATAGGAGGTGGTAGGGCAACAGTTTCTTTAGGTTCAGCAAGTCTTGAGGCAAGTAATGAGATTAAAAACATTTTACTAACCGCTTCTAGTGAACTTTTACAATGTAAGAAAGAAGAATTAGAAATTGGTTATAAAAAAATCTTTAAAAAAACTAATAAAGAAACTTTTATAAATTTAATTGATGTAATCTCTTATGTTGAAAGAACTAAAGGACCTATATCTGGAAAAGGAAGTTTTACAGAAAAAGGTATTTCATCAATTCCTGGTTGCGCTGCTGGTCACTTTATTGATGCAATAGATATTCCTGTTTTTGCAATTCATGATTGTGAGTTAATTGTAGACACTGAGACAGGTAAAATTAATATTTTATCCTATAAAGTGATTCAAGATGTTGGTTTAGCTTTAAATCCAAGAGCAATCCATGGTCAAATCCAAGGAGGAGTGATTCAAGGTTTAGGTTATACAATTTATGAAGAAATAGATATTGATAAATTTGGAAAAGTAAAACAAACTGGATTTCAAAATTATAGAATACCAACAATAGAAGAGTCTATCAAAGTAGATTATGAATTGTTTGAAGGTGGACCTTCTTATGCCCCAATGGGATTAAAAGGTGCTGGTGAAATTCCTATTCTTAATGTTTCAGGAGCTGTAGCTAATGCATTAAGTGATGCAATAAAAAAACCTATTTACGAGTTACCCTTGACTCCTCCTAAAGTTCTAAGCATCATAAATAAAAATTAATTTTTTCTAATATTTTTGTAAATAAAAATAATTTTATATTGACATTCAGATTTTAGCTTTGTTTAAGTGATCAATATATTATTATCCATTATCAAAATGGTAGTATATAAATTTAGTATTTGTTTTTAAAATCAAATAATTTTGGGATGTTTAAATAATGAAATTAAAAGAAGTTGTTAATGAAGGACTTAAAAGG
>MDTG01071426.1_pt1 | contig 53222 bp, 51 predicted proteins | sample 811421 | NCBI WGS metagenome assembly MDTG01 (sample SAMN05326645, study PRJNA326480) | marine metagenome | isolation source: seawater | place: Pacific Ocean: South East | collected 2011
AGTAGTTTAAAAAGACAAGGTTCAGGCGGCTTTAAAGAAATTGATGATGTTTCAATAGCTGCACCACTTACAAAATATAGTGCAAGCATAACTGACGGAACAAGAATTAGAGAATTTGTTGATAAAGCTTATAAAATTGCCATTAACGGTTATCCAGGTGCAGTTCATTTAAGTGTGCCAGTAGATATAATGTTTTCTTCTTTTGATGAAACCTCTGGTTTTGAGGAAAGACCATTTTTACATCAAAAAAAATCTCCAGCAAAAGCATGGCCCGATCCACTACAATTAGATGAAATTTTAGATTTAGCGATAAATGCTAAAAAGCCAGTACTAATTGGTGGACATGGAGTTTGGTGGTCAAATGCAGAAAAAAAATTAGAAGAAGCCGGTTCTGAATTAAATATTCCAATTTTCAATATTCCCTATCATCAAAAACTTTTAGGAGAAGAAGTAGATACTTATATGGGGCTGGCAGATATTCACCAATATCCTCCATCTAAATTTGCACTCAATGAATCTGATCTTGTTTTAATGATAGGTTCAAGACTAGATAATCAAATGAATTTTGGAAATCCACCTCTGTTTCCTAAATCAACAACACTTGTTTGTATTAATGGATCACATGAAGAAATAGAATTGAATAGAGCAGCAGATATAAATTTATTATCTGATCCGTCAGTTTTTTTAAAAAAACTTACAGAATTAAAAAAGCTTGGAAAATGGAAACTAAATAATCAATGGTTTAATTTAAATAAATTGGAAAAAGAAAAATGGATAGATGAAACATTAAATAATTTAAAAAAAGAAACAGACGATAATAAAAAAAATGGAGGTAAAATTCACCCATTACAATTAGCTCTAGATGTTCAAGATACTTTAAAAGAGAATGACTGGCTTGTAATAGATGGAGGAAATACCCACTTTTGGTCAGAGATAGCTATTAATATTTCAGGAGCTAAAGGAAAAAAACTAGCTGGAATTTTACATCCCGGAACTTTTAGTATGTTAGGAGTGGGAGTTCCATTTGCTATTTCTGCAAAAAATACTCATCCAAACTCAACCGTAGTTTTAATCAGTGGAGATGGTGCATTTCTTTCTGGAGGATTATCTATTGAAGCAGCTTTTCAAGAAAACAAACCAATAGTTGTCGTTGTAGATAATAATGGTGGTCTTGATTGCATCTCACAACAACAAGAAAGACTATTTGAAAGTGGTAAACATTTTGCAACAGATTTCAGAGATATTCCTTTTCATTCAATTTTTGAAGGTTTTGGAGGTTATGGAGAGCTAGTCACAAAAAGAGAGGAGCTAGGTCCAGCACTCGAAAGGGCAATCAAAAGCGGTAAAACTGCTTGTGTTAATGTAAAAGCAAAAGGAGTTATTAGTCCTATTGTTGCTGCAGTTAGTGACAAAAGAGATAAGGCTTCAATAGAGTAAAATATGGCAATTTTTTCAACTCATTTACTCAGTTCAATAGATGGGTCGCATGCAAGTAATGTAAATATTGAAATTAATAAAATAGATGAAAATAATTATAAATCATTATTCTTAAAAGAATGTACAGATGAAAATGGAAGATTATTAAAAGAATTTAATCTAAGTAAAGAAGATTGTGAAAGTGAATTTGAAATGTTAATTGATATAGGCAATTATTTTAAGAGTGATAATATTATTAACTTAGTAAGTATAAAATTTAAAATGAAAGATCCTGAAAAGAAATACCACATTCCATTAATTATATCTCCTAATGCTTATTCAGTTTGGTGGTCTAAATAAATGAGCAATACTGGACTAAATATGTCTAGACGTATAAGGAGAACACCTTATACAGATAAAGTAATAGAAGCTGGAGTTAGTGGATTTACCGTAGTTAATCACATGCTGCTGCCAAAAGCATTTAAAACAACCGTTGAAGAAGACTATTGGCATTTAAAAGAAAACACTCAGATATGGGATGTATCATGCCAACGTCAAGTTCAGATAGAAGGTAAAGATGCAGAAAAGTTAGTACAACTGTTATCACCTAGATCTATAACTAATATGCCGCTTGGTAAGTGTTACTATTTTCCTATTATTGATGAAAATGCAGGAATGATAAATGATCCTGTTTTACTAAAGTTAAGTAATAATAAATTTTGGATTTCAGTGGCAGACTCTGATGTTCTCTTATGGGCAAAAGGTTTAGCAGTTGGGGCAAAATTAAATGTTAAGATTATAGAACCAGATGTTTACCCATTAGCAATTCAAGGGCCAAAATCTGAAGATCTTTTAGTATCTATTTTTGGGGATCGTATAAGGAAATTAAAGTTTTTCCATTTTGATTACTTTGAATTTGAAGGAACAAAACAAATAATTGCTAGATCAGGATATAGTAAACATGATGGTTTTGAAATTTATCTTAATGGTTTTAAACTAGGAAACCAACTTTGGGAATTAGTTTGGAAAGCTGGTAAAGAATTTAACATTTCACCTGGTTGCCCAAACTTAATTGATAGAATTGAAGCAGGATTATTGTCGTATGGAAATGAATTCACATTAGAAAACAATCCATATGAATGTGGTTTTGATAATTATTGTAAGGATATCGAACATGATTTTATTGGCAAAAAAGCTTTAATTGAAATTCAAAAAAAAGGAGTTGAAAAAAAAATCAAAGGTATAACTTTTGATGGGAAACCCACACCTCTGTGCTCTATACCTTTTCCTGTTTATTCAAACAATAGATTACAAATTGGTAACATTACATCTGGAATATATTCACCTTTGCTTGAAACAAACTTGGGGCTTTCTATGATTGATAAAGAATATTGGAATAATGGACAAAATGTAATTGTACTAACACCTGATAACTTAGAGAGAAAAGGAAAGATTTGTTCAATACCTTTTAATCTAAATTAATAATAAAAATGAGTCATTCTATTAAACTTAAATGGGAACTTGGAGATAAAAAACTCATACCAGGAGAGTATTTAACTGATCATATACTAATTCTTAATGAAAATGTATCCATTCAAGCAGGTTCTTCTCCTGATTATGGTGGTAATGTAGAGAATATAAATCCAGAACAAAAGTTAGCTGCAGCTGTAAGCAGCTGTTTTATGATGACTTTTTTAGCTCTTTCAGCAAAAATGAAATGGCCTGTTAAAAGCTATAAAGATGAAGCAATTTCATATTTAGGTAAAAACAATGAAGGAAGAATGTTTGTAAATAAAATAGAATTGAATCCTCAAATTATTTTTGATGATGGTTTTAATATTTCTGATGATGAAATGCATAGAATGAAAGAAAGATCGCATAAGTATTGCTTCATTGCAAATTCGCTTTCAAAAGAAGTTGAAATAAAAATAAATTAATGACTTTTAATTTAATAAAAACTGAAAAAAATAACAGAATTTTCAAAATAATTCTCAACGATGAGAAAAATCAAAACACATTAAGTCAAAAAATGATCGAAGAATTAACTGAAGCGATAGAAACAACAAATTTAGATAATGATATTAAAGTAATTATATTATCCTCTACAGGTAAGGTTTTTTGTGCTGGACATAATTTAAAAGAATTAAATTTATACAGATCACAAAAAGATAAAGGTGAAAAATATTATAAAAAATTATTTAATATGTGTTCAGAATTAATGATAAAAATTAATAAAAACACAAAACCTATAATTGCAATGATAGATGGAATTGCTACAGCGGCAGGATGTCAATTAATTACAAGTTGTGATTTAGCTTACTCCAGTGAAAAATCAAAATATGCAACACCTGGTGTAAATATTGGATTATTTTGCTCAACACCAATGGTGCCACTATCTAGAACAGTTGGAAAGAAACAAGCTATGGAAATGCTATTAACAGGTGATTTAATTGATGCGAACAAGGCTTTGAATATCGGATTAATAAATAATGTTTTTAAGTCGGAGACATTAGAGGAGAATGTTTTAAAAATAGCTAACAAAATTTCCTCTAAATCTTTAAATACTATAAAAATTGGTAAAGATGCTTTTTATAAACAAAAAGAAATGAATCTTGAAGAGGCTTATAAATTTACATCGAAAATAATGACGGATAATATGTTAAATGAAGATTCTGTAGAAGGAATTAGTGCCTTTTTAGAAAAAAGATCTCCGAACTGGAAAGATTAAAATTAATTATTTTTTCTCTCTCTATAAGCAATAAAAATTCCACTTGAAATAATGATTAAGCCTCCAAGATAAATACTATATGTTGGAACTTCTGAAAATATTAAAAAACCCATTAATCCTACGAAAATAAAAGATGAGTATTCAAAAGGCGAAGTAACTGCAACATCAGCATTTTTAGCTGCTTGAGACATAAAAAAATGTCCCAGTGATCCCATTATACCTAAGCTAGAGGCAATTATTATTTGGTTAATATTGGGCATTATAAAATCTTTAGGAAAAAAAATTAGAGATGTTATTAATAAAGCAAAAGAATAATAAAAAATTATTGCGACACTAGAATCAGTAGACATTACTGATCTTGTAGATAAATATACGGATGCCATAAAACAAGCTGATATAAGTGGGTATAACGATTCAAGTTTAAATAAATCTGTTCCAGGCTTAACTATTATTAAAACTCCTATAAAACCAATTAAAATTGCTGAACTTCTTAAAATACCTATTCTTTCTCCAAGTATAGGGACAGCAAGAAAAGCAGCTATTATTGGAGCTGAATGAGCAATAGCAATATTTTCTGATAACATTAAATTATTAATTCCATAAATATAAAATACAACACATCCAGATGCAGAAAAAGCCCTTATTAAATGCCCAAAAGGTTTTTTAGTTTTTAATTTTTCAAAACCAAAGTAAATTGCCAAAATGAATGCGATTATACTACCACTTAAAGCTCTAAAAAAAACTGATTCCCATACAGGAAAATGAAAACTTAAGTATTTATATGTCATATCATTAACACTTAGACAAAACATAGAGAGTATCATGAAGGAAATACCTAATAGGTTATTATTTTTTGATTTCATTTTGTTATTCAATATACTATGTTAATTTGTTGGGATATAAATATTTAACCATGAATAGAAAATACATTGTAAAAAAAATAGAGAAAAAGAATGACCATTTGAGTATAATTTGGGGGGATAATTTTAGAAGTAAATTTCATTTTTTGTGGTTAAGAGATAACTGCCCTACTGCTATACATCCTACAGCTAATATGAGAGTTTTTAATATTCTTACAGTTAGTAAAAGAGTATTTCCAAAAGAATTTCAAGTTCAAAATAAAAAGTTAAATATTAATTGGAGTGAAAATGAGCATTATAGTCAATTTGATTTGAAATGGCTAAGAGATCACTGCTACACAGAAATAAGTAATAAAAAATATAGCACTCCATATATTTTTTGGGACAGAAATTTAAAAAAAAATTTTAATAAAATCAAATTAGATCATGATAAAATTATAAAAGAAGATAAATACTTAAAAAAATGGCTTGATCTGTTGTATTCATATGGTTTTGCTATTGTAAGAAAATCTCCAACAAGAAAAAAATCTGGATTTAAAATTTTAAATAGAATCAGTCATCATAGAGAAACTTTTTTTGGCACACCTTTTGAGGTGATAAATATACCCAAACCAAATAATACAGCTTATACAGCACAAGCTCTTCGCAATCATACAGATTTACCATACTTTGAATATGCTCCTGGCTACCAATTTTTACACTGTTTAATTAATGATGCTACAGGTGGAAAATCTTCAGTAGTAGATGGTTTTGCAGTTGCAAATTATTTAAGAATTAAGGAGAAGGAAGTTTTTAAAATATTAACAACAACATATGTAAAATTCAAAGACACTGATTACACTCAAAAAGCAATTCGAATTCTTCACTCTCCAATTATAACACTTACAAAAGATAAAGATTTTAATGATATTAGGTTTAGTATGGCTGCGATGGGAGCTTTAGACATTAATCCAAATAAAATGAAAAAATTTTACGAAGCTTATCAATATTTTGCCTCATTACTTCAAAATACAAAATTTAAGATTGATTTTAGGTTAGAGGCAGGAGATATTTTTTGCTTTAATAATAGAAGAGTTTTACATGGTAGAACTGAATTTGATCCAAATTCAGGTAGTAGGCACCTTCAAGGATATTACATTGAAAGAGACGAAGTTAATGCAAGATTAAATTATTTTAATAATGTTAAAGTATAGCTTACTGCCATCCACAAATTGTTTTGACTTCTAAATATTCCTCTAAGCCCCAATTTCCTCCTTCCCTTCCATTACCAGACTGTCTATATCCACCAAATGGTGTTCCTGGATCAGCACTTTTACCATTAATATAAACTCCACCAGATCTAAACTTTCTAGCCACTCTTTTTGCTTTAATATTATCTTGTGTTTGAACATAATTTCCTAAACCATAAGAAGTCTCATTAACAATTGATATTGCTTCATTTTCATTTTCAAATGGAATAATCGATAGCACTGGACCAAATATTTCTTCTCTTGCAATTCGCATATTATTAGATACGTTAGTAAATATAGTAGGTTTAATAAAATATCCTTTATTTAATCCTTCAGGACGCTCGGGTCCTCCTGCAATTAGTTTAGCACCCTCTTCCACTCCACTTTGTATAAGACTAATAATTTTATCATACTGTTTTTTTGAGATTACAGGACCTATATGATTTCCTTTTTTAGATGCAATATCTACTTTTATTTTATTTGCTTCATCAGCCGCCTCTTCTATTGCTCTATCGTATATAGATTTCTCTACAAGCATTCTTGTAGGAGCATCACATGATTGGCCTGAATTACTCATAACATTTCGCACACCTTGTCTTACAGCATCTGTATTTGAGTCAGCAAAAACAATATTCCCTCCCTTGCCACCTAATTCTAGACAAACTCTCTTAATTGTTTCTGCTGCATTTTTAGAAATAAGTTTTCCAGCTCTTGTAGATCCAGTAAAAGAAATCATATCTATATCTGGATGATTGGATAAATATGTCCCAACACCGTCCCCGTCACCATTAACTAGATTAAATACACCTTTAGGAAAACCTGCTTCGTCAATCAATTCAGCAAAAATCATTCCTGACAAAGGTGCTATTTCAGAAGGTTTTAAAATTGCGGTACAACCAGTGGCAATTGCAGGTATAACTTTTAAAGTAATTTGGTTAATTGGCCAGTTCCAAGGAGTAATAAGACCGCAAACTCCAATAGGTTCATAAACAATATAATTGTGAGATTTATCATTAAATTTTCCTTCAAATTTAAATTCTTTTAATCTTTTAATAAAATCATTAATATGATCAAAACCAGAGGCAGTCTGTGCTGAAGAAGACCAATCTAATGGGGCTCCCATTTCTTTTGACATAGTCTCAGTAATATCATCCCATCTATTTTTGTAAATTTTTAGAAGTTTTTCTAAGAGACTAATCTTAATATCTTTTTTAACTTGGCTCCAATTTTTAAAAGCCTCTCTTGAAGCATTAACAGCAAGATCAACATCTTTTTTACTACCTAAAGAAATAACAGCATATGATTCTTCATTTGAAGGATTAATTACATTTAAGTCATTTTGAACCTGGGGGTTAATCCATTTTCCATTTATATAAAATTTACGTCTATCAAGCATACTTTTAAATCAAGTTTTGAATAATATTTATTTATTTTTTTTTATATTAGAATAAAAGAATATACAAGAAGAGGAAAAATTGACACTTGAAAACTTAAAACTTGATATAGAATTTGTAAGATCTCAGTTTCCAGCATTTCAAGATCCCTTATCAAAAGATTGGTCTTTTTTTGAAAATGCAGGTGGAAGTTATGTGCCTCAAAATGTAATAGATAAACTATCTACTTTTATGACATCTACGAAAGTTCAGCCTTATGCTGAGTATCCAATGTCAAAAATTGCAGGAAATAATATGGATAAAGCAACAAAGCTTTTTGCTGATATGATAAATGCAAATCAAAATGAGATAATTATTGGTGGATCAACTTCAATTAACCTATATGTCTTATCAAATGCTTTAAAACATATGATAAATCCTGGGGATGAGATAATAGTGACTAATCAAGATCATGAAGCAAATATAAGCCCTTGGAGAAGGCTGGAAGAAATTGGAGCTAAAATAGTAGAATGGAAATTTAATTTAGATAGTTATGAATTAGAAATTTCGGAGCTCGAAAAGTTAATTAATGACAAAACAAAAATATTAGCTGTCACTCATTGCTCAAATATTATTGGATCAATTAATAATTTAAAACAAATTTCTGATATTGCTCATAAATATAATACAATTGTAATTGGAGATGGAGTCTCTTATGCTCCACATGGCTTACCAAACGTAAAAGAGTTAGATGTAGATTTTTATACTTTCAGTTTATACAAGACATATGGACCACATTTAGCATTGCTTTATGGTAAAGAGGAAATTTTAAAAAATTTACCTAATCAAAATCATGAGTTTTTAAATGGAAATTATCCATACACTATAAATCCAGGTGGCCCAAATCACGAAGAATTAGTTTCTTTAATTGGAGTTTACGAATATTTTGATAATTTATATAATCATCACTTTAACAATAGCAACGACAAGATATTAAGTAAAATTAATAAAATTAATAATTTAATATCTGATCATGAAGAATTTTTAGCAAATCCAATTTTAGATTATCTAGATAGTAGAAAAGATTTGAAGATTATTGGAAAAAATAAAATTATAGATAAAAATAGAGCACCGACAATATCTTTCATTTCCAAAGATAAAAAATCTAAAGATTTATCAATGGGACTTGTTTCAAATAAAATTGCCACAAGAAATGATAACTTTTATGCTTGGAGATGCTTAAAACATTTAGGGATTGATACAGAAGATGGTGTTGTGAGATTAAGCATGACACACTATAACAATGAAGATGATGTTGAAGCAGTAATTAGAGCTTTGGAGAAAATTTAGTTTTGATCAATTCTGCTAACATAAATTGATATTAAAAAATATATAACAAGTAGAAAAAAGAAAAAAACTAATGAGTGAACTGATCCAAGAAAATAATATACTAAAAAACCACTAATAGAGGATAAAAAAGATAAAGAAACTAAATAGATTGGAATTAATTTACTCTCAAATTTTTGTTTAATCAAAAGATAGTGTAGATGTCTTCTGTCAGGTCTAAAAGGGTTAATTCCCTTAAGAATTCTTCTTATAAAAACAGTCATGAAATCGAAAATAGGAAATGGTGCTGCCCAAAGAGTTAAAATAGGATGAAAATGTCTATTATCAGGAAGAGTAAAGTATACCAAATAACATGATATTAGAAACCCAAGCGAAGTGGAACCAGAATCACCTAAAAAGGTCTTTGGAAGTAAAAAACCATAATTTGATATTATAAAAACCATAACTAAAATAATCAAAAAATATAAAGGTTCTAATTGATCAGTTTTATAACCAAATGTGCTAAACAAAAGTATCATGATTAAACAGTTTAGAATATATCCAGATGCTAAACCATCTAGGCCATCTGAAAAATTAATAGCATTGGTAAAGCCAATAATTGTTAAGCACGATAATACAATTCCAAACCCGCCTAAATAAAATGTAAAATTAAAATAATCACCTAAATCAATTATTCTAATTCCAAAACCTACAACTATTAAACATGAAACTATTTGAAAAAAAATTCTCTCAGAAACTCCTAAGTCAAATTTATCATCATAGATACCAACAAAAAAAATAATTAAAGAAGACAATATAATAATTTTATGCTCAAATGAAGTATCTGCTATTAAAAAATAAAATAAATATGAAGAGTAAATTATAATACCTCCAACAAGAGGAATATGACCTTTGTGAATTTTTCTTTCATTAGGAAAATCAACTAAATTAATATTAAGAGCTATTTTAGAAAAGAAAAACAAAAGTATAATTTCTAAGAATACTAAGAATGAAGCTGTTAAAAAAAATGTCATTTAATTACTATACAAATTAAAAGTGTTTTTAAAATCAAATATATAAGAATCTTTTTTTCCAAATTTTTTAATCTTATTTATACCTAATTTAATAAATAATTTATGACTAAGTAAAATAACAACTGAGTCATAATAATTAAATTTAGGTTTTTTTAACAAAGAAATTTTATATTCTTTTTTTACTTCAGTATGATTAGCAACTGGGTCGAATACATCAACTTTCTTAGTTTTTTTCTTTATTGTATCAATAAAATTAATAATTTTTGTATTTCTTATGTCTGGACAGTTTTCTTTAAAAGTGAATCCCATAACTAAGATCTTACAATTTGATAATTTTTTATTTTTTGCTAAGTTATTAAGAAATTTTTTAGCTAATAAATTTGAAAAATTATCGTTAATTTTTCTACCTGATAAAATTATTTCTGGATTATATTTTTTTTTTCTTGATATATAGGTAAGATAATATGGGTCAACTCCAATACAATGTCCACCAACTAAACCAGGCTTAAAGTCTAAAAAATTCCATTTAGTTTTAGAAGCTTTTAGAACGTCATAAACATTAATATTTAGTTTATCAAAAACCAAAAAAAGTTCATTTATAAATGCAATATTTATATCCCTTTGGCAATTTTCAATAACTTTTGCTGCCTCAGCAATTTGTATATTTTTTACTAAAAAGGTACCAGCGTGAATAATCTTTTTATATAAATTATCAATAAATCTAGAGGCTTTGTAATTTGAACCTGAAGTAACTTTCACTATATTTGATATGCTATTATTTTTATCACCAGGATTTATTCTTTCTGGAGAATAACCACAAAAAAAATCAACATTTATTTTTAATTTAGAGGTATTTTCTAATAAAGGGATTAATACGTCATCTGTTGTTCCAGGATAAACTGTTGACTCATAAATAACATAATCGTTTTTTTTTAAAAACTTAGCTACCATAAATGTTGCATTTTTTAATATTGATAAATCTGGTAGATTTGATTTTCTTATTGGCGTTGGTACTGTGATTATATATACATTACATTTACTCAGATCACTTTTGTTATTTGTATATTTAATATTTTTATATTTAGACTTATTGAATTGTTTATTAATATCTAAATTAGAATTTAAATCATTAATTCTATTTTTATTTTTATCATAAGCTACAATATTAAAATATTTACCAAAGGATAGAGCAAGAGGCAACCCAACATATCCTATACCAATAATAGCGATGTTTATATTATTTTTATTCATTAAAGTAGATATATAACCTAGGACTCAGTTTTACAATTATATCATTAAGTTTTTTTATATTTATAATCTGTATCCAATGCCTTTTACCAAATTCTTTTTTATTAATATAAGAGATTAACTCATCTCTTGATACTTTATATAATTTCTTTGCATCACTATTATATATAAATATTGAATTTTCTAGTTTAATTTCTTTTTTATTTTTAATATCTAAAACAGTATTATTATTAAATACTAGATTTTTTTTTATTGCTGAAATATTTTGAATATTTTTTTCTTTGATTTTAAAAATTGACTCAAGAACCCAAGGGGCAGTAAAAAATTCAACATGGTCAAAAGGACCTAATTTAAAATATAAATTATTATCTATAAACAATGTAGAATTAGATCCAATTTGTATAAAGGAAGTATTATTAATATCATTAATTATAATTTTTTGTTTTAAATTTGTTTCTTTCCAGAATTGAGATAATCCAAAAATTGAAACTATATAAATTATAATTAAAAAGTATCTAATTTTAGAGTAATTGCATAGTAATATTAAAATATATGAAAAAAGAATTGAGCCATAAATTAATGTTCTGTTTCCTAAATTAAAAGAAGATTGAACATATAAACCAGTAAGAGAAAACATTAAAAGTGATAATAAATATATTGATAATAAACCTAAAAATAATGATTTAGAAAAATTAGATTTTTTTACTAAATCAAATTTATAAATTGAAAAAAATAACAATAAGGATAAAATTAATGTTTGTATGTTATTATGTAAAATTGAATAAAAAAACTTTAATATGAAAGAAGGGCCAAATAGTGCATCAATTGAACTAAGTAATTGTAAAGTGAAATTTTTAATAAAAAAAAATAAATTTAAATTATCATTAATTCTATTTTCTATCTGTGGAAAATTATAAGCATATAATAAATATAAGAATATGTAAATTAATCCAGGAATAATAAATAATAAAAATTTAAAGTATTTTTTTTCAACTAAAAATATTATTGAAGCTCCAAATATATATGGCGGGGAAGAATATGATAAAAATGAAGAGATCAATAATAATATAAAACCTGTTTTGATATATTCTAATCTAATTAAATAATGACAATACAGAATTATACAAGCTGTAAAAGTGTAAGGTACTGTCATATACCAATATATACTTGAGTCATGCAATGGTAAGAAAATAAAAAATAAAGTAAATAAAACAGCATTTTCTTTTGTTAAATAAGATGAACTAAATTTATAAAATAAAAAGCAGGATGATATATGTATAAGTATTTTTAAAACGTCAAAAATGTAATCATTATTTATCGTCAATACCTCATAAGCCCAGTAAAATAGATAATAATTAAAGATAGCAAATATTGTTTGTCCTTTAGAATATATAGATAAATTAAAAAAGTCCCAAAATGTTGTTCTCTTAGAAATTTCTAAAGCTGAATAATCGTCACTGTGAAGCCCTGTGCCAATTATCAAATAGAAAGGTAAAATTATAAATATTATATAAAATAAAATATTTTTAGTTTTCATGATTTAATTTTAAAATTGAAATAAATTGTAATTTAGGATTAGAAAAGAATAACCAAATTTTTTTGTAATAATGTATGTTTGTTATTCTTTTAATTTCAATCAATTTTAATTCTTTAATCAAAATATTATATTGATTTATTGTAAAATAACATTTTGGTATTTTTACACCATTGAAATAATTACCAACGAAATCCATAATTATTAATAAGAATCTTGAGAAAAAACTATATTCAAAATGATCTTTAATTATTATATATCTACCTTTTTTAGATATTTTATTTAATAAATTTTTAATAGCAGCTAGATCATCAACTCCAATATGATGCAGAACATCTATAATTAAAATAAAATCATAATTATTTTGAGATTCTAGTCTATTCAAATGAAAGAATTTTAGTTTTTTATTAATATTAATTTTTTTAAGAATATCTTTAGTATAAAAATCATAACAATCCGCAATAAAATCAATATTTTCTCTTATGTTTAATTCATTAATTAATTTATTAATTACATAAGGCTGCATTCCTGATCCAATGTCTAAAACTTTAAATTTTTTTTTATTTATAATTGAGTCTTGAAGATCCTGAATCTCGATTTTAAGAGTTTGAACAATTTTATCTTCTCTATAATTTTTAAATATGAATAGTCTTAAATTATAAAGGAAATTATTTATAGATTTCATTTGAAGAATTTATTTTGTCAATTACATAGCTAGGTCTTTTCTTAACTTCTAGATAAATTCTACCAGTATATTCACTAATTAGACCTAAAATAAAAAATTGAAAAATATTAAATAAAATAATTATTAAAAAAATACTTGTCCAACCAGGAATATTTTTTCCAATATAATATGTATAAAGTGCATGAGTGCCAAATAAAATAAATATGATTGATAGAATAATAGATATTATAAAAGATAATCTCATAGGGAATATCGAAAATCCAAAAAAGGCATTCATAGAAAAATTAAACATTTTCTTTAAAGACCACCCTGATTTACCTCTTTTTCGCTTTACTCTGTCAAAATAAATTGGAGATTGCTTGAAACCAGTCCAGGTAATCAAACCTCTTAAAAATGGCTCAGCTTCATTTAATTTTATTAATTGATTAAAAACTTTTTCGTCAATAATTTTAAAATCTGAAACTTCACTGGGTATTTTAATTGAAGATATAAAATTAAAGAAAGTATAAAAAATTTTTGCAGTAATTTTTTTGAAAATATTATCATTTCTTTTATTTCTTTTTGCATATACTACATTCAATTTTTCATTTATTATTTTAACATACATTTCTTCTAAAAGTTCAGGTGGATCTTGCAAATCTGCATCAATAAATAAAGTATATTTACTATTTATATATTCAAAAGATGATTTAATAGCATTTTGATGTCCAAAATTTCTTGAGAGTTTAATCCCTAAAATATTTTTATTATTATCACTTAACGTTTTTATGCAAGACCAAGTTCCGTCACTAGAACCATCATCAATAAAAATAATTTGATAATTTAATACATTTAAATTTGAAATTATTTTATTAATTCTTTCATAAAACTCTTTGATATTTTTCTCTTCATTAAAACATGGTGCTACGACTGTTAATTCTTTTTTTATCATTATCTAATATATTGATTATATTTTTGTATAACAAAATTTTCATCAAATTCATCCTCTATTTTTTTTCTCGCATTTTTTGAGAGTATTAATTTTTTATCGTAGTTCATTTTTATAAAAATCTTAATTTTTTTAACAATATCTAAGGTATCTTTAACATTAAATAACAAACCAGTCTCATTATTTATAATAATTTCATTACATCCTGGAACATTACTGGCCATTATTGGTACACCTAATGCTGCAGACTCAAGAAGTGATCTTGGCAAGCCCTCTCTATATGATGGCAATATTACACAATCTGCATTTTTAATAAATTTTTTAATGTCATCCGTATATGGAAAATAATTAAAGTCATTTTTATATTTCTCTATCAATTTTATAATTAAATCATATTTTACATCATTTGAGTCAGTGTCCCCAACAATATTAAAAGTTATGTTTGTAAATTCATTCTTTATAATAGGTATAGCTTCTAAGAGTTCCAAAATACCTTTCTCAGAAATTACCCTCCCAAAATATAAAAAATTATAATTCTTTTCAATTTTATTAATAGGGATATTGTATTTATATAAATTAAGATTAATGCCTGATCCTGATATTAGTTTTGCTTTATTTTTTTTTATTATATTTTGATTTAAAAAATATTTTAAATCATTCATATTTTGGAAAAATACAATATATGATTTAATAAAAATTATTTTATATAAAAATAAAATAAAAAATTTTAATAAATATTTGTTTTGAATAAAAACAGAACCCATTCCTGTAATATTATTAATTACTTTAACTTTGAAGAATATTGCTGATAAAGTTCCAATAATGTTGGGCTTTATTGTAAAAGATAAATAATATTTTGGTTTTAAATTATAAAATAAATTAAAATATTTAAAAAATATTGATACAAATTCAAATATTGAAATCTTTCTTGAGTCAAATTTTAAAACTACTATTTTACATCCTATTGATTCAATATATTTTGAATAACTATCATAATTAGGCACAACTACGAATAGTTTGTATTTTTTGTATAGTAGGTTTTTTATTAGATTTATTCTAAAATTGTAAATATTCCAAGAGGAATTAGATGATATAATTATATTATTACTTTTCATATAATTATAGTAATAAAAAATTATTATAAGGTATCCAGTGATTAGAATACTTTCCAAAAATTAACCATGTGAGTAAAATTAAAAAGAAAAATATAGATATACATATGTTTATTACATATTTATTTTTATAACTTTTAAAAAAGCTATCTAATTGTGAAAAAACTAATAGCTGTAAAGAAAAAAAATAAATCAACATTCTATCTAATGCTGTAGAAAAAACTAAAACTAATGGAAATAGAAATATTATTAATAAACTAATTGAGGAATATAATTTTAACTCATTATTATTAGTAACAAAATTTTCTGGTTTTATAAAAAAAATTATAGAAGATATTAAAAATAATGAAGTTCTAGGAATTGCTCCAATTGAAATAAAATCATTACCAGGACCCAAATAATAATAAATAATATGATTAATCTGATTTCCAAAATATAAATAATACAAAGCAGCACTTGTAAAAAGAATAAATATTAATAAAAATAAATTAATTTTTTTAAAATAAAAAATATATATTATTGCAAAAAATATAGCAGTTTTATGAAAACTAAATGCAAGTATTACAAAAAAAATAGAATTTTTTATTTTACCGTTTTCTAAAAGTTTTATTGCAATAAATAATAATCCCAATGCTGATGCTTGTCTTGTATATCCCATGCCAACAATAATTATTAAAATTGGTAGAGCAATCAAAATAATTAATAAATTATTTTTTTTATTTTTAAGAAATATATATAAGCCAGTCACAAATAATATTGCGTTTAAAAAATTCAGTCCCGGCAACCCTATTTTCAAAACACGGCTAATACTAGTAAAAATGTCAAACCCTAAATTAGTTTGATTAAAATTAATTAAAAAATTTTTAATGTCTAGATTTACTATACTATTATATGAATCCCGTAATAAGAAAATATTATTATACATGTATTGATAATTTAACCAATCTCCACCAACATCAAATCTGAAACCAATTAATAAAGAATAAAAAAAAGAAATTAATATAATTAATATATTATTAGAATATTTATTTAATTTGATATTTATAAATATAAAAAAAAATACAAAAGAATACAAATAGATGTAAAATTCCACAACTAATTATTATTTAACCATAATTGAAACATCAATAAACTCCATAATTTATGCTGATTATTATAATTATTAAGCATATGATCATTTATTGTATTTTCAATAGTTTTAAAATTTAAAATATTATGTTTTTGTAAATTTGATTTACTTAAATTATCATACACTAATTCTTTCAATTGATTTTTAAACCAATCACCTATTGGTATTGAAAAACCCATTTTAGATCTATTATATAAATTATCGGGAAGATATTGAGCTAGTACTTCTCTTAAAATAATTTTTGTATTTTCATTATTTATTTTTCTATTTAATGGTACTGACCAGGCTACATCTACTACTTCATTGCCTAAAAATGGTAATCTTGACTCTAAACCAACAGACATTGATGCTCTGTCTACCTTGCATAATATATCATCAGGTAAATATGTTTGAGAGTCCCAAAACATCATTTTTTCTTGATAACTTAAAGAAATATCTGGTTCCAAGAATTCAGAAAACTCATTTGTTGTTACTTCAGATGATAAAATTTTCTCATAATTTTTCCATTCAACAATAAGACTAAAATACATGTCATCTAAATTCTCAATAGTTTCAAGTTTTTGTAAAAATTTATTTAATTTTATCAATGAACTAGATTTATCTATATCGAATTTGAAAAATCTAATTACAATATTAATTAGAATTTGATTAAAATTTGAGGGAAGTTTCAGTAAAAATTTAGAAATGCTTCGTCTAATTGAAAAAGGAAGGTATTTAATTATATTCCAGGATTTTGTAGCCCACACATATCTATTATAACCACCAAACAATTCGTCACCTGCATCACCAGTCAGAACTACTTTGATTTTTTCTCTAGCAAATTTACTTATCAAAAAAGTAGGAATTTGAGAACTATCTGCAAAAGGTTCATCATATATTTCTGGTATATCATGAATAGAATCAGTAAGATCTTTTTCGCTTAAAAATATTTCATTATGATCTGTATTTAGGTAATTGGAAATAATTTTTGCATATTTGGATTCATCATAATTTAAATTATTGATACCAACTGAAAATGTGCTAATTTTAGAACTTGAAACGTCACTCATTATTGATGTAATCGTTGAAGAATCAATTCCTCCTGAAAGAAAACATCCAATAGGTACATCAGAAATCAATTGGTCTTTAACAGAATTCGATAATGCTAAAGACAATTCGTCTCGCATTTCTATATTATTTGAATAACTTTTATTTTTAGATAATTTTATTTGTTGTTCTAAAGACCACCAACTTTTATATATAAAATTTTTTGATTGAAAATTATTTGTTTTATCAATTTTTAAATATTTCTCTTGCAAAGATATATTTAACATATGGCCAGGACGTAATTTATAAATATCTTTGTATATTGTGTGTGGAGCAGGAATATACATAAATTTAAAATATAGAGAGAGTGAGTTTAAATTTAATTCATTGTTAAAACCTGAGAAAGATTTTATTGCTTTTAATTCTGAAGCAAAAACAAAATTATTGTTGACCCAACCATAATATAAAGGTTTTTGCCCAAACCTATCTCTGACTAGCGTTAAAGTATTTTTTTTATTATCAAATAATGCAAAAGCAAACATTCCATCAATTAATTTTAAAGATTTTTCTATACCCATATAGTATATACATTGAATAAGAGTCTCAGTATCAGAAGTTGAATTCCATTTGATATTAGCTGAATAATTTTTGTGTAGATAATTTCTTAAATAATTATGATTGTAGATCTCACCATTATAAATAATAACATACCTTTGTGTGGAATCTAACATTGGTTGAGAGCCATTTGCCGACAAATCAAGAATACTTAATCTTGTATGACCAAGAGCTACACCCTTTTCTTTATTATGCCAATTATCTATGTTATCTGGACCTCTATGTTTTAGGGTTTTTGTCATATTTAAAACCAAAGATTCTAAATTTATATTATTATTTCTTTCTAATAAAAATCCAGTAATTCCACACATTTTATTAGAAGTTATTTTTTAAGTAATTTGATAAATTTTCATAATACTCTGAGTGACCCATTTGTTTCAAATTTTCTTTAAATTTTTTTAGAGTAATTCTTTTAGCATTTAAAGCTGCAACATCAGGGGAGCCGATAATAATATTTTGTCTTTCTTGAATAGTTTGGATAAATTGAGATGATTGTAATAATGATTTAAAAGAACCTGCGTCTAACCATACAGATCCCTGTTCTAAAAAATTCAATTTTATAGATTTATTTTTCAAATAAATATTATTAATATCTGTTATTTCTAATTCTTTTCTTTTGGAAGGTTTTATTTTATTTACATATTTTATAACTTTATTATCATAAAAGTATAGTCCAGTAACAGCAAATTTTGATTTTGTATTTTTAGGCTTTTCTACAATTTTTTTTGGTTTATTTTTAAATAATTCAAGAACCCCATATTTTTCAGGATTTTCAACGTTATATAAAGATATTAAACAGCCAGAAAAGTTATCATTAATGTCACTTAATATTTTATTAATATTTATTCCATAAAATATATTATCTCCCAAAATAAGTGCAACACCATTATTAGAAATAAAATTTTTTCCAATTTTAAATGCATCTGCAATACCCGCAGGTTTTTTTTGAATTTGATAATTTATTTTAATACCCCATTGGCTACCATCACCAAGCAGAATTTTGTAATTATTAATATATTCAATATTTGTAATAATTAAAATTTCACTTATTTTTAATTCAATAAGTGTAGCCAACGGATAATAAATCATTGGCTTATCGTAAACTGGTAATAGTTGTTTTGAAATTGACTTAGTTACTGGGTTTAATCTTGTTCCCAATCCACCAGATAAAATAATACCTTTCATTAGATAACATTATAATTTTAAATCTTTATATTCAAGATAATATTCTTTTATAGAAGTTTTAATAGATAAAGAGTGATTGATTTTTTTTAAATTAAAAGCTTTTGTTATTTTATCTATATTTAAAGAAGAATATTTTGGTCTTATATTTGTATATTCATTAGTTGGATAAATTGGAATCAATTTAGAAGATAATTTTTCATATTTATTTAAATAAGAATAAATATTTTGTGAAAATTGATACCTATTTATAGGCTTGCCTGATGATGTATAATTATAGATACCATATTTCTGCCTATATTGAATTTGATATCGTATTATTGACCATATATCCTTAGCAAAATCAATGGCATTGGTAGGATTTGTAATTTGATATTTGTATATTTTTGTTATTTGTGAAGATCTAATTTTATTTATAACATTTTTATAAAAATTGTTTCCATAATTAGAATAAATAAATGAAACTCTGAAAATAATATGTTTCTTATTATATTTTTTTATATATTTTTCAGATAATAGTTTACTTTTACCATATACTGAAATTGGTTTAGTATAATCACTCTCTTTATACTTAATTTTTTTTAATCCATCGTAAACAAAATCTGAAGAAAAATGTATAAGAAAAGAATTTATCTGACTTGAATATTTTGCAAGATTTCTTACTGAATATGCATTAGTCATTAGGCATTGTTTGGGATTTTGTTCGCAAAAATTTACATCTGTGAGCGCAGCAGTATTAATAATAAACTTTGGCTTGATTTTTTTTAATACTTTTAAAATTTTTTTACTATCATTTATATCTAATTGTTTTCTAGTAAAATATACACAATCAAAACTTTTGGGTTGCAATTTTTTTAAACAAATACTTAGTTGACCTCCATAACCTAAAATCAGAATTTTGTTATTTGCCATAAACTATTTTTTATTCATAAATTTTTTATTATTAAGATACCAATCTATAGTTTCAAATAATTTAGTATTGTAATTTTTAGTATCAATAAAGCCTAAGAGATTATTTAATTTAGATGAATCAATTGAATATCTAAAATCATGGCCTTTTCTATCTTTTACAAATTTAATTAATTTATTTGATGAATTTTTATTTTTTAATATTTTATCAATTCTCTTAATAATAATTTTTGTGAGTTTTAAATTATTGATCTCAAAACCTGAGCCAATGTTATAAACGTCACCAGATTTAGATTTTTTTATTAGTTTTAATAAAATATCTGTATGATCATCAACAGAAATCCACTCCCTAATATTTTTACCATTTCCATAAATGGGAATATTTTTTTGACTAACACATTTTTGTATTATTTTAGGTATTAGTTTTTCAGGATGTTGCCAGGGTCCAAAATTATTACAGCAATGAGTAGTAATTGTGAAAAGACCATAAGTCTTGTGCCAAGCTCTTACTAAAAAATCTGAGGAAGCTTTAGAAGATGAGTATGGTGAGTTAGGTTGATAACTATCATCTTCTTTAAAACCCAAGTCTTTTTTGTTTAATGATCCATACACTTCATCTGTAGATACATGTAAAAATTTTATATTATTTTTAATAAAGTAATTATTTTTTGTAAGAATTTTTAATAAATTATAAGTTCCAATAATGTTAGTTTTTATAAATTCATCAGGTCTCAAAATAGAATTATCTACATGTGACTCAGCTGCGAGATTCATAATATATCTTGGCTTGAAATCATAGATTATTTTTGATAATTTATTGTGATCACATATATCAACTTTTTTAAATTCATAATTTTTATTCTTTTCAAATTTTTTTAGTGAATCTCGAGAAGATGCCTTTGTTAATTTGTCTACATTTAATACTTTATTGCCAGACAATAATATTTTTTTTACTAAATTAGCTCCAATAAATCCGCAACCACCCGTTACTAAATATTTATCCATAATTATTCTCAATATATTTTTTAAATGTAATACCCATAATATCTTTTTTAGATAAGTATATTTTAGAATTTATTTTTGGCCATTTAATTGATAGATCAGGGTCATTATATTTAATTGTTAATTCTTTTTTTGGATTATATTTATTGTCTACTTTATAGCTAACAATTGTATTATCAGTTAATGTACAAAAACCATGTCCAAAACCTCTTGGTATAAATAATTGCGTATTTAATTTTTCGTTAAGTTTAAAATAGAATATTTTTTTAAAAGTCTTAGATTTAACTCTAAGATCTATTATAACATCCAGTATTTCTCCCTTTATAACCGTTAATAATTTACCTTGTTCATCTGGCTTTAACTGTAAATGAATACCTCTTATTGTATTTTTTTTACTAGAATAAGAGATATTTTCTTGTTCAAATTCATTTTTAAGAATTTTAGAATAATCTTTTTTATTGTAGAGTACACTGAACTTACCTCTACTATCTTTAATACTTTTATAATTAATTAATAATATATCTTTTGCAAATTTATTGTACTTCATAGGTAATTTTTATATATTTTTTCATATTCTATACATGCTTTTTCAATTGATAGATGATTAATACAAAAAGATCTACAATCCTTTTTAATTACTTCATTTTTTCTTAATTTATTGAGGTTAAGATATAATTCTCTTATATCTTTAATTTCTTTTTCAAAATCTAAAATATACCCAATATTATTATTAGAGATAAAATTTTCAATATCTTCGTTGAAATTATTACATATTATAGGAATACCACATGATAAATATTCAGCAATTTTTGTTGGAAATGATGCCTTTATTGAATAATTTATTTTTAAATTAAATATTCCAAAATCAAAATAAGGTATTATGTTAACAAGATTATCTCGTGATACTGAAGAAATATTATAATTTTTCTCTAATATTTCATTTTTTAAAAAAGATTTATTAATTAATTCCTTATTTTGATTTGTATAAATATCTAAAAATACATTTTTATCTATCTCGATTATTTTTTTAAGAAAATTAAGTATTGGGTAAAAATTATAGGCTCCATAAACATTACCTATATAACCAAATGTTAATTTTTTATTTATATTTTTAACAGGTTTAAATTTTCCAGTATCTACACAAGTAGGAATAACAGTTATATTATTTAAAGATTTAGTATAATTTGACTTTATGATATTTTTTGATTGAGTCGTTAATGTTACAATTTCATCACTAAAAGAAAATAATAATTTTTCAATGACCTTTAAAATCATATATTTGTAATTAAAATGACTAATATTAAGCCTATCAATTTTTTCTTCTGGTAAAAAACCTCTGATATCAAAGATTATATTAAATTTAAAAAATAGTTTTAGAGGAAGAATATAAAACCCAGGTAAATAACTTCTAATATGAACAATTTTTATTTTATTTTTTTTTAATTTAAAAAAAAGATACTTAAATAAATGTATATAATTGATAATTTTTAATATAATGGAATTATCTTCAAAAGGAAAATATTTCCATCTAATTGAGAATTTAGATGTTTTATTTAATAATTTTTTTACCTTACTAATATTTTTTAAATTATTTTTTTTTTCTAGTGTAACTAAATAAAAATTATTAGTTTTTGATAACTTATATAAATACTGTAATATTTGAGACTCGCCTAAAGGGTCAAGGATACCATCATGAGATATATAGAGTATTTTATTGTTATTATTCAATTTTATTTCTTTTCTTCAAAAATATAATTAATAGTTTCCAAATAATTTTTTTTCCATTTTTTTATATCAAATTTTTGTATAACAGTTTCATATCCCTGAATTGAAATTTTTTTATATAAATTTGGTTTATTTTTTAATTTTAATATATTTTCAACCCATTCATTATTTTTATTTACAAGCAAACCATTAATATTATTATCTATGATTGATTTATTGACGCCAATTGAAGTGGCAACTACAGGTATACTACATGCCATATATTGTAAAATTTTGTATCCACATTTACCTAGGACCCATTTATTTTTTGATAAAGGCATAATACCAACATGGCATTTAGATATTTCATTTATTTCAGTATCTTCATTCCATGATATATTTTTATAATTTATATTATTTAAATAAACGTTCCCAAAACCAATAAAAACAAAATTAATGTTATGTTCGTTATTTAATATTTGTAATTCTTTTTCGATTTCCTTTAAGTATACAGATGTCGATGGTGTTCCAATCCAAACCACAGTAAAATTATCATATTTTTGAACAGATTTTAATTTACTATACTTTTCAGTATCTATCACTGTAGGAAAATAGTAATGAGATTTATTACTAGCTGTAAAAAAATCTATGTGATACTGATTACCTGAAAATGTGCATTTTGACATACTTACAATTTTTTTGAATTTTAATAATGTGATACTATTCAAAAACTTGAGAGTTGAGTTTTCAAATCTGTGATAAACTGCATCGTCGATATCAATAATATAATCAATATTTCTTATTTTAAGTATTAATTCACCAATTATTGAAAAAAATGGCAATAATTCGATATGAATTATTGCAACAAATGGTTTTGGTGCAAATAATAAAAAAGCAATCCGTTTTAAATAAGTTAAAAATAAATAATGATAGATAATTTTATTTTGTAAAATTTTATTAATGAAAAAATTATCATCAAATAAAATATTATTTTCAATCTCATAGCCACTTTCTTCAAGAATTTCCTTATAAGCATCAATTCTACATCTAATAGATGCTGATCTTTTTCCATACTTAGAGAAGAAAATAATTTTTTTATTATTATTAGGTATATCTAATAAATAATTATTATCAAATTTAAGTATTCTAAGAAAAAAGATAATTGATCCAAGCAAGTAACCGGGAGCTTTGATTACATCTATTAATAAAGATACAGGTATAAGTTTTAAAAATCCAAATGGAATAATATCTGTATATTTTACTTCATTTAAAATAGGCTTATAAATATTTCTAAAAAATAAATATGATATGAAAAAAACAATAATAATAAAATAGATCTCAATATTAACAAAATTTTTGAATAAATCATTAGCAAGATTATTGTCTAAAAAGAAAATACTAAATATAAATAGAAAAAAGAATAAATAAGACGCTGTATTAAATATTATATTTGATTTAAAAAAATTAGGAAGCAAACCACTAAAAATTAAATATACAATTAAGTATAAACTAATAATAAATAAATAAGTAGTTGTTACATAAGGAATATATAATATATTATTATTCCAATTCCACACAAGGTCATTCCATATTGGAATAAATAATCCAATAATAATTAAAAAAATACTTAAGTAAGCTCCCTTAACATTATTAAGAATATCAGCTCTAGCCGTATGGTATGAATAAATTAAATATTTAGGTATTAATTCAGTAATATTTTTTGGAAATGAGCTGTATTCTATATATGCCTTACTTGGTTTAAAATATTTTAATTTTTTTTTAGCTCTATTTTTCCATTCTATATCATAACCAGCCCTTAAATTTTCAGCAAATTGCAAAGAATTTTTAAATTTAGATGTTTTTATTATACTGCCAGGGACAGTTTCATGCGATTTATTACCATAACCCAAAATCTTTAAACAATTTTGTAAGAAAGATTTTGCATTATAATAAGTACTTCCAAAAACAAGATCATATTTATTTAAATTTAATATTTTTAAGTAATCACTAATCCAATTTTTTTCAGGTATGGTTTTAGTATCAAGAAATCCTGTATATTTTGTTTCAATAAATTTTAGAGCATAATTTGTACTTTTGCCTGCATATGATTTAGGAATTTTTTTACAGGTTATATCTATATTTTTAGAATTGATGTCATTAACATAATTTATAATTTCATTATTTTCACTAGAATCGATTATAATAATTTTATCAGGTTTTTCATTTAATTTTTTTATTGCATTAACTACATTTTTTAATTCTTTAAAATCATTTTGAGTTGGTATAACTATTGTTAAGTTGTTCATTTATCTAATAGTTTTAAATAGTATATCTGATATTTTTTCTTTTGAAAATTCTTTAGCTCTATTTATTAACATAGAATTATCAAATTTTAAATTTTCATGATTCATTATATTATCTGCAATATCATTCGGATTATTTATTTCCACTAATTTTCCAAATTTTCCATTTTCTAATATTTCTTCTGGTCCGCCACATTTAGTTGAAATTATTTTTTTCTTAAAGGATAAGGCTTCAACAATAACGTTAGCAAAACCTTCATGAATTGAAGGTAAAATAAAAATATCACAACTGGAATACCACTTACTAATGTCATACTGGAAATCTTTAATTAAAATTTCATTTTCTAGATCAGAATTCTTAATATGTTTAATTAAGTTATTATAGAGAAGTCCTTGTCCAAAAATTATTAATTTAAATTTCAAACGATTATTATTTTTTATTATTTTTAATGCATTTATTAGATTAAAGTGATCTTTCTCTGGTTTTAAAGAACCTACACATAACAATTTAAGATTATTATTGCTTCCCCACATATTAATTAATTCAGAATCAGAAACTATAAATTCATTATTTTCTATATAAGAAGGGTTATAAATAACGTTAATTTTTTTTTTATATGTTAACATATTTTCAATATCTGATTTTACAAAGTTAGAAACACATATTAATCTATATGCAAAATAATAAGTTATATTTATAAGTAATTTCATAACAAAACTAGTTTGATTGAATATGTTTTTGTAAGACTTTGACAAAATCTGATGTTCAAATAAAATAATTTTAATTTTAGAAAAAGAAAATAACTTAGATAAAATTGAAATGCTTGTTAAGGGCCATAAGGAAACTAAAATTATGTCACTATTTGTGTTTACAAAATATTTTATCAATTTAAAAAAGGAATATCTAATTTTACTAATGTTTAGATCAATTACACGAATTTCTTTATTCAAGTATTTTAATAAAACACCTCTTTTTTTTAAAAGTAAAAATTCAACATTTATATTGTTTTCAGACCAATAATTTGCCAAAATTACGAAATTTTTTTCAGCCCCTCCACCATTTAAATCTGGTAATAGAATAGTTATTTTTTTATAATTAAACTTAATGTTCATTTTTAAGTTTATCTAAAATTTTGTTATAATTTATTTCATTAGTTAAGGTTGATTCAATTTGTTTAAAATTTTTATTCCATGAAAGGGTTTTTTCTTTAAATGGGTATATTGTCCATTCAGTAATTTTAACAGTTTTATATTTTTTTTTTATTTCATCATTACTGCCAAGAGTTATAGGTATTATACCTACGTTTAGTGATTGACAAAGGGCTGTTGAGAAATATCCAAAGACAAATTTTGGGTTAAATTTATATAAGATATCATATGCTAATTCACTACTGTCTATCATATGAATATCATTTATTGAAAAATAATCTTGAAAATTGAAATGTTTATTAGGATGCTCTTTAATAAATATTTTAAAACTTTGATTTTTAAAATATTTTATTATTTTTAAAATATCATCCTTATTTATTAATTTAATACTTTGTCTTAAAAAAATAATAATAGAATTATTATGATTTTTTAAAGTTTTGTATTCGTAAATTAAAATATTTTTAAAAAAATAATTTTTTTCAATAAATTTCTTCTCATAATTACTAAAAACACAAACATAGTTATATCTAGGTATTATCGTAGAACTAAAACGACCTAATAAACCATGGGTTAAAAAATATATTGGAATATTATTTTTTATAATTGATAATGATTGAAACCAAGATCCGGAAGTAAAACATTCGATGTTTGGTCGAATTTTTTTTATTTTATGATAAAAAGAATTATAATAAGAATGCAGCACTATTTTATTTTTAATATTATTATATATAAATTTTGAATTAGGTTTGGTTTGATATTTCAAAGATTGTTTAAAAGAAATTATACACTTAAAATAATGTTTTAAAAAAATAATATAATTTATATTAGCAATTTTAAAATTATCTCTAATATTGTATGAGTCAATAATAAATAATTTTTTATTTTTTAATTTGTTTATATAATTAATATTTTTGTAATCATTACCTTCGCCAACTTTTAAAAAAATAGAATTATTTTTGGGAAAATTTTTTTTTTTAAAAAAAAATTGATATAAAAAAACTAAATGTAAAACAATGAATGATGAAATGAGTATGTAAAAAAAATAAAAGTAATTTATATTTTTATCATATATTAATATTTTATCTTCAAGACATAAAATTTGTGAAAATTTATAATCACAATAAATCCATTTATTTTCTTTCGTTACTATTTTTTCTATTTCTTTCATTCTTAGTCTCTAAATAATATCTAGTATCATAGTAAATATTTATTAAAAGTTCGTAATGTAAAAATGATATAAAATAGCTTCCTAAAATCCATAAATATCTTGGAAAAACTTTATTAATTCTATTTTTATTAAAATAAAAGAAAACAACTATTACAAAGTGAGTATAAAAATTAATATTTTCAATATACTTTAGATCATTGGGTGTTGTATTTTCAATTCCATTTTTTTTCCTTTGAAAATATAGAGATCTCGCTAATCTAGTATATCTAATTTGATTATAAAATTTTTTATAGTTTAATTTATTTTGAAGTCTATATTTTAGTAAAAAATCAGGTAGATTATAATATTTAAATTTATTAGTGATTCCTCTTAAAAGTAAGTCATAATCTTGAGCATAAATAAATTTAGTTCTATAACCTTTAATTTTTAAAATACTTTTTTTTCTGAAACAAAATGTAGGATGCATTATGTTTGAATTATAAATAATCGAATTAATTATTTCATTGTTATTTGAGGGTTGAATTTTTTTTGCGATTTTTTTATTATTTTTATCAATAATTATCATATTTGTTCCACATAAATCAATATCATTATTATTTTTCATAAAGTCTATTTGCACTTCCAGTCTATTAATTTCTGAAATATCATCAGCGTCCATTCGAAATATTAATTCACCTTTGGCATTATCTATCCCTATGTTTAAAGCATTTGATATACCAGAGTGTTTTAGTTTTAAAATTTTAATTCTTTGGTCTTTAATAGAATTTACTATTTCTACACTATTGTCAGAAGAGCCATCATCTATTATTAATAATTCAAAATTTTTATGAGTTTGATTTAAGATACTATAAACAGCATCTTTTAAATATTTTTCAGCATTGTAAATTGGCATCAAAACTGTAACCAACATAAATTATCTGATATTTTTTAATTCATTATCAAAAAAAGATTTTAATGCATAAGCATCATTTAGATAAGCAATAAAATTGTATCCATAATTGAGAAGCATCTTAGAGTATTTTATATCCACGCTCATACAGCCAGATAATTTTCCATTTGAGCTAATAATTTTTTGGCATTCAATAACTTTATCAATAACTTTTTTATTATTTAATTTACCCGGGAGACCTACTGACTGAGATATATCAAATAATCCCAGGTATATTAAATCAATTCCTTTAATTTTAGAAATCTTATCTAAATTTTGAATACCTTCCTGTCCCTCAACTAATATTCCTACAAAGTTATTTGTATTTTTTTCTTTAATTTTAATATTAATGTCTTTGTGATCATAATCATGAACTCTAGTATACGGAGATAATCCTCTTTTGCCTATTGGAAAATATTTACAAGACTCAGCTATTTTTTTTGCCTTGTTTTCATTATTCACATGAGGTATCATTATAGAGTCACATCCAGTTTCTAGACATTTTAAAATTTCCTGCTGTTCATCGTTCATACATCTAATAATTGGAGAAATATTATTTAGCTCACAAATTCTAATCATGTTTTCTAAATTTTCAAAAGTAGTCATTCCATGTTCGAGATCAATAATTATAAAATCTAAATTTGTTTTACCTAAAACATCTATAGCATTTGTCGAAGACAAACTACTCCATGTTCCAATAAGAGGATAATTTTTTTTATTTTTTAATTTGTTTTTTTTCATTAATAAATATTTTTAAGATATAACTCATCATTTAACATTAATTTCTCAGCTTCTAACCTGTCATTTTCATTATCAACAGATTTATTTATAAAACTTGTAGGAACCATTCTAATTTTATATCCATATTGTATTGCTCTAATCATTTCAATTGATTCTTGTAATTCAAGAGGAGTAGGCTCTAATTCATCATTAAATTTTTTCATAAAGTGCCACCTAAATGGCATTATACAAACTTGTTTCCACCAAAAAGTCTTTTTTTCCTGATGCATAAAAGACGGTATTGGAGATCTTGAAAAATATAATGCATTCATATCTAAATCACATACAACTTTTATTTCAGATGGATTATTTAAATCTCTCTCGTCTATTTCAGCACAGAGATTTGAGACAAATATATCATTATTATCGATTAATGGCTGTATAGCTAAATCAACCATTTTTGGATGCACTAAGGGCTCATCACCCTGTATCACAACTACTATGTCATTATCATTTAAATTTAATTTTTTGGCAGCCTCTGCTACTCTTAGTCCTGGCCTTAAGATATTTTTTTCAGTCATTATTACATTCCCATTAAATTTTTTGACGTGACTTTTTATTTCATCATCACACGTTGCTACAAATAAGTCTGTAGCATAAGAACTTAATTTGCTTCTTTTATAGCAATGTTCTATCATAGATTTATTCAGGATCTTGCAAAGAGGTTTGCCTGGAAAACGGGTTGAGCCAAGTCTAGCAGGTATTCCTAAAACAATTTTCATATATTTAATTTATTATATTTAGATTATAAATCATTTACCATTTTTTTTAAACCATCTCTTAATTTAGTCTTTGGTTTCCATTTTAAATATTTAAATATTTTATTGTTATTTCCATAAATACCAAATTGATCGAGTGGAGTACCTTTTTTAATTATATATTTATGCTTTTTTTTATTCATCACTTCAAATATTGTTTTGATTAAATCTTCAACTGTTATTTTTTTTCCATTACAAACATTATAAATAGAAAATTTATTTTTTTCTTTAATTGATTTAATACAAGCATCAATTAAGTCATCAATGTAAACAAAATCTCTAAATCTTTTCAACGAACCTTTAATTATTAATTTTTTATTTTTGGTTATATATGAAAGATAAATACTAATCATGCCTTGCTTGAGGTTATCAAGATTTTGGCCAGGCCCATATATATTAAAAAGTCTTAAAATAGTTGAATTCACACCTAAATTTGAATAAATTTTTATATACTTTTCAGATGCATATTTTCCAATTCCATAAAAAGATATGGGGTTAACTGGATGATTTTCATCAATTTTTTTATCATTTACATTACCATATATATTCATAGAACTTGCAAAAATTAATCTGTTTATTTTATTAACCTTTGACCAATTCAATATTTTTAAAGTAGACATGACATTGCAGTTTAAATCATATTCAGGTTTTTCAAATGATATTTCTCCAGATGATTGTGCAGCAAAATGAAAAACGTATTTCATTCCTTTAGGTATTTTATTATAAACTACTTTTTTTGACAAATCCCCTTTTATAAATGTACAGCCTTTAGGAATATTTTTTTTTTTTCCAGTAGTTAAATTATCTATTATATAAACATCATATCCTAGATCGATTAATTTTTTTGATAATTTAGAACCAATAAAACCCGCTCCACCAGTTACTAATACTTTTATGTTTTTAAATACCATTTTAAAAGTTGTACTTTAAGTAATTATCAGTGTTTTTCATAAATTTTTTTTAAAATTAAAATTACGCATATTTTTTATAATCGTTTACATTGTTTAATATTTTTATATTATTATTTATTGCTTTTAGTTTAAAATCTTCTTTAGGATTGCACCAGTATGCAAGAAATGAGTTATAACCTGATTTATTTGGATCAATTAAATGATCAATATTATCATCAATAAATAAAATTTCATTAATTTGGATGTTATAATTTTTTCTTATTAAATTTAGACCATCTAATTTTGATTGAATTTGACTAGCATCATATATATTTTCTTTACTTATATGAAAGTTTACTGAATCCAATAGTATATTAATGGATTTTTTATCCTTTAAAGTTGCAATGAATAATTTTTTTTCTTTTCGAAATCTTTCCATAAATTTTATAACATCATCATATAGTATATGTAAATTTAACCAATCCTCATAATTTTTTTTTCTTAAAATTTCTCTCTCCAACTTAAAAACTTTTTTAAAATCAACTAACTTATCTTTAATTGAACTTAGAACTTCATTGTATTGACTTAAAGAGCAATCATTGATTTTTCTATACTCCATAATTTCAAATAACACCAAATATTCCCCAGCTCCCTTAACATAAGGTCTTAAATATTTAAATTTCTCAATATAATTTATATCAAAATCTGATACTTTATATTTGCGTTTTTCAAGATTGTTATATTTCTGCCATGCATTATATGAAACTACTAAACATTCATATGTACTATCGCAAATAACACCATCAAAATCTATAACCAAATAATTATTTAACATCAGAAAAATTTATTTTCTAATTTTTGAAAACCATCAATTTTCACAGTAAATGTATCACCCGATTTTAAAAACATTCTTCTTCTAACTCTTTTAGGAGCACCTGAAAGTATAAGATCACCTTGATTTAAAGTTATCCATTTAGTAACATTAAGTAAAATATCATATGGTTTCCATATCATTTGATTTGTATTCCCCTTTCTTAATAATACATTGTTATGATAACTGTATATATTTTTAGATACAAAATTATAATTAGTATTAATAGCCTCTCCAATCGGACAATATGAATCTGGAGATTTAGATCTAGCTAAATGATGATCTCTATTTTCAATATTTTCTACAGTTACATCATTAACAGGTAAATAACCAAGAATATGATCTTGTACATTATTAGAATTTAAATTTCTTGTATTTTTTCTAATAACAATACCTAATTCAGATTCTCCCCAATTATTCTTATCTTTAAATTTAATTTCAATTTTATTTTTATTATTGGTAATTGTATTAAAGCCTTTTAAAAAGATTATAGGTTCAATTTTACTATTTTTATTATAGTTTTCAGCTATTCCTAAAATAATTTTGGGATTTATTGGTAGTAATTTATTAAAATTATTTTTTAAAAAAAATTTTGAATAATCAACTTCTATATTTCTACTATAAATGGAATTCTTAATCTTAAATATTTTATTCTTTTTTATAATACCATAAAAAACCTGGTTTTTATCCTTATTTTTAAACTTATATATCTTCATTTTGTTTTGATTTGATAAAATTGATTACATCAAGCAAACCTTGGCCAATATCTACATAAGGATCTGGGGTAATTTTTTTTGCTATTTTTTCAGTATACTGAAAAGGTGTTGATTCATAATGATGCTTTATTGAATTATCAAACTCAAACTGAATATCTGAATTTAAAATTTCCTTAATAAGCTTTAGTAAATCAATAATTTTAGTTGATTGTTTCCCTGTTATCATAAAATATTCGTTATCATATTTTTTTGATAAAACTTTTATTGAAAGTTCAGCAGCGTCTTTTATATGAATGTACTCTCTTATTTCATTTCCAGTTCCATATCTTGAAATTTTATTATTATCTAGAGCTTGTTTAATCATATTACTAATAGAATTGAATTTATTTGCCCTTGGGCCATACAAAGAGCCAAAACGTAAAACTGTAAAATCTAAATTATGATTTCTCTTAAATTCTTCAATAAGTTTTTCACATGTTTGTTTTGAAATTCTGTAAAAACTTCCATATTCACTAGTAACGTAAACACTACTGGCAAAAATAATTTTTTTAATTTTACATTCAACACAAGCCTTTAAAACATTTAAGGTTCCTAAGATATTAGTATGAAGGTATTTTTCAGGATATTTATATGACTCATCGATGTCTGCTAAGCTTGCATAATGAAAAACATAGTCAGCTCCACGCATTGACTCAAGTAGATGGTCGTAATCTAAAATACTTCCAATAGTATGATTTGATGAATTGTTTAATCTATTATTTTTATTTATATCAAAAGTTTGGATATTATAATTTTTATTTTTAGCAGCATCTAATAAATAGCCACCTAAAAAACCTGAACTTCCTGTAATAAATAACTTATCTTTTTTCATTTATTATTTTATATAATTTGAGATTGGTAAAAATTCTTTATAAATACAATTTATGTAATGTAAAATAAATTTATGAAAATCTTTATTCATTTATTCATCTTTTAATAAAATAAACAGGTGTTTTAATTTTATCAGATTTAATAAATTTTTTCTTAATTAAATTGCTATCAAAATAATCATCAACTGCTTTAGTCTCACCTTTAATTGTTTTATAATCATCAAACATAATAATCCCACCTTTAACAATATACTTATATAATTTTTCTAAAACTAAATATGTAGGCTCATAAACATCAAGATCGATATGCAATAAGGCAATTTTAATTTTTTTATTTGAAGATAAAAATTTAGGTAATGTTTTTATTATATTACCTTTAATTAAATCAAATTCTTTAAAACCTTTAGCTTGAATAAAATTTTTTAATTTTTCTTTATTTAAACCATGACCACTATTTTTTTCGAACTTATTAATAAATTTTTTTTCATAATTATATTTTGATGATGGAAAAGGCCCATAATTATCAAAAGCATAAAATCGTCTGGTCTGCTTATCTAAATAATTACTAAATGTTAAAAGTCTAATTAGTGACGAACCTTTGAACACACCAAATTCATATATGTCACCTCTGATATCAGTAATTTTCTTATAAATCTCATATTGAGTTAATAATTTAAATATTCTTTTTTTATCTGAAGTTAGATAAAAACCATTTTCATACAACCATTGATATTTTTTATTGTAATTTTCTTTCATTTTATAATACCCAGCCATCATCTATAATAATATTTTGACCATTAATGTATTTCGAATTTTCATTTATTAAAAAATATATTGTTTCATTTATATCTTCAGGATCAAGTAAACCTTTTGAGTTACAAGCATTTTTATATTTTTTTACAAATTTTATATTTTGATTATTTTTAATACCGCCTGGTGAAATACAATTTACTCTTATATTTTTTTGCCGATAATATTTTGCCAAGTATTTTGTTATAGATATTATGCCACTTTTAATTGCGGTGTACTCTATAGGTGAATTCATTTTCGTACCAATATAGTGTTCAAATTTTGGCGCATTGACACCCTGAATAGAACTAATTAAAACCAGATTTCCAAATCCTTGTTTGAGAAAATATTTTATAAACTTTTGAGAGATTAATATTGCACCTCCAAGTTGTGCGGCCAAATCTTCTTTCAAATTTTTAAATTCAAGGTTTTCGAATGTACTCTTGAAACCTTTTGATTTTGGGTATGCACAATTAATGCAGGCATCAATTTTTGAAAACTTAATGTTACCTTTTTTAATAACTTCATCTAATGATTTTGGTTTAGTAATATCAGTTTTTACCATTAAAATTTTTTTTGAATTATTTTTTAATAAATTTTTATATTTACTGAAATTAATGTCACCGATTATAATATTGCAATTCTTGCGTAGTAAATAATTAGCAAGTGAAAAACCAATTTTACCATTGGCTCCAAGTATTACAAAAACTTTATTTTCCATTTTTCATTAAAAATCTAGCTATTTTCAAATCAAACTTATTATCAATATCAATAGCTCTTTCTGTTGGTATCATAACTCCTTTAACTTTTCCAACAAATTTATTTTTGTTATTTAAAATATATTTTGGCGTAGTTAATGTAGCAACTGTAGTTAAATCGTAAACTATTGGAGTATCTTGTCTTCTGAAATATTTTATTTTTTTATTATCTAACAAAATATTAATAAGGTTATTTTTATCTATTTTTACCATATTAAACCAAGGATTCCGTGAAGCTTTTCTGATTGTAACTACTGCATCGACTTTTTTATTATAAGATTTAAAACAATTAATTATATCTATTGATGATCTTAAAGGTGATGTAGGGGGAAGACTAAGAAACAAATCAAATTGATCTTTTTTTGAATATAAATACTTTACAGCATGTTGCCATGCTAACCATTCAGGTGTGTTATCTTTAGATAAATTCTTAGGTCTTTTAATAATTTCTGCGCCATACTGTTTTGATATTTTTGCAATCTTATCACTATCAGTTGAAACAAATACTTTATCAATCTTTTGGATCTTTTTTGCTAAGTTAATCGCATAATAAATAAGCGGTCTTTTGTTAATTTTAATAATATTTTTATTAGGTATTTGTTTAGATCCTCCTCTGGCAAATATAAAGGCATAAGTTTTCATTTATTTTTAAGCTCTATTCTTTTTTTATCAGATTCTTTTATTAAGTTAATTAATTTAATAACCTCTATAGCCTCATTTAATTGCTTATTTTGAAATTCATTATTTTTAATTAATTTAAAAAAATATTTAATTTGATTCTTGTAATTATTAGATTTTAATAAAATAGATTTTATCTTAGACTTATTTTTACTTATTGTTATTTTATTTTTTTTTACATCCCATTTAATATTTCCTTTTTCAAATCTTACATTACAAAATCTTTGAGATGTTAAGCTATTGAAATCTAAATGTAAATTTATTGGAATTTTTTTATTATTTATCATAATTATATCAGCAGACTCTTCTGAATTAATTTTGAACAATCTATTTTTATTAATATTGGCATATACTGATTTAATCTTTCCAAATAAATCGTTTATGTAATCAATTTCATGACTTAATTCATTGATAACACCTCCTCCAAGCTTTTTGTCTGTTGATACTGTACTTTTAGATATTGACCCTCTCCAATCAATTAAATTTGAATTACAATTAGAATATACATCAAGAATATTACCAAAATTATTATTATTAATTATTTCCTTAAATTTTTTATATGAATTACCATGCTTTAGAACATAACCTACATTAATAATAATTTTTTTATCATTTATATATTTTATTAAATTATTAAATTTTTTAATTTGGCTATATTTATTTGTGAGTGGTTTTTCAATAAATGTTGGTATATCTTTTTTTATAAATATATTTGCTAATTCTAAATGTGTATTAGCCGGGGTGCATATTAACACGCAGTCAAATTTAACTTTTGAAATTTCTTTTATTTTTATTTGATGTATTTTTTTGTCAGTTATTTTTATCTTATTTTTTACTCTTATAAAATATACTTTAATATTTTTATTAATACTTTTGATTATTTTATAATGTTTTTTTCCTATGCTTCCATAACCAACAATGCCAACGTTTGAAATTTTCAATTTATAAACTTATTTACAGTTTCATTATACTCTGACCATTGACCAACATCAGACCAGGTATTTAAATCTACAGGATACAAACCAATTTCTTTATTGTGATTTTTTAATTTTTTAATAAAATCTGTTATATCAAATTTTTTATTAGAAGGAATGAATTTTATTGAACTAGATTTTATAAAATAAAAACCAATGTTAATTAGTTTGGAGTACTTAGGCTTTTCATCTAATTTCTTTAAATTACCTTTTTGATCAACTTCACAAGTGCCATAGGGTATAATAAAATCTTTTGAAGACGTAGCAATAGTTAAATCATAACCTTTTTTTATATGATAGTCATAAAAATCATTAATATTAAAATCAAATAAAATATCACAATTTGTTAATAAAATATTAGTATCTTTTTTAAATTTTATTAATTTTAAGCATCCAATGGTTCCAAGAGGTTTATTTTCCTCAACAAATTTAAATTTAAAACTAGATTTTAATTCCGTAAAAAAAGCTTTTAAAACATTAGCTTTATAATTTAACGAAATATAAAAATCAAAAATTCCAAAGCTACTTAATTTTTCAATGATTAATTGTATTACTGGTTTACCTTTAATTGGTATCAAAGGTTTAGGCAAAACTGATGTAAATGGATATAATCTTGTTCCTTTCCCACCAGCCATTATGACTGTTTTAAATTTTGAATTTAATATTTTTTTTTCCTTAAATATTTCATCCCAAAATATTATATCAACAATTTTATGGTTACTATTTACAACTGGTATCAAATCATATTTTTTATTCAAAAAAATTTTCTTTAATGAAGTTTCTTTTATATTATTACTTAATATATAATACGGTTTTTTATTATAAATATTTTTTATACTTTTATTGATATCATAATTTTTAAGTATAGCAGATCTTAGATCGCCATCACTTAATGTTCCTAATAATTTAAAATTAGAATCAACAACTGTTAAACATTTTTTACCAGTCTTTGCAATAATGGAGAAAGCTTTTTTTACAGAAATATTATCATGTGTTAAAATATTTTTTTTTAATGATTTCATTTCTTATAAAAAATTAGTTGAAAAGCCTCTGCAAATTTATAGTTTGACTCTGATCCCCTTAGTATTGCTAATGCCTTTACACTCTCTTTACTTCTAGGAAATGGATGAGCTTTAAATTCTGATTTATAAACTTTCATTATTGATAATTTTTTTTCAAGAAATTTAGAAATATCTACATAATAATTTGGCTTAAAAGAATTATTACTTATAAAATTAAAATTAGTTTCAGAGAGAACTTCATACATAATACCCTTTTTTATAAAGGGGTTTCTAAACGATTTTATACATGAAGATGTTACTTTGGAAATAATTTGATGATCTGAATGTATATCGTTATTATAAGGGAAATATATAATTTCTGGTTTAATTTTTTTTAAATATTCATCAAGTTTACTAATTAAAGAACTAAGATCAACATGGTCAACTTCTTTAGTGGGTATTCCAAAATTAGTGTATGAGTCAAATTTATATAATTTAATAATTTTATTAATTTCTTTTTCTCTTTTCTGAATATATTTTTTATCCCAACCTTTATTTTGATAAACATTTGTAAATACCAATAAGTTAATTAAATCTTTTTCTTTTTTATGTCTTAATATAGTTCCTCCACAACCTAATGTTTCGTCGTCTGGGTGAGGTGATATTATAAGTACTTTTTTCAATTGAAATGCTTATTTAACTAATATGTTAATTTTTTATTAATTAATTTATCAGATATATCAATTCTAGATAATATACTAGCCATTTTTTTTCCAGGGTTTAACCTTGCATTTGGGTCTTTAATTTTATTAATTTTATTTATATATTTTTTATCATAAAGTGACTTATTCATTCCATTAATAATCGAAGAGACAGAATGTTTTACAAAAAGTACATTACCATAATTTTGTCTATCCGTTTGTCTCAATCCAATATTAACAACTGGTATATTAAAATGGTGAGCCTCTAGAATACCAGCGCTAGAATTTCCAATAATCATTGATGCGTTTTTAAAAAGATTAACAAATGTATCTTCTTCAAGATTATTAAAATATTTTACATTTTTATTTTTTTTAAACTTGAAGCTTTTGACTTCTCTAGAAATTATTTGACTACCTGGATCTGAATTTGAGAGTATTATAAATGTTTGCATATTAAATTTATCAATAGACTGAAGTGTAGTTGTTATGTGACTTTTTGTTTTTTCTAACCAATTACTAACAGGGTGTTGGATTAAAATAATATATTTTTTTTTTAATTCAGTTTTTAATATTTTATTTAGATATGAATAAGTCATGTATTTTGCATTTAAAAATCTTTCTTTACTTGTATGTCCAACATTATAAACTCTCCATTCGTCTTCACCTAATTTAATTAAACGTTTTTTATTTTCTTTTGAGAAAGTAAAAAAAATATGTGACAATTTAGAAACTGAGTGTCTGACAATTCCATCAACATTGACACTAGTTTTTTCACCCGCACCTAAATGGATAACTGGTATGTTTAAATAAACACCTACAATTGCCATTGTAAGAGACTCTTCCCTATCATACGGTGAAACAATAAAATGTGGTTTATGCTTCGAAACGATTTTAATAAGTTTTTGTAATTGATTAGACAGTCCAATTACTCTTGCTTCTAATTTGTCTGATACTACAAGATTATCTATTCTTGCAATTATATTGAAATTATTTTTTTTAACTTCATTGTATGTATATCCAAATTTTTTTGAAAGATGTGCGCCGGCAACAATAACTAATTCTTTAAGTTTTTTATTTTTTTTTACAGCATTTATAAAACTTTTTTGTATATAAAAATCTGATCTAATTGAAGTTATAAATAAAACTTTTCTTATCATTTTAAAAACTCAGTTGTAGAACCATTATTATAAAGGTAATCTAAAATAGATAAATTTGGAATAAAATTTGATTCAACACCTTGATTGTACATATGATTTTTGGGCTCAGTATAAATAATTTTTATATTATTATCTTCAAAGTTTTTATGATCTAAGTAATTTTTAGAACCCATTCCAGTTATGTATTCATTTGCATTAAATAAATTACAAATTTCTAATATTAAATCTGATTTTTTACTAGATAAATTTAGTTCTGACGATAAATAAATGTTATTATTTAGCTTTAAGTATTTTAAAATCTCTCTGATTATGTAAATATTTAATTCACAAAGATAATCCCACTTTCTGTTAAATATATTTTTAAATAAATCATTTATTTCAATAAAAAATTTAGCTTTAAAATATGAATTATAAATACTTTCATAATGTTTTTTTTGCCAATCTATTTCGTTATTAATTTTTATATCAATAATTTTAGTATTTCTTGAACTTTTATGGACAGGTAAGGTAATCCATTTTGGTCCATTTTTTGAATATATTAAATTTCTATTTTGATAACTTCTTCTTGAGTATTGTACAGAATCAAGAATAACTACAATTTCTGCAATGAATAACTTTTCAAAAAAATGTGTCCATGGAAAGTATTCTGGTTGATGAATAAAGATAGATTTCACTTATCAGCTAATAACTTATTTGCTACTTCTATCAGTGACTTAGTAATAAATTTTGCATCCTCTTCAGTTATCAACATATGAAGAGGAAGATGAAAATGTTTAGTCATTATCTTTTCAGATTTTGGAAGCATTCCCTCCTCTGTATTTAAAATTTTTTTATAAATAGGCTGTAAATGTATTGGCGGGTCATAAGCCCAATTAATAATGATATTATAATCTTGTTTTAAAATTTTTGATAAATCATCTCTTTTGATTTTTTCGCTATTTATTAAAGTAATATGCTTCCAAGTTGATCTTTCAATATTAGAATAACTAGTTAAGGTAGAGAAAATATTAGAGTTATTTAGTTCGCTATCATAAATATCGCATATTTTTTTTCTATGTTTAATTATTTTCTGAATATTATTGAATTGATTTAATCCTATCAAGGCACTAAATTCTGGAACTCTGTAAGTTCTTCCTTGACGGCTATATATTTCTGTTGGATGTGACCAATCCCTTCCTCTTTCTCTCATAGAAAGTGCATAATCGTATAATTCTTTGTTGTTAGTGGTTAGCATTCCACCTTCACCAGTTGTAATTGTTTTTGTTGAAAAAAAGGAAAAGCAGCCAACATTGCCTATATTTCCACAAGATATATTATCTATTTTTGATCCAATAGAGTGTGCGCAATCTTCAATTAAAAAAATATTTTCTTTTTTACAGTAATCTCTTATCTCAATTGCATCATTAGATATATATCCACCAAAATGAACTAGCATTATTGCTTTAGTTTTATTTGTTCTTAATCTTTTTATTTCACTCAAACTTAAACAAAATGTGTCTTCATTAATTTCAGCGAATATAACTTTACCATTATTATTTGTTACAGCCATTCCAGTTGCTATAAAAGTTTCTGCAGGGACAATAACCTCATCATCATTTGATAAATTTAAAAAACTTGTTGATATTTCTAATGCGCTTGTACAACTATTAAGAAAAACAGCGTATTCAGTACCAATAAATTTTGCAAATTTATCTTCAAATTCTTTAGTATATGGACCAGTACTTAATCTTCCATTTAGTATAGATGGGACTTTATTAGTTATCCACTCAATATCTTCTGGACTAAAATAAGGATAAGCAACGTGATATATTTTATTTTTTTTCATTAATATTCCTTAATTCTTTTAACATTTTTTTTAAATTATTTACAGTAGGACTTGGTTTATAATTAAGAAACTTATTTGATTTTTTAATGCTCATATAAATATCATAATTTCTAAGTGGATTACCTTGATTAGATAAAATTATTCTTGATTTTGATTTTAAAATATCTTTTAAGCTGTATGATAGATTTTTATTTGAAATAGGTTTTTCACCAGCAATATTATAAACATTATAATTCTCCTTAAGCTTTGATTTAATAGATAATTTAATCGATTGTACAACATCATCTATGTAAACTTGATTTCTAAGTTGCTTCCCTTTATTAAAAATGATCAGATCCTCATTATTTTTTAATGTTTGAATTGCCATATTTATAAAACCTGGCAAATTTTGATTAGAGCCATAAATTCCATCAAATCTTAAAACAATTACTTTGATTTTATTTATATATGAAAAATACTCAAATGATTTTTCCATTAAAAGTTTTGAAAATCCATAATAATTTAGAGGTTTTGGAGAAAGATTTTCACTTATAGGATTTTTTGTTGGTTTTCCATAAACACTAAAAGATGAGCAAACAATTATTCGCTTTATATTAAAATCATTAATTGAATTCAAAAGATTTGTTGCAGTAATAAAATTAGATAATAAGTAATTTTCTAATTTCATTTTTGCATTTATAGGTTGTAGGGCCATAGTGTGGATTACATAATCTATTTTTTTAATCTTTTGCAAAATAAGCTTTAGTTTTCTTATTTTTCTTAAATCAATTTTAAACTCAATTAGATTCTTATTTTTTAAACCAGAATGATTTAAATCAAGAGCATAAATATAATTATTTTTATTTTTCAGCAATTTTTTTATAAGTCTCTTGCCTGTAAATCCTGCACTGCCAGTAATAAGATAAATCATTTAGCTATCATCGAGATTTTAAGTAAAGTGCCTTTTTTAATATTACTTTTTGACCTTTTTCCTATAAATTTATAAATATCTACTGGTTTTAGACCTTCTGCGGGTCTAAGTATTGAAATATTTTTTTCACTAAAAATATCATTTTTGGTAATATTTATTGCTGAATATAAACTTCTTCTAGATTTTTTTAAACCTTCTAACTCACTTTTATTTATTTTTTTTGATGTACTACCCATTGCAATTTCAATATTTCTAATTTGCTTTACCATCAACTCAAATTCAGACGGATCCAAAGAGAAAAAGTGATCAGGTCCATGTAAGTTTTTGTCTAATGTAATATGCTTTTCTATTATAGTAGCTCCTAAGGCAACTGCTGCAATAGGAGCTTCAATACCTAGAGAATGATCTGAAAGACCAATATCAACATTATATTTTTTCATCATTTTTTTAATAATATTTAAATTTAGATCTTCATATTTTGTTGGATATGAACTTACACAATGTAAAATTGAAATTTTATTATTTTTATATTTTTTAATCCATTTGATAGCTCTATCTATGTCATTAAATGTGGATCTACCAGTTGATATTATAATTGGTTTATTTTTTTTTGCTATATGACCTAACAAAGGTAAGTTGTCTATATCTCCGGAAGAAATTTTAAATATTTTCATTTTTAAATTTTCTAACTCATCTGAACTAATCTTATCAAATGGTGTTGAGATAATTTCTATATTAATTTTTTTTGCATAATTAAATAATTTTTTCGTATCACTATAAGATAGCTCAACTTTTTTTAACATTTTATAAAGAGAAGTGTTTTTGTTTTTTTTATTTATTTGATAATTTGATTTTTTTGAATTTAATGTAACAAGAGAACTTGTTTTAAAGCTTTGAAATTTAACAAAATCAGCACCAACATTTTTGCAAATTTTAATTAATTTTTTTGCTTTTTGTAAATCACCATCATGGTTTACGCCAACTTCTGCTATAATTTTTATTTTTGATTTCATTTAATAATTGTGTTTTTTTTTATATTTTTTTTAATTATTGATCCTGCGGAAATAATTACATTATCCCCAATCTTGCAATTATTAAATATAATTGCACCACTTCCAATGAACACGTTGTTACCAATAGTAACATTTCCATTAATTAAAGAACCAGTTGAAATATGACAATTATTTCCAATGATAACATCATGTTCAATATTAGCTTTGTTATTAATAATACAATTATTTCCAATTCTACTATTAGCATTCACAAGAACGTGATTAAAAATCAAAGTAGCTTCTCCTATATTTGAATATTTAGAAATTACTGAATAGCTTGAAATAATTGTAGGTAAATTAAAATTTAGTTTTATTAATTTATTATAGATTAATTTTCTTGGTTGTGAATTTTTAATCTGTCCAATAGAAATAATTGCATATTTATATTTTTTTCTTAAAATGGTTAGAGCTTCATCATTTCCCAAATATTTATAATTTAAAAATGATTTTTCTTTATTATCAACAAAGCCAGCAATTTTATATTTTTTTTGAGTTTCCAATAAGCTTAGACATGATTTTGCATGACCTCCAGCGCCAATTAGAATTATATTATTCATTTATAATTTTACAAATTTGATATATTTTTTTTTTAGAAAGATTAATACTAGATGGTAAGCATAAGGTATTTTTAAGAATTTCAATGTCTCCATCAGTACCATATGATTCAAATCTTAAGTATGGTTTTTGTAAATTGTTTGGATACCATACTGGCCTTACATCTATGTTATTAAATAACAGTTTATTTATTAAATTTTTTATTTTAATTTTTTTATTTTTAATAATTAATAAATTTAACCAAAAATTACTTTGAGAAAAAGATGGAGGAGTTAGTATTGAAAAATTACTGGAATTTTTAAAATTTTTTAAATATTCTTTATGTATTTCTTTTTTAGATTTTAAAATTTTTTTAAAATTCATGAATTGAGCAATTCCTATTGCAGCGGCAATATTATTCATTTTATAATTATATCCTATGCTATTATGAATAAATTTGAATGAATTATCTTTTGCTTGTGTTACGAGATATTCTGCTTTTTTAGCTAAAATTTTGTTTTGAGTTAAAATCATTCCACCTCCTCCAGTGGTAATAATTTTATTTGCATTAAAAGAAATACAACCAATATCACTAATGGTGCCGGTATGTTTTTTTTTATATTTTCCATTTTTATAGAAGGTTCCTAGACTTTCACTTGCATCTTCAATAATTCTTATATTTTGTTTTTTGCAAATTTTTATAATTGAGTCAATTTCTGCAGCATTACCCCAAGTATGAACAATAATTATTGCTTTAATAATTTTATTAGTATTTTTATTAATTGTAAAACCATCCTGAAATTTTGTATTTTTTTTTAAAAAACTCAATAATGTTTTATAATCAAGTGTATGATATTTATTAACACCTAAAAAAATGGGAGTAGCATTTTGATATCTAACAACATTGATAGGTGCAATAAAAGTTATTGATGGGACGATTACTTCATGGCTTGATTGTATGCCCAAAAGTATTAAAGAAATATGTAAAGCACTAGTTCCGTTAATCGTTGATATAGCGTATTTAGATTTTGTGTAGTTTGCAATTTTTTTTTCAAAATTTTTAACATAACTGCCTGAAGATGAAACCCATTTTGTATTAATACAGTTTGCTAAATTTTTAATTTCTAATTTAGAAAACTGGGGCTCAGAAAGTGGAATAAAACTATTTAATTTCATAGTTACCATATTTTAATATATTTTTTTCGATATCTAAAAATTTGCCTTCTTTAAATGACTGTATAAGTTCTTCTATACCATATTCAATTGAAAATTTTGGTTTAAAACCTAATTCTCGATTAACTTTATCAAAATTTACTTTATAATTTCGTAAATCATCTCCTGACTTAACATATTTAAAAGATCCATTCGGAATAAATTTTAATATTTTATCTAATATAATTTGCTTAGATGCATTATTTTCATTTGATCCTGCATTATATATTTGAAATGAAATTTTTTCTAAAGGCTCTGAAATTATTTTTTTAATTAATATAGAAAAATCATTAACGTGACAATATGGTCTCCAGGTATTAGGATAAAATATTTCAAGCTCATTTCCTATATATAACTCCTTTACAAATTCACTTACAGTTAGGTCAAATCTCATTCTAGGAGATAGCCCGAATGCAGTTGCAAAGCGAAGTATTGTTGGATTCATTAATGTTTTATTTTTTTTTGACATTAATAACTTTTCAGCATTAACTTTTGATTTTGCGTAATATGAAAGTGGCTTTAAATCAGTTAGTTCATTTGCGTCAGAATTAATTGGTACATTCCCATAATTTGAACAAGTTGATATAAAGACAAACCGATTAGTATTGATTTCTGAACAAAAATTTATAATATTTATTATTGCACTATCATTAATACTTTTTGCCAATTCGTAATATTTTTTTGAAACTGGATCCCCAACAAGTCCTGCAAGCAATATTACTGTATCAAATTTTTTAATAATATTTTTTACTTTTTCAAAGTCCCTAATATCAATATTTATAAAAGAATAGTTTTTTTCTATATCAGATGGTCTTTGTCCATATATTAAATTATCTAAAGATGTAACTTCATACTCTTTTGCCAAATTACTGACTAATACTTTGCCTATATAACCCTCTCCACCAATAACAAGGACTGACATATCAATTAACTTTTTAGTAGTATATTTAAGTAAGATGATTCATCTTTTTTCAGTTCTTTAAATTTTCCTTGTTCTGAAATCATACCATTATTTATCACATAAACATCATCAGATAACATATCAGATGTTATTTTATGTGTAATTATTATAATTGTCATTTTATCCATTAATTTTAAAATAGTTTTAATTATTAATTTTTCAGATTCGGAGTCTAAGTAACTTGTTGCTTCATCTAGAATTAAAATCTCTGGTTCTTTTATTAATGCTCTTGCAAGGGCTAATCTTTGTTTTTGACCACCTGATAATTTATTTCCTCTATCACCAATATTTGTGTCTAGTTTTTGGTCAAGTTTTTTTACAAAATCACTAGCATTAGCTAAATCTAAAACATGCCAAATTTTATCATCATCAGCACTTGGATTTGCCCACATTAAATTTTCCTTAATTGAACAATTGAAAAGTTGAGGTTCTTGGGGCACATAGGATATGAGGTTTCTAAGAGAAGAAAGAGTGATATCACTATATTTATACTTATCAAAATAAATATCCCCGCTATCTGGTTTATAAAGTCCCATTATTAAATCAGCTATTGTTGTTTTTCCAGAACCTGATTTTCCAAGTATTAATGTTGTTTTATTTTTTATAAATTTAATTGTTAAATTATTTATTATATTTTTTCTTAGCTTATAATCAAAGTTGACATTATTAAAATCTATACTTTCACTAAACTCATTTATAGATACTGTTTTTTCTTTCTCCAAATATTGATCTGCAATTAGATTAAGGTTAGAAATCTGATCGTAAGCTGCAGTGATTCCTTCGATAGTTGCTTTACTTTGAAAAATTTGAGATAAAATTGGCACAATCCTGCTGAATGCGAAAATAATAATTGCTAAATCTGTAAGTCTAATATTTTCATTATAACCTTTATTAAGAACTATGAGAGCAGCAATTAAGCCCAAAGGTGTTAAAATCAGATAAATTGAACTTGTCAGTGTTTGTAAAATTATGCTTACTTTGGCATGGTCATTAATTGCTTTATTATAGTTATTTACTATTTTGTCTTGATTATTAAAGCTATAGACTAGTTTAGCTGAAGATAGTGCCTCTTGCAATACTTGTGTTGCTAAATTTGAGGTATCTACATTTTTTTTTCCCAAACGAAATACATAGTTTCTTATTAAAAAGACAGGTGTTACCATTAAAAATGAAATTAAAATAAAATAAAGTGTTAAGCTTGGTGAAATTGATATCGGAATTAAAATAATAATTAATATCTGAAATGAATTTGCGATAATTGAAGCAAACTGGGAAAAGGAAACTCCGATTTTAGCAATTTCTTTACTAAAAGAATTTAAAAGAACTCCTTGATTTGTTTGATTAAAGAATGAAAAATTTGAACTGAAAAATTTTCTTAAATTTTCTGTTTGTAAAAAAATTAGAACTAAATACTGTATTTTTAAAATCATAAATCTTATGAAAGTTGAAGATATGGCTACAAAAAGCATTAAAATACCAAAAACAGAAATTAGAAAAAAAAGATTTAATTCTGTTTTTTTAAACAATAAAAAATATATATTTAAAAAAGTATTATTTTCATCTAAATTGTTCTTGTTGTCTGACGTTAAAAACTCAACTATTGGGGCAATTGAAATTATCGATAAACTATTGAGAATAACTTGTAAAAACACCAATAAAACTAGAGAGATGAAAGGATAGGGAAACTTTTTTAGTAAATCAAAAAATAGCTTATATATTTGAGTCATTTTTTATAATTTCCAAATATCTTCTATTATCTTTAAATCCTTAATAGAATACCTAGCATCGCAGATATTAGTTTCATTCTTCGTTATGGTTTTTACAAAACTTTCAGCTTGATTTTTAAAAGACCAATTCCAATTAAATCTAGGTTGATGGTATGAGTTATTATTTCCGTTATAAATTATTAGGCTTGATGGTTGATTTCTTAAAAAAGCTGGTGGTAATTTTAATTTTATATGACCATTCGTAAAATAAAAATCTATTCCCTCTTCCCATATATTACTATCTAAATAAGCAAAATCAAATTGACCATAAAAAGTATTGTGATCAAATAAAATACTGCCACCATTTTTCTGAAAAATTTTTTTACTAACTTTAAGATTATTATTGAAATAGTAATTAATCAAATTTATATTATGAACAAAAAAATTATGAAATTTTTCAAATTGTTTTTTTTGATTTCCGCCTATCCAATTTGGAGCTATTGGTGATTTTTTTCCAATAAAGTTTTTTTCATTAGTTTTAAGATAACCGTCAATGTTGCAGTAATCACCTCCAGCGTAACAATAACTTCTATAGGAAATTAAATCTCCTAGTTTTTTATTTAATAAAAAATTAGATAATAGGTTTTTTGTATATTGCACCCCATTATCATGACGTCTCATATTACCAATTACATAGTGAAGTTTATTTTTAATAGCTAAATTAGTTAATTCTTTAGCAATTAAAAAATTTGGCGCCATTGGTTTTTCAGTAAATAAATTAATTTTTTTCTTAAGTATTTCTTTTGCTAGAAGGGATGTATGATGTCTTCTAACAATTAAAATAATTGCATCCAACTCTTTCTCATTTTCAAGTAACTCGCTATGATTCTTATATAATTTTTTTATATTAAACTTATTTGCAACTTTAAATCCGAGACCTTGTCTTAATTCTGCTAAAGCAGAGATATTTACTGTTGGTAATTGAGAATAATTATATAAATGAGCTACTTGGCCAACAAAACCTGAACCCACCCAGCCTATGTTTATTTTTTTAGACAAGATCTAATTAGATATTATCTTAAATTCGGGCAAAGGTATTATAAATTTACCACCTTGACTCAAATATTCTGGATGTTTTGAAATTATTTTCTCATAGTATCTCCAAGCAAGAATAATTATATAGTCAGGTTTATCCTCATAAATCTTTGAAGGATCATAGCAAGGTATTTTATAACCAGGACTATACAATCCTTGCTTTACAGTAAAGTCATCCACTAAGTAATCAACATAATCACCCATTTCATAATGATGCAATAAAGTTGTTGAAGTTGCAGATGCTCCATATGCAGCAATTTTTACATCACTCTTTCTAATTTCTGATATTTTTTGTGAAAAATAATTTTTACTATCATTAATTTTATTTGAATAATTTATAAAAACTTCATCATTAGGTAAACCCATTTCCTCTTCAAGTGCTACAAACTTAGATACCGAATCTCTTACAGTATTTTTACCACCAATAAGTTGGAGTGTGCACCTCATAGAGCCTCCTTTAGTCAAATTTGGCTCTACATCTATAATTTCTAATCCAAGTTTATTAAAATATGGAATCAGTGGCTTTACCGTAAAATAAGAATAGTGTTCATGATATGTAAAATCCCATACAAAATTTTTAATTTGAAGATATAGATAAAATGTTTCAAAGAAAAATATACTGTTCTTATCCATCATAATTTTAACATCTTCAACGAATTGAGTTAAATCGTCTGTGTCCGCAACTAAATTATTAGATGTAATTATTGAAGCAGGTCCGTGATCGTTAAGAATTTTATCAGCTGTTTCAGAATTAAAAAATTCACCGAGCGTAGGAATGCCATTATTTGTTGCTTTCTCTGCGATACCTGGCATTGGATCAACTCCTAAAACTTTCATACCCTTATCTTGAAAATGTTTTAGTAAAATTCCATCATTGCTTCCAATATCAACTACTATACCATCTTTATCTGGTTTAAATAAATCAAATACAGTGTCAGCAGATTCTTTAAAATGACCTCCCAGACCCAAGGTGCTAGCTGTTTCATAGGTATAGTTCAAATAAACTTCATTAGCATCTATAACATGTGAAAGTTGTGCATGACCACAATCCTCACATTTTAAAATATCTAAAGGTATAAATTCTTGTGGCATTTCTAAATTTTCTTGTTTGCGATAATCATCCGCCCACGGTGTAGGTGCTAAGGATACAACTTTTTTAAGCTTTGTACATTTACATAATCTACAATCTTCTCTTTTATAGTATTTCATTATTTACCTCTCTAATTTAATCATAATACTTATTAATTTTATTTATTACATATTTTACTTGTTTTTCAGTTAAATTTTCATGGCATGGAAGAATAAGAATTTTATTAATCATTTTTTTTGCATTTGGTGTATCTTTATTATTATATTTTTTGTAGACTGGTGCTTCAGATGCAAGCGGAGCATTAAATATTTTTGTTTCAATTCCATTTTTGGATAAATATTCTCTTAAATGATTTCTTTTATTAACAATAATAGGAAATACATACCTTCCGTGAATTTCGTTTTTAAGTAATTTTTGGGTTATAACACCTTTTGATAAAAATTTATAATATAGATTTGCAAATTTTTGTTTTTTTTTCATTTTTTTTGGAAAATTTTTGAAAGCTACCAATAGCATTGAGGCGTTTAAAGAGTCCATTTTATGATTTAAAGATATTTCTAAGCAATTATTAGTAATAATCTTTTTAGGATCTGATGTAGTGCCTGCATGTCTTAAAAGTTTGAGTTTATTATAAACTTTAAGATTATTTGTTAGTGCAATACCTGCTTCTCCATAACCAGCAAGTGATTTCATGGGGTTCATACTAAATGCACAAGCGTCTGAAAAATGGCCTGATTTTTTTTTATTTAAACTTGCACCAAATGATTGAGCAGCGTCTTCAACAATAAATAATTTATGTTTTTTTGCTATGTGATTTATTTTTTCCATATTACACATATGTCCTGCATAATGCATTGGAACTATAGCCTTAGTTTTAGATGTTATTTTTCTCTCAATTAATTCTTCATTGATATTTAAATCATCTTTTACATCTACAAATATTGGTATGGCTCCTAGTTTAGCTATTGCATTTATAGTTATTATCCAAGTTAATGGTGTAGTAATAACTTCATCGCCAGGTTTTATACCCATAGATTTTAAGCATAAATATAATGCACTACTTCCCGAATCTAAACCAACAGCATATTTTTTTCCTAAGAATTTAGAAATTTTTTTTTCAATCAATTCTACTTCTGGACCTAAAAAAAATTGACCGTGAGTTAATAATTTATTAAAGTTTTTATTGAGTTGAGTTCTTAAACTTTTATCAGTTACCCTTAGGTCAAAAAATTTAACTTTCATTCCTATATCTTTGTTGTTCTTTTCATGATTACTCTAGCTAAAGTAGGATTATCATTTTTATGATTAGATAAACCCTTCTTTTCTATAAAGTATATTATTTTAAAATAACCCATTTTTTTTATTTTATTATTAAATTTTTCTGCATTAATATATCTTCTATAATGATCTGTAAAATTTTCATTTTTACTTATTTTTTTTCCTTTTTGCATCATTTTATCTTTTGTAGTTCTAAATTCTAGCATTATTAAAGTTTTATTTAGAACAGATAAAGATTTTAGAGCTTTAATAAATTTAACTTCTTGATCTTTGTTAATTGTATGTAAAAAAAATCTAGAATAAATTATATCAAATTTTCCAATTTTTTGAAATTTTTTACTTTCGATAGATAAAAGATTAAATTTAAGATTTTTTATTTTCAAATTTTTGTTATTTGAAATTATTGCTGTTTTACTATTATCAACACCTAAAACATTTAATTTTTTTTTTGCAAAAAAAAAGGAATCTCTTCCATTTCCGCATCCCACATCTATTAAACTTAATTTTTTTAACTTAATAAATTTTTTTAAAACAAATTTAGCAAATGAAGAAGGTTCAAATATAAATTTGTTTTTGTAAAATTTATTCCAGTATGAAGTTGTCATTTTACTTAAGTTCACTAATTTTACTAATAATTAAATTAGTTGCTTCTTCTAAATTTGAATTTTCATTTATTTTTAGATCGAAATTTTTTGGTTTTTCCAATTTAACATCTAAACCTACTATATTTTTCATCTTACCCTCTTTATACATTTTATATAGACCCTTTGGATCTCTTTTAATAACAGTATTTATTGAAACATCTAAAAATATTTCATAATAAGTTTTAAAATTCTCCCTATTCCATTTTGATATTTCTTTATTAGAAAATGTCACACATACAATTACAATTAGGTTCTGATTAGATAACATAAGAGCTAATTTTTGAATTTTTTTTGCTTTTATTATTCTAGATTCTGCATCAAACCCAAGATTTTCAGTTCCAAGGATTTCTCTAATTTCATCATTATCAATTATGACTATTTGTGGATTATTCTTTTTTAATTTTTTAAATAAATATTTTGATATCGTAGTTTTACCAGCCCCAGATAAGCCAAATAACCAAATAACCATTTTATAATATTTCAGGAAGAATTCGAGTTCCTACAATTCTTCTGTAAATTAATTTAAATGACAATAAAATTCTTTTGAAAATAATATATGGGAAAAAAATAATAACACAAAAATATCTAAAAAAACTACAAAGAAAATATAGCGATGAAATCATTAAATATAAAAAAATTTTCTTTTTACTTATTTGTAACATCTTTAATAACATTCTATTATTTAAATTTAATCCTTTATTATACCATTTGTGAGAATAATAAGCATTTTTAGAATAATCTCTTAAATTTATTAGATGAATTTCCTTAAATAAACTTATGCTAAATTTTGGAAAATTTATTAATAATTTAAAAAACTCATAAATTTCTTTTTTCTTCGGCAATAAAATAAGGAATATTAAAATTAATAAGTTTATAAAATTATCTTTTTTGTAATAAAATAAGTCAGGATAATATTTCTTAAAAAAGTCGTAATTAACCCCCTCTAAAACGTATAGCTCTTTAAATGATATATTACTTTGCCATTCTTTTGATAAAACTAAAGGATTTACTTTGTGGTTCTTAGGAATGTCATAATAAAAAGTATTCCAAACTTTTCCACCAAAAGTTGGATTATTTAATGTTTCAGTTTTTTTTATTTGAAGAAATTTTACTAAATTTTCAATAACTTCATCAAATCTTAGTATTAAATCTTCATGTCTTATTATTTTATGATTTACATACTTAACCTTGTATAAAATATCAAGAGAGTCACTAAATGCATGGAATGTATTATAGTATCTTAAGTGTCTATAAAGTATGAAATCTGAACCATTTAATCTTTGTCTATCTGGCTTAAGATATCCATTTTCTATACTTCTATAAATATACCCTCTTAAATCTCTTGTTAGACTAATTAATTTTAAATTTGGAAAATCATTAACAAG